>ENA-OQBT01000033-OQBT01000033.1-human-gut-metagenome-genome-assembly--contig:-NODE-33-length-85326-cov-4.375626_pt1 | contig 85326 bp, 90 predicted proteins | sample MGYA00242749_ERZ504557 | MGnify/ENA primary metagenome ERZ504557 (study PRJEB26092, sample SAMD00036243) | human gut metagenome | host: Homo sapiens | study: EMG produced TPA metagenomics assembly of...
TGTTCAAAACCAGTCACGTATACTATCAATCTTTTAGATCAGCAAAACCTTGCAAAGTGGATTGGTCAGCAGGATGAATAGACCCATCTCCGCGAAGAGCAATATTCAACAAATAATTAGCTTTATTTTTCTGTGCATAATCATATTCAGCCTTCACTTTCACTGTAAAGATTCATTTTTCACCTCCACATTGAAAATCATTCCAGCCACTAACCTTTCCCAATCTTCTTTTCCCAATTGTTTCACCTTCATATTAGGCTTGCCAAAATACACTTCTTTAACCAAAGTTCCGTACCAATGAGCCGAACAACATACTCTTCACCTGTTTGGGTAGAGAAAGCCAATACACCATCCCCTCCTGTCTTTACGGAAACTTTCCTGCCATCTCTGCATCTCAACACTTCACATTTCTTGTCACCCCAAGGATTCTGTAATCGACAAAGATTCCCTTTTAAACTCTTCACACCTACTTGTGTAACCTCAGCCGAATTATTCCTACTTGCAGAAACGAGAAATGCCCCTCTTGCCAACAAAATAAATGCCATAGGAATAGAATCCCATGCAGCAGGCACAGCAGGGAACACTCTGATTTTCCCCTCGTTGCTTTGGAGCATCATTTCATTTATGCCCGTGCAATAATTGCTCATGGGTTCCATACCGCACTGAAAGAAATCATGTGAGCGTATCATATACGTGTCTTTCAACAGATTGTGCACAGAAGCAAGATCGTAAATATTGTCAGGATAACCGGTCACATTGTGCATCAATCCTTGTGGATACATCTGATGTACATTCACCCCGTTCCATATATACTTCAAGGCCACATCTCCTTCTCCCATTCGAGCGGCTATCTGCGGATAAGGATAATGCGCGTTACACTCGTCATCGTGTTTCAACAGATTCACAACAGCTTTTCCCAAGCGAGTGTCTTTATCATCAATACCAATCAGCCCTGCCGGAAAAGCTACGGCACCACCGTTACCCCAAATCCATGGAGAATAACGCTTTTCCGTATAATACTCCTCGGCAGGAGAGATTACTTCGCCACATTCACCAAACTGCTGATAGCCTCTTTCCCATAAATGATTGAGTACGTGACGCCACTGTTTCACCTCATCTTTGTCTACGTTCAATATTTCCGCCGCACGGATACAATCCTTGAAAAGCCTTTCGATGCAATTGCGGTCACTGATAGGATTCTTCACATAAGCGATAGGGGCCGACTCATACAAAGAAGCTTTCAAAAAATATTCATTTTTTTCTTCATCCCATTCCAACCTGTCTAAATAAAAATGAGAAGCTTTCTTCATAAACGTATATGCCCTTTCTTTCAAGAATTCCTCGTCTCCCGTAAATTCGTAATAATCCCAAAAGAGAGAAGCTATCTGTGAAGCAGGAGTAAAATTGTTCCTCAGATAGCGTTTGTCCTTTCCCCATTGTACACCGTTGAAATTATGCGCTTCGGTAATGAGCAATGCATCATGCTCCGCTCCATACTCCTTTGCCAGTTTCTCAGCAAACGGTATCATCTTGAAGTAAGTGTCGAGATAAGGTTTCATCAGTCGCCAATCGTTTTGCGCACACAATCCCCAATATTCCTGCTGCTGGTTCCAATGATGCGGTGTCCCCCAATTAAGTACATCACGGTTCCAACGCCAAAGTCCCCCATTAAAAGCCAACGGAAACTCACCTCGCGAACCAGCAGACATCAGATAGCGATGCAAGTAATAGATATTCTCCAAATAATCATCACCCAACTTCACAAACGAATTGGACCAGAAATTGCGATACCACTCATCTTTCTCGCGACGCAACTCATCTACCCCCTTCGCTTCTGCCTCATCAAGTAATTTCTTTGCTGCATTTACCGGATCCTTATCTTCGCGATCAGTTACTACACTGACCATAATTGTGAACTTACATTTATTTGTCCGCCATTCGGCACGACGCATATTCACCGTTTCCGGTTCCTCGGACGACTCTACACCCTGCAAGCTACAGCAAAGTGCAGTCCACCATCCGTTTCTTCCAATATCATTTCGCGAGCATCAGCCATTGCACGCATCTTACCAAGCCCCACTGAAGGGTTCTTCGCAAACCAACCTCCATACCATCCGGTAAAGGAACGGCTCCCCAGTCTTTCCAACGAAACCGTAGCTACCGAATGATTTCCCAACATTTCAGGATCAGGTATATTTTCACATTCCACTATCCATACATTACGATCTTGCGCCAACCAAGTACGAATAGTTGTAGCAGAATAACCCGTAACCGCACGATATGTATTCTCGGCATTTGCCAGCGATAACCGCCCCTCAAACTCTTCCAAATGCACCCAACTGAATACCGGTGCACCAAAATCGATCTTCAGACGAGCCGCATGCCTCAACAATGACATTCCGTATTCTTCTGGTTGTGCCTTTGTCCACAAATCATTTTTATTGATTTGCAATTCGATGCCATTGTCATGATTCCACACCATGCCGCCTATATCACCATTACCCATCGGAAAGCCTTCCGCCTCCAGTTGCGTAGGTGAAAAATAAACGATATCATGTTTGGAGAGGTAATCGTCATCTACCTCAAAAGGAGCAGACTGCATTTTCAAATAAGTATAATCTATATTTTTCGCATTTGCCGCTATTCCTCCGGCAAGAAAGAAATACAACATAATCAGTTTTTTCATATTCATGGTATTTACAGAATACAACTGTGCTTATCTAAAATAAAAGATGTTACATACACAAACAGAAAAGACATAAAAGAGAAGGGTTCCTTACACACTCTCTTTTATATCTTCTCCTTAAAAATGATTCTCTTTTTTATATTAATATCCTATAGCCGGTTCATTAGCTATTTTACTCCAACCCGGATTTTGATAAATCGTTGAACTTTCCAAGTCATCAGGATTTGAAGAGGTAAGTGTAAAGTTGATAGCAGAAATAGGCTCTAAGTAATTGGCTGGTATCCAGGTATAACCATCGTATAACAAGTTATTCTTTTTTACAATCTGATTAACACGCAAATAACTGCTGTTTTCTTTGTTGGATACATTAGGTTGCTTATCTGAAGTACCTTCTGGAATCAACAAACTATTACCAGCTTCATCAACATACAATTTTTCCAGTTCGCCACCCCATAAATTAAATCCTTCAACTTGATAATTTTCTACTTGGTCCAAAGCACGCCAACGTTTTAAATCACGCATACGGGTACCTTCACTCATTAGTTCTACGCGTCTTTCACGACGAATATTATATAAGGTGGGGTCTACTAACTGACCGGCAGAATACTTAGCCCAATCATTTTCTTTAGACAAATCGGTAGCAGCAATTGTCATATCGATATTATCAGACACACCTGCACGACTACGAATCTCCTTCCAATACTTTATCGCTTTTGGATCCAAGCTTCCATTTTTTTCATAGCAAGCTTCAATATAATTCAAGTTAGCTTCAACAGATCTGAAAAGAAGACATCCATACGTATTGACTGCACCAGAACCGATTACAACTTGAGCTGGATCATAAGTCAAGAATTTACGAACCGTATAACCTGTCGGGCATCTATCATTGGTCTGCTCCAATATCTTAGGATATTTATATGTCTCATATGGATCAAGCCTTGAACAATCACTAGGAGCACCCATAAATAACTGTAAACGGTCATCTCTGTCTTTTTTAACATTTTCAATCGTCACGTCACCAGCATAGCCAGAATTTGGCGCATAAATAGGCAATCCATTCTTCATTAAACATGCATCTACTAAACTACGAGTATATCCTAAATCCCCTCCTCCTTTGCAAAGATAAGAACTTACACTATGAGTAACACCCTGCACAGAACTGTATGCTCTCCAAAACAAGACTTCATCTATCGGTTCCATATCAACAGCCGAAAACATTTCAAAATAAGGATTCCAGTTATAAGGATTCGAGTCCGGATTATATATACCGGTATTTTTTGTCAATGAAATACGATCGGCTACTTGAGCAGAAGCATCCATTGCCTGTTCCAAAAACCAATCTACTTCCTTGTCTATATCAATAGAAAAGCCAGCATTATATTCTTGCTGTGCTCCCGGCCATCCCGGACCACCCGGCACACGGTCTGTACCTTTATGGTATTTCAACCAGGTAGCCTCAAACAAAGCTACACGAGACTTAAACAACAATGCCACATTTTTTGTCAATCTATTCTTACCATTATCGGTAGTCAATGACATCAATTCAATAGCTCTATCTAAATCCTCTATAATAAAACGAGCCACTTTATTACGAGGCTGTCTTTTACTTTCCTCCTTCAACACTTCTGTTTCATCAGGTAATACTTCCGTTACAATAGGAAAATCACCAAGACTTACCAATTTATTGAAATACTGGTAGGCACGCAAAAAATACATTTCTCCAATGTAATGTTTTATCATTACTCCATCGCCTTTTATACTTCCGGCCTCATACTTGGGTAATACTTGTTGGAAGAAATAATTCGCTTTACGGATTTCTGTAAAATCCCATGCTCCTTTATCAGCAGGAGTACGTTTTTCTCCCGGTACCCACAACGCGTAGAAGCGTCCGTTGCGGCCTGGTCATCCGAATTGTTATCAGTTTTTACTAAAGAGATATCAAAATTAAGATAGGATGGAAATTTATATTGTTGAATAGAATAGGCAGCCAAATCACTTTCTGAATTAAAATAAGCATCCGGGGTTATTTTATCCAACGGTTCACAATCTAGAAAATCATTGCAGGATGTCAATACCACTGAGGTAAATAACATGGCTACAGAAGCTACTGTATTTTTTATGTAAGACATATTGTATTTCTATTTAAAAATTAACATTCAAGCCAAAAGATATCACTTTAGATAATGGATAAGTCTTTCCTGATCCCCAATCTCCGGCAGCTAGTGTTTCAGGATCAAACATACTGGCCAGGCTGGTTCCAGTCCACAAATTATCACCAGACACATATACACGGCATCTATTAATGTGCAATTTATTAATCCATTGTTTAGGTAATGTATAACCAATCTGTAAATTCTTCAAACGGATATAAGACGCATCTTGCAGATAACGAGTTTGTACCTGATGATTCTTGTTGCTGGTAAAGTCCGGTCTCGGATAATACCCGTTCAGATTAGCTCCCATAGGATGGCCCTCAGGACGGAAATAATCAAAATGTTCTTCCATCGCCATTGATTGCCAGATATTATTTACAGCTCCCCAAAAGACAGCACCATTAGTTCCTACAATCGGAGCATAATCTCTTTTACCTACTCCCTGAAAGAAGATAGAAACATCAAATCCTTTATAAGAAGCATCCAAAACCAATCCAAAATTATAACGGGGAGTAGAATTGCCAATAATCCTTTGATCGCCCGGATCAGCTAATGTACCTTTACCACCATCTACTTTGCCGTCACCATTTATATCAGCATACATAATATCACCGGCACCCCATTTGTTTCCTAATTGATTTTGGCCACCATTAGGTAAAGATGCCAAATGCTCTTTCATTTCTTCATCTGTTTTTGCAATACCTAATGAAGTATACCCCCAAATTTCTCCACTCATTTTTCCTGCATACCAGTCATTGAAAGCATTTGTAGTATTGGGATATTTCACCACTTTTTGCTGGGCATCAGCCAAATTAAACTTCACTCCATAATCTACTTCTCCTATTCTATCGCGCCATGAAAGTTCTATTTCAAAACCATAAGACTTCATATCAGCATTATTTACTATAGCAGGAGCAATACCCAAAACTAAGGGTAATTGTGGAGCAGGACCTACCATATCGACAGTCTTGCGTACAAAATAGTCAAAAGAACCTGTCAATCTATTAGAGAAAGCACCAAAATCAAAACCTACATTAAAAGAACGTACACGTTCCCATGTCAATAATGTACTAACCAATGAAGGAATATCTGCCGTATTTGTTTTTCCTCCATTCACCAGCCAATTACCGGAATTGCTTTTCACGGGTAAGATTTCATAGAATGGGTACAAATTCGATGTATTTTGATTTCCCAATTCACCCCAAGAGCCTCTCAGTTTAAATTGATTGACAACTGATTCCAGCGGTTTCCAAAAATTTTCTCTGGCCACATTCCAACCTAAAGAAAATGAGGGGAAAAAGTTCCAACGCTGATCTTTCATAAAACGGGAAGTTCCATCATAACGTCCATTTACTTCCAGCAAATATTTCTCCTTATAATTATAATTCAAGCGTCCAAAGAAACCGGCAGTAGCCCAATGGTTATAACCGCCCCCCGCTACGTCCTGCTCAGTAGAAGTATCAATTGTAGGTAAATCTGGTACAATAATGCCATCACGCTGAGCACTTAAAGTCCTCACATTTTGATGCTCGGCATTAAATCCACCCATTACTTTGAAATAATGGTCACCCAACTGGCGAGAGTAATCCGAGAAAAGATTGACTGTATAAAATTCATTCTTTGTTCCTTTTTCAATTACTCTGGACTGACCTGGCTGCGTCGCATTAGTGATAGCTATAGCATAAGGTTCTCCATTGGCGTCATGGGCATAAACAGCTTGTCTGTCAGTATGAGTAAAATTAGTTGTAATACGCATATTACCCTGTAAGTGAATATTCCATCCAGGCAATGGAGTGACATCCAACTGCAATTGTTGGAAGTTCTGATCCAAATCTTCCTTCATTCGTCCTCCTTCTTTTAATGGTATAATCTCGCTGTTATCCGCCCAATATCCTTGTGGGTCAGTAACAAACGCATTAGGCCATTTACGCATTATCTGGTGGAAAAATAACTGATTCAAATAAGAAGGAGCTTCATAATTAGTACGAAACCATTTGGTATTATAAGAGAGACTTATGTTCTTGTTTATTTTCGCATTGATTTTCCCATTTACAGAATAACGATAATAACTTTCGTCAGCATAATTCAACAAGCCTTCCTGATCCATAAAATTGCCGGACAGATAATAAGAAAAACGTTCCGTACCACCACTCAAGCTCAAGCTGTGTTCCTGAGACATGGCATGGTCTTTGAAAAATACATCATACCAATCGGTATTAGCATTTGCCCAGTTGTGTGTATATGTATTTGAAGTTGTAACCGGAATAATTTTTCCTACTTCTCCACGCTGATAAGCCAAAACATTAGCTATTTGCTCATCACTAAAATAAGCTGCCTGTCCACCATTAGTACGTGCATCATTATAATAATGCATGAAGCGATAGGAATCCATCATATCATAATCAGTAAGAGGACTATTAAAACGAATATTAGTATTATAGCTTACTACCGGTTTGCCAGTCTTTCCTTGCTTAGTTGTAATCAAAACAACCCCAAACGGAGCGCGAGAACCATAAATAGAAGAAGCCGATGCATCTTTCAATACAGAAATGCTTTCAATATCCAACGGATTAAGCAAGTTCATATTACCCTCTACACCATCTATCAAAATCAATGGAGAGCCAGTGGAGCCTTTACCGATTGTCCCTGCACCACGAATAGATACGGAAGGAGTATTATTTAACTGTCCACCTTTAGCGTCAACCCCAAAGGTCATTCCCGGTACTAATCCCTGTAAAGCCTGAGATACATTTTGTACAGGACGAGATTCTAAAGCCTTTTCCCCTACTTGACTGACAGCACCTGTCAAATTCACTTTTTTCTGTGTTCCATACCCTACTACTACCACTTCATCCAACACTTCTGTATCTTCTTTTAAAGTCACAGTGACAGGGACACCTACTTTTGATTTCACAACAGACTTACTATAGCCTATATATGAAATCTCTAAAGTAACTTCCTTATTAGAAACCACCAATTCAAAGTTTCCATCCATATCAGTCACAGTACCGTTTGTAGTCCCTTGTTCCAACACAGTAGCCCCGATCACGCTTTCTCCCATATTGTCCACTACTTTTCCGATTACTTTAAAAGTAATCTGCTGCACAGTCTGTGTATTGTCAGCATTAGTAGTCAAGACAATCTTCTTATCCAAAATGGAATATTTCACATTTGTACCTTTAAATACCTTCTCCAGCACCTTAAAGATATCACCGTTACGGGAAGTGACTGATACACGACGATTTAAATCAATAAGCGTATTATCAAAGAAGAAATCAAATTCTGATTGTTTCTCAATTTCTTTCAAAATTTCCCCTACAGTCTTATTCTGTACCTCCACATTGACTATAGCCTTCTGCGCATACGATTCGGATGCATGAGCCAGTCCTAGGGAACAAGCAAAGAAAAGAGTAAATAGTTTCATAGTTCTTGGGATTTTCTTCGAGGAGAGCCATAGACGATTTGGTATCCTCGAAAATTGGATACTACAATTATTTTTCATACTTTTGTAATGACTTAAGTTTTAAAATTAGTTGATTAAGCTTGTCGCCAAACAAGCTTTAATTTGAAAACCGATTTTCCATACGGGAAGATACGCCAATATTTTCCCGTATGTTTTTTGTTACTTTAAGGTGATAGTTCTTTCATATTATATTCAATTTAAGGTTATTTGATTAATAAATCTCTATATGGGTCTTTTTTTGCGACGCATCCTTACCGTCTACATATTTCCAGTGTATATTGGAAGATAATTTAAAGTATTCCAGAATACGCTCCAAACGCTGACTGGTAAAAGTCCCGGTAAAAGCAGCCTTACGTGCAGGATTTTTCTGAATGAACACCACATTATATCGCTTTTCTAAAATCCGTAAAGCATCCTTCAAAGAAGTATTATCAAAAATAATCTTGCCGTCCTTCCATGAAGTTTCCGTTTCACCGGAAGTCTCAAGTAAACGTGCTGTACCTTTTTTTGAATCATACACAACTTTCTGACCGGGGTTTAACACAATCTGTTTTTTGCGGACACCTTCTTGGAAACTGAAGTTGATTTTACCTTTGATTAAAGTAGTAGATACCTCAGGAGACTCTTCGTAAGCCTCTATATTAAAACTGGTTCCTAACACCTCTACCTGTGAACGGTGAACCGTAGACACAATAAAATGTTTCTCCACATCTTTAGTTACTTCAAAATACCCTTCCCCCTTCAACTCAACTTTTCTCTCCTTGCTATTCTTAAAAGAAGAAGGATATCGCAAAGAGGATTCTGAATTCAAAAAAACCACCGTACTATCGGGTAACACTACTGAAGTAGTCATTCCCGGGTTTGTCCTAGCTTCCAACATTTGTACATCTGCATCCTTTCCACCATAATGTTCTACCAAAAAAGTAGCAAGCAGTGGGAGAAATAACACGGCAGCAACACGCTGTGCCCACTCCCACCAAGCCACCTTCCTTCTTTCAGTCTTTTTACCTTTTACCTTAACTAAAGCCTTTTCTGTATTTACATTATTAATTACATGAACGGTATCAGCCGCTAAATAAAGTATTTCCATCTGCTTTACTATCCGGCGATTTTCTTCAGACTCCTTCATCCAATCTTTTACCAGTCGCTGCTCTTCTACCGTTGCAATACCCTCACAATAACGGGGAAGTAACAATTCTATATTCGTTTCATTATACTCCATACGTATGTTTTTAAGTCCTTCTACTTATATGGCAAGCGAGAAAAACACATTCCTAAACAAATATGCATTTATTTTCAAAATATATTTTCATAGAGAAACTTTTTCAGGATTTTCACGAGTTACATACCGTACAACTACTTCAGGAGCCTCTCCCACTTCTAGTTCACAAGAAAAAGATAGTTCTTCTCATCCACCTTTTGCAAATGCCATTCGAACTGCAGATCTTTCAAACGCTGTTTTTGTTTTTCGGTGAAAACTTAAGCCTCATGTAGTATATCCTAATGTTTGATAGCTTGTAGCAATCGGTCTATTTGCCCATACCGATTTAAGATAGTGGTATTAATCATAACCGGCATCAAAACCTGCCGCCTCGGACAAAGCCCCTCCACATCCTCCAAAGTAGAACATTCAAATTCCCGGTCGACCAATCGAATAAGAAACCATCCAAACATACGTGGAAAAAGATTCCTTTGAAAAAAATTTTGGTTCTTAATTCTATTAGCCATTTGTTCCGTACGCATAACTTCTCCCCAAGGCTCACCTCAATTCATTCTTGTGTGAATACGCCATAAATTATGATTCAAACGACTGGCGTCATTTATTAATTATAATTAAACTGAGTATAACAACGGGGCGCAAAGCGGGAAATAGCGTATTCGTCATGCCCGGTATAGGAACATCCCTCCAATCTATCAAAAGAAATCTGACTTAAGCCGATCCTATTCATCAAATCGGCAATCCGGTCTGCCAATGTATCTTGTAAAGCTAAATCCCGGAAAAATACCTTATAGACATGATCAGATAATTTATATAAAGGAGTTTTTGAAGAATGATCTGACGCTTTTGTCATGAAAGCTCCCTTTTTGCAATCCTTCAATAAAAAGAAGTCAGTTTCTTTTTCCATCTTGTTATATATAATAAGTTTATTGTCTATCTGAAGAGTATTCAATGATAGAGGAATTTCAAACAAATCACTTTTCTGAATGCGGATATCTGTCTGGCTTTCGGTGATATCTTCTTTTAAACTCCGAAACACAGCTTAACTATCCTTGGGAAAGTTGTCCACCACTAAGCAATGATTGGGGATGGACACCTAATGCTCCCTTTAAATCACCACAAAAAATTATTAATATTTTAATAGGAATCATTGCCAAAGGAGGTTGTTTATTATTAGGAGTAGGTCTGACGCCATCAAAGACGAAGTAATAAAACGTTTACATGAAACGGAAAAGCCATTTATGCCACTCGTACAACTCCTATATATAACAATGAGAATATATGGTTCACTGCAGACAAAAACGGAAAAACTTTATATGCTATTTACGCTTTATCAGAAGGAGAGGAACTTCCAGAAACAATAAATGGGCCGACAATATTCCTAACGGTAAAATGATTCCACTACAAGGCAATAAAAATATAAAATATACCAAAGACAAAGGTGTTCTTACCCCGTAACCTCAAAAACGAACCGATAGTATTATGCTTCAAAGTAAAAAATAATTAAATATATTTCCTATGTGCCCTTTGGGCATACATAATACCCAAGGGCACACTACAAACGACTTTAATCAAGACTTCCTCTAAAATAGTATTCCATAGAATAGAATTACTGAAATACAATATATTTTTTTAGTTTTAAAAGATTATATTTGCACACAAATCAACCTTTAAATAATGAAAACGGAGTATAACTATGAAGACCAATCCCTATTATTAGCCATCAAAAATGGCAATGAGAAAGCATTTGATACACTTTTTAGGAAATACTATCCCATGTTATGTGCATACGGAAACAAATTCGTAGAATTAGAAGATGCAGAAGAATGTGTACAAGATGCCATGCTGTGGCTTTGGGAAAATAAAGATATGCTAGTCATTCAGTCTTCATTAAGTAATTATTTATTTTCTATTGTACATCATCGTGCTATAAACCGTATCAAACAGCAAGAAGTAAAAAGCCGGGTCGAAAACTATTTTTATGAAGAGATGCAATCCCTAATAGATGACACTAATTTTTATCTTATAGAAGAACTGACTATACGTATCCAAGAAGCAGTAGAAACACTTCCTGAATCCTATAAAGAAGCTTTCGTAATGCATCGCTTTAAAAATATGAGTTATAAAGAAATAGCAGAAATTAGGAGTATCACCTAAAACCATAGACTACCGCATTCAACAGGCACTAAAACAATTACGTATTGAATTAAAAGATTATTTACCCTTTTTATTGCCTCTATTGATAAAACACGTCTGAACATATACACATTCATTCTTCTCCACCAAATAATTCTAATAATAATTTCTAAAACATAATTAGGAGTCCCATACAAATCGAGACTCCTAATAAAGTTATACAAAAGACATACTAATAAAAGTATTTCATCATTCTACCGACGGCACCTCCAAGATACTACCATAACGATGATATTCAAATGAAATACTTTGCTCTTTGATGTAATGAATCAATTCCACACGTCCATCTTTCACCGGTTTAGCTGTAGCAATATACTTATCAATACGTGCAGCTTCCTCATACATTTCCATCGGAATATCCGCCCCACAAGTACGGATACGCTCATAGTTCTTCATTGATTTCAGGAATCCGGCCAACGCTTCTTCTTTTAAAGGACATCCCAAGGAAGCCAATGCAGCTGTACGATCATCACCGGGCTCAAAACTAATGCTCAATGGAGTATGACAAATTCTGGCAGCCAAAGCAATCATCTTTGCATCTTCATTGTTATCTCCCGGGAAAAGACGCAAAACCATATTCTTTAAAGGCAGATAGCGGAATGCATTTTGTTCGCCATACAGATTATTGACATCACGCGCATGCGCAAATTCCTGCTCGTATGCCTTCACATAACTTTGTGTATAGTCAGTGGTACTGCCTAGTTTATCTGTAATCTTTACAAAACAAGCACAATAGTTAGGACCACCCGCTTTCACACCGCCACCAAAAGCTGACAATTTCATTCCACCGAACGGCTGACGATTTACAATGGCCCCCGTTATACCACGATTGATGTAAAGATTACCTGCCATAATTGAATCTTTCCATAATTTCTGTTCACCTTCATCCAGACTCTGTAAGCCTGAAGTCAAACCATAATCCAAACTGTTTACCCAATTGATGCCTTGCTGCAAATTTTCAATACAAACCACACTCAGCATCGGACCGAATAATTCGGTTCTGAATGAATAGTTACCGGGACGTACCCCCCACTTCACTGTAGGAGCCAATACATATTTATGCTTATCAAGAAAACGAGGTGGAACCAGCCAGGACTCCCCTTTTTCCAATTCCAAAGCTTTCAATAATTTATCATTCTTATTGGTAATCATCGGACCTACCACATTCCCTGGATTCCATACACTACCCACCTTCATACTAGTTGCGGCATCTTTTAACTTATCCTGAAAGTTCTTGTCCTCATAAACTGAGCGTTCTACCAGCAATAAAGAACATGCGGAACATTTTTGGCCGGCATTGCCAAAAGCAGAAGCCACAATATTCATAATAGCATGGTCACGGTCACCGGAAGCCGTCAAGATAATTGCATTCTTACCACCGGTTTCTGCCGACAATGGAGTAGCCGGATTACTGCGTGCAATATTTTGAGCAGTATCTGTCCCTCCTGTCAGAATAATATGTTTGACAGCCGGAGCCGTAGTTAATACCTTTAATGCCTCACGGTCTGTAATGATAACCTGCAAAGCCTCTTTAGGCACACCTGCATCCCAAAATGCCTTGGCAAACAACCATGCCACAGGGGCAGCAACAGTCGCCGGTTTCAAAATTACAGTATTTCCTCCTACTAGTCCTGCCACAATACCACCAATAGGTATAGCACACGGGAAGTTCCACGGAGAAATAACCAAAATAGTCCCTTTAGGAGCAATGTCCACATCCGGTAGTTCTGCAAACTGCTTCATGCTAGTGCTATAAAAACGAGCATAATCGATACCCTCCGACACCTCCACATCCCCTTCCACTACTGTCTTCCCTGTCACGGCACACATACAACCTATCAAATCACCACGCATCTCACCCAGTCTGTTGGCAGCTTCATACATTATTTTATGCCGTTCCTGCAATGTAGTCTTTCTCCATCCGGCAGGATCTTTTCGGCTATATCCAAAATTTTCATCACCTGTCCGGCATCAGCTTGTGACATTTCGCATACACAAACTTCATCATCCTGGCAACGGTCCATATATTTATGGCGTTTCTCACAAACCACCGTTTCAGCTCCTATCTGCAAAGGAATAATTTCAGGTGAATCCGTCGGCGACTTCTTCCACTTCGCAAAAATGTTCCGAACCCATTCCTGGTTCTGAGCCAAATCAAAATCAGTATCAGGTTCATTCTTCATTACATCAGCTGGTGGAACGGGAGTATAACGATGCAAGCGGTTTTGTGTACGGGCAGGAGTATGTGTAATAACATCTTTCATCTTATAAGCTTCCTCAAACTGGTTCTGTAAGAAACGCCAAGTATCCGTACCCGGTTTCAAATTGAACGAATGGGTCAGGAAGTTGTCCGGAGCCGTATTTTCATCCATACGACGGACCAAGTAAGATACTGCATTCAGGAAATGCTCATCTTTTACCACCGGCGCATATAGAATCACATGATTTCCCAATTGGGATTGAGCGCGCCATACATGGTCAGCCATACCTTCCAGCATCTCAAAAGTCATGTACTCCGCGCTTCCCAGCTTCTGACTCAACAGATAGGCGTATGCAATAGTGAACAAATTATGAGAAGCAACCCCCACATGCAACGCCTTTGCGTTTTCGGGTAATAAAGCACGTTCCAGAATATGCAAATAATTGGCATCCACTTCAGTTTTCGATGTCCTTACAGGATTAGGCCAGCCACGAAGGGAAGAAATAACCGTTTCCATTTCCAAATTACAGCCTTTCACCAGTCGCATCTTTAATGGTGCACCCCCATCAGCCACACGCGCTTTGGCAAATTCTAATAATTCAGTCTGAAATTCGTATGCATCGGGAAGATAAGCCTGCACAACGATGCCTGCCGAATAGTTTTTAAACTCCGGTCTGCTCAACACTTCTTTAAACAAGCGTAATGTAAAGTGAGCGTCCTTATACTCCTCCATATCCAGATTGACAAACTTGGAGCGTTTTACACCGTTCTCATCCACGTAAGGAAAGTCAATTGCTTTCTGATACAGTGCACACATACGTTTCACCAGCTCCGGAAAGCTTTCTTCATAATTCAGCGCATGAGTCTGCGCGTAGATACCCGATATTTTCACAGAAATATAATTGATATCAGGAGCTTCCAAGGCTTCCAGATAGTGGAAATAACGATGATCCGCTTCTCCGTTTCCTAAAACGACCTCGCCTAACAAATTCACGTTCTGACCAATCTTTTGTTTGAAACGGGTAGCCAGATGATCTGTCAATTTAGGACGCGCTTCGTTCAGAATTACTTTAGAAGTATCCATACGAAGACGCTTCTTTATGATTGGTATGGCTATGAAATCAAAATGATGACCAAAAGCTTGGTACATCTTAAAAAGGAAAGCATCACGCTTATTCAAGAACTCAGGTACACCATAACGGTCTATCAGCTTCTTGATACGTTCTGCCAATTTCTTACGATCACGAATTTGAGAAGATTCGTCCAGCATCTTCACCAAGAACTTTTTGTCCTGTGGCCGTTGTACCATAACGGCATATTTATGCTGTTCTTTACGTTCCTCACTAGTGATGGTTTGTTCACACGTGTTATAAAGCTTCAGTACCCATTCTTGTACTTCGGCGATAGTCGGTCTGTTGTCCATAGTAAACTCATGTTAATGTGTAAGAATTAAGGATTAAAAAAAATCATAGGTAACAACTAAAGACATGAGCATCGTAGGACTGAACATAACGGCACGATACCGGTGCAAGGTCTGGAGAGCTTGCTGTGAAAACCGGTCAAATATAAGTTCTCTGCCCATAAGATGATTTCCTTAGAAAATGTAATTGTTCACATGCAAATATACACTAATTCTTTTATTATCAAAGGAAAAAACAAGAAATTATAAGAACTCGTTTAATTTTCATCAGCATTGTCATCAGTTTCACCGAACTTTAATTGATTTCTTTCAGTAAGACAGGTTCTAATCTGGACATTAAATATCCAATTCAAAGAAAGTAGCTGATTGGAGGTCTCGCTATAGCCTTCCAACAGATATAAATCTGTACAGGCCACATGATAGTGAATAAATAATTAACAGTATGTGGATAATATCCTTCGGGTAGAGCGATGCAATATAACTTACCTACCGTTTCCTGCACCCAAGAATAAGACTTTTTTTTAAAATCGGCTATAAACGCCGCTTTTCTGAAACGGTCCGAGATTTCACGTAAATAAAACTCACCTATATGATAGGCATTAACCAGATTAGGCTCATGGTGTGCAAATAACCAAAAATCATCCTGCAAACGAATACCTATCAAAGATCCTATATTAGAATGAATGCTATATAGAACAGACTCTCCACTATACAAACCATCCCGACATACAAACGCCACCTTCTCCAAGCAATAAAATATATCATAGGAAAGACCTTCATGCTCAACTTTCCAATGAAACAGACCCTTCTGTATCTGAAGCGCATACATCGGAACCGTCCACTGCCCGCAATCCAACAGGCACAATACATCGCAACCTCTTATCAACCTATGATAATCAGCCACACATTTATCCTGCGAATTCCAAACAATAATTTTCATCACTCAGGCTAGTTTTATCCATTCATTTTTATGGTACAAACATAAAAAGAGACGTGGGACCTGCTTAATATTTTATCTGCCTTAGAGGTATCCCCATACCAGCTGCACAAATAATAACAACAGTGTCCCACGTCTTTATGAATATACTAATCCTGTAAAGGAGTATAAACACAAGACGTGAGCGCTTGTTGTATTACACTTGTGCAGCTTTGAAAATTGGGGATTTTCTAAGACAAGGTAATATTTTAAACGCTCTTAATTATATATGTCCCTTCTTGTTTTCAAATGAATATTCATCTGTTTTCAAGAATTGGTACAAAGTTAAAAAAAGAGTTCTGATTAAAGTGAAATTAATCTATTTTTTTAAATAAATAATAACCCGGATGAATATCTGAAAGAGTTATTCCCCCATTACAGTAGCCACAATCTTGCGACCGCCTCCATGGTTGCGGAACTCACAAAGGTAAATTCCCTGCCAAATACCCATATTCAGTCGACCATCTGTAATAGGAATAGTAAGACTAGCTCCTATAATGGTTGACTTTGCATGGCAGGCATATCATCCCAACCTTCCAAAGTATGTTCGTAATAGGGTTCGCGTTCCTTTATCAAGTGATTAAAAATAGATTCCATATCCGTACGAACATCCGGATCAGCATTTTCATTGATACTTAATGCCGCACTGGTATGTTTGATGAACAAATAAAGCAAACCTATTTGGGGAAGTGGAGGCAAATTGCGCACCACTTCATCAGTAATCAGGTGAAATCCCCTAGTACGGGGACGAAGCGTAAATTCTGTCTGAGATACCATAACTATTATCAACCTTTATGCATCCATATAGATGCCACTTTACGACGTACTGCTATTATATTAAACAAAGATACACCCACAAAAAGCAAAATACCTATAACCATGGCTGGTCCCAGATTTCCTTCTTCCAACTGTGGAAATAACTTTTCTATCATATCCATATAGCTATTCCGCACATAGATCACAATTCCCACCGATAAAAACAACACTACTGCATTGAGGCCCAATGTCAGCATTTGATAGGGAAGCGCCACCTTAGCCGGACTGTAACCTATCAATAACAGATTCTCCAACTTAGACGTATTCTTCTGCAGTAACAAGTAAATACTGAGCATCAAAATATAGAAAGAGAGTACACTGATAAGCAAACCTACAGAAAGCACAATTCCTACAATCACTTTCAAGAACCAGGTAGTCTTTCCCGCATCCAACTTGTCATCTTCTGTATCATATCCCTTGTCTTTAAAGAACTTGGCAATACGGTCGTCCGTAGGATTGTTCACTTCTACAATCAGTCGTGACGGTTCGCTTTTCTGCCCCGGAGCAAACTCATTGTTAGCCCACGCCATAAATGTTTCCGGAACAAGAATCGTATTCAGGCGATTGGAGAAACCTGCTATTTTTCCTTTAAAGTTTTCCGTATGCCCTGCACCAGTAATACGTATATCCAAATTAACCATACCCATCACCCCTTCCGACAATTGCGGCAGGCTCCGGCTTTGTGCAAAACCAAAGTTATACAGATTCAGATAATTACGGGGAATAATGATAGGAACAACCCGTTCATTTTCATCAAACTCCCATTTATCCAAGTTCACATCCACATACTCATCGGGTACAGACTCAAAGAACATGGCTGTAGACATGTGCAACCCCACGTTCTCCATCCCCATGCCTGCCGACACTTTAAATTGGGAAGCATAAAGCCCCTACTCCTTTGGTAAACGGCTGTTCGCTGATTTCAGCAATGTCTTGTTCGGAAAAAGTCTTGCTTTTTCCGACAAAGGAGCCCAATGTACTTACCTTTTTGCTTACTATCACATAGTCTTTCTTCATGAAACTGTCACCTTCCGTAAAAACAGGCAACACATCTTTATAAAACTGGGCACTCAGCAACACAATGACCATGCCGCACAGATTGGCAAAGAAAAAACCCGCCAATTGTGGGAAACTGATATGCTGACGTAATAATTTCCAAACCAACCTCATAGTTTCAACGTTTTTGTGTAGTTCAATTCCAAATGCTTGCCGATAGAGGTCACAATGATACCTGCCCCCTGTCTATCCGCTTCCTCCACCAATATCCGGGACATAATCCATCCGTTTTCTTCATCCAAATGGCTGATAGGTTCATCTAGAAAGATAAAATCGAAAGGTTGACAAAGTGCGCGGACCAACGCCACACGCTGCTGTTGCCCGAAAGACATTTTAGCTACCGGTGTATCCCATTTATCGGCAATACCGAACTGTTCAAACCAAGCCTTGATTTCTTTTTTAGATTTAAATCCGGTCAACGAATTCTTCAACTGCACATTCTCCCACGCTGTCAGCTCCGTGAACAAACGCAATTCCTGAAACAACATGCTGATGGAACGTTTCCGAATCTCCACCCAGTCATGCACCGAAAGACTACGGATGTTTTTCTCGCCAAAACAAATGATACCTTGATAGTCGTTACGATATCCGTATATGTAGCTGCAAAGCGATGATTTCCCAGTGCCGGATGCTGCTTCCACCAAATAGGCTTCCCCACGTTGCAGGGTCAACAACTGATGCCAGACATCGGATATAATAGAATCCCTCCCTGCAAAAACAGCAGGAAGGGTCCGTTGTAATTCTATAGTATTCATAAGTTCTCTAATCCATGTACGATCAACTGTAGCACGTTGACTTCTTTATCTTTCATAACAATATTTATTCGACCGCTTCTCCAATCGGGAGCCATCACATCCACATAGTCGCAAGATCCCAAAATAGCATTAAACACGGCGGCATCACTACCCAGCATACGGGTTAACCGAGGATTCTCCTGAACGTCCTTCACCAACTGCGCCGCATTGAACGCCATAAAGAAACGGTTTTTCACCACTTCTCCGGCCCAAGGAGTATTCTGCAAAGAAACTCCGTAACGGCGGCCTGCCTCATCTGCCAGTCTTTCATTGTTCGAGATATAAAGCAGATTATCCTTCACACCAAACCAAATGCTCTGGCGATACATACGGAACTCATATTGGTCTTTGCCCGTAGAGTTCAATTGCATCTGCCCACCGGTCATAGCCAACAAAGGTCTCAGGTCTTCGAAGGACTGCAAAAAGTCTTTATTCGTTACATCAGCATAAATCAGCAAGTCATTATTTGACAAAGAACTATAGCCAACAGCAACATCCCCATGAATAGAAGAGAATATACCTTCAATATCTATTGGCAACATCGGATTATCCAACGCTTGCTTGATGGTAGGATTTTCGCAAAGTAAATCATAAATTCCTTTTCCATCGATATTACCACCTGCCAAACCAACATATTAGCAGGGAAATACTCCAAATAAGCTCCTTTGATGAGTGCGGAAACAGCCGACTGCTTTTCATACATAGCAATCAAATCCTTATTTTCAATCAATGTTTCCATCTTCACTACAATTTTACCTTTTTCGAAAGTAGCGGAAACCAGATATTTGATATCTTCCAATTTCAAATAGGCAGGCATTCCCATTCGCATCTGCATGGTAATATCATTAGGAATAAATGACATATTCATCACAGTGACAATTTCACCCTTCGACGAGGCCAACTTACCAAAGTCTGTGGTCTTTACATAGCTGTTTTCAGCATCCTGGCGCATCAATGAAAGCAAACTTCCTTTCAAGCTGAGAGCATCTCCTTTATTACTTCCCATCAACAGGAAAGTGCCCTTATTAAAAGCGCACAGCGCCGTACCCATCTGTGTCCATGTACATCCGCTTTCGCTTTTCAATTCCGTACATATCTGCTCCTCCTTCAACGCCTCCAGCAAATCTTCCACTTTACCTTCATCATCTACTTTTGCCAATAAAGCAAAAGCATTAGAATGAGGAGTAATGAACATATATACTTTATCAGTAAAAGACAAGCCGGATTCAGACGGGCTTTTAATAATCTTCTCGGCAGTTTTATAGGCCTCTCCTTCCAGACCGCTTTTTAATGCGTCCGTCAGTTTGGCTACCACCTTTTCTCCCCCTTTACCGTTTATGCCACTCTTCTCTGCCATTGTTTTGAAATCGAATGACATGACCATTGCCGCATCCTTAGGAATAGCATTGGCATATTCACTTTTAGACGAACAGGAAGCCATAAGCAGCATGATCGCCACCAATGCAAATCCCCAAATACCTTTTCTCATATTCTTATTTTTGGTTTAATAAATTCAGTGTATGACAGGCTACCAATGCGGCTGTTTCCGTGCGAAGACGGGACTTTCCCAAACTAACAGGCTGAAAACCTGCCGCTATAGCCTTAGCCACTTCTTCCTCGCTAAAATCCCCTTCCGGACCTATCATCACCAAAGCATCTTCTCCGGAACGCAATATATCTTTCAACAAAAGTTTTTCCCCTTCATAGCAATGGGCGATGAACTTCTGCCCTTTAAAATCCCGTGAAACAAACTTATTAAAGTCCGTCATTTCATTCAGTACCGGCATAGTCGCCTTTAACGATTGTTTCACTGCCGATACCAGAATTTTTTCAATACGTTCTTTCTTGATTACTTTCCGCTCGGAATAACGGCAGTTCAAGAAAGACAGTTCATCAAAGCCTATTTCAGTCGCTTTCTCTGTAAACCATTCAGTACGATCCATATTTTTAGTGGGAGCCATGGCAATATGCAACCACCCGTTCCACCCTTTTTCCTGCGGAATCGTTTCCGTTACCTTCACTTGGCAACGTTTACCGCTTGCAGCACTGATTACAGCCTTGTAAAAACAACCTTTTCCATCAGTCAACATTATCTCATCGCCTATGGAAAGACGCAAAACCCGTAAACAATGTCCTGCTTCCTCTTCTGGAAGTTCAAGGTTACTCGCTATATCAGGGGTATAAAAAACATGCATAGTTCTTCTTGTTTTTCAATTTATATATCAAACTATCGTATTCTCCTCCTCTTGTTCCCGTCGTTTTATCTCATCACGCAAACGGGATGCCTGCTCATAATTCTCTTCTTCTATAGCCTTTGACAATGCTTCTTTCAGCATCACCACATCAACTGTATTTACATTGACAGAAAATGCCGTATTCCCAACTTCATGCAACTGTTCACTTTCCATGATCTCATTAGTAGTATAAACAGGACATCCGCAACGCATAGCCAACGCAATCGCATCGGAAGTACGTGAGTCTATTTTAAATACCTCACCCTCCTTTTCCAAAAACAGATAGGAATAATAGACTCCATCCTTTACCTTATATATCAACACTTTCTTTAAAGCAGCCCCCAACTCTTTGGTCACTGTCAGAAAAAGATCGTGCGTCAATGGTCTGGGCATCTTATATTCCATCATTACCACCTTAATAGCCTGCGCCTCCAACGAACCGATAATAATAGGCAGCTTACGGTTACCATTCACTTCTTCCAACACCAGCGCATATGCATCCGCCGGCTGCAATGTAGAGGACATATCATGTACCTTCAATTCTATTTCATCCATAATTTTAACTTCCCTTCTACCACTCCTGTTTACATCGGATATGGTCAAAAATAATTTATTAAACTTGCCTGGGATTATGCTTATACTTGAATATGACAGCAAACAATACCGCAACCACCAAGGCATATCCTGCAAAAACAAACCATGTCATACTCCATCCCTCCATCTGCGGAGCAGTGCTGTTCATATCAACAAAACGATTTACCACAGCTTGAGCTCCCAACGTTCCCACTGTAGCGCCAATACCATTTGTCATAATCACGAACAATCCCTGAGCACTGGAACGAATGGATAAATCAGTCTCATTGTTAACAAACAACGAACCTGAAATGTTGAAGAAGTCGAAAGCCACACCATACACAATCATGGACAGTACAAACATCCAGACACCCGGCCCTGGATTCCCCAGTCCGAACAATCCGAAACGAAGTACCCATGCCAACATGGCTATCAGCATAACGCGCTTGATTCCGAAATGCTTTAATACAAAAGGTATTAATAAAATACACAACGTTTCCGACACCTGAGACAAAGATATCAATGCGTTAGCATGATTCACTCCAAACGTATCAGCATACTCTGGAACTCCCCTGAAACTGCTGAGAAACGGATTGGCAAAACCGTTGGTTATCTGTAAAGAAACCCCCAACAACATAGAAAATATAAAGAAAACAGCCATCTTTTTCTGTTTGAACAGTGTAAACGCCCGCAATCCCATAGCATCTACCAGCGATTTCTGTTCTCCACCACGACTTACAGGACACTCGGGCAAAGTAAGCGCATAAATGGCCAGTATCACTCCAAAGCAAGCACAAGAAAAGAACTGCATATAATTATTTTGGAATCCCAAGATATCCGTCAGCAACATAGAACAGATGAAACCAATCGTTCCAAAAATACGGATAGGAGGAAAAGCGATGACAGGATCCAGTTTTACTTTATCCAGTGCGGTATAGGCTACCGAATTTGTCAATGCCAATGTTGGCATATAAAAAGCTACACTAAAAGAATAAAATGTAAATAAAGTACTGAAATTAACCGCTTCACCATCCACGTAGCCATACCACCCGGCAGCACCATAAACACGGCAGCCATAAAATGACAGAAGCCATATAATTTTTGAGCAGGCACCCATCTGTCGGCAATAATTCCCATTACAGCAGGCATAAACAAGGAAACAATCCCCTGCATGGCGTAAAACAGGCCTATCCTAGCACCCAAGCCAATATTAAACAAATATGTCCCCATGGAAGTAAGATAAGCCCCCCATACGGCAAATTGTAAGAAGTTCATGACTATCAGTCTGAGTTTCATTCCGGTAATTTCGTTTTTCATCTTTCTTCTTTAATGTGTGTTTTTTATATTACTTGCAAAGATATAAAACAATTCGATTTTTCATGGAGATTCATCTTAAAAAACAAAGCCTCTCCGGTGGTTTCACAACTTCCGGAAAGGCAAGACAATTAAAAAGTTTTTGTAATCTAACTAAAAGAGAGTGTTTTATTATCTGGTGTTCGTGAAAAATAATGCCATTATCTATTCAGCTATGGCATAAGCATCCAGTCCTTTCAATGACTGGCGGATAGTTTTCTGCATCTTCTCCATCTCTTCCCGGCTCATTTGGCGCACCTCTATACCGGAATCTCTTAGATTATTCCCCAATTCAGCCATCTGCTCATTGAACGAATCCCAATATTCCGAATCAAGGACAGCAGAATACACTTCTTTCCCATCCTTCATCGGACTGATAATAACGGTCATGCTTACATTTCCGTTTTCATTGACATTAAGGGTGTAAGTACGTTTCTCATTATCCATCTTATAAATGAATGTAAAATTCGCTTTCTGCGCCTTGCCCCTTCCCTTCGGCATATCCTTAATGGCAGTTTCTGCATATTCCTCATCCTTCTCGAAAGCCTCAATCAACCTTGCGCCTATTTTCTCATCCTTTAACGAAAAACTTTTCACCACCTTTACCACTTTGCGGGTTTTAGAGTCACGTTTCGTTACAGAGTTGATAGCCACATCATCCCGCTTTTCCAATTCTGCCGCCATTTTATCAATATTCTTCTGGGCCATAACCTTGCCTGTTCCACCACACAGCAGCAAAACAGCCGCCAATGCACTTCCTAAAATAAACCTTGTTTTCATATCTTATTTTTTATGTTTTTTATTCGCTTACCAATAATTCCTTTTCTTCTATCTCTTTCTCGGAACGATGAATTTCTTCCACACGTTCCTGGGCCAGTTTCTCCACCCGTTCCGCCTTTTCCAATGTTTCAATAATACAAGGCATAATCTGTTTCACATCCGAAATGCGCTTGCCTCCCACTTCCACATAACTACCTTCGTAGCACGACCACTCACCACTTCCGTCTGCTTGGTTTTCCGAATAGAAAATAAAACCTAACCCCAGCGCAATGACCATCATTGCCGCTATACCGGCACTCCAGACAGCTATTGGAATACGCTGATAAAAGCTTTCTTTTCCAACCACCGGTACCTTTTCTGATTTCTTTCCTCCAGCAACCTCCTTCTGTCCGTCTGGCTGCAACATACCCGGTTCTCCCTGCATACCTCCCTCATACCAGGCAAACATCGGAGCATATCCCATCAGATGAGAAGGTACATCCCCTGTATGGAAGAAACGATAAATAGCCTGCTCCTCGGCATTCGTAGTTTCCCCTTCCAAGAAACGGTTAATGTATTCTTCTATATTCCTCTTATCTAATTCCATACCTTACTGTGTATCATAAATTGTTCTTTTACTCTTTTTCTAGCTCTCGACAAATTGGTTCGTACCGCCACCGGCGTACTTCCTGTGAGACGGGCTATCTCCTCTACTTCGAAACCTTCCAAGTGCTTCATGCGGAGAATAGACTGTTGCAAGTCAGGTAAAGTACCTATTACTTCCAGTATCTCCTGCATATTCTCTTCCTCTACCAGTTTCATTTCAGGGTTTTCACCTCCACCAATGCTGATGCCTTGCTCCAAATCGACTTTCTCTATTCGAATACCTCGCAAACGATTAATACACAAATGCTTGGTTATAACAATAGCCAGTGCATCCACGCTACGATATTGGTCCAGACGGTCGCGAAGAAACCAAAGTTTCAACAGTACATCTTGTACTGCATCTTCTGCCTCATCGGAGTCTTCCAGATAACGGATAGCCATTCTTAACAAAGCCGGCCGCATTCGTTTTGCCTCTATTTCAAATCTATTTTGTTCCATGTTCACTAGTATGACACATAGAGGTAGGGAAACGTTACATCAAAATGAAAAATAATTTGCCGACATGTCAATTTGCTAATATACCAATAACCGTGTGGGCATATATAGCACCCCTAATTAGCACATCAGCAAATTGACAGATTAGCAAATTATTCAAACTTATAAACCGTATGACTATGAAAAACCTCTCCCGGCCGGAGTACAGTACTGGGGAATTCAGGCTGATTGGGCTATCTTGAAAATGCATCGTTTCGAAACATACCGCCGAACGGAAAGGATAAGCTATCCCCCTTTTACCAGTCATTTTTCCTTTCAGTCCATTACCGGTATAGATTTGTATTCCCGGTTCGGTGGTGAAGATCTCCATCTTACGCCCGCTTGTTGGATCATACACCCAAGCAGCCGGCCTTGTATCATCTCCTTTCGTATTCAATTCCCAAGTATGATCGTATCCGTTTACTACCTTCAATTGCGGATAATCCGCATCTATACGTTCTCCAATAGTATGCGGCATACGGAAATCAAGGGGAGTACCGGCCACCGGGAGATATTCTCCTGTGACACATTTCTTATCATCGTATGGAGTAAAGCGATCTGCATCTACCCAAAGTTGCTGGTCTTCCACGCTTTTTGTAAAGTCTCCCGAGATATTAAAAAAAGAATGATGAGAAAGATTAAGTACCGTGGGTGCATCCGTAGTTGCCTCGTATGTCAAATCCAGTGCATTCTCATCCTCACCAAGACTATAGACTAACGTCACTTTCAGGTTTCCGGGGAAACCATTTTCTCCATCAGGGGAGAGATAAGACAGACGAACCGTATATGTATCTGCCTGTTCCACTTTCCATATTCTATCGGCAAAACCGGGATTCCCCCCATGTGATATATGTCCGGACTTCCCATTGTTAGGGACCAGCTTATGCTCTACCCCGTCCAGTGTGAAACGCGCATTCAGAATACGTCCTATATAGCGTCCTACCGTAGAACCAAAATTCTGCCGTTGTTCCATATACTCACCAATCGTGGAAAATCCACACACTACATCTTCCTTTTTCCATTTTTGTCGGGTACAAGGATAGAAACTACTCGCGCCCCATAGTTCGTGATACAGACCTCCATCCCTTTTTTGTTACTCAAAGTAAATAAATCGGTATACTGCCCATTCACTTCTGTCTGAAAATCCTTACGTTGTAATCCTGAAGCAGTGACCTGCTTGTCGTCGTGACAAGAAGAAAGCAGCATCAACAAGCCCATACAAACTATACCATGTTTTCCACTCATATCATTCATTTTATAGGTTTTAAATGCCACAAATGTAAATCCTCCGATGGAAAATAAGAAAAGCCGGCCTTTCCTTTTTCAAGGGATGACCAACTTTTCAACTATTTCAACCAATTTTTACCCGATTACTTCTTCTCTTTCAGCAATAGAGTAGTATGATGACTATCCTCCCATTCGGACATCAACCGATGAAAATCTGCATAATCGGTGGGAGTTATCCATTGTTTGTTCAGTCGCAACGAACGGGTTACTTCCGTCTTATCCTCTGTAGTCTGTACGGTTATTTTCAATTTCCCTACCGCATTGACTATTTCTTTTGCCTTTTGCGGAGTACATACCTGCATATCCGACGGAACATTTACTATGCAAATATAGGTTTCATCCGTCATACCAGGAAGCAACAGGTTCGTAGTACGTTCTGTATTTCCAAAGCCATAACCATTCATGGCTATTCCGGTTTTAGCGCGAGGCAATGTTATCAGACGATAGCCCCTGCCAACGTTTTACCTGTTTCAGAAGTGACTGTTATCGTATCCGTTTCATAAACCGGTTTATTCTTCACTTCCAAAACCGCTTTCTTACCATCCAACGTATTGACAGGCTGATATTCCTGTATGCCCGCTATGACAGGAGAGTCCAGAAACAACTGGCTGATAGCGCCCAATCCCAAACAATTATCCGGTGCTTTTACGCCAAAAGCAACCTTAACCTCACCTTGTAATCCTGCCGCCTGCAACAATCCTGCAAGCAGATTTATCTTTTCCGCTTCCGTGCCATAGGCAGTACGGATTACTTCAGTTGCCGGACGGATCCGGTATCCTGTTTCGGACAAAGACAACCGGGACGTGCCCAATCCATGTACATAGTTCACCAGGACAGCTTCCTTTTCATCCGCATTTTTTCCTTGCAATAATTTTTGTGCCAAAGCCATGACCTCTTTTTCATGAGCTGCCGTAAATTGAGATTTCAGCACTTTCAAAGCATCGGCCATCGACGGATACGTATTTGCTAAAATAACCGGTATATTTCCTGATAAAGCAGGAGTACTTTCCATAGGATAATAAGCAGGAATATTTTTCAGTGTCCAAGTAACAACTTTACTTCCATTCTCATTTTTCACTACCGGCGCAGCTTTTCCGTTTATCAATGCATAATTCAAAGGCTTGCCCTCAGGAACCGACACACTACAGATATATTCTTTGACGGGCGATAACTCCTCTACCGGCACATATACATCCAGCCCGGGCAAATAACCGGGACGTGTGATAACCGAGTAATCCAAACAAATAGTCGCTCCCAACTCCAGTCCCGTATGTACCACCACCATCTCTTTCAGTCCGTTATAGGCAGGGGCATCAGCCGCCGCAGCAGGAAGAACCTCTACAAATGCATTTTCGGGAGTCTTTACTATCTTCCCGTCTTTCTGGCGAGTATAAGATTCATGTATCTTCAATTCCTGATATGCCGGATTGTAAACAATGAAGCTTTCACCATACAAACCATTCATCGCTGCATGTGTAAATAAAGTCAACTCCTTATATACCCGCATTTCCTGACTACCGTCCTTATGTAATGTATAAGTCTTGGCTAACTTCCCAAATTCTGCTTCAGAAGCCGCTTTTGCCGGAAGAGCTGTCAATAACAACACTCCCAAGCATACATATATATAATAAATCTTTTTCATGTCGCTTTACTTTTTAATCACCAAATAATCACCGTATGCTTTATGAGCTTCCACCGCTTTACGGAAGCTATCCCAATCCGACGCTTCATATACACGCTTTTTCAAAGCCAGACGATTATGCAGGACCACCCGGTTTCCTTTTTGTAGAAGTGAGCCTTCAAAATCGGCTCCCGTTCCCTGCATGGTATCCTCCTTTGGCCCATTTATCAGCTATAGCCTGATGGCAATTGAATGGTTTCATCCAATTCCACCAAACGGGAGCAGGCGTCTTTAAAACCATACTTCCGTTCCTTCATTTCTGTATCAATCCGTAGATAAGAGCGTACCTGATTATAAAGATTATTCATAACCAAAGGCTTGAACAACATTTCCTTCTCCCTTGCATGGCATAATCCGGAATCTCGTAGCGGAAAATGATTTGGATAGGAGCAGCTTGATAATCTTTAGGATTCCTGCCATAATCTACACTCAGCAATCTGGCTTTAGGAGAAACAGCCAGCAATTGTCTTTCCATAGTCGCACGCCACTGGCTCTGAAAACCTCTTGTAAAGATGCTGCGTATATTGCTGTCACTCTGTCCCTCGGCTTGAATGGTAAATGTACCACGCAAAGTACCATTAGCGTCCAAGCGGTTGTCTGCCTTGATGCGTACATAGTGATTTTCCGGAGCAGAAACAGGAGTCAGACAGAGATCGGAACCTTCAGGTACACCGGGCAGATAATTCTGCTGTTGCTCGGCACTACTCCACAACTCACGGCAGAAAGGAACCCATGTGGGGTCTAACGGCATATAAGTTCCATCAGCAAGTTTCACCACAGCTACACAATGATTGAAATGATCCGCAGGAATACTTCGACACGACTGCCCGCCATCGTCATGGCCGGATAGGCCTCGAACCCCGCCATGCGCAGAAAAGAAACCAAAGTTCCTGCTATATCTTTACACACGCCGCAACGATCCGTATAATTCATTTTAGTATCATGTAACGTATAGCCCTCTCCTTTTCCCATAGAGATACCTGCATAACGGATATTATCCGCCACCCAATGGTCAGTACAGCTATTTTCTCCATTTCGGTTTTCTTTCCTTTTATCAGTTCGTCCACTTTCTTCTGCGCTTCGGGCAGTGGAGCAAAGCTTCCATAATCCTCATTGACCTTATTGAACCACAAAGACTTGTCTTTCCAATGAGGAGTAGAAGACATCATCAGTTTAGGAGCTGCATCAAACAAATCTACCATATTCGGCTCCCGCCGGAAAGGCATCATGTCCTCCATAGCAAAAGTATAAGCCTTTCGTCCGTCTTCATAACGCATGGACGATGTACATTCTCCTTGATAAAATTGAAATTGCATCTCTTTTTCCATAGGAATACTGACCTTGTACACTTTACGCACGGTAGGCTCACTGCTCCAAAATGGAACAATGTCATAGAACTGGCCACGCATGGGAGGTATAAACCGGGAATCATCCTCAGGAACAGCTCCCAGCAAAGCGTATGTAAATCCCTTTTTCGCTATTTCATAATCTATGACATCACCGGGGTTCAAAGCCCCCACTTCTATCATAATCTGTCGTGCTCCCCAATAAATAGCACGGGCCGGAGCCGCATAGTCACAGGTCTTCTTCACATCCACCTCTTCAATCTGCCCGTCAGCATGATATATCGTCACACGTTTAAACTCGGCATGGGCCGTCAACGGATCATAATCATATTTAATCACCCGGTTAGCTACTGCTCCTTTAGGAGTCTGCACCTTGATAACCTTACATACGGCAAATGATCCCTGCCCTGTCGGTTGTACTGACACCGATGTACTGTCCAGCAACGCCACACAGTCAAACTTGGCATACGATTCTCCTTTCGCAGCTTCCTCATAAAGTTTCCAGCCCTGCCCGTAAGTTGTGACCGGAGTGAGAAGAAAGCAAGCCAATGTTGCATAAAGTTGTTTTCTCATGTTTCTCATCTATTTTGTTTTAACCTAACAAATGTAGGCAATAATCTTCTATTTCACATCTATTTTATAGAAAAACTCCTGTTCTTATGCAGTCTTTTATTCTCCCCTGTATCTTTATATAATAACATGACAAAAGAAAAATGAATGACGCAGAACTAATAGAAGGATGTAAAGCCGGAAAGAGGGAAGCTTTGGAAACCATATACAGACTCTTCTCCCGCCAAATGTATGGAGTGTGCTGTCGCTATGTAGGCGAAGAATCGGCCTTGGACGTCATGCATGATGGATTCATCAAAGTATTTTCCGCCATCGACCAACTACATGCCACCGACCTGCATGGATTCAAATCCTGGGTCACCCGTATCATGGTAACTACCTCCTTGCATCATCTCCGTAAACAGAAAACCTGCTTTTTCCTTTCTGTAGATGATCTGGAAGAAGACATGCAGCCTGTGGACGAAGAAGATATGATTTCGATTCCTATTGAAACCTTGATGAAATTCATAACTGAATTACCGGCAGGCTATCGCACCATACTGAACTTGGCCGTATTCGAAGGAATGCCTCATAAGGAGATTGCGAAGACATTAGGCATTAACGAACATTCATCCTCCTCACAACTGCACCGCGCCAAATGTGTACTTGCTCAAAAAATTAAAGAATACTTAACTCGACAATCATTATGAAACAGGAAGAAGAACCGTGGATAGACCACTTGAAACAACGGGTTAACGAATACGAAAAGCCCCTCCCCGAAAATGATTGGAATCATTTTCAAACGAAATATTTCACCCCCTATTTACATAAGAAAAAAAGGATAAGAACGATGCGTATAGCAGCCGTTCTCCTCTTGCTGTTTATACCTTTTGCCACCACTTTTTATTTTTTACAGACAGAAAAGCACAAAGTAGCCTCGCCCGTCGTATCCTTACCGGCACACCAGCCAAGAAGCATTACAGGCAATCCTTCCATTATGCCTGAAAACAAACTATTACCGGACAGGCCCCAATCAAAGACAACTTCCTTGACAAAACCACCAATCCAAACAAGTATCAATACCGATACGGCAAATAATATAGGAATAGAATGCACTCTCCCGGCACAAGATACAATCCGGAACACAGAATCTGTACACAAGAGCCCTTCCGGACATAACCACTTTGCATTACCGCATAAACGTTCCGAATATACTTTGGCACTTGCCATATCTGCCGGCAATAATGGAACAAGCACCGGCTTCATAAACAAAACTTTTTCCCGGGGAGACATAGGAAGTTCTCATAAGGATGAAATTATGTATTGGAATGACTTCAAAAACTATTTGCAGGAATATCCCTCGGACTTTCCCGATGCACAAGCTTACGGAGCTCTGCTACAAATAGCAAATGACAACACAGGACGCCCCATGACAGAATATACCCATTATAATCTCCCCGTCAGTTTTGCGCTTTCGTTCCGTAAATCCATAAGCAGGCATTGGGGAGTCAGTGCAGGTCTGCAATATACCTATCTGTCGTCCGAAAGTTCCATAGGAGAAGATTCCAAGTGGGTTAAACGACAAAAGTTCCACTACATAGCTTGTCTGTGAAACTAGACCGCCGGCTTTATACCACCCGTACCTTTTCCTTTTATACCACAGGAGGAGGCACGATAGACAAATCCGTATCGGGTAAACTGGAACAAGATTTCATCGTTCAGAAAGAAAAAATCTATTCCAGTACAGAGAGTCTGAAAATAAAACCGCTCCAATTCTCCATACACGCCGCATTGGGAATACAATATAATATAAATCCTACCCTAGGGGCTTTCATAGAACCCGGAGCAGCTTTTTATTTCAAGGACGGCAGCTTTAAAAACACAATACGTGACGAGTACCCGTTCCATTTCAACCTACAATTGGGAGTGCGCTGGAATTATTAAGGAAACTTCATGCAGTCTTTTGTCCATCCTTGTATCTATAGGATAAAAAGACAGCCATGCAAAAAAGACATCAAGACAGACAATGTTATTTTAACGAACTAGCGAATACATCACGCAGTTTCTATATAGACTATGTAAAGCAATTTATCTCCCTCAGCTCTTCTACCCACATACTGGAAATAGGTTGCGGAGAAGGAGGTAACCTGCTCCCCTTTGCCGAACTAGGCTGCAAGGTAACAGGCATAGACCGTGCAGCCAGCCGCATATACCAGGCACAATCCTTCTTCGCCGCCTCCGGCTACAAAGGAGAATTCAGGACGATGGATTTCTTCAACTTCTCTTCAGTTTCCCGTTACCAGCTCATCCTGATACACGATGTCATTGAACACATCAGTAACAAAGAAGAATTCTTCCGTTGCCTCTCTCCTCTTCTAGCTAAGGGAGGCATCATATTCTGGGGATTCCCGTCTTGGCAAATGCCATTTGGCGGACATCAGCAAATTTGTCACAACCGGTTCGTCTCCTCTCTTCCTTTCATCCATTTATGTCCCGGTATATTCTATCGGTTTCTGCTCAGATGTTTCCATGAAACACCATCATGTATCGAAGAATTATCAGACATCAAACGCTGCCGCATGACCATAGACGCCTTTGAACAACTTGCTGAAAAGTATGGATACGAAATAATCGACAGACAATTATGGTTCATCAACCCACACTACCAACAGAAGTTCCATCTGCGGCCACGAAAATTATATCCTGTACTGGCACAGTTAAAACACATCAGAAATTACTTCAGCACCTCCTGTTTCTATATAACACGCCACCGTGATCTTCATCCTTAAGGCAACCAATTTATACTATTTTCATGTTTATATCAATAGTTTGTTTCTCTTTTATCAAGAATTGGACTACCTTTGTAATCCAAATTTAATGTATTGACTTTATGCCGACATTTTTCATCATTCTTATCTTTACATACCTTGGAGGAAATGCCTACATATTTTACAGAGGTTTGCAAACATTATCCGGCTTTCCATACGGAATCAAGATTTTATTGACTATTTTATTCTGGCTAGCTGCACTGTCCTTTTTCGGAACGATGCTAAGTCGCAATGTGAAGATACCGTTTTACTTATCCCACACAATGTATGAGGTCGGGACAGGCTGGCTGATATTCACTTTATATATGGTCTTGTTTTTACTTTTCTTTGATTTATTGAAACTGTGCTCTATTTCTTTCAACCAGAGTTTCATGACTTCTTTACTGGCCACATTCGTCTTGTTGGGATATGGATACTATAATTATCGCCATCCCAAGATAAATACTGTCAACATCACGCTCACCAAACCGCTGACCGATAATCGGCGTCCTATAAAAATAGTTGCAGTGAGCGATATACATTTGGGCAACGGCACAGGAAAAACGTCTTTGAAGCAATATGTGAAAATGATTAACGGACAGAATCCGGACTTAATCCTAATTGGAGGCGATTTAATTGATAACAGCGTAATACCTCTTTATGCTGAAAACATGGCTGAAGAACTAACGGAATTAAAAGCACCACTGGGAATCTACATGGTCCCCGGAAACCATGAATATATCAGCGGGATAGACAAAAGTATCCAATTTATACAAAATACTCCTATACAACTGCTGCGCGACTCGGTTGTCACACTTCCCTGCGGCATACAACTGATAGGACGTGACGACCGTAGCAATGCCAGACGACTTCCATTACAAAAGTTAATGGCCCGTATAGATAAAAGCAAACCGGTTATTCTGTTGGACCATCAGCCTTACCAACTGGCAGAGAGTCAGGCAGCCGGTATCGACTTACAGTTCAGCGGACACACTCACCATGGACAGGTTTGGCCCATGAATTGGGTAACAGACCATCTTTATGAACAAAGTCACGCTATCGCCAATGGGAAAACAGCCATATATATGTTTCCAGCGGATTATCTTTATGGGGACCTCCTTTCAGAATAGGAACCGAGAGTGAGATGGTAGTATTACAACTTCATTAAAAAGCCTGCAACCTTTCTATTATTGACATTTTGAAGCATTCCTGCTCATTACCCGTTATCTAGCTTTTCTTTCCATTACATTAAGCTCTTTCTTCCAGCCACCTAATACAGACTCCGACAGTGGACTATACAGACGCTTATAATAGACTGTATAGTCCATTCGAAGCGACTGTATAGTCCACTGTCGGAGTCTGTACTACATAACCGTAAAAATCTCCTTAATCATCAGCCCGAAAAGGCTTAGGAAAGCGTGTATAAAGCTTTAGGACCAAGCAGAGCGAACTTTATGCTGCCTGGATTGAAGAAGAACGAATCCTATCAAGAAAAATCCCACAATGGATATAAACGGAAAAACAAGCATAGGCCTGTCACCCCAAAAGAGAAAATGTAAGGAGTGGAAGAAAAAAACAGAGCAAATCTTTCTTTCAGGAAGAAGCTTTAAAAAACGGTCTATATCATATATAAAAAAAGAAGGGTATCTATCCCAGACACCCAATCTTCATTAACCTTAAATCTAATACCATGAAAAACACAGTGCAAAGATAAGGAGTTTTATGTTATCAAACATAATAAGACTACAACTATTCGCTTCTGATTAACATCATTTAAACTTTAATGATGCTTTTGCAGATTCAAATCCTGTAAAAACGCCATTGTACTATATATATATAATAAATCGAATTATTCCACATTACAGCACCAGCCCTTTCAAATACTCTCCTTCAGATGGTAAATATTTACGGGATGATCTCCCGGCTGAGTCAATTGATGCAGAATACGTACACTACGTCCGCTTTGTGCCGCAGCTGTAAATACCGCATTGCGGAAATTCATCTTATCTACCACCTGCGAGCAAGAGAAAGTAAACAGAATACCTCCCGGTTTGATTTTCTCAAATGCTTTAGCGTTTAGTTTCGTATAGCCACGCAATGCATTGCGGAGAGCATCCTTGTGTTTGGCAAATGCAGGAGGGTCAAGAATTATCAAATCATATTGATCTCCCATACGATCCAGGTATTTAAAAGCATCCTCAGCATACGCCTTATGACGGGTATCACCCGGAAAATTTAATTCCACGTTCATATTGGTAAGATCAATAGCTTTTGCCGAACTGTCTACCGAATGCACCAGATTCGCGCCTCCACGCATGGCATAAAAAGAGAATCCTCCTGTATAACAGAACATATTCAATACATTACGCCCTTTGGCATAACGTTCCAACAAATGACGGTTCTCACGCTGATCCACAAAGAAACCCGTTTTCTGTCCTTTCAGCCAATCTACATGGAATTTCAATCCGTATTCCATCGCTATGTTTTCGGGACTTCCTCCTTTGATGAAACCGTTCTCCGGTCAAGTCTGCCTTGAAAGGCAACGTAGTTTCTGATTTATAATAAATGTTCCGGACTACATCCCCCATCACTTCAGACAAGGCATCGGCTATCTCCATACGGTAAACGTGCATTCCGGCCGAATGTGCCTGCATCACGGCTGTATGATCGTATACATCAATAATCAAACCCGGCAAGTTATCCCCTTCGCATGAACCAGACGGTAAGTGTTATTTGCAGGATTACCAGCCAAACCCAAACTGCGACGCAAATCATAGGCCACTTCCAGTTTATGCTTCCAGAATTCATGATCAATCTCACCTTCCTTAAAAGAGAGCACGCGCACGGCAATACTTCCTATCTGGAAATGCCCGCAAGCTATAAATTCTTTCTTTGAAGTGTACACATCCACTATCTCGCCTTCTTCGGGTTCTCCCTCGATGCGCTGGATAGCTCCGGAGAATACCCACGGATGGAAACGCTTTAACGACTCTTCCTTACCCGGTTTCAGGTATACTTTTTTATAAGCCATTTGTATTTACTGTTGTTTCTATTGGTTCTTCCTCTTTTATCTCATAATCACCCGTACGTTCCAATTCCGTCAGGCAATTGTAAATTTCCACACAAGCCCACGCATCTGTGGCTGCATATAGTTTTTGTCCCTCGCTAAGCACATCCGCCTCCCAATTGGAAAGACGCTGGCTTTTTGAAATCTTCTGATCAAACAGATTGGCGAAAATTTTTTGCAGACTCCGGTCAGCTATGCCGAATCGTCCTACATAGTCCTGCAACTCTATCCAGTTACCCCGGTCGGGATGCACATTCTCACGTTTCCTCAACGAATTAAAATCGTCTTTCAGCGACAAACCTATCTTCAAGGTATCGCTCATCAAAAACTCTTGCAGAGAATCGGGCATACCTATCCGGTTCAAACGGAACAAGAAACAGGTATCTTGCGTAGATATTTGCAACAAAGCCACCTTATGAGTAGTACCTCGCTTGAAAGACGGACGTGTTTCCGTATCCACCCCCACTATGCGCTGATCTTTCAAGTAGGCTACTGCTTTCTCGACCTCGCTCTCTGTATAAATCACGAAGATACGTCCGGGAAAAAGCACCTTGGGCATTGCTGCTATCTCGGCTTTAGTAATCGTTTTTTTTATTTGTTTCATAATAATGAATTCTCATCTTCCATTTCTTCTTCCTCGTCATCATCGGCAGGAGTATACTTTACATCGTGTAAGGCACGCATGGTGTTTACCAAACGCTGCCCCCAGAATTCCCTGAAATGTTCCTTACAGACTACTAACGAATCATTCATCGTTTCGTTCAGTCCCAGTTGGAATACGCTGATAAAGTCTTTCAAATCCTGATAAATATCCGCCAAATCTTCTGAAATACATTTCTTGATGGGCGTGTCACTGTATGCCATATCCGGCAAGAACACTTCCAGATAATCGTCCTTCGCCCCCAATACACCGGCCACAGTCCTACGTATCAGTCATAATCTTCTTCAGTAACGAAGATTTCAGGCTCATCCTCTCCTATCGGTTCACATGGAGGCAACAAAGTCGCTTTCAAATAAAGCAACGGAAGTATTTTTAAGGCAGTATCTACAAAATCATAGCGTTTCATATCACGGGCACGTTCCAGAAAACCACAATATTCGGCGGCCACCGTCACAAATTCTACTGTATTTTTGTCAAATATCACCTGACTGTACTTTTCCATAAACATTAAAATTGAATCGCAAAGTTAAGAAAAAAGAGATTAAATAAGGCAATAATTAATGTTTTTCATGTACATTTGCGAAATAATAAATAGAATGAAGACGTATGGCAAAGAAAAAATCAGATAAGGAGACAGAGCCTAAAAAGGTATCAACCAAACGATTCTCCGCTTTTTTTAAGAATGAAACAACGCATTTTGTAATCGGATTGATTAGTGTTATTTTTGCTGTTTATCTGTTGCTGGCATTTACCTCTTTCTTCTTTACAGGAGCAGCGGACCAAAGTATTTTGGACAACCAGCAGCCGGGTGAACTGATGCAGACTACCAACCATGTAAAGAACTATGCCGGAGCACGCGGCGCACAGCTTGCCGAATTCCTTATAAATGAATGTTTCGGACTGGCAGCTTACTTTATCATTTTGTTCCTGGCAGTAGTGGGTATGAAATTAATGAAAGCCTATCAGTTCCGTATCTGGAAATGGTTCATGTCCTGTTCCATCCTGCTCATCTGGTTCTCCATCACACTGGGTTTTATTTTTGACGGCACTTTCGGAAACAGTTTCATCTATCCGGGCGGACTGCACGGATACAATGTAAGCAACTGGCTAATTTCACAAGTAGGTATACCTGGCTTGGGATTGTTATTGTTCATCACAGCACTGTTGTTCTTTGTATATTTAAGCAATGAAACCATACAAATTATACGCAAGGCTTTGCACCCTAATTTCAAACGGAAGAAAAAAGGAGAGCAAGTTTCTTCTGCAACTGAAGAAAGTCCGGTCAAAGAAACTCCCCGAAAGGAAGAGAACAAGAAGGAATTCTCCAATCCCGGACCTGCCATTGTAGATTTCGAACTGGAACAGCCGGAAAAGATAAAGGAAGAAGTGGAAGACCAGGTCCCTTTCCCTTTTGAGAACAACCAGGTTGCTGGACCGGAAATGGAACAGGAGCCTGCCTATGTGACTGAAGAAGAGGAAGTAGAAGATATAGATGAACCTGATTTTTCAATCAGTGAAGAAACAAATGAGGAAGACGAGGCATACAAAGGTCCCGTACTTTCACCATACAACCCCCGTCTGGATTTGGAAAACTATAAATTCCCTAGTTTGGATTTGCTAAATGAATACGAAGATGATGGTCCCAATATTGACATGGAAGAGCAAAATGCCAACAAAGACCGCATCATCAAAGTTTTACGCAGTTTCGGAATCGAAATCAGCTCTATCAAGGCAAGTGTAGGTCCTACCATCACATTATACGAAATCACTCCGGCAGAAGGAGTTCGTATCTCGAAAATCAGAAATTTGGAGGATGATATCGCATTAAGTTTGTCGGCACTAGGGATCCGTATCATCGCCCCGATACCGGGTAAAGGTACTATCGGTATTGAAGTTCCGAATGCCAACCCACGTATCGTACCGATGAAGTCTATCCTGAATAGTAAAAAGTTCCAGGAGACCACCTACGAACTGCCTGTGGCATTAGGTAAGACTATTACCAACGAAGTCTTTATGGTGGACTTGGCAAAGGCTCCCCACATGTTGGTAGCCGGTGCTACCGGACAAGGTAAGTCCGTGGGATTGAATGCCATCGTGACCTCTTTATTATATAAGAAGCATCCGGCAGAACTTAAGTTTGTAATTGTAGACCCCAAGAAGGTGGAGTTCGCTATCTATGCTCCGATTGAGAAGCATTTTCTGGCTAAACTGCCGGATGGAGAAGACGCAATTATCACCGATGTTACCAAAGTGGTACAAACCTTGAACTCATTATGTATAGAGATGGACAGCCGATATGATTTGCTGCGTAAAGCCGGTTGCCGTAATATTAAGGAATATAACGCGAAATTCATCAACCGACAGTTGAATCCGGAAAAAGGCCATCGCTTCATGCCTTATATAGTGATTATCATTGATGAGTTCGGTGACCTGATTATGACTGCGGGTAAGGAAGTGGAATTACCTATTTGCCGTATCGCCCAGTTGGCACGTGCAGTAGGCATACATGCCATTATCGCGACCCAGCGTCCGACAACGAACATTATTACCGGTACTATCAAAGCTAACTTCCCGGCACGTGTTGCCTTCCGTGTAGCTGCCATGATGGACTCACGTACTATTCTGGACCGTTCGGGAGCACAACAACTGATTGGTAAAGGAGATATGCTTTACTTGCAAGGTAATGATCCGGTACGTGTGCAATGTGCATTCGTGGATACTCCTGAAGTGGAGAAAATAGCCAATTACATCAGTAAACAACAAGGATACACCACCGCATTCATGTTGCCCGAATACGTAGGCGAAGAGAGTGAAAGCAGTGTAGGGGAAGTGGACATGAACCGATTGGACCCTATGTTTGAAGACGCAGCCAGACTGGTAGTGATTCATCAGCAAGGCTCTACTTCGCTAATCCAGCGCAAGTTCTCTATCGGTTACAACCGTGCGGGACGTATCATGGACCAACTGGAAAAAGCAGGAATTGTTGGCCCCACTCAAGGAAGCAAGGCGCGTGACGTACTCTGCATGGATGAAACAGACCTGGAAATGAAATTGAACAATCTACAACAATAAGTTGTTTAATAATGTTATGATAAAAATGAAAAGAACATATTTACTGGTATTAATCCTTTTCCTTTCGGTCAGCCTGTCCGCACAAAAGGACAAACAGGCACGGGAGATATTGGACAAAACCGCCAATGCCCTGCAACAGGCCGGAGGCATCCGTGCCACCTTTGGGGGGACAGGCAATGGAACCTTATTGCTAAAAGGCAACCAGTTCTATCTGAACAGTGGCGGAATACAAAGCTGGTTTGACGGAAAAACGCAATGGAGTTATCTGGAAAGCAGCGAAGAAGTGAATGTGAGCAATCCTACCCCGGAAGAATTGCAAACCATTAACCCATACGCACTGTTATCCATTTACAAAAACGGATATAATTATAAGTATGCGGGGACAAAAAGCCGTAACGGCAAACAAGGGTTCGAAGTGATACTGACCCCGGAGAATAAACAAGATATCACATCCATCACCTTGTTCGTTTCCCAAACATATCAGCCTTTATATATAAAGGTAGAACAAAATAATAAATCGGCAAACGAGATTATCGTCACTTCTTACCAAACCAACCAGCCGCTGGACAATGCGACATTCAAGTTTGATAAAAAGAAATTCCCAAACGCTGAAGTGATAGACTTACGATAGCAAACAGAGTTCAAGATAGAGAGATAATATAATATTCATCAAATTAAATTAAGTAAAGAAATAAGTATTATGAGTACAGAAAAAGTTAAATGCCTTATCATCGGCTCAGGTCCTGCCGGCTATACCGCAGCCATTTATACAGGACGCGCTAACATCGCTCCGGTCTTATATGAAGCTTACAGCCCGGAGGCCAGTTGACCATCACTACCGAGGTGGAGAATTTCCCCGGATATCCCGAAGGTATCAGCGGTACCCAGCTAATGGAGGATTTGCGCAAACAAGCAGAACGTTTTGGCGCGGATATCCGCAATGGTATTGCAACTTCCGCCGACCTGAGCAAACGTCCTTACCGCATCACCATTGATGACGAAAAAGTGATTGAGGCAGAAACTGTAATTATATCCACAGGTGCCACCGCCAAATATCTAGGTCTGGAAGACGAACAAAAATATGCCGGAATGGGTGTAAGTGCCTGCGCCACCTGCGACGGTTTCTTCTATCGCAAGAAAACTGTAGCTGTAGTAGGTGGCGGTGACACTGCTTGTGAGGAGGCTGTCTATCTGGCAGGACTGGCCAAACAGGTTTACCTGATTGTACGTAAACCGTTCTTACGCGCATCCAAGATTATGCAAGCACGTGTTATGAACCATCCTAACATCAAGGTACTGTTCGAACACAACGCTGTCGGCTTATACGGAGAGAATGGCGTAGAAGGCGTTCATTTGGTAAAGCGTCAGGGTGAATGCAACGAAGAATGTTATGACTTGCCCATCGACGGATTCTTTCTGGCTATCGGCCATAAGCCCAATTCAGACATTTTCAAGGATTATTTAGACACAGACGAAGTAGGCTACATTATTACAGAAGCAGGTACTCCGCGTACGAAAGTCCCCGGTGTGTTCGCTGCCGGCGATGTGGCCGACCCGCATTATCGACAGGCTATCACTGCTGCTGGAAGTGGCTGCAAAGCTGCCATAGAAGCAGAAAGATACCTATCTGCCAATGACTTATTATAATAAAATAAACTAACCCCACAACAAACACTATGACACATTTTCTAAGGAAGATGGCAGCTGCCTGGATCATTCTAGCAGCGTGTCGGTGGGCTTTGCACAACAGCAAACGCCTCCCATCCCTACGGACCTAACGTCCGCATCGGTAAATTGGACAACGGATTAACTTATTACATCCGTCACAACGAACTCCCCGAAAAAAGAGCCGATTTCTACATCGCTCAAAAAGTAGGTTCCATTTTGGAAGAAGACAACCAGCGAGGCTTGGCACACTTCTTAGAACACATGTGCTTTAACGGAACTAAAAATTTCCCGGACAAAACCCTCATCCAATATCTGGAAAGCATAGGGGTGAAATTCGGTGAAAACCTGAATGCTTACACTAGCATAGATGAAACAGTATACAATATTTCCAATGTTCCCGTGATACGTGACGGCGTTGTAGATTCTTGTTTGCTAATTTTGCATGACTGGGCCGATGACCTGACACTGGACCCTAAGGAAATAGACAGCGAACGCGGTGTGATTCATGAAGAATGGCGTACTAGCACAAACGCTATGATGCGTATGTACGAAAAAGCCTCCCTACCCTTTATCCGGGAAGTAAATATGCCTATAGGCTTCCTATCGGCATAATGGAAGTAGTAGACAATTTCCCTTATCAGGCATTACGCGATTATTATGAAAAATGGTATCGTCCGGACCAACAGGGTATTGTCGTAGTAGGCGATATAGATGTAGACAAGATTGAGGCAAAGATAAAGAAGATATTCTCTCCTATTAAAATGCCAGAAACCCCAGCAGAACGAGAATACTTCCAAGTTCCCGACAATAAGGAAACTATTGTAGCAATAGAAACGGATAAAGAACAGGCAAACCCAGTAGCTTATTTATGCTACAAACATGAAGCAATTCCTAATGAACAAAAGGGAAACATGGATTATCTGGTAGTGAACTACATGAAATCCATGATAGAAAATATGTTGAACGCCCGTCTGAACGAACTGACCCAAACAGCCAATCCTCCTTTCATCTTCGCTCAAGTCAGCGACCAAGAATTTCTGATTTCCAAAACAAAAGATGCCTTTACAGGAATAGTAGCAAGCAAGGAAGACGGAATTGACAGTGCAATAACCGCCATTGTACGTGAAATTGAACGGGCCCACAAATTTGGTTTCACCGCGTCCGAATATGCCCGCGCCAAAGCGGACTATCTGCGTATGCTGGAATCTGCATACAACGAACGCAATAAAGTGAAAAACGGTGCATACGTGGATGAATATGTACGCCACTTCATTGACAACGAACCAATTCCAGGTATTGAAAATGAATACGCCATTATGAATCAGATCGTCCCCAACCTGTCTGTGGAAATGGTAAACAGTCTGATTCCAGCCTTGGTTACCGACAGCAATCTGGTAGTAAACGTATTCTTCCCTGAAAAGGAAGGATTGAAAGTTCCATCCAAGAAAGAAGTTTTGGCTGCTATCAATAAGGTAAAAGCTGAAACACTGACTGCTTATGAAGACAAAGTTTCTGATGAACCTTTGATTCCTGAAAAGCCCCAAGGCGGAAAGATTACAAAACAGGAAAATGGTCCGTTCGGTTCTACTATCTTGACTCTGTCCAATGGAGTACGCGTTATCTTAAAGCAAACCGACTTCAAAGCGGATGAAATCAGAATGAGAGCTTTCAGTCCGGGTGGCAGTTCCTTGTTCCCGAATGATGAAATTATCAATATCAATGTCATGAATGATGTGGCAAGTATCGGCGGCTTGGGTAACTTCAGCAATGTTGATCTAGAGAAAGTATTGGCAGGTAAAAAAGCTAGTGTAAGTGCTTCCGTCGGTGGTAATACAGAAGGGCTGAGCGGAAGCTGCTCACCCAAAGATTTTGAGACCTTGATGCAATTAGTCTATTTGTCATTCACGGCTCCACGAATGGATAACGATGCATTTACTTCATTCAAGAACCGTCTACAAGCATCTTTGGCAAATCAAGAGGCCAACCCAATGACTGCCTTACAGGATACATTACAAAAAGCCCTCTATATGGGACATCCGCGTACTATCCGTATGAAAGCCGACATGGTGGACAAGATTGACTATGCCAGAATTATGGAGATGTACAAAGACCGTTTCAAAGATGCCAGCGACTTTACTTTCATCTTTGTAGGAAATATCAAACCAGAAGAAACGGAACCACTGATTGCGACTTATTTAGGCGCTCTGCCTTCCGTCAATCGCAAAGAAACCTTCCGTGACAACCACATTGATATGCGCCAAGGTGACTATAAGAACATTTTCAACAAGAAATTGGAAACTCCTAAAGCCACCGTATTGGTAATCAACAACGGGCAATGCGCATACACATTGAAAAACCAAATCATGATGAGTATGCTTTCACAGATACTGAATATCATGTATACTGAAAGCGTACGCGAAAAAGAAGGTGGGACATACGGTGTAAGTGCATTCGGCAGTCTGACCAAATATCCAAAAGAGAAAGCGGTTCTGCAAATCTATTTCGATACAGATCCTGCCAAACGCGCCAAAATGACGGATATCATTTTGAATGAACTGAACCAATTTGCCAACGAGGGTCCGTCCACCGAAAACTTGAACAAGGTAAAAGAATTCATGCTGAAGAAATACAAGGAAAATGCCAAAGAAAACAGTTATTGGGTAAATATGCTGGATGAATATTTCTGGGAAGGAACAGATATGAACACCGGCTACGCAGACATAGTAAACAGCATTACCGCTAAAGATCTGCAAGAATTTACCAAAGCCTTGTTGGAGCAGAATAACCGTATAGAAGTAAGCATGACTTCGGAAGAAACAAAATAATCCCATCCAAGCCTATGCTTCTATCTATTATAAGACAGAATCAAAAACTTGCAGCCAAGCGGAATCCTGCATTCGACAGGAACCGCTTTGCCAAGTTTTTAATTTACTTTATGGTCGCATTTTGGGCAGCATACCTCATCTTTATCGGGGTCATGCTGTCCTTCGCTTTTGAAGATATCTTTCCCAGCATGGAACCTTACCATATCATGAACCAAGGATTGATTTATCTTCTGATACTTGATTTTTTGCTACGCTTCATGCTGCAACCGGCCATGTCGCAAGAAATCAAGCCCTATCTGCTTATGCCAGTAAAAAAGAATAAGCTGGTGGATACCCTGTTACTACAATCCGGAATCAGCAGTTACAACTTCTTCTGGTTTTTCCTGATCGTACCTTTTGCCCTGCTTACGATTATCCGTTTCTATGGATTCACGGGCATCCTATGCTATCTGTGCGGCATTTGGCTTCTGATGGCTATGAACAGTTATTGGTATTTGATATGCAAAACTTTACTGAATGAGAAATTGCTTTATATACTTCTCCCGATCGGAGTATACGGATTATTAGCGGGAACTGAATTTATTCCCGAAGGAAATCCGGTTTCCACGTTCATGATGAATCTAGGAGAAGGATTTATAGAAGGAAACATACTCGCCTTTCTAGGTGTCATAGCAGCCATTTTGTTGCTTCTGCTAGTAAATCGCAAGCTACAGCTACACTTCATCTATAATGAAATAGCTAAAGTGGAAGACACCAAGATGAAGCATGTATCCGAATATAAATTCCTGGACCGCTATGGTGACGTAGGTGAATATCTACGTCTGGAACTAAAACTGTGTTTCCGTAACAAAACCGTAAAGACACAATTCCGCATGGGATTTATCATCATGCTTGCTTTTTCGGCACTGATTGCCTTCACGGATGTGTATGACGGAACAGGAATGATAAATTTTATCTGCATATACAATTTTGCCATTTTAAGTATCATGACCCTGGGGCAAGTGATGTCTTTTGAGGGCAACTATCTAGACGGTCTTATGAGCCGTAAGGAATCTATCTATAACTTGCTTCGTGCCAAGTATTACCTGAACTGCATCATCGTGTTCATCCCTTTCCTGATTATGATGATCCCTGTAGCTAAAGGCAAGATACCCTTCCTCATGGCTCTATCCTATATGCTGTTTACAGCAGGATTCGTATTCGCTATGATGCTGCAACTGGCTGTGTACAATAAAAAGACACTCCCGTTAAACGCCAATGTCATGCGAAGCAATCGGGGAAGTTCCTTATTCCAGACCATTATCATCTCATGTGCTTTTTTCCTGCCCTTGATTATCAACAAAGCTCTGACGGCTTTCTTTGAACAGGATACAGCCTGCATCATCATGATGATTATAGGTTGTTACTGATTGCAACCCACAATATTTGGATAAAAAATATCTATAACCGTTTCATGAAGCGCCGTTATGAGAATATGGAAGGCTTCCGTGACTCACGTTAAAACGAATTGCGTATGAATATCATAATAAACCAATTACAAAAGAACTTTGGCCCGAAAGTGGCTGTAGACATAGAAAATTATTCCATTCAAAGCGGTGACATGTTGGGACTGGTGGGCAATAACGGAGCAGGAAAAACGACCCTGTTCCGCCTGATGCTGGACTTGCTGAAAGCCGACGGAGGCAGTGTACATATCGAAAACATCGATGTGAGCCGGAGTGAGGAATGGAAAAATATAACGGGAGCTTTCATTGACGAAGGTTTCCTGATAGATTATCTTACCCCCGAAGAATATTTCTACTTTGTAGGAAAAATGTACGGGCTAACAAAAGAAGAAGTAGATAAACGTGTCGCTAGGTTTGAACGTTTTATGAATGGCGAAGTCATCGGACAAAAAAAACTGATTCGTAACTATTCGGCAGGCAACAAACAGAAAATAGGTATCATTTCGGCTATGCTGCACCAACCGCAGGTACTGATTCTAGATGAACCGTTCAACTTTCTGGACCCTAGTTCGCAGTCCATTATCAAGCATTTACTGAAAGCTTATAATGAAGAAACCGGAGCCACCATACTGGTATCCAGCCATAATCTGAACCACACAGTAGATATATGCCCACGCATCGCTCTGTTAGAAAACGGAAAGATTATCCGAGATATTGACAATAAAGGGAATTCCGCCGAAAAGGAATTAGAGGACTATTTTAATGTAACAGAATGAAAAAACTACTATCCCATTTGCTGGTATTAGGTACACTGGCCATGTTGTTGGCTTCATGCGGTACCTCTGCCCCACGTTATAACTACAAGGAACTGGCGCGTGCCTCCATCCGTCTGAATATGGATATTGACATGAAAGACAATCACCAACTGTACGTAGAATCAGCAGCATGGCTGGGAGTCCCCTACCGTGGCGGTGGTAACAGCAAACGGGGAGTGGACTGTTCCGGACTGACTTCACATTTATATAAAAAGGTATACCACAAAAAGCTGAAACGTAACTCAGATGACCAACGTACCCAAGATTGCCATAAAGTAAGTAAGAGAAACTTGCGCGAAGGAGATTTGGTATTCTTCCATAACGGTAGAAAAAAACGGATTGCCAGTCATGTAGGTATTTATTTGAAAGATAATAAGTTTATCCATGCCAGTACCAGCCGGGGAGTCATAATCAGCAGCCTGAATGAAGATTATTATCGTAAACACTGGTTAAGTGGAGGCCGTCCTTGACAAGATCCTTCCGGGCAATATATTCATTACATTAAAATGAGTTTAATTTGAAAGAATGAAATACACAACATACCTTTTTGATTTTGATTACACACTAGCCGATTCTTCACGCGGCATCGTTATCTGTTTTCGTAATGTACTGGAACGCCATGGGCATACGGGCATCAGTGATGAAGCCATAAAACGCACCATTGGAAAAACACTGGAAGATTCATTCAGTCTTTTGAGCGGAATCACTGCTCCCGAAACATTAGCCGAATATAAAAAAGAATATGTAAAGGAAGCAGATACATACATGACTGTCAACACTTTCTTTTTTCCTGAAACGGTTACCGTACTGAAAACACTGAAAAGTCAAGGCGCCCAAATAGGTATCATTTCCACTAAATTCCGTTTTCGTATCCGCGAAATGGTAGACCAACATTTTCCGAAAGATTTTTTTGACATTATTATCGGAGGAGAGGATGTAAAGCAAGCCAAGCCAGATCCTCAAGGTATAAAAAAAGCACTACGCCGACTGCATCGCCAGAAAAACGAAACACTCTACATCGGTGACAGCACAGTGGACGCTGAAACCGCCCAAGCAGCCAAAGTAGACTTTGTAGGTGTACTCAATGGCATGACAACCCGTGAAGAACTGATTGTATACCCACATCGGCAGATATTAGACAATCTTTCGTTACTTCCATTAATTCATAAATTCACCCCTTACGAACCAGACAAACATTTTCCGGAAAAGTTCTTTTATTCTTCCTATTTTCCTCAAAAGATAGTAGCCTTCTACAAACTGTTCCATCAAAAACAAATAAGAGGAAAACATGAAATAAAAGAGAATCCGACATGTTGCGTCTGTAAGAACTGCGGAAACACATTTCAAGGGAATTATTGTCCCCATTGCGGACAAAACCACCACACACCACGTTTTACCATACGAAATGCCTTTCAGAATATTTTGAGCGGATTCTTTAACATAGACAATGGTTTCAGCCGTAACCTGATAGAACTACTCTACCGACCAGGATACATGATACGGGATTATCTGAGGGGAAACGTGTACATTACTATAAACCATTTCAAACCTTGTTCGTTCTAGCTGCTCTATATATCATGGGTGTACAGCTCATTGACCCGACAGCGATAAAACTATCGGAAAAGGAAATGGAAGAAGAGCCTACTATCGCCAGCCTGATGGATGACATCAAATATCAACAGGAACAGACATCAGACAGTTGTACCAAATATTATTTAGGACAAAGTATTACTTATGCAGACAGTGCACGGTGGGCTCAAACCCACAGTTTATCAGAATCAATACAAGCACAAATCGATGCAAAATTCAGCAATCAAGACCAAGATGAGCTAAAAAAAGAAATAAGCAAACAAATAAAAAAGGAGCTTAAACAAAAAATAAAAGCAAAAAATGGAGAGATTGATGACTGGAGAGGCTGATGAAAGAAATTGGTACGACTTTGGCAAAACAAGATAGCTTGCGGATAGCCACTTTAGGAAGAGAAGCCAACAAACAAGACTCAACCATATCGGAAATAAGAAAAAACATATTGGCAAACATGGCCCAACAAGATAATCCCTATGAAGATCAAGATATCTGGAATGATTTGAGCGAAGCCGGAAGTGAAATAAAAAATGTTTTCAACGAAATGACAAACAATTATTTTACAGAAAATAGTTTTCTCTCTGCAGTCGGTAATCTGATGAAAAGTTGGATACATGGCAACAAAGCTTCAGCATCCTTGCTTTGCTCCCCCTTTTCACAATAAGCACCCGATTAAGCTTCTGCCGGACCTCTATCGGACGTCGACTAAACCTGACAGAAAACTTTTTTGCACAAGTTTATATCGCTTGCCAAATCTTATGGATTTCTTTACTGATCCTGCCATTTACCGGGACAGCACACTTGAATGATATTTTTGATTTAAGTTACAAAGCAATCTTTATATTATTTGTCTGGGATTACCGCCAACTGTTTGGACTTTCCTGGTGGAAAAGTTTCTGCCGTACAATAATCATGTTTTGGTATTGCTTTTTGGGACTGTTGCTAGTCTGTTCTATCATTATAGGCATCATCGTATTGATAGCTATATTATACAATGGGGTAAATAAAAGTACAATCACACAAACCTTATTTATACAATCGCACATCCACAAAATGCAATATGAATAAAAACATTGAGTACAAGAAAAAAGAAGATGATTTTTCTTTGCAGATATAAATAAATATAGTAATTTTGTGCCCGATTTAGTCCGATGAGGTAGAAAAAGCGAAGGCAGTGATGCATTCCACCTTACGGAGAAAACCGTTTAATATTATAAAAAGATGTACGTAATTGTAGAAATTAACGGTCAGCAGTTCAAAGCTGAAGAAGGTAAAAAACTGTTTGTACACCACATTCAGAACGCAGAAAACGGCGCAACTGTTGAATTTGAAAAAGTATTGTTGGTAGACAACAATGGAACAGTAACTGTAGGTGCTCCTACTGTAGAAGGTGCCAAGGTAGTTTGTGAAGTAGTATCTCCGCTAGTAAAAGGCGATAAAGTACTTGTATTTCACAAGAAGAGAAGAAAAGGTTATAGAAAACTGAATGGTCACCGCCAGCAGTTTACAGAGTTAACTATTAAACAAGTTATTGCTTAATCATTTAAAATTTAAGAAGAAATGGCACATAAAAAAGGTGTAGGTAGTTCTAAGAACGGCCGTGAATCAGCAAGTAAGAGATTAGGCGTTAAGATATTTGGTGGACAGGCTTGTAAAGCAGGTAACATCATTGTTCGTCAGAGAGGTACAGAATTCCATCCGGGTGAAAACATCGGTATGGGACGTGACCATACTCTTTTCGCTTTAGTAGATGGTACAGTATGTTTCAAAGTAGGTCGCGATGACAGAAGATCTGTTTCTGTTGTTCCTGCTGTAGAAGCATAATCAGTTACAAAATAAAAAAAATTGAAAGACTCTTCAAAGAATGAAGAGTCTTTTCTTTTAGAATGTCCTGAACACTAAAACCTTACCTTCGGTCCGGATTATAAAATGCTTGGCCAATGCCTCATTCAAAGTCCCTTGCCACCAATTGGTAAACACAGATAAAGGATAAGCCAACCCTTCGGCAAATAAAACCGTACTATTCATATTAAAAATAGAAATCTGCTGACCGATATAAGATTCGAACATACTGTCCTCCTTTATGGGAACAAAGATACCGTAATCTGTCATCATATTAACCTCCGCCTTCTCCATATAATCTGCCAACAAACTGACATTCCCTATTGTATGATCTTCTCTTTTCCCTGTAGCCCCCATGATAGTAATACGCTTCCTCTCCTGTGATAAGCAGAAGCGGAATGCCTTACTCAAATCATTTGTTTCCTGCTCTGTCTCACTATGAATCAACGAAGCATATCGCTCTTTAATACCCGGCAATAAAGAATCACCATCGCCAACAATGGCTTCCGGCATTCTACCTGAACGAATATAAGTATTTGCTGCCCCGTCACAACAAACTACATAAGGACACTGCCTCAACCATTCCAACGCCAACGGATGGGAAGGAAAATCACCATCAGCCAGAATAATTGTTTCCGGCACATCACATCCTATCGGCAATTTATACTCTTTCATAAGATAAATTCATTAATTGTTTCCACTTCAAATAACCGAAAAAAGCGATTACCGTATAAAGTCCATATAAAAAAGAAGTGAAATATAAATCTTTGTAAATATAGATACCACAAGAAACAATATCAACAACCAGCCATACCAACCATTGTTCCACATATTTATGTGCAAGCATCCACATGGCAATAATACTAAGTGAAGTTGTTAAACTATCCCACCAGGCACTGTGCTATCCGTATAAGTTTTGAGAATAATCCCTATCAGCACAAACACCACAAGCAGCACAACAAACATAGGCAGCAGCAACTTAGACGGTGTGCCAGATACAGGCTTCTCCCCTTTATCCGGCGTATGGCGCAACCACATCCCCCAACCATAAATTCCAGCCAACAAATAATAGATGCTGATAGCAGAATCGGCATACAGACCTACTTGATAATAAATAACTATATAAATGGCAGGCATAATAACACTGACCGGCCACAACCAAATGCTCGCCTTATATTCAAACCATAAATAAAGCAGACCGATTAAAGTGCCCGCTATCTCAAGATAATTCATCCTTCTTACTTTTCATTTTCTAATCTGGATACAAAAGTAACGAATAACTCATACACCTTACCATTTTTTTATCTATCTTTGTCCATTAATTCAAGAAATATCAAAAAGACTGAAAAGATATGCTTACCATTAAACAAATTACAGACAACACGGAAGAGGTAATCCGCGGACTGGAAAAGAAGCACTTTAAAGATGCAAAAGCAACGATAGAACAAGTGCTTGCATTCAATGACAAACGACGTAGCACACAGAATCAATTAGATAAAAACCTGGCAGAAGTGAACTCGCTCTCCAAATCTATCGGGCAACTGATGAAAGAAGGAAAAGAAAGAAGATGCTGAAACCGCTAAAACACGTGTAGCCGAAATCAAAGAAACCAGCAAAGCTTTACAAGCAGAAATGGACAAAGCACAGGAAGACATGACCAACCTGCTTTACACCATTCCTAATGTTCCTTACGACAGTGTGCCCGAAGGTGTAAGCGCTGAAGACAATGTGGTGGAAAAAATGGGCGGTATGGAAACCGAACTCCCCAAGAATGCACTTCCTCATTGGGAACTTGCCAAAAAATACGACTTGATAGATTTTGACCTAGGCGTGAAAATCACAGGGGCAGGTTTTCCTGTATATAAAGGTAAAGGAGCACGTCTTCAACGCGCATTAATCAATTTCTTCCTGGATGAAGCCCGCGCTTCCGGTTACGAAGAAATCATGCCACCGACGGTAGTAAACACTGCATCAGGTTACGGAACAGGACAACTTCCCGACAAAGAAGGACAAATGTATCATTGCGAAGTAGATGATTTGTACTTAATTCCAACTGCAGAAGTTCCTGTAACCAATATTTATCGTGACGTGATTTTGGACGAAAAACAATTGCCTATCAAGAATTGTGCATACACTCAATGTTTCCGTCGTGAAGCCGGATCTTACGGCAAAGACGTACGTGGCTTGAACCGTTTGCACGAATTCTCAAAAGTAGAACTGGTACGCATTGACAAACCCGAACATTCCAAACAGTCACATCAGGAAATGTTGGACCATGTAGAAGGTCTATTGAAGAAATTAGAGCTCCCCTATCGCATTCTCCGCCTTTGTGGTGGTGATATGAGTTTTACAGCTGCACTTTGCTTTGACTTTGAGGTTTACTCGGAAGCACAACAACGTTGGCTGGAAGTAAGTTCTGTATCCAATTTCGATACGTATCAGGCTAATCGCCTGAAATGCCGTTACCGTTCTGCCGAAAAGAAAACAGAATTATGCCATACTTTGAACGGTTCCGCACTAGCTTTGCCGCGTATTGTTGCAGCCTTATTAGAAAATAACCAGACTCCGGAAGGTATCCGCATCCCTAAAGCATTAGTTCCTTATTGCGGATTCGAGATGATTGACTAATAACAGCTAATTACATATATTGAATGCCATTCTGAGTATTGTTCAGAATCCGATCTTTCCCGACAGATTCTGTCTTGTATGCAGAATGACATTCTTTTTTATTATTTCAACCTGATTACTAACCATTTAACCTATTATTATGAATACTTCACAGAAAAATTTCATGGTACCTCTTGCCTTTGTAGGCATGATGTTTTTTGCAATTGGTTTTGCATTGGGCATTAACTCTTTCCTGATGCCGGTATTAGAACGGTCAATGGAAATGTCGGCTTCAGAATCCAATCTTCTGCTTGCCGCCACGTTTGTTCCATTCCTAATTTTTGGCATACCGGCCACCAAATGTATTGAAGCCATCGGTTACAAAAAAACAATGGCTCTTTCATTCATCATTTTCGCTATCGCTTTTGGACTATTCATCCAAGCAGCTGCTACAGAATCTATTGTATGGTTTCTTTTCGCCTCATTCATCTGTGGTGCCGCCAATGCAGTACTCCAAGCTTCAGTAAATCCATATGTAACTATTCTTGGACCTATAGAGTCTGCCGCAAAACGTATTTCCATCATGGGTATTTGCAACAAACTGGCTTGGCCTGCTACTACTCTTTTTATTACCTTAGTAATCGGCAAAACCATAGACCAAATTAAAATGGAGGATTTGTTCCAGCCATTTGGTATCATTATCGGTATTTTCGTTGTATTAGGCATTATCGCCTTAATGGCTCCGTTGCCTGAAGTAAAAGCTGCCGGAGAGGATGCCACCACAGATGTGGAAGAAGCGGTTGCCTGTCCTTATGCAGAAGGTAAAACTTCTATCATGCAATTTCCTCACTTGCTATTAGGAGTAATTGCTCTTTTCCTTTATGTAGGTGTGGAAACCATAGCCTTGGCAACTGCAACCGGATATGCCAAAGCATTGGAGCTGCCGGGTGACAATTACGGATTTATCCCTTCCATCGGTATGGTAGTAGGATACATTTGCGGCGCAACCTTAATCCCTAAATATCTGAGCCAGGCTACCGCAATGAAAATATGTGCCATCATAGCCATCATTGGTTCTGCACTAGTAGCGACCATGCCGGCTGAAATTTCAGTCTACTGCATATTCTTTATGGCATTAGGATGCTCATTAATGTGGCCCGCATTATGGCCTCTCGCAATGGCGGATCTCGGCAAATTCACCAAAGCCGGCTCTTCATTGCTAACCATGGCCATTGCCGGTGGAGCGGTTATGCCATGGGTGCGCGGTGTAGTTCAAGATGCAACTAGTTTCCAGACCTCCTATTGGATCTGTGTTCCCTGTTTCCTTTTCATTCTATATTATGGAATGATAGGATATAAAATCAGAACAAAGAAATAATCCTTTTTTCACATTAAAAACGAACTGCCGGCAAAATCAAAAACAGATTTATCATGATAGGCTCCAGCCGCCCCTCACAAAAGGGCGGCTTTTCTTTTGTCTTTAAAAAATATAATCCTACCTTTGCATAAATTATCAATTTGACAATCAACTCAGAAAAATAACTAACTTACAGTATAGCAAAATGAATAAGATTATTTCAAAAGAACATTTCTCGGAAAAGGTCTTTAAATTGGTTATAGAAGCACCTCTGATTGCTAAGTCGCGTAAGGCCGGACATTTCGTAATTGTTCGTGTCGGTGAAAAAGGAGAACGTATGCCACTTACTATCGCCGGTGCCGATCCCGTAAAAGGTACCATCACACTAGTAGTACAGGAAGTTGGTCTTTCTTCTACACGACTTTGTGAATTGAACGAAGGAGATTATATTACAGATGTTGTTGGTCCGCTGGGTAAAGCCACCCACATTGAAAATTTCGGAACTGTAGTCTGTGCCGGAGGAGGAGTAGGCGTTGCTCCGATGCTTCCTATCGTACAGGCTTTGAAAGCTGCCGGCAACCGTGTAATTACCGTATTGGCCGGACGTACCAAAGAATTAATTATCCTTGAGAAAGAAATGCGTGAAAGTTCTGATGAAGTAATCATTATGACAGACGACGGCTCATACGGGCATAAAGGATTAGTGACTGAAGGTGTAGAGGAAGTAATCAAACGTGAAACAGTAAACAAATGTTTCGCCATCGGTCCTGCCATCATGATGAAATTCGTTTGCCTGCTGACTAAAAAATATGAAATTCCCACAGACGTTTCTCTGAACACCATTATGGTGGATGGAACCGGCATGTGTGGTGCCTGCCGTATCACTGTAGGAGGCAAAACACGTTTTGTTTGTGTTGACGGTCCGGAATTCGACGGCCATCAAGTAGATTTTGACGAAATGCTGAAACGCATGGGAGCTTTCAAAGATATTGAAAAAGAAGAAATTCACAAACTAGACACCGAAAAGCCAATGACTTGTGAAGCGACTAAAGAACTGGATGGCCGGGATGCCGAATGGCGTGCAAGCTTACGTAAAGCCATGAAGCCTAAAGAACGAATGGCTATCCCTCGTGTAAAAATGAACGAACTGGATGCAGAATACCGTTCACATAGCCGTAAGGAAGAAGTCAATCTAGGTTTGAATGAAGAGCAAGCTATAACGGAAGCAAAACGTTGTTTGGACTGCCCCAACCCTACTTGTATGAACGGATGCCCCGTAGGAATCAATATCCCGAAATTCATCAAAAATATAGAACGCGGTGAATTCCTTGAAGCTGCCAAAACCTTAAAAGCAACCAGTGCATTACCTGCTGTCTGCGGGCGTGTATGTCCTCAAGAAAAACAGTGTGAATCACAATGCACTCATCTGAAAGCCGGACACGAAGCCGTTGCCATAGGCTATTTGGAACGTTTTGCTGCTGATTACGAACGTGAAAGCGGCCAAATATCCGTACCGGAAGTAGCGGAAAAGAACAATATAAAAGTAGCTGTTATCGGTTCAGGTCCTGCCGGACTCTCATTTGCCGGAGATATGGCTAAACAGGGATACGATGTCACTGTATTCGAAGCTTTACATGAAATAGGGGGCGTATTAAAATATGGTATCCCCGAATTCCGCCTACCAAATAAGATTGTAGATGTAGAAATTGACAATTTATCCAAGATGGGTGTCAAATTCATGAAGGACTGCATCGTAGGAAAGACAATCAGTGTGGAAGACTTGGAAGCAGAAGATTTCAAAGGTATATTTGTAGCATCAGGTGCCGGGCTCCCCAACTTCATGAATATCCCGGGTGAAAATTCTATCAATATCATGTCTTCCAACGAATATCTGACCCGTGTAAATCTAATGGATGCAGCCAGCGAGGATTCGGATACTCCTGTAACATTCGGCAAACGCGTAGCAGTAATCGGCGGTGGTAACACAGCTATGGACTCTGTCCGCACAGCACGCCGCTTAGGAGCAGAACGCGCAATGATTATTTATCGCCGTTCGGAAGAAGAAATGCCTGCCCGTCTGGAGGAAGTGAAACATGCTAAAGAAGAAGGTGTGGAATTCCTGACTCTGCATAACCCCATAGAATATATTGCCGATGAAAAGGGGCGTGTGAAACAAGTCGTTTTACAGAAAATGGAATTAGGCGAACCAGATGCTTCCGGCCGTCGCAGTCCGATAGCTATTCCAGGAGCAACAGAAACCATTGACATCGATATGGCAATAGTCAGCGTAGGCGTCTCCCCTAACCCGATTGTTCCCAGTTCCATCCCGGGATTGGAATTGGGACGCAAAGGAACAATTGCCGTAAATGAAAATATGCAATCGTCAATCCCGACTATTTATGCCGGTGGCGATATTGTGCGTGGTGGAGCTACAGTTATCCTTGCAATGGGTGACGGACGTAAAGCAGCTGCTTCCATGCATGCACAACTCTCCTCCAAATAAATATTATCATTTTCACTAATTTAGCCCGTTATTAAAAATTAACGGGCTATTTTTATTCTATACCGAAAATAAATCACACAGACAGAATGGACCCCATAAATCCATATAGACCTATATCGCCTATCTGACCAATGTACTGACATCAATTGAAATACATACCATGAATATGAACTCTGTCACTATATCTGGAGATAAAACACAAAACTTTATTACCAAATATTGAGGTAACTATCTAAATGTCTATATGAAGTGTGCTCCATAACAACAAAAGAGGTGTAAACGAATCCTTTTATTAACCAAATAAAATTTAAAATATTCACATTATAAACAATTAATAACTCAAATTTAACCAGCATTAAACTCACTCCAGATTACTTTTGTTACCAATTATAATCATAAAGAAAAAACGAATGACCCAGAGGGTAAATTTTAGCATATTATTCTGCACTATCAGTATACTGACAGCACAAGCACAATGGAACAAACAGGACTCGATTCGTTTACAGGAGCTATTGAATGGAGATGGAGAACTAAAAATTAACACAGAAGCCGTAAAGTCTATCCATTTCGACTTTAAATCGGACAAAGACAATATAAAAGGTACTCCATTCATGTCCGAAGACAAACCGTGGATGAAGTTTCTGAAAGACTTGCCTAAAAACTTCGGCGACACAACCAAATGGGTACGCCCTAACTTTGTGCGTCTTACTCCCTACACTCCTTACACCACATGGCATGAAGATCCGGTTAATGATCCCATTTTCTTGAAAAGAAAAGACTCTCTGACAATGTCATGGAAACTAAATATCAAACTGATTCCCGGTTTGCGAAACGGCTATGTAATATTACCTGCGGCATGGATCAAACGGTAACTCCCAGTAATAACCCATTAATAGGAGGACTGGATGCGACAATTTTCTGTATGAATCTTTAACCAAACGAGGACGTGCCATCCGACGTAATCGTAATCGTGCCAAAGGTTGGAAAATCTATCAAAGTTACGTACCAACCCGACAGGATTCTATCTTGTTTCCTAGAATCAGCAAAGTATCTGAACAAGATTCATTGCCCAAACAAGACACTTTGCTTATCAAAAAGGATTCAGCAATTATTAACCAAAACTCATTACTTCTTAAAGACAAAATAAACGGCAAGGACCAGACAAAGAAAAGCCGCTAAATGATTCCACTTCAGTTCTGTTTTAAATGCCCAAACAGAAAATAATGTAAATACAGCCAATGTGATAACTTCTTGAATCACCTTGAGTTGCATAATATCAAACGGTCCTCCACTATCTTTAAACCCAAGACGATTGGCAGGAACCTGAAGACAATATTCAAAAAAAGCAATTGCCCAACTAAATGCAATCACACCAATCAACGGAAGGGCTGCAAACCAACTAAACTCTTGTCGCATTTTTAAATGACCATACCAAGCAAACGTCATAAAGACATTTGAAAAAATCAGCAATATTACTGAATAAATACCATGAGACAACATATATTTTAATCTATTTTTTATCCGGAAACAATCTGCCTATAATATCCATTACGCTTTTAACAATTGCATATCAACAAGCATTTTTGGAGTGCAAAGATAATGGAAATAATCGAATTAAGAATAATACAATGAGTTATTGCCGTAACAAACATGTTTTATTTCCAATGAACAAAAAAGCAACCAACTCCACTCTTTCAATCTGCTATTTGTTAAGAAAAAAGTTTGTTTGCTAAACCATGTTATAACAAGCGTTTTTTTATTTCTAAAATTTGGAACTATCTCAAGAATACGTACCTTTGCATTGTGTTTTTCATAGTATTAGATTTAAGGTTAACAAAAGATTGGCTGTCTGGGAAGATAGCCTTTTTTATTTTCTCCTTGCCTAGTCCCCCAAATAGTGTTACAGCTAAAAATGCAACAAAATGAAAAAGGCAGAAACAAAGAAGAATCACTTGTAAAAATAGGGGGAGTATAACAGGACAATGTTTTTCCCACATCAGAAAACATGTTTTTTACACGTACGCCCCATATAGTTATACGTACGTACAAACTCATGCGGACGTATATGAAATCTTATATGTCCAGAATAAAATTCCACATCAAAGATAAGGACGTTTTTTAAAAAGATCAAGAGCTTTTCAAAAAAAGATAACCGCCTTTTAAAAAAAGAAAAGGAGCTTTTACCGAAACGTCTTGATCTTTTTTACCGTTACCAAGACTTTGTAAGCCATTATTCTATGGAAGTACAAACCCCTTATGCACACTTCTTGCGAGAAAAAAGCCTGAAAACACCCTACTTCCTATCAAGCCTGGAATAGCCTATAAAAAATAGATATAACTGAGGACAAGCATGTTACACGAAAATATGTTTCAGAACGTTATGAGAGCATGAGAGCATAAGTGAGAACAAATATTTTTACCATCTGCATATAAGTTGTTTATAATTAGCCTGTTATACATGCAGTGATGGCATGAGGACATAAACACCCGAACTTCCTAATAAGTACGTCAAGAACATTTCCGGAAGTTATCAGAGAACAAAACGATCCTTTAAGAACCAAAATCCTCCCCACAATTTTGCAAATAAACCTCAAACAGACCGAAAGAATTGCTTTTTAAAAAACTTATTTTTCAATTGAAAGGACAGAGGAGCACTCTTTACAAGGCAAAGTTGTTTAAAAAGAAAGATAAAGAGTTGCTCGCAAATCAGGTTTTTCTAGCTTGCTCAAGAACTTTCTATTTATCATAAACTTCAAACTTTATTAAATCATTAAACCATTTCTACCCATATTTGTCATTTAGTAAACAATAAATAGATTAGATTATGGAAAAAATTATTGAGAGAAATGTCCCTATCGCAGAAGAGAATGTAACATTGTCAGGACAACCGGCAACGAATATGTTCGAAGACTGGGGTGAGGACATAACTGAAACAGATCTTTTGCATGAAGAAAAAGATAAAGGATTCTCCCCCAAAAAGAATCCCCAAAAACTGATGAAAGAAATGGATCAAATAGTGCAGGATGACATTAAAAACATTCATTAATAACCATTCATCCAATCCCCTTTATTATTTTACATTTGTCCTAGACTTGTATACGAAAATCACTTGACGAAAAGAGTATAAGGACAACTGAATACAAATAAATTGGAAACAGCTGCCATAAAAAACAGTTGTTTCCAATTTCAATTATGAACAAAATCTCTATGACGACAAATTAATTAAGATAACAACACAAGTCTTGATGCCATCCTATTGGAGCGTTATTCACCTCAGTAGGGGTGAAACGATTTATCGCAATCACATTCCTCACCCCACGTACTATATCTTTTGTAAACAACGCTGCAAGTCCTAATCCCATTCCCCATACTAACACAATAAAAAACTTTCTCATATCCTAATATATTTAAATGGTTATTCTTATGATAAAGAGAAAACAATTCCTATGCCAAAACCAGACTGGTATTGATTATCAATCAAATACATTAAGAACAAACTATTTTCAAAGAAAAAAGGTCCACATTTTCATTGTAGAATATTTCTACACTTTCCCCAACAAATCAGACATGTGCATCACCTTGTATCCGGCACAACAAACAACAGGAAGGATACCTTTGTAACATTCTTCCCCATCTAAATACATTGATAATATTGATAGTTGGTTAGCTGCACACAAGTACAAACAACTAACTATAAGCAGTCTCGTTATAATCCCCCAACAACAAAACAGCCATATCAACTATAAATCGTGTTCATTCATCCCAGGCAACAGTTCTTCCTGAATATTTGTCATGCTTCTCCACAAACTATACCGTGCTTCAGGATTCATTTTTTCTAGAGAATATAAAACATCTTTCATATTTGAACGATTCGACAAACTTTCATAAGGACAATTTTTGATCTGTTTACGAAAACCGAGGATACGTGCCATTTCAATTAAATCCGCTTCATGTACCAAGCACATAGGACGAATAATTGTCATCTCAAATTTACGCATCACTAATTTAGGAGGCATCGTACTGAACGCTCCCTGAAAAGTAATATTCATCAACAAAGTTTCCAAGATATCATCCATATGATGTCCTAAAGCAATCTTATTGCACCCCTGCTCCTTTGCCACCGTGAACAAAGCTTTTCTCCGATTCCAAGAACAAAGGAAACAGGGAGACTTCCGAGTATCGGTACTCAGATCAAAAAAAGTTTCATAATGCACAAACGGCACCCCTAAATCCTCTGAGTAGCCTTTCAGATATTCCAAATCAGATTGATAAGGAATATTTGTCATGCTTACATGCACAGCTATCACTGCAAATTTCGGTTTCAAAATACGTGAACGCCTTGCCAATAACTCCAATAGAGCCAAAGAATCCTTTCCACCAGAAAGAGCTATCAAAATTTTATCACCATCCTCAATCAAGCGATACTTTACCACCCCCTTGTTAAAGCGTTGCTCCAACCTTCGCATTATTTTCTCGTCTTCCGTAAATTGTGCCATACATCTTCTTTAAAAATAGGGCACAAAAGTACATGAAAAGAATGATTTATGGAAGATTTAACAAAATAGAATTATTAAAGCATGAGAATTCCAATTAATCTTTGTATTTTTGAATCTAAATAATACGGATTATAAACTAACTATGTACAAAAAATATATCATTGGTTTATTTACTTTATGCTGCGCAGGCAACACTGCGCACAAAGCTTGGCACAAGCCAAACAACTTTTCCTGAACGGAGAATTTGAACAAGCCAAACCAGCTTTTGGAAAGCTGGTAAAGCAAGCCCCTTCTAATGCCAATTATAATTATTGGTATGGCGCATGTTGTTATGAAACAGGAGAAAAAAAAGAAGCACAGCCCTACCTTGAAAAAAGCGCCGCCCGCAAAGTCATTGACGCATACCGCTATTTAGGGAAACTATATTATGATATCTATCGGTTTGACGATGCCGTAGATAACTACGAACAACACATAGAATGGTTGGAAAAGAAAAAACGCCCTACCGAAATGGCTGAAGCAGAGCTGGAACAAATAAAGCAAGCAGCCCGTATGATAAAAGGAGTGGAAAACATTACTGTAATAGATAGTTTTGTAGTCGATAAAAATGATTTTCTGAAAGCATATAAAATCAGTAGAGAATCGGGAGCACTCTATCACGATCCTACCATATCCGGGACTGTCTATCAAACCGAAATGGGCAATAAAGTACTTTACGGGAACAAAAGCACAGACGGCAAAATGCAACTCTACTCCCGTATCCGTCTGTTGGACGGCTGGAGCGAGCCCGAACCCCTCATGTCCCTTAATGAACAGGGAAATGTAAACTATCCCTTCTTAATGTCAGATGGCATTACTTTATATTATGCATCGGATGGAGAAGGCTCTTTTGGGGGGTACGATATTTTTGTAACTCGCTATGATTCGGAAAATGGCAATTATCTTCGTCCCGATAATATAGGAATGCCATTTAACTCTCCCGCCAATGACTATATGTATGCCATTGATGAATTCAACAATATTGGCTGGTTTGCTTCAGACCGCTATCAGCCTGATAACAAAGTCTGTATCTATGTGTTTGTACCGAACTCTTCAAAAGAAGTATACAATTACGAAAGTACAGACGAACAGATCATTATAAATGCAGCCAGCTACATTCTATCCGTACCACCTGGAAAGATGAAGAGAAAGTACGAACCGGCAAGCAACGCCTAGCGGCAATAATGTATGCCAAAGAATCCGGAGAACAACAAAAAGACTTCACCTTGATAATAGATGACTCTGCTGTTTACCACACATTGAACGACTTCCGCTCTGCCGAAGCACGTAAACTTTATCAGCAAAGAATACAAAAGCAGAAGGATTATGACAACCTGAAGAAAAATCTGGATGACAAACGCGAACAATATGCCCAAGGGAACAGTGCACGAAAGAAGAATTTGACACCCGCCATTTTGGAATTGGAAAAACGTACTGAACAACTTCTGAAAGAAATGGCCCAACTGGATATCAGCGTCCGCAACGAAGAAATAAAGAAGTTGAAACACTAATACAAAAAGATATTTATGGAAGTATTTATTATCATAGCGCTCATCTTGGCAGGAGTACTTCTCTTTATTGTAGAGGTTTTCCTTATTCCCGGCATCAGTATAGCCGGAATAGCATCGGCCATCTGCCTGCTATATGCCAACTATTACGCTTTCGACACATTAGGACCGATAGCAGGATTCATTACTTTGATAGCATCCGTCCTAAGTTGCATAGCCATTATCATCTGGTTTATGCACTCAAAAACCATGGACAAGCTTTCTTTGAAGAAAACACTGGATTATAAAATCGATCCCCTAAAAGGAACCCATATCCGCATCGGAGACAAAGGCATAGCAATAACCCGCCTTGCACTGATAGGCAATGCAAACTTTAATGGACACATCATCGAAGTGCGCTCTGCCGATGGCTTGATTGATGAGAATACCCCCATTTATGTAGAAAGAATGGTTGAAGGAACGGTGATTGTACGCAAATTCAACCTATGATAGAAAAATGACTTACAAATACGATTTTATCAAATTTCTTGATTGACATTCTCATTCAAGTATATTTTAGACAATAGTGAAAACAGCAGAGATTCGATGTGGAGCTGTTCAAATATAAATATTTACTTTTAAACAATTGATTATTATGATCGAACCCAACTATCTTCCTTTCATCCTTATAGGAGGTGGAATTATTTTCGTGGTACTATTCTTTCATTATGTACCATTTTTCCTCTGGCTGTCTGCCAAAGTTTCGGGAGTACGCATTTCATTGGTGCAATTATTCTTAATGCGCATCCGTAATGTTCCTCCTTATGTCATTGTCCCAGCAATGATTGAAGCACATAAAGCTGGCTTAAGTAACATAACCCGAGATGAATTGGAAGCTCATTATATGGCAGGCGGGCATGTAGAAAAAGTAGTACACGCACTAGTATCCGCATCCAAAGCCAACATCGAACTGTCTTTCCAAATGGCAACTGGTATTGACCTAGCCGGCCGTGACGTATTCGAAGCCGTGCAAATGTCAGTAAACCCTAAGGTTATTGACACTCCTCCCGTTACTGCTGTAGCCAAAGACGGCATACAGCTTATAGCTAAAGCTCGTGTCACTGTACGCGCCAATATCCGCCAATTAGTAGGAGGTGCCGGAGAAGACACGATTCTAGCACGTGTTGGTGAAGGTATCGTGTCCTCTATCGGATCGTCCGAAAATCACAAATCCGTATTGGAAAATCCTGATTCTATCTCTAAATTAGTACTCCGCAAGGCTTAGATGCCGGTACGGCCTTCGAAATCCTGTCTATTGATATAGCTGATATTGATATAGGCAGAAATATTGGAGCTGCTTTACAAATAGACCAGGCCAATGCCGACAAGAATATTGCACAAGCCAAAGCAGAAGAACGCCGTGCGATGGCCGTCGCTTTGGAACAGGAAATGAAAGCCAAAGCAGAAGAGGCCCGTGCGAATGTAATTCAGGCAGAGGCCGAAGTGCCCAAGGCCATGGCGGAAGCATTTCGTAGTGGCAACCTAGGCATTATGGACTATTACCGCATGAAGAATATACAAGCAGATACCTCCATGCGTGAAAATATTGCAAAACCCGAAACAACTTTCGGTAATGAACCATTAAGCAAATAAAACTAGTATTCAACTATTAATGTATTTTTCTTGGATGCGAATGAAACTGTTTTTCTCTTTATCATGCTAATATCAATGAAAGTTTATAAATCCGTGGCATCTACATCTAAGAAATAATCTGTTTGTATACCCATTAAAAAGACAAGAAATATAACATCAATTATACAGACCATTAACCACAAAAAAAAGATTATGAAAAAATATTATGCAGAATCTGAGTTGATTATCAATCCCGACGGCTCTATTTTTCACCTTCATATCAAACCGGAACAGCTGGCAAATAAAATAATTCTAGTAGGTGACCCTGGGCGTGTAGCATTAGTAGCTTCTCATTTCGAAACTAAAGAATGTGAAATAGAAAGCCGTGAATTCAAGACCATTACCGGTACTTATAAAGGGAAACGTCTCACCGTAGTTTCCACCGGTATAGGTTGTGACAATATAGACATTGTGATGAATGAATTAGATGCTTTGGCCAATATTAATTTCAATACCCGTTATGAAAAAGACCACTTACGCCAATTGGAATTAGTACGTATCGGTACATGTGGCGGATTACAGCCTTATACTCCCGTTGGCACCTATATTTGTTCTGAAAAGTCTATCGGTTTTGATGGACTACTCAATTTCTACGCCGGACGCAATGAGGTTTGCGATCTGAAATTCGAACAAGCTTTTATAAATTACATGGGTTGGGAAGGTAATGTATGCATCGCCCACCCATACGTCATTGATGCCGACCGGGAATTAATAGACCGCATCGCGCAAAATGATATGGTCCGTGGCATAACTATCGCCGCAGGAGGTTTCTTTGGCCCGCAAGGACGAGAACTCCGTATTCCACTGGCCGATCCTGAACAGAATGAAAAGATTGAGAAATTTGAATACAAAGACTATCGCATCACTAACTTTGAAATGGAAAGTTCCGCCCTTGCCGGATTAGCACGCCTGATGGGACACAAAGCCATGACTGTATGTATGGTAATTGCCAACCGACTAATAAAGGAAGCCAATACCGGCTATAAAAACTCTATTGATGGTTTGATAGAAAAAGTCTTGGAAAGAATATAATTCCCAATTTAGTTGTCTATATAATATGGATAAAATTCACCGGATCATCTATCAATACTTATTCTTATTATCATCGAGAAGAAGATTGGCATAAACAGATTTTTTACAGAATAAGCCAACTCTTTTTACCTAACAGGAGACATCGCTTCATAGAAGACCATTTTTTGTAAAAAAACAACAAGATGTCCCCTCATAAAACAAATAAAAATATGGAAACCAGTTTCAAACAAACAACTAGTAATAAAGTAGAACGTTACCGTCTTTTCCTCCCTCAGTTTGAACTTTTAATATCAGATGAAAAAGAAGAAATAAGTGTTTTGGCCAATACTGCCGCTGCTCTTCGGGAAGCCTTCGGCTTTTTTTGGGTAGGTTTCTATCTGGTTAAAGACGGCCAACTTATTTTAGGACCTTTTCAGGGAAGCACCGCCTGTTATCGCATCCATAAAGGAAAGGGAGTATGTGGAACCTCATGGTCAGAAGCTCGAACCTTGATAGTGCCCAATGTAGAACAATTCCCCGGACATATAGCCTGCAGTTCTCTTTCCCGCTCCGAAATTGTTGTTCCTATTCTTGCTAATGGACAAGTAAAGGGAGTATTGGATATTGACAGTAATCTATTAAACTCTTTTGATGAGACAGACCGCCGTTATTTAGAAGAAGTAACAGCCATCGTAGCTAAAACATTATATTATTAACCAAATGAAAATGATAAACCAAGATACAATCTGCGCCATTGCCACCGCCCAGGGAGGAGCCATCGGAATAATTCGTGTATCTGGCCCAAAAGCGATTGAAATAACGTCACGCATATTTACACCCGCCACAGGCAAGCCACTGACAGAACGAGCACCATATACTCTTACTTTCGGAAAGATTTGTTCCCCAAAGCGAAAAATTAATAATACACTTTTCCAAAAAACGAGTGAAATTCCGCAAGAAAAAAGTGAAACGTTACAAAAAAAAGAATCAATTATACCTTCTGCAGAAGAAGTAATAGACGAAGTTTTAATTTCTTTGTTCCGTGCCCCTCATTCTTATACCGGTGAAGACAGTACGGAAATCATGTGTCATGGTTCATCCTATATCCTGCAGCAAGTTATACAACTCCTGATCTATAATGGATGTCGTGCCGCTCTACCAGGTGAATACACCCAACGTGCTTTTCTAAACGGAAAAATGGACTTGAGCCAAGCCGAAGCTGTGGCCGATCTGATAGCCTCATCGTCTGCCGCCACCCATCGCCTAGCCATGAGCCAAATGCGTGGAGGATTCAGTAAAGAACTTTCTAACCTGCGTAACCAATTGCTTCATTTCACTTCGTTAATGGAATTAGAACTGGATTTCAGTGATCATGAAGAACTAGAATTCGCCAATCGTGACGAACTGAGCAGTCTAGCTACCCATATCGAACAAGTTATTGCCCAGCTAGCTCATTCTTTCAGTGTAGGAAACGCAATCAAGAATGGCATTCCTGTAGCAATTATCGGAGAGACGAATGCTGGAAAATCCACCTTACTGAATGCGTTGCTGAATGAGGAAAAAGCCATTGTCAGTGATATCCATGGAACGACCCGTGACGTAATAGAGGATACGATCAATTTACAAGGTGTCACATTCCGATTTATTGATACAGCTGGAATCCGCCAAACGAACGATACAATAGAAAATCTAGGGATAGAACGTACTTTCCAAAAGATGGACCAAGCATATGTCATTTTATGGATGATAGACTCTACAGATGCCCAAAGACGGTTCGAAGAATTAAAAGCCGAAATTCTTCCACACTGCGAAGGGAAAAAGATGATTATTTTATTTAATAAGTCAGATCTGTTACTAGCAATACAAAAAGAAGAGTTGTCAGCTATATTTGCTGACATGAAAGTGGAAAAACTATTTATCTCAGCAAAGAAAAGGGAAAATATAACGATCCTGGAAAAAAAAGTTAGTACAGGCAGCCGCCTTACCAGAAATCAACCAAAACGATATTATCATTACAAATGTACGCCATTACGAAGCATTAACACGAGCATTGGATTCTATTCATAGAGTACAGGAAGGATTGCAATTGGGATTATCAGGAGATTTGGTAAGTGAGGATTTAAGACAATGTATCCACGAACTAAGTGAGATTGTTGCAGAAGGAGGTATAGCCTCGGAAGAAACATTGCAAAATATATTTCAAAACTTTTGCATCGGCAAGTAAATACTTGATTATCAAATAGTTAAATTGATTATAATCGATTAATATGGCGCTCTTTACGGGCGCCTTTTTTGTTGCTCAAGTATCGTTGATAATCGTTGCTAAGCCTTTTTACGCCATTTTTTGTACCTCCTGTGTACCTCACAAGCCAAAAGCTGGGTTTACTGCCTGCCAGATGGTGGATAACCTGGAACGCCTTGGAACGCTGTGTACGCAATGAAACAGATTTGGCGAACTAAAAAGATAATTAAAATGGCTAGTAACATTGAAGTTCAAAAGAAATGCGAGTGGTGTGGCACTATTTTTACCGCCCATAAGATTACTACCGCATACTGTTCACACAGGTGCGCAAACCTCGCATACAAAGATCGAGTTAGAAAAAAACGAATTCAAGAATTCCACTTGAAACATGATGCAGAATTAAAACCTAATTCTGAAAAAGAGTTCTTAACCCCTACTGAAGTTGCTGCATTTTTAGGTGTAGGTCGTACCTCAATTTATCGGTATATCAGAAACGCGAAAATCAAAGCGGTCAGATTTGATGGGAAAACTCTTGTACGGCGTTCGGATATTGATAAGATGTTCGACTACATTATTGCTTCCAATAATGAGAATAAGCCCAAAGAGAAAACTCCGATATCAGATTTCTACACCACAGCTGAAGTCAAGGAAAAGTATGGCGTAAAGGATTCTTGGATATTTCATATCGCTAAGGAACATGATATTCCACGAACCTTTCACCGTGGTAAAACCTATTGGAGCAAAAAGCATATTGATGACTACTTTGTAAAGAAAGCTCCCGATCCTGAAATCAAGGAATGGTACAGCACGCAAGACATGCAGGAGAAGTTCGGTATGACACTGACGGCCATTTATTCTTTTGTATCAAAGAATGCAATTCCCAAGAAGAAGGTCGCATCATGGTGTACTACTCCAAAAAGCATGTGGACATTGCCAAAGGTCTCATAGCTCCAGAAGAACCCAAATACTACACCATTGCCGAAGCGATGGAGCGATTCAATCTGACACGGGATCAACTCTACCACTATGTGAAATACCACAATATTCCCCGTATCAAGGTCGGTAAATATACCAAGATCCTGCGGGCAGAGCTGGACAAGTTCTTTGAGCCTCCAAAGATAGAATGAGTCGAAAGTTATTTTCCGGTGATAAATACCACCATTAGAACACCTATTTTATTTGCAACAAAAACAAGTATTAATCAAAAAACAATATAGCTATGACACTTACATGCACTAACGTAACTCTGAGACAAAAGCCATTGCGTAACGACCGCATATCTCTTTATCTGGATTATTATCCGGCCATCCGCAATCCTTATACGATGAAGATGAGTCGCCGGGAATTCCTCGGTATCTACATCTATGCCAAGCCCAAGAACGAGCAGCAAAGACTGTTCAATCAGGACATGTTGAACAAGGCAGAGGCTATCCGTTGTATCCGTGTCCAGTCGCTTATCAATGAAGAATTCGGGTTCCTGGACAAGAATAAACAAAAGGTCGATTTCCTCGCCTACTTCCGGACAAAGGCACGAGAAAAGTATGAGAAATGGGATTGCGTTTACAATCACTTCGAGAAATTTGTCGGTGGTAAATGCACCTTTGGCGATGTCACCGTGGAACTGTGCGAGAAGTTCAGGGATTACCTGCTCAAATGTAAACAGATCAATCATCCCAATGCTTACATCTCACGCAATTCGGCGGCTGGCTATTATTCAACTTTCCGAGCCTTGTTGAAGATAGCCTACAAAGAGAAGATGCTGCGTGAGAACTTGAACGATTTTCTGGAAAAAATCGAATGGAAAGAGGTCAAGAAAGAGTATCTGACACTTGATGAAGTCAAGAAACTGGCAGCTACGCCATGCAAGATTCCAGTCTTGAAACAGGCATCCCTGTTTGCCTGCATGACCGGCCTCCGTATCAGTGATATCCTGAAGCTGGACTGGCGTGATTTTGAAGTCGGTCCGGATCAAGGCTACTACATCCGTATCTGCACCGAAAAGACAGAAACAGAAGCCACCCTCCCCATCAGTCAGGAGGCACTGGAGTTGTGTGGCGAATGGGGCACCGGAAAAGTCTTCAAAGGCTTAACCCGATCCATGACCCATCATCCACTGAAACAATGGATTGCCGAAGCCGGAATCAGAAAGCACATAACCTTCCACTGCTTTAGGCACTCGTATGCGGTCATCCAAATCTCTTTAGGTACAGACATTTACACAGTATCGAAGATGCTGACACACAAGAATGTCACCACCACTCAAATCTATGCTGATTTGATTAACTCCAAGAAGCGAGAGACGGCGAATAAGATTTCGTTGAAATAATTCTATATTAACAATAGGGAATTCCGATTTTTCAGAATTCCCTATTTATTATTTCTCATCTTCCACAGCAATTTTAGGTAAACCAAGTCTTATTCGAACAATATCTAAAGCTAAAATATCTATACGCTGAAAATATAATTCAGCTTCTTGATTTGTTAATGCAGGATGAGGTGATTGAGGTGAGGCATTATAATGCCTTGTTTCTTTTCTTGAATTAGCAATTCCCATTAAATCTTTTATTGTTGTATCTCCAAAGAAAGGAATTAGTTCAGGAAAGGTTTCTTTAATTCGTCTATCAAGTCTATGCTTTAATGGATATAACCAATTAATCATGTCAATTAGTTTCCCCATAATTAGATAACACGCTCTTTCGTCGGATTCAATAGCACTATTATGCACTGCTATTAAATCTTTAATTTCTTCATCCAAAGAATCATAATTATTAAGAGCAATATGTAATTCATCCAAAATAGAGGTTTTCATATTTCCATTAGTAGGAATAGGAACTGCTCGTGCAAATGAAGGAAGCGTTTCCATTAAATATGTATCAATTTCAGCAATATTAGCTTCCCAACCTTTAGGTATCTCTCTAAAATCTATAGCTCTAATTCTTTTGCGAAATATCTGATTATAAGGAGAATTCAAAGAAATTCCTAAGACATATTTAAGTAACATCGTTAGTTTTTCCACAAAACCTGATGCCAAAATTGAATCATATGTTAAGTCATTATAATCTTTGATCGTTCCTTTTGTAGAAACTATAATACGATATTCATAGCCAGGTTTTAATTCCCTATAATCATCTGATATGATCCATTTATCATATTCAAAAGAATTATGCTCATATTCATCAATATGAATTGGCATAGGTTTGCTTTTATAGACTATATGCATATTATAAAATTGATTTACAAGCAAATATACACATTTAATATTAATAGCTACTACAATTTTATTGTTTTCTAAAAGATTAAATCCCAAATAATAGATTACATAATAAAGCCGAATTTAATTCATAGCTATTATGCTCTTAACTAGGAAAAAAGCTACATATCGAGGACAAATGCTGCCACTTTCTTGGATTTATAGTATGGTATTAATGAAACGATATATATTTGCGCACAAACAATTAGCAAATATCACTATGAATCAGAAAAGTATAGAACATATAGCACTCCATTCCCTTGTATTGGTAGGTACTCTTGTTGTTGGCGTTTTAGTTCGTCAGTTTGTTTTATTCAAGGGTGTTGATGATTTCAGTAGTAGTGTTGCATTTTTTGCAACAGTAATTGTCTTGATGGCGATCTATACCAGTTTACAGACAACCTCTAATCAGTTTTTGCTGCCACGCATAGAAGCTTTTCTATTGCGTTTCTCTGCTTTTCAAACGATGAAAAATCACAATGATACCATTTCTGTTCCGGAAGTTCCTACAATCAAAGATTCAAACCAAGCTACGCCTGATGTCATTGAGTCTGCCCCTACCGCTGAAGAAACAATCTCTGAACCCTCAGAATATGAAGTTATGCGAAGCAACGCTATAGCAAAAAAGAACCATGCTACTCAAACCAGATTGGAAAAGGTTCTCAGCTATACGAAGCAAACAATGGTCGCCTATATGAGTGAAGAAGATCTCAACCGTTTATGTGCATACATCGTAGAATATAGTTCAGGCGATACCTTGCAGAAGATATCGCCTGTAAAGGTTGACTCACAACTTAAAAGCATTGATATAATGCACTTTGGATGGAATATTGGTAAAGCGTTTAGTAAAAAGCGTATTAATACCGCTACTTTCATCAAGAATGTTTTTGCTCATACCCTCCATGACTTAGAAATATCAACTATTGAGCGTAAAATGTCGAATACAGAAACAAATTGTACAATTTTATTAGAAAGAAATTCCTCATAATTATCTATAAATAGAAGCATTTATACTATCATCTTCTTAATTTTACCTTTTAATAAGTCTATGAAGTTTCTAAACGAAATACCGTGTTCTGCTATGACATCTTGAGGAACTATCACTTGGTATCCTCCTGCTATATGCACTTGACTATCATTATCCAATGTCGCATCTTTTAATCGACTATTCAATTCTCCAATGTTTGGGATAAACATAAGATGACATTCAATCTGTTCAAAAGGAGGATACTCGTGCTTACGAGCTCGCTCTAGAAATGATGTCATATCAGCAGCACAAAGAGCATAATGCTCTTTTTCTTGATAAGAAGTTCTATGCTGTAAGGTTGTCATCAAAACAGATCTATCAGAGGACCATCTAGATTTCACTTCTATATAATAGACTGGTAAATTGTTAATTTTCAGAATTAAATCTTGTCCACCTTGCTCATTTCTTACTAAAGGAGCTTCTAACGTATTTCCATTCAAAATATCATTAAGTTCTTTTTGTAATATTTCTTCTACAATAGCTCCAAGTTTTTTCTTGAACTCGATATCATTATTCTCTCGTTCTTCCTTCTCTAAAGCTTCCTTACCTAGCGTAACAATACGATCAAAATTAGGATCTTCTGCAAGAGCTGCAATTTTTTGTAATTTTATCTCATCTTCTACCTTCATAATAGTAAAAATACTTTCTTGGCTTTGAGGACTATCTATTACAGAAAGCATTAAATACGGACGTATTTGATTGATTATTGAAAACAAATTTCTCCAAATATGTCCATCCTCTGGATTGTTAAAACGCTCAATAATCTCTAAATATTGTTTCCGATGACTATCATTCGCAATAGTTCGTCTCCCATCATCTCCTTTAAATGGTTTTTGGATTTCATCTGCTAACTCTTGAGCTTTCAATTCGTTTACCTCAATAAAGTAAGGAGCAAATTCATTATCAACTAAATCTTTTTCTATTTTTTCAATGTTATTATTGCATATCTCATTATAAAGTCCTTTAAGACGTTTTGGTATACCGAATTCTTCTTTCTTAAGTTGGGATGCATATTTATATGTACCCATCTGATTGGGGTATACTTGGTAATTTCTAAGAAAATTTTGAGTATCTTTAAATTTAAACAATTCTTCAACTATCTTCAATATCCAACTTGTTTTACTACTTTTATCAGTATCTAGGGTAAAACCAAGCAAGGCATCATGCAATAAAGCATTATAACATTTTCGTACATCAAGTACTTCTTTCGCAACTTCTTCAGTGTTGTCTGGATAATAATCATAATATTCAGAAAGCAAATTAAAACATCTTTCAGGAAATCCTCCATAGCTATTTGCTATAAGTAATTTATATAAATCCATAATAGCACGCACTTCATCATAAGAAATTCGTTTTTTAGAATGCTGATTTATATCTACGGGGACTCCAGCAATTAAAGAATTTCTAAGGCTGTCATCATATAAAGTTAAACTTTCAAAATAGCTTCCAAGAGCAACACATGCTTCTACATTACCAAAATTACTAGAACCTTCCTCTACTATATCTACAAAACGAGAATGCACAAATTTCTTAACAGACTCTGGTACTAATGTTCTAAGAATTGCTTTCATCTTGTTTCCAAAGTTAGCAGGTTTAACCAATTCTTTCTGATACATAAGCTATATTCCTCATTCGGAATTATAGGCTTATTTAAATAATCAGCATGCCCATTATTCTTAAAATAGTAGCAAAGTTTATGTAACCAATCTAGATCAGATTCAGTAATAGTTGTTTCTTGTATCAAAGACAAGGCTATCTATAGAAATGATATGCAGATTCTCTGCTTCATTATCTACATACCATTCATTTATTACTTTACTCCAGAATAATAGTTCTTCTTTCTTGGGTAAGATTAAATGAACAGCTTTAGAAAGTAAATTATAAATAGCGTCTAACAAACTAACATCTTGTTCGCAAGCCAAATAAAGTTCATTACTAAGAACACGAATAGATTTAACTGGGATTGTCTTTCCATCTTCATATTCTACCAAATTTAAACATTCAAAGAAAGAAACCCATTCTTTTTGCAGTTCCTGATAATATTGATTAGTTTCATTATCACTTTTTCCTTTGACAAAATTAATCGGGCAAAGGAATCTTACATCTGTTAAATTCAGATATTTGTATGTTAAATATTTTTTTAGAGCATCACTAGCTTCCCTAATTATATCTTTATTTATCTGATCATGATGTACCTCTGCTTGAGGATTAAATCTCAACATAATGGAATCACGAGAATCCTGATCGCAGGTAAAGCTAGGACTATGAAATAAAAAGTTACCCCCCCAATCTTTTGATCCGAGAAGAGGTAAATAAAGATAAAGACGAGGTATAGAGTTATCAAAATTAAATACCTTAAGGCCTTCTGATATTTTTTTAAATGGTAAAATAATAGTAAATTTACTTTCTCCTGTTTTCTCTTCCAAACATCTTAAACTTTTTAATAGGAACAAACTTATTATTTTATCTTTCTGCCCACTTTGTGAATGAAGAATGGTTGTCTCATAAACACGAAGATTTTCTAAATTGTCATAAATTTCTTCGTTTTGGAATGTAAAACTTTCCTCTTTTGCCCCTTCAACCTCATCAATAAAACTGATAGATTCAATATGCTTATTTAAAGCTAACACATATGGAACTAATTTAGGAGCTTCTTTTATTGCAATCTTAGTATTCTCGCGTTCTGCATTAAAGTTATGTTGATATTCAAAAATAGTTTCTCGTCGTGGGTTATCCTCTAAAAAGTTTAAATCTAATCCCCATTGTTGAGTCTTGGCTATCGTAGCATCAAGATCATCACTTAACTTGACTTTATCTTGAGCAGAACGTTTTATTATGAAATCTCTTCCTGAAAAATTATAAAATTTTAGACCTCCTAATAATGATAGTGAACCAGACAAACGAAAATCCAGACCAAATTTATGGGTAGTAAGGAAACCTGTTCCATATTGCCCAACTTGTATGATATCTTCTCGAACTTTCGAACTTGTCTGTAAAATAAGCGATTGTAATGTTGTACGAGTAAACGGTTGACCATTATGTTGAAATACGAAATGATCTTGTTTGCGTATAAAAACGATTTTTGTTTTTTTATTTTCATAAGCAACATCGCGAGCATTTTGCACTAACTCCCATATTGGACGGTCTGGTTGTACTCCAGGATTCTTTTGAAGGCCAGTAAGAATATCATTTGCATATCCTTCCCACATGTTTTTTTTTAAAGTATTTTTTGCTTCTTGTTCAATTTTTTCTCGCAAGTTCCGCTCTGTTTCTTCCATAACCATTAAATAATTCCAATTATATTATCATTATGTTTATTGTCTTTTTACTGTATTTTTTTGCAGTAGTGCAATATTAGTCGAGCATAAATTTCAACCAATATGCTCATAGTTTTTGTGAGCATTAAACAAATATACAGCAGAATATTTTATTCAAAGAATAATTTGCCTGATTTAAATATTAGATTAGACATTAGAACATCAAACTATTCTCATTTTGTCGGACAAAAGACTTCAATACAACATATATTATTTTTATACTAAGGATGTTGGCTCCCTTCTAATTAACGAATCATTGATTATCTACGATACTAAACATAAGAAATTTATAATCAATTATTAATCACCACCAAAAGTAATCTCACAGTTATATTCTGGTGATGTTTTCCACCATCAAAACACCAATTTCCTTTGCCAGCGAACAATTAAAAACGAGTACGTATGGCAAACGAACAAATCACATTTGATAAGCTGCCGCAGGCGGTAGGTTATCTCACAGAACAGATGGAACAAATCCGGCAAATGGTAGCAGCACTGCAACCGCAGGTTTCTTCCGACAAGCATCGTCTTATTGAAATTGACGAAGCTTGTAAAATCACACGAAAGGCGAAGCCTACCATTTACACGCTTGCGCGTAAAGGACTGATTCCGGCTTACAAACGAGGGAAAAAACTCTACTTCTATGAAGATGAGCTGCTGCAATGGATTGAGTCCGGACGCAAGCAGATGCAGGCAATGTCGCTCCAGGAACAGGCAGCGGAGATAGTACATGGAGCGAAACGCAAACCAAAGGGAGGTTATAACTTTTGATCTACACGGCTATGGAAACCTCCAAATTAACAGCAGAAGGTATTATCGGCGAGGCTGTGCGCATCGGAGCAAGATGTCCGGCGGTGAGTTCTCGATAGAAGTCTTTCCTATCAAGATTCAGCGTATCATTGGCAGTTTACATGATTGTCAGGGCTATCCCGTGGATTATGTCGCTGCGGCTATCCTTGCGGCCATTGCCGTGGGGATTGGCAACTCCCATTTGGTGCAGGTGAAGCGCAACTGGCTGGAAAGTCCCATTCTGTACATGGCACTGATTGGACGCCCTGGGGCCAATAAGAGTCACCCGCTGAGTTTCGCTTTCCAGCCGTTTATTGAACACGACTATTGTCAGAATCAGGAATATCAGAAGCTGTATGCCGAGTATGAACGCACTATGTCCATGAGTAAGAAGGAAGCTTGGAAGCCGGTTTGGATGAGTTTCCGCAGGCTCCCGTGCGCAGACGTTTTCTTGTTTCGGATATTACCCCCGAAGGATTGAGCCTGATACATGCCCAGAATCCCAGAGGACTCTGCCTTTGGTCGGACGAGCTGTCGGCTTGGTTCAAGAACTTCAACCGCTACAATAACGGTTCGGAAGAACAGTTCTGGCTTTCAGTGTTCAATGCCAAGCCCACGATTTCAGACCGCAAGAGTACGCAAAGTTCCATTTTTATCAGACGTCCCTATATCTCTGTTATCGGTACCATCCAAAAGAAGATTCTGGGCGAACTGGTCAAGGGCGAGCGTTCGAGTAACGGTTTCATAGACGTATCCTTTTCGTGATGCCTGAGTCTGTCTTGAAAAGCAGATGGAACGACCGGGAAACTTCTGAAGAACTGGAAATCCAGTGGCAACAGATTATCGACAAGCTGATCGCACAGGATTGTCCGCATGACGAGAATAATGAGTTACAGCCTCAATGCCTGCCATTCGATGAAAATGCCAAGCAACGGCTTTACGGTTGGCAGCATGAAAATGCCCGCCAATGTGATATGGAAACCAATGATGCTTTGGTAGGTATTTACTGCAAACTGGAAATCTACATTATCCGGTTTTGTCTGATTATCCAGCTTGCCCGATGGACTTGCGGAGAGTGCGACAAGCATACGATTGACCTTGAAAGCGTGAACCGTGCCATCCTGCTGGCCGAGTATTTTCGGACAACAGCCGTAAAAGTGCAGACTGCCGTCAGTCAGGAACAGTTGAACGAATTGCACCGCAACATCTACCTGAATCTGCCTCAGAGATTTACAACGGCAGAAGGTATCGGCATTGCTGAAAGTTACGGGATGAAGGAGCATGCCTTCAAGATGTTTCTAAAACGCCACATCGGAACATTATTCAGAAAAGAGAATCATGGAGAATACAGTAAATAAACCTGTTACTATGCACATGCAACCGAGGGGTTTGTGAAGTTGCGAAAATGTGCATAGTAACATCCAAACAGAAAGAAAAATGAGCTACAGATTCACATTAGAACCATACAAAGGTGTCAGTACCCGGCATACATGCCCGAACTGCCACCGCAAAAGTTGTTTCGCCAAATACATCGATACGGAAAAGCAAATCAGCTTTCCCGATTATGTAGGGCGATGCAACCATGAACAGAAGTGCGGCTACAACTATACGCCCAAAATGTACTTTGACGAAAGCCCAATGGCCAAGGAACGATTGAGCGAAGAATTTGTGCCGGTGTCAAAGCCTCGCATCAGTCTGCCTCCTGCACCATCCTTCATTGAGCCGGAAATCATGAGGCAGTCCCTGAAGCTGTATCAAACGAACAAGTTGTTTCAGTTCCTGAGTTTCCATTTCGGGCAGGAGGCTACCGAAGAACTGATGTTGCGCTACCATGTGGGAACATCGAAGCATTGGCCGGGAGCTACGGTCTTCTGGCAGGTAGATATTTCCGGACGAGTACGCACTGGAAAAAGTGATGCTCTACAATTCTGAAAACGGGAGACGGATTAAAGAGCCGCACAACTACATCACGTGGGTACATTCTCTTTTGAAGAAAGATAATTTCAACCTCCGGCAATGCCTGTTTGGTGAGCATCTTTTGTCCTCTGACCAGCAACGTCCAGTTGCCCTTGTGGAGAGTGAGAAAAGCGCTTTGATATCCAGCTTCTATCTGCCGCAATATCTATGGATTGCTTCGGGCGGAAAGAACGGAGCGTTCAATCGAGATGCCATGAGCGTATTGAGAAACCGACGTGTCCTGCTCTTCCCTGACCTGGGTGCAACCGACTATTGGAACAGTAAAATGGAGATAATCCGGAGCCTGGGAATAGAGGTTTCTCTTTTCGATTTTATGGAAAGAAACGCAACAAAAGAAGAACGGGATGCAGGTTATGACATCGCTGATTTTCTGCTGAGAGAAGAGACAAAGGAGGCTATTTTCAATCGTCTTATCGTGTTGAATCCGGCCTTGAAAACGCTGGTCGAGACTTTCGATTTGCAGCTTGTCAATGTGGAGAAAGCACCGCTTTCAGCAACGGTTCAACATACTCGGAAAGGACTTTTCAAACGATGACTTTCAGATGTCTGCTTCACTTCTTTTTCACTGGAGCAAGTTTATGCCGGTGTATTACATTTCCCGGCCACTTGCTAACCTCAAAAGACGGTGAGACAGCTCCCGATGGTCACAGTTATTAATCTCAAAAGCAAATATTATGGACAAGAAAAATACAGTTACAATCCGTCTTACAGACGAACAATTCGGCTGGCTCAGAGCACTCAGCCGACGCAGTAAACGTAGTCAAAGCGAGGTAGTGCGTTCACTCATCGAACACGGTACGGTGCGCGAACGGATTACGAGAGAAAATCTTGACATCATCCGAAAACTGATTGGCGAAAGCACGAACCTGAACCAGCTTGCCAAACGAGCCAACGCTTACGTTTTTTATCGTGTGGCAGATGAGTGTCGGGCCGTTGCCAAAGAGATTTCACAACTCATAAAACAGCTCAAGGATGATAGGTAAAATTGTAAAGGGCACATCGTTTTCGGGATGTGTAAACTATGTGCTGAAAGAAGATAAATCGCGGCTACTGAAAGCGGTTGGTGTCTACGGTTCGCCCGAAGAAATAGCGGAGCAATTCGAGTTACAGACTTTACTGAACGACAAGGTCAAGAACACGGTCGGTCATATATCATTGAGCTTCTCCGTAGAAGACGGGGACCGCATCCGTGACGATGATGGCTGATGCTGAAGATCGCCCACGACTATATGAAACTGATGGGAATTGAGAACACGCAGTTCATCATCGCTAGGCATACCGACCGTGACCATCCGCATTGTCACATCGTTTACAACCGGGTGGATAATGACGGCCGCACCATCAGCGACAAGAACGACCGCTACCGAAATGAAAAAGTTTGTAAGATGCTGACAGCCCGTTACCGCTTGCATTTTGCTGAAGGAAAAGAGCATGTGAATTTCATGCGGTTGCGCCATCACGACAGGGTTAAGTATTTTATCTATCATGCCTTGAAACGAGAGGTTCCGAATGCCCGAAGCTGGAGTGAGCTACGACTGGCTTTACGGAGATACGGAATTGATACGCAATGGAAGCTAAGTCGCACGACCGAAGATGCAAGGTGTCAAGTTCACATGCAACCAACAGACCTTTAGCGGTTCCAAGATTGACCGCCAGTTCAGTTCCTGAACATCGACCAGGAACTGAGATATAACGCTCTTTCTGCTACCATGAACCAACGTCATGTACAGGTAGAAACCATATGCGAGGAACCTCGTCATGAATATCAGCAGGAGAATCATGCCGGCATTAGTCTGGGATTGTTCACACCCTCTCCTACGGATTATGATACTGAGGAAGCAATACAGGCCAACCGGCTTAAAAAGAAAAAGAAGAAAAAGAAACCGAAACGCAAGCGAGGTTTCAGTCTATAATCAATTTTTATTAACCATCAAAATTCAAATTATTATGAACTATTCCGATTTTATTTACGATTTCAATCTCTATTTGTGTGAGAGATTCGGTTACAGAAACAGTTGTTCCGTTATGCACAACGCCAACGGCATTTGTGTTTCTGTCCATGTGGGCGAAATGGATTTATACATCCGTTTCTGGGAATACAGTTGTGGTGTAGGTCACTACCCCGATTGGAGCATTATCATTGTGCGCAGCAATTTCAAACGAAACCAGCAGGAAAACCTGAAAGACCTTGCTCGTTTCTTCAAGGAGTACGCCCCACGCTATGGTTACAAATACCTCTGCACCGAGGATGATGACTACAAGTATTATCAGACCCTTGGTTTGAAACTTATCCATAAAGGATTTTTCAGACAATATAATTATGGGTTGCCGTTGAAGGAGTTGGAGGTATAATGTAGATTTTTAAAAAAGGAGAGGTTTTCCTCTCCTTTTTTATTTTGTAAATCCATTATTTGTCGTTAATAGAGAGGGAAAGTACAGTTGTCCTTCGATATTATTCAGTCCGAATTTTTATAAATAACATACAACAAAGTAAAGAACAAACTACTTCATTTGAGACTTATAGTCCATATATGTTTTCCCTATTAACTGTACCTCCTTACTAATCGTATTTTTAAGTATTGCCTTGGTTATGTTTTGCGCATCAATTTTAATCTGTTTTGTTTCTGTATGATTCTCATATTCAAACTTGATTTCTTTAATCTTGATATTTCCGCAATCTGTTTTTATATAAGCATCGTCAAATGGAAATACATAGTCTTTATTTTGTTCGCAATTTTCAGGTAATTCTTCTTCTAATTTATGTATGTCTGCAATAATCTCATCTTTTGCATTTCTAATCTTATTTTCTCTAGTTGTTAAAGGAATATGGGTTGCATTAATCCATTTGTTGCTACTAGGCGAAAAACTCAAACAGTCCAGTCGTTTCTTATATAATTGGATATTAAAATCATGTGCTTTAGCCCAATCTTCATCAACCAGAAAAAGTCTATGTCTAACAGAACTATCAATAGTTAATGTGGTTTCAGCAACAATAGCCTCTCCCTCTTCTGGTTCTCTTAATTCCATTAAATCAATTCCGTAATGCTCACCAAATTTCTTCGCCCCTTCTTGATAACCCTTCTTGGTAACCATTATGCCTTTTACATCTTCCAAATCATAAAGGACACCAAAAAAATCTCTCACTTTACCAATAGATACCGTGTGGTTATAATTCTTACACTCTATTGCAATCTTAAATGTGGTATTATCATATTGATACTCCCAGTACACATCTATTTGATGCTTCTGACCTGACTTTCCCGTCAATTTCACATCATGCCTAACCTCTATATTCTTTACATACAAATTTTTCAAAATCTCATTATAAATCTCTTGAGTAAATTTCTCATATTCAATATTATCATTCATAAAAATCAATTTTAAGATTGTTTATACTTCAAAAGTAAACAATTTATCTTAATCAATATTGTTGAAATACACAATTAGTAAAAATAGAATTTGAAAATTACATTGTATATGATTTATTGGCTAAAACAACATTTTCTTGTATGACTAGCAATATTCTTTCTAAACTAGAAATGAATTTGCGAGAAAAACATTAGTTTTGTACATTATAATCATGGCATTATGGAAAATAAAGATTTGAATCGATTAAAAGTGGTGCTTGCAGAGAAGAAACGGACAAATAAGTGGCTTGCTGAAAAACTCGGCAAAGATCCAGCTACTGTCTCTAAATGGTGTACTAATTCTGCTCAACCTAACTTGGAGAATCTCATGGAGATTGCAAAATGTCTAGAAGTGGATGTTAATGAACTTCTAAGAATGAAATAATTGGTTTAAGATAACCAAACAGATGGACTAACATGGATGAGTAATAATCTATCCGAATTCAAAATAACATAGTACTTTTACCAATTTCAACAGAAAAGATATAACCAATATGGCTGAAGATATTAAAGATGAGATAGTTCTGAATGATGATGAACTAATCTGTGTCCTAACTGGCAATAAGAAAAAAGCAAACGCAAAGGAACTGATGCTTCAATCAATAATTCTTCAAATGAATGAGGAGTATGGATTTGAGATGTCTGACATGAAGCGTGATTATACGTTTTCTTTTCAAGACGAAGAAGATAAGCGAAAACGTGTCTCTGTCGATCTCGCTATATTCCGTGCAGGTGCAGCCAAAGAACCTGAAAATCTTGAACGCATTTGCATTGTTTGTGATTCAAAAGTTAAAGCAGCAGACCCTAAAAAAGGTGTTGAAGGCGCATTGAATTATGCGCTTCGTGCATCATCTTGTGATTTTGGTCTGTGGACTAATGGTGACGAGCTTCACTTTAGCCAAAGGATAGAAGATGCTATTGGCAATGAAAAAATTGTAGATATTGCAGATTTTCCAGGTGTTGATGAATCTATCGAAGACATGGAGCGTAAAGGTGATCGCTCTCAACCTCGTAAGCCAGCAAACGATTCATTAATCAGAACATTCAAACGTTGCCATGATTATATTTACGGAAATGAGGGACGAAAGAAAGATGCTTTTTGGGAACTTCTTAATCTCATCTTTTGCAAGATTTATGATGAAAAGCGGAGATACTTATGTGCTGAACGTAATGAATCATATCATCGTCAATTCTGGGTCGGTGTAAAGGAGCGAAATACTCCAGAAGGTCAAAGAGCGGTAGCAAAACGTATAAAGTCTATTTTTGAACAGTTAAAGGCAGATGCAATATTTAAAGAAGTATTCGCTGGAAACGAACAGATTTCCTTGTCAGACTATGGAGTCGCTTATGTCGCTTCCGAAATTGCAAAATACTCTTTTTTAGATGCAACTGTTGATGTTAAGGGTACTGCGTATGAGACAATTGTCAGCAACACGCTAAAGCAAGAAGCCGGACAGTTTTTTACACCAAGAAATGTAATTAAGTGTATGGTAGAAATGCTTAACCCCACGATTAACTCCCGTGTATTAGACCCAGCATGCGGATCTGGAGGCTTCATTGTTATGGTTCTTGACCATGTTCGCAAACAGATAACCAAGAACATGTTTTCAGAGTTGGAGGGTGCATTACTTGAAGCAAAGGCAAATTCTGATGCGGTAAATGTAAAAGTGAAAGAATATGCAGAAAACATGATTTTCGGCTTCGATTTTGATCCCGATTTAAAAAAGGCTGCAAAAATGAATATGGTAATGGCAGGTGATGGACATTCAAATATTTATAATATTAATTCATTGGAATATCCTAATGGCACTTTACCAGATGTGGAAAAAGTCAGCGAATCTGTTGCTAATAGTATAAAACATAAAGGAGATATAGATGAATGTGACAGTGCTTATTCTTTAGATAATGCATTGGGTAAATTTGATTGTATTTTCACCAATCCCCCTTTTGGATCTAAAGTGGAGGTTGCTTCTACTATTGCTGAGAATTATGAGCTGAAAGCTTTCACAGCACCAGAAGTCTTATTCATAGAACAATGTTACAATTTTTTAAAACCAGGTGGGAAAATGGGAATAGTATTGCCCGATGGAATACTCGGAAATCCTAAAATGGAATCCGTTCGTAAGTGGATATTGGAGCACTTCAAACTATTAGCAAGTATTGACTTGCCTGTAGAAGCTTTCCTTCCACAAGTTGGAGTACAAGCATCATTGCTCTTCCTTCAGAAAAAGACTGCGTTAGAACGTTTAGTTGATCCTAATAGCGAAATGTATGATGTATTTATGGCTATTGCGGAAAAAGTAGGTAAAGACCGAAGGGGTAATGTAATTTACGAACGAGATGATGATGGAGCTGAAATACTTTTTGTGGAGAATAAAGAATGGGCTAGCTATAACCATAATGGAGAACTTATCTCACGTCACCGTACGGAACGGGTAAAGCATGTAGATGATGATCTGCCAAAGATAAGTACAGCGTATAAAAATTTTTGGAGGGGCTATTATGAAATGCGGTACTATTACTATGCATAGCATTATAGGATCTAATAGAATTGATCCATCATATCACTTAAGTGATGCTATTTGGTTTAGAAATTTACAGAATAAGCTTCCTTATGGGAATGTTCACATTAAAAATGTTGTTGAAAAAGTATTTTTAGGTAACATTTTTTCCCGAATCTTTGTTAAAGATAAAGAACATGGAATTCCCTATCTTTCAGCATCAGATACAGTTCTTGCAGATTTGAATACAAACCGTTTTTTATCCAAAAAACAATCGGAAAAGTTGAATTATTTAAAACTTCATAAGAATTGGATACTGATTACTTGTTCAGGAACCATAGGAAATGTAATATTCACGAACTCAACATTTGAAGGCAGGATAGCAACTCATGATTTGATTCGTGTTGTTCCAGATGACAGTAAAATGCTGAAAGGGGTTGTATATGCTTATTTATCATCTAAATATGGCTATTGCCAATTAACACAATCAAAATTTGGAGGTGTGGTAAAACATATAAATGCAGATCATGTATATGATATATCTATACCATTATTCCCTACGCCATGCCAAGAAGAAGTAAATAACTTAATTAATGATGCCTCAAAATTAAGAGAAGAAGCAACAGCTATGCTTACTACAGCGAGAATTTATCTGAAGAGCAGGGCTGGGCTAAGAGATTTAACTACTGATGATTATGATTATTTTGGTCAACATTCCAATAATCGTGAAATATCATGTTTTATTCGAAGTATAAAAGATATTAATACAACGACTTTCAATGCATTTAACCATTCAGAGAGAATAAGAACAAAAATTCTACCTGAACTAAAAAACTGTAATACTATTAGCTTATATGAAGCGCTTGATACAAACAAGTTACAGTCACCTATAGGAGTCTCCGTTAAGGAATTAGAAGAAGGTCATGGAATTATGTTGATAAATCAATCGGATATATTTAATCAACATATTAAAGGCAAATGGGTTGTTAATAGGCCTCAGTATAAAAAGTATCTACTTCGTAAAGGTGAAATTTTAATTGCTAAAATTGGTACCTTGGGTGAAAATGAAACCTTTTGCAGATGTATGTATGTTGGAGATGAACTTAATGGACAGCTCGTGTCAAGCGCTTTTTATAGAATGTCTACCGTTGAAGGCATTCCATCAGGCTATTTATATGCATGGCTTAGTAGTGACTATGGATTTCGCCTTATTCGCTATACACAATATGGAACAAAGCAATGCTATCCTAATCCCAAGTTATTATATACACTACCTATTCCTATACTAGAAAGAGAGGACATGGATAAAATTCATACTATGGTCAATGAGGCTTATTCAAAACAATATGAAGCAAACTTAAAAGAAAAAAGAGCAATAAAATTAGTTGAAAAGGAAATAGAAAGTGTAAACAAAAACTAAAATGTAATACACGAGGCTGATACATCATTAAAGTATTTTAAAGTACTGATAAATAGATAATATATGGCAAAAATATATATACCAAATTTTCTGGGGGCCCTGTTAATGCAGGAGAAGAAAGACTCATTAAGTTCTTGGAGCTAAAACTACCAGATAATTTTTATCTGGTTCCCAATGGAGAATATCCGAGTATGAATGCACAGGGTGCAGTTCAATATTGGGAGTATGACTGTATAGTCATAGCTCCTCATGCTATCTATGCCATAGAGAATAAAGACTATAGAGGACGAATAGAAGCAAATGATACTTCATGGTTTATTAATGATACAGAGAAGCCAAATCCGATAAAATCAGCTACTTTCAAAAGCAAATTATTAGCCAGTTATTTAACCTGAATAATTCATAGTCTCCACAAAAAAGAGAACGCCCTTCTTGTATATTTGCAAGAAAAGCATTAACTTTAAGGTGTTAAAAATAAACTTAATACCGGCGTTCTCATGTGCAAAGATACAACAAA
>ENA-OQBT01000035-OQBT01000035.1-human-gut-metagenome-genome-assembly--contig:-NODE-35-length-84617-cov-11.395112_pt1 | contig 84617 bp, 89 predicted proteins | sample MGYA00242749_ERZ504557 | MGnify/ENA primary metagenome ERZ504557 (study PRJEB26092, sample SAMD00036243) | human gut metagenome | host: Homo sapiens | study: EMG produced TPA metagenomics assembly of...
CACCAAAGGCGTTCACGGTCTGATTGATCTGTCGATGTTTCAACAACTACCCGACTATGAACGGACGATACGCGATATTGGAAACAGCAGATGGACTGCCATGCGGCGCATGCCTTATTGGCCCAGCAGGCTCAGACAAGTCACTGATTGGTCTAGCCAAAGAACTCTATAAGGGAATGGAATAACAGATGGTTTCCCCAACAAACAATCATGTAGCAAGATAGCAACACCACCCAGGCGACGGATCGCGCCGAAACGGACGCTCTCTCCTTCGGCGCGAAGAAAATCGCAATCATGATTGGCGTGGGACTCATCGCCGGTTCCCTACACTGCCTATGTTGATGACCATGCCGTTGGCGTAGCTGATCTACCTGTGTTTCCGCCGTATCATCCATCCGACTCGCGCATAACCGTCCATACGGGAATCCTCGAACGCAAGTAAATGTCGCTTCCGTCAATCGTCGACCGCAAGAGGCGTTCATGGAGCGGCGGATTTCCTTATATTCCAACAAAACCCGTACTGTTATGCGACACGTAATAACAGTACGGGTTTTCTGTGTTACTGTTATATATAACAGCTAAACAGTTTGCATCTAACTGTTCAGCCGGGAGATATATCACCTACGAAACATACAGAAAAAGAGGCACAGATTGAAGCTGATCATCTCATCCGTGTCCGGAGAACCGATTTACGAACAGATCAAGAACCAGACCAGGTCCGCGATCATGTCGGGTGAGCTTACAGCAGGCGAGGCGCTTCCCTCACTGCGCAAGCTCGCCAAGGAACTGCGCGTCAGCGTGCTCACCGTGACCAGAGCGTATAACGAACTGGCCGACGAGGGGCTCGTGGAGAATGTGCAGGGCAAAGGCACATTCGTGATGGAACGAGGCAACGAACTCATGAAGGAACGTGCGCGTGAACGCATCATGGACAAGCTCCGTGAAGTTTCCATCGAGCCAAAGCCGCCGACATCAGCCTACTTGATCTGCTTGGCATGTTCGAGAAAGCGTACAGGGAACAATCATGAACGATTCCTCACTCCCCCAAGGAACGCGGCCAACCTTGGCCTTGAGCGTAACCGGATTGACGAAGCATTATGATTCCGGCTTCACATTGGATGACGTGACCTTCGACCTGCCGTCCGGCTACATCATGGGTCTGGTCGGTCCGAACGGAGCCGGCAAATCCACGTTGATCAAACTGATCCTCAATATGACCACGCGAGACGCGGGACGAATCGAAGTGCTCGGCCTTGACGCGATGGCCGATGAGGAGCGGGCCAAAGAGCAGCTGGGCGTAGTGCTCGACAGCAGCTATTTCATCGAATACATGACGGTCGACGCGGTGGAACGGACAAGCAGCCCAATGTACCCGCTGTGGGACCACAATCTGTTCGACGCATATCTCAGACGGTTCGGACTCGGACGGAACAAGAAGATCAAGGATCTGTCGCGCGGCATGCAGATGAAGCTCATGCTCGCCGTGGCGTTGAGCACGATGCGAAACTGCTGATTCTCGACGAGCCGACCAGCGGCCTGGACGTACTGTCCCGCGACGAACTCATGGACATCCTGTCCGATTATGTTGCGGATGGCGGACACAGCGTAATCTTCTCCACGCATATCACCGCCGATTTGGAGCGTTGCGCGGATTTCCTCGCGTATATAACGAACGGCATGCTGTATTACAGCGGGCCGAAAGACGAGTTCGAAGACGCGTTCCGTCTAGTCAAGGGCGGTCCGGATGAGCTTACGGATGGTCTACAGCGGGCAATGGTCGGCATCCGCACATACGCAACCGGCTTCGACGCGTTGGTCCGCACGCAGGATATCCCACACATCGGCGGCACCGACGGTCTCCTGACACAGCATGCTTCGATTGAGGATGTGATCAGACTGACCAACGCCGCGGCACATACGGCAATCGGCAATACCAACAAAGGAGACGTACGATGAACACGACAGCGAACGCGGACGCCATGACCGCCATCCTTAGGCAGATTTCCTTGGACTGGAACCGCACCATCAGCTACGGGCGGTCGTACATAGCCATCTTCTTCGCGTACGTTCCAGGCTTCACATGCCTGATGGCGGCCACAGGGTCCACTCTCGACAGCGTTGCGGGAGCCGCCATCGGCGGGGCGCCTCCGGCTTCCTGATGCTTAATATCACCCTGTTCTCCTATGAACAAATGAACAACCATCATTGGATGAACGGCATCGTGCCCATCAACGCAACCACCAGATCCTCGGACGATTCGCATTCCTTATCGCCTGCGATCTGGTGGCGGGATTGGAAGTGGCCGTCAGCATCGCCTGCGCCGGCACCATCATGCACGAGCCAGTTAAAGTGACGGATGCGATCGACTTCGCCGCGATGACCGTGCTGACCCTCGTGCTGCTCAACGCCATCGTGCAGCCGTTCCTGTACCGGTTCTCCCCTTATCGCGCCATGGCCGCCATTATTCTGAGCATCGGCGTGATCGTGGGCACGGTCATCGGACTGCGCAAGGCATTGCCGGAATTCGAAAAGACCGTCGAACAGCTGGCCGAAGCGATCAGCCGGCACCAAGCCATTGCATTAGCGACATTCTTGATCATCGACGTACTCGCCTTGGTGTTCTCCAGCAAGATATCGCTGCATATTTACGGTAGCAAGGACATCTGAACCGAGCCAGCCGGTAGACTCTTATGGAACGTATTTGGGGTCTTCCGAATCAACGGAAAGCCCCAAATGCATATATCCCCGCACGACGCCGGTTCCTACAATACGGCAGGCGCGTCATGGAAGTCGAACATGACACCATCCGCCAGACCGCAAATAGCCGGCCAATCGGCATCGGACGAATCGTCGTGCATGGCCCATACCTTCATGCCAACCGACTTGGCGGAACGCATGCCGATCAGCAAATCCTCGAACACGGTGCACTCCCCCGGCTCGACTCCGAGGCGAGATGCAGCCAACAGATACACGTCCGGCTGGTCTTTGCCGACGTCGCCGGCATCATCGACACTGACCACTTCATCGAAGTAGTCGAAAATGCCAACATGCTTCATCGCCGGCTCTCTCAGCATCGGCGGCAGCGATGTGGCAACGGCAAGTTTCGCTCCACTCTCTTTCAATTGAGCGAGATATTCACGTGCATACGGTTTAGCTTCGACCACTGTGGCATACATGACGCGGGCCATATGATCCCACTCATCCATCAGCTCTTCGGGAGTGTCGGTAAGGCTGAAACGCGCAATCGTATATTCGGCGATCTGGCGGAATTGCATGGCCGCGACTTTCGTCATGTAATCGTCCGGCACGTCAATGCCTCGTTTTGAAAGAAAATCGATGTCAACCTGATCCCAAACGCCCATGGAATCAAGCAGCGTGCCGTCAAGATCGAAAATGGCGCCCTTGCCTTGATTGCCTGCCATCGATATCCTCCTTTATTATTGTGCATCTTACGTTAATCGAGAACCGATGATTTGAGCAGTTCTTCGGCATGTTCCAGCGACGCTTCGCTTTCACTGCCGGAGAGCATACGGGCGATTTCGTGCACACGCGCCTCCCCACGCACTTGATTGATGGTGGTGGCGATTGATCCGTCATCCATTTCACCTTTGGCGACCACGTACTGTTCGTCCGCCCAGGATGCGACCTGTGGCAGATGGGTGACGACAATGACCTGCGCGGATTGAGCGAGTTTCGCCAATCGCGCGCCAAGCTCCACCGCGGTTTTGCCACCGACGCCTGCGTCGACCTCGTCGAAAATGAACGTCATGGGAGGTACGGAACCGCCCGCCACCACATGTTTTTCCGCCGCAACGAGTTCAAGCGCGAGCATGAGCCGGCTCAGCTCGCCGCCGGACGCGCTTTTGCCCATCGGCATTTGCGGCGAACCCGGGAACGGCGTGAACAGAAAATCGATGCCGTCAGCGCCGGAAGCGTCCAAATGTTCACGTTCCGATACACGGATCTCTAGTTTCGATCCGCTCATGGCAAGAGATTCGAGTTCCGCAGTGACTTTGGCGGCAAGTTCCTTCGCGGCGGCGGCACGTCTTTTGCTTACCGCACGCGCCGCCTTCAACGCCTCACCGAACAGTTTTTCACGTTCCGCCTGCAATTGACTAACTTTTTCCGGAGACGCGTCCAGATCCTCCAAGTCGAACACCGCTTGATCTCGCCACGCGATCACGTCCGACAATTCCGGGCCCCAACGACGAACCAATTCGTCAAGCTCATGGATCCGCCCGTTGATGGCGTCCAAGTCTTCCATGCCGAGATCATTGTCGACTTCGCCCGACAAGGTGAACACCACATCAGACAAATCAGTGCTGATGGAATCAAGCCGATCGGCCAGTTCCGAAAACACGCCGTCCACATGAATGGCGCGAAGCGCTTGCGACGCGCGATCAATCAGATCGGTGGCGCTGGATGATTCAACATCGTCAACAACCTGCGAAGCATCCAACGCGCTCAACGCACGGTTCACCCCTTCGGCGATCTCGGCCGCGTTCTCAATGCGATCACGCCGGGCACGCAACTCGGCCATCTCCCCCGGCTGCGGATCGATGCGGTTGATTCGTTCGATGGACTCGCGCAGGTAATCCGCCTGCTGGCGCATGGACGACTCCTGGCTCGACAATCGCTCCAACCGCTCATCCATGGCACGAAGCGCATTCCAAGCCTTGCCGTATGCGACCAACGCCACATCATCGCCGGCATAGCGGTCCAAAAACTCACGTTGCCGCGCCGAAGACGCGATACGCAACTGGTCCGCCTGACCATGAATCGTCACCAACTCCGCTGCGATCGACCCCAGTACGGAACGAGGCACACTACGACCAGACAGCATGCTGCGGGAACGACCGGAGGCAGGAACCTTGCGAGACAGGAACAGTTCTCCGTCTTCAGGTTCGAAACCCGCCTCGTGCGCGGCTGCGACCGCGGCCGGTGACGAAGCGACCTCGAACACGCCCTGCGCCCACGCCTCGCTCGCTCCGACCGACACGCGCCCACCGTCGGAAGGACCGCCGGAAATCAGCCGAATCGCACTGAGCAGCATCGACTTGCCTGCACCCGTCTCACCGGTGATCGCCGTCATACCGCCGGCAGCGCGATCAGCGCGGAACGGATCGGCCCAAGATTATGAATCTCAAGTTCTTCAAGCATCAGTGTTTTTACTCGTTCGTTTCTTTATCTTCCGGAAACACATGCCCATGATGCACTCCCCCGGTTTTACGCGCCTGCTCGCGCCAACCGACAACAGGAAGATCGAATTTCGTGACCAGACGATTCGTGAACGGCACGCCGGAAAGACGGGCCAGGCGCAATGTGCTCTTCGATTCGCGCACCTCAACCCTAGTGCCCCGCGGCAACGCGCATTGGCGACGGCCATCGCAGCAGATCCAACCATCCGACGTGGAATCCTCAAGGATATCAATGGCGAATGTGGAACCGGAGCCAATAATCAATGGGCGAGCGAACAGGGCGTGGGCGGCCAACGGCACCAACTGCAACGCCTTCACGTTCGGCCACATGATCGGTCCTCCGGCGGAGAACGCGTATGCGGTTGAGCCGGTCGGAGTCGACACGATCACGCCATCGCAGCCGAAGGAGCTCATTTCCACATCATCCACACGAATCGACAGTTCGACCATTTTGCCACGGTCTGCACGCTCCAACGTGATGTCATTCAACGCCCAATCCTCAATCGGCTCGCTTGCTCCCGGCAGCCACACATCGACATGCGCAATCATGCGTTCGTCAATGGAATAATCATGCTCGGCAACCCTGCGGATCGCCTCACTCATCTGGAAGCTTTCAAACTCCGCCAAAAAGCCGACATGTCCCAAGTTCACGCCAAGAATCGGCACACTGGTGCAGTGCACCAGTTCAGCCGCTCGAAGAATGGTGCCATCCCCGCCGAGCACCACCACGATCTCAGTGCGTTCGGAAACCACCGGCGGCTGCTTGCCGAAATCCGGCGCCTCGATATTGTCAATGATCGACACTTCGAAACCGGCCTGGGTCAGCTGCCCGACAGCCTCCTCAACCACCGTGCCACTCTCCCTCAGACGACTATGCGTCACCACCACCGCATGACGGGTACCGAACATCGTTAATCCCTTTCCAGCAAAAGGAAACGCCCTATGGAAAACGCCCATGAAGACGTCACCGACCTCCAGTGTAATCGAACAAATGAACGAAAACCGGCAATGCGCGTCGAAAACATGCCAAAACCCGCGAACACGCCTCAAATCCGTCTCCGATGCAAGCCACGAATCAGGAATGTCAGCCGTCAAATAGCCTGTTAGTCGCACATATGCTTACAATAGCTCACAGGAACGAAGACCGAACATCGTAAGAAAAGGAGAGAGGAACGGCATGTCAAACCTCGTCTTTGACGAGTCCTCCTCCAATCGTGAGGCCTCACATGGCTACGCATGGTGGTTCTCGGGAGATACTTTCGAGAAGGCCATGGCGGAAGACCGCAAGCCACGCAAGCGCGGCCTCACGCGCCGACTCGTCAACCATCCAGGCCGTCTGACCATCTTCTACTTTCTGACGCTCGCGGCGTTGTCCACTACGTTGCTGATGACGCCCATTGCCACGCCGAAAGACGAAACCACCACGTTCACCACCGCGTTCTTCACCGCAGTATCCGCCATTTCCACATGCGGAATCTCCATCGTCAACTCCACCACGCATTGGACCACCTTCGGCCAAGGCGTGCTCATCTTCGCCGTGCAGATGGGTGCTTGGCGTCATGACGTTCGCCTCCTTGATCGCATTGGCCGTGAACCACCATCTCAAGGCCACGCAGCGCATGCTGACCGCCAACGAACTCGGCACTACGAAGCTCGGTGAAATCAAAGGCGTGCTCACCGTAGTCATCACCACCGCATTCGTCATCGAAGGCATCACATTCGTCGCATTGTTCCCCGGCCTCTACAAGGTCAACCACGGTAATGTGCGCCACACATTGTGGGAATCGTTGTTCTTCGCGGTCATGGCGTACAACAACGCCGGCTTCACCCCCGACGGCGCCGGTCTGCATGTCAACAACTGGGCGGTCGGCCTGCCGATCCTAGCCAGTGCTTTCTGCGGAACCCTTGGCTTCCCGGTGTTGTTGAACCTGATGCGTTCCTGGCGTATGCGTCGTCCTCCGAAGCGTTGGAGCCTGCACACCAAGCTCACACTGACCACCACGTTCTGCATTGTGATCGCCTCGTTCACGTGGTTCCTGCTGATGGAATGGAACAACAAGCTGCTGTTCGCCGGAGACGGCATCGAGCCGCGCCTCTGGCACGCCATGGTCGCGGCCGTCATGCCACGAAGCTCCGGTTTTGACCTGTCGTGGATGCCAGGCGTCAGCGACGCAACCAAAGTGTTCCTGTCCATCGTCATGTTCATCGGCGGTGGCAGCACCTCGACCGCAGGTGGCATCCGCGTCACCACGTTCGCGGTGATTCTGCTGACTTGTCGTGCCGCATTCACCGGACGCCACGACATCAACGCGTTCCACCGCCGCATCCACACGCAGGCGGTTATGACCGCCGTGGCCGTAAGTACGGCATGCCTCATGCTGGTCACCGTGGTGTCGATGGCGCTGATGATCATCACCGGCTGCTCGCTGTGCGACGCACTGTTCGATACCTGCTCCGCGTTCGGACTGGGTGGCTACTCGGTGGGCGTAGCCAGTGAAAGCAGCCCCACGGTGCTATACATTCTCGCCGCAACCATGTTCATCGGGCGTCTCGGACCGCTCACCATCGCCTACGCGATTTCGCGTCCACACAATCTCGAGGCCGTCCGCTACCCCACCGAGCAGATCGTGGTCGGCTGACGATACGGCTTCATATACTTGCAGTTGCCTGCAATCACACATGAATATAGATTTTTGAAGATGGAATTTCGAAAGGTGCATAACATCATGGCCAACAACACCAGAAGCGTTCTCGTAGTTGGTTTGGGGCGTTTTGGCAGCTCTGTGGCCACCACGCTCGACATGATGGGCCAGGATGTGCTCGCCGTCGACAAAGACGGCGAACTGGTGAACCGTTGGTCTTCGCAGATTCCCACCGTGCAGGCCGACATGACCGATGTGATGGCGTTGGAGCAGATCAACGCATCCGATTTCGACACGGCCGTCGTGGCTATCGGCGACAGCGTCGAAGCTTCCGTCATTACCGCCGGTAATCTGCTCGACGCCGGCATCTCCGACATTTGGGCCAAGTCCGTGTCGAAGGAACACGCCCGCATTCTGCAACGCATCGGCGCACGCCACATCATCAACGCGGAAACCGACGCCGGCAAACGCGTCGGACATCTTGTGTCCGGCAACTATCTTGACTACATCGAGCTTGAAGGCGCATACAACGTCGTCAAAATCCATACCCCCGCGCATGTGGTCGGCTACACCATCGAAGACGCTCGCGTGCATGAACGCTTCGGCATTACCGTGGTCGGCATCAAATCGCCGGGCAAGGAATTCGAATACGGTTCGAAAGAGCTCATCATGCACCGCAACGACGAACTCATCATCATGGGCAAGCAGAATCAAATCGACCGGTTCCTACGCAGCTGACACGCTCTTTCCATATGGAAAATCCGGAATTTCATAATCATGATTTCCGGTTTTTTTTACTTATCTTATTTGCCTTGATTACACTGCAGACACGGTTCTCTCAACCGGTCGCTGTTTCACTGCATGACCGCGTACAGCAGATATTCGATATTGCCATGCGTGCCTTCAATGGGAGATACTGTTGTGGCGCGCACGTCAAGCCCGTTGCGTTCCGCGCATGCCACAACGGAGGACAGCGCCTGTTCGCGTAATTCCTGGCTTTCGACAATCCCGTTTTTCCCAAGGTTGCCTTTGCCGACCTCGAACTGCGGTTTGACCAGCAGCACGATCTGCGCCTGCGGTGCGGCGATTCTTGCGATCACCGGAATCACATATGTCAGCGAAATAAACGATACGTCGGAAACAATCATTTCCGGACGATACGGCAAATCCTCCGCATACACGTCGCGAATATTGACGCCGCTCATTTCGATAATACGGTCGTCATGCGCGATTTTCGGATCCAATTGCCCATGGCCGACATCCAAAGCGATGACCTGCGCGGCATCATTGCGCAATAGCACGTCGCAGAAACCGCCGGTGGACGCGCCGATATCCAAGCAACGTAATCCTTGCGCGGAACGCAATCCGACGTCGGCGAACCGTTCGAACGCGCCGACAAGCTTGTATGCGCCACGGGAAACGTAGCCGTCTCCCCTATCGGCGGCGATGACGTCATCACCACCGACTTTCGCCGATGCTTTGGTGACGGTGACACCGTTCACACTGACTTTGCCATCCGCGATCAGACGTTGCGCCTTGGAACGACTGTCGGTCAGACCACGTTCCAACAACGCAACGTCAAGACGAACAACCTGAGTGGAATCACTGTTTCGCAATGGTTTTCCAATAATCGGTACGAATTGTTCGTTAGGAAATACGGAATTCCGGAACGATCACGCCACTCACATCTCGCCCGCTGTCGGCCGCGGCCCACATGGCGCAGCATGCGGCACGCAACCCGTCGACGCTGGTGATGTCGGTGACATACAGGCGGTCGCCGTCAACGCGGGCCTTCGCATCGCGGCACAGCCATGCGCCTCATCATGCACCACTTCAGGAGCGGGCTCGTTCAAGCCCCGCAGATCTTTGGCGATGTAGGTCGGGCGAAGATACGCCGGAGCGAACATGAGTTCGCGCGGATCGGTGACGCCGGTCAACACCGCAAGGGAATCGTACCCGCCCCGATTGCCCGCCTCGATATCGGTGTCGAGACGGTCGCCGATGGCGAGGCACTGTTCCTTGTCCACCGGCTCGCCATCATCATGGGCTGCGAGAATGCGCGCCTCGTCATACATGGCGGATTCCGGCTTGCCTGCGGACGAAACCGGTTCCACACCGGTGGCATTGATCACCGCCATGATCATGGAACCGCATCCCGGCGCGATGCCAAGCTCACGAGGAATGGTCAGATCACGATTGGTCACGAAATAGGTCGCGCCATGCTCAACGGCATAGGCGATTTGGGCCATTTCGTTCCAAGACATGTCGGGATACCATCCTTGGATGGCGGCGACCGGCTGCGCTTCTGCGGAATCGACGACTTCAAGACCTTGCTTGGCCACTTCCTCACGCAGATGCTGGGCGCCAAGCACGAAAACCTTCGAACCTTCAGGCACGGCACGTGCCACCATCGCGCGCGGCGACAACCGACGAGGTGATGACCTGCAGGATTCGACATCCAAATCGAACCCCTTCAGCTGGTCTGCCACCACGGCTGAAGTCGGGACGAATTGTTGGTGGTGTATTCCACCGTCATGCCCAAGGATTCGGCCTTGCGGATATTCTTGGCAGCATGTTCCACCGGGTTCTTACCACGGTAGACCACGCCGTCAAGATCAAGCAGTGCCAGCGAGTATGCTTCGCTGAGCGGCTGATTCGTGGACTTCAGCATGCGGGCCACGTCACCTCACTTGTTATCTTCGGAGGATTCGGAAGAAGCATCCGAAGACTCTTCGGCCTCTTCAGCCTCACCGTCATCATCGGCGTCATCTTCCGCAGCATCGTCAGCTTCTGCCGGCTCGTCATCGGATTCCGCGCCTGCTTCCGTCTCTTCGGCCTCAAGCTGGGTTTCGTCGTTGGTTTCGCCGTTCTCGTCGATGGCTTCGGATTCGTCTTCCTCATTCTCAGGGTCTTCCGGAGCGTACTGCGCGTCATCTTCGGAAATGCCAAGCACGTCCATGAGTTCGTCGTTCAGCTCCTGCATGTCGTATTCGACAACCAGATCGTCGGAAGTCTCATCATCCTCAACATCGGCGTACTGCAGTTCGAGCTTGTCGAGCAGACGATCCAATGCGATGGCCTCATCGGTACGGCCGGCCTCTTCAAGGAAATACTGTTCGGCCTGCACCGCACGCATGCGGTATTCGCCGGCCAATCCCTTGGAACGGCCCAGCGTGTGCACGATCTCGATGGCCTTGTCCCACATCTTCAGATCGCCCAGAGCGCCAGCGTACACCAAGAACATTTCAGCCTTGGCTTCACCGCGCAGATACTTGGCGTCGTCGCTCACAGCCACTTCGATGGCCTTCTTCGGCTCGCCCACGCCACGCTCGCAGTCGGCGATGAACGGCAGATAATCCAGGAAACCGTTCATACGGAACGCGGTGCGGAACTCACGCAAGGCAAGCTTGTAATCACCCTGACGGTATGCCACGAAGGCGAGTGTCTCGCGGGCGAAATCGATGCGGGAAGCCTGGCGGGCCACCCACTTGGCATGTTCGAGGGCCAGCTCCGGGTTGCTCTCCTCAAGCGTGTACGCGGCAAGAATGTGCAGACCAATGTTTTCCGCATGTTCCTTCGACAGGCCACGCAGGCGTTCGCGATCGTCGGTGGTGAGCATACGCCATTCGATGCCCTTCGGCATCTTCGGCTCATCAGGACGACGATGCGTGTACGGGTTCTGCGAGGGGAAGCTCACCGTGCCATCGGAATTGCGGCGCGGCTTGGCCATGTACTCGCCACGCTTCTCCTCACGGTAGGCCATCTTCTCTTCGCGGGTGAACTCGCGACGCTCCTCGCGCTGCTGCTGGTCGCGATCCTTGTGGAAGTCACGGCGCTGATCGTCACGACGGAACTCCTTACGCTCGCCATCACGGAAATTACGGCGTCCGCCATCACGACGATCATTGCCACGGTGGTCGTCACGACGGAAGTTACGACGATCACCATCACGATGGAAATCACGGCGATCATTATCGCGGTGGAAGTTACGACGGTCGCCATCTTCACGACGGAAGTTACGACGGTCGCCATCTTCACGACGGAAGTTACGACGGTCGCCATCTTCACGACGGAAGTTACGACGGTCGCCGTCACGGTGGAAGTCTTACGGTTTCCGTCACGTCGATCGTCACGACGGAAACCGGAACGCTCGCCATCGCGCTGGTAGCGAGGATTGTCTCCACGACCGCCACGATAATCGCGATGATCGTCACGACGCTCGCCGTCACGGTTGAACTTGCGCGGACCGTTATGGAAGCGGCGCTCCTGGCCTTCCCCCTCACCGTCACGACGGAAATCGCGGTCGCGGCGGAAATTGCCGCCATTGCCCTTGCGGTAACCGCCCTTATGATCGTCGTTGTGGAAGCCGCCGGACTTGTGTCCGTAGGACTTGCCGCCATTGCCACGCGGCTTGAATCCTTTGCCGCCGCGATCGCCCGGCTTGCCCGAGCCGTAGGACTTGTGGTTGCCGTAGGACTTGCCGCGCGATCCGCGCTGTTCTTCTGCCATGCTGTTCCTTATATTCCTTGTATTCCTTGAAAATGGTCTTCGTTTGTTCTTTGTTTACGTTTATTTGCGCCGCTCGTGATTGCCTCACACGTTTTCGACGACGCCGAGGGCCTTCTTGCCGCGACGAATCAATGCGAAACGGCCATGCAGGAAGTCATTTTCGTTCAAAACCTGCTCTTCGTCTTCGACACGGGCGTTGTTCAGATACACGCCGCCAGCCTTAATCGTCTTGCGCGCTTCGGAAATCGACTTGAACAGTCCGGCCTTCATGCCGGCTTCCGCCACACGGTCGCCCACCGCGGCCTTGGCGAACTCGCCGTCGATCTTCACGCCGTCAAGAGCAGCTTCGAGCGTGGACTCGTCAACGCCCGCAAGATCGCCGCCACGGCCGAACAGCGCACCGGCGGCTCGATGGCCTGTCGGGTGGCTCCTCACCATGAACCAGGCTGGTAACCTCCCAAGCCAAGGTGCGTTGCGCCTCACGCGCGCCCGGATTGGTCTTGCTTTCCTCCACAAGACGTTCGATCTCCGCCTTCGGCAAGAACGTGAACACCTTCAGCAGGTTCTCCATCTCGCTGTCAGGGCGGTTGAACCAGAACTGGTAGAACTTGTACGGGCTCAGCATAGTGCCGTCAAGCCAGACGCGTTGCCTTCGGACTTGCCGAACTTCTTACCCTGAGCGTCGGTGATAATCGGGCTGGTGAACACGTTCACATCCACGCCACGTACCTTGTGGATCAGGTCAAGACCGGACGTGAGGTTGCCCCACTGGTCGGATCCGCCAAGCTCAAGCACGCAATGGTATTCGTCGAACAGGTGCAGGAAGTCGTTGCCCTGCAGCACCTGGTAGCTGAACTCGGTGAATGAAATGCCATCTTCAGAATTCAGCCGACGGGCAACGGTGTCTTTGGCGAGCATGGTACCCAAACGGAAGTTCTTGCCGACGTCACGCAGGAAGTCGATGACGTTCATGGAGGCGATCCAATCGTAATTGGACACGAAACGGACCGGATTGCTGCCTTCCACTTCGAGAATGCCGCCGATCTGCGCCTTCAGACGCTCGGCCCAACCAGCCACGACGTCTTTCGGATTGAGCGTACGTTCGCCCGATTGGCGAGGATCGCCGATCAAGCCGGTGGCGCCGCCGACCAGGGCAATCGGATGATGGCCTGCTGCCTGAAGGTGACGCATGTTGATGAGCTGCACCAGATTGCCGATATGCAGAGAGGCAGCGGTCGGATCGAAACCGCAATAATAGGAAATGGGATCTCCGTTCAACGCTTCGGCGAGTCGATCCCTGTCAGTGGACTGGGAAATCAACCCGCGCCATTCCAGTTCATCGAGGACGGACTCGAAACCGGCCTCCTTGAAATCGATGACGTGAGCCATAGCTGTGTTTTCTCCCTATTGAATTGCGGATGATACTGCGTTTTACGCACCCTACAGTTTCGCAGAAGATGAAGACAGGCGCACGCGGTGTTTCCCCATCATCCACCAACCATCGTGCATACAGGTAAAGTTAGAAGGAGCATCCCCATATCAAGAAGGGAGATACCTGCATGGACCGCAAAGGCATGAAGGTTGCGGCTAAGAAAGCCCAGAGAAAACATTATTGGATGATAGTCGCCATTTGCCTGTTCGCTTCGGTGTTCGGTGTTGCGTACACTTCATCGACGCTCTCGGTCAGCACCAACATTTCGATCAGCACCCCGCAAACGGAGGATTCCACGCAATCCAACGACATGTATGACGTATTGCAGGATCTTGCCGTAGGCAATGAAAACGATGCCCGTGAAAAGGTCAAGCAAAACCAAGAGCAGATCGTCAACAACGATACCGATGCCACGTTCGGCCGTCGCCGCGGAGTAATCGCGTCCCTGCTCAACTCGTTTGCATCCGGCTCGATGGTGATCGCCGTGGCCGACGCCATTAATTCCGTCACCCATAACGGCGGCGTCTCCATCGCCGTGCCGGTAATACTCTCGCTGGCCGTCTACATTTTCGTCTGGCTGTTCATTCAAGAAACATACCGCATCGTCATGGCACGTATGCTGTTGGAAGGACGTTCCTATAACAAGCTTCCGGCAAGTCGCTTCTTCTACCCATTCACACGCGCAAATGGCCGCGCATGGCATGGACCATGTTTGTGGAAAACGTGTTCCTGTTCCTTTGGAGTCTCACCATCGTCGGCTTCTTCATCAAGCAATATTCCTACCGTATGGTGCCGTACATCGTTGCGGAGAATCCGAATATCGAGGCTTTGGACGCCATTCGCTTGTCCCGACGCATGATGAAAGGGCATAAATGGGAATGCTTCGTGGCGGACTGCTCGTTCCTCGGCTGGTACCTGCTCAACCTTATCACCTTCGGCTTGAGCGGCATCTTCTATTCCAATGGCTACAATGCCGCGTTCTTCGCGGAATACTATGTGTACGTGCGTTCGATGGCCAAGACTACCGGCATTGCAGGCAGTGAGATGCTCAACGACGAATACCTGTACTTCAAGGCCGACCCGCAGACGCTTCATACCACGTACGCCGATGTCGCCCAATCCGTAGCACAGCTGGAACAGAATCTTGTTCCAGCGCCCAAGCCGCATGGATTCACAGGATTTCTTTCTGAGTGGCTTGGCATCCGCATTCTGCATGCCAGCGCAGTGAACCGCTATGAAGAGTATCGTGAGAATCTTCACCAGATGCAGATCGGCGAGAATATTCTGAATGGCTCCATTTATCCGGGGCGTCTTGCGCCTGCTCCGATGCCGTTCAAATTCCGTGAATCACGTACCATCAGCGCCGACCGCAGCTACTCACTGGTCAATCTGATCATGATGTTCTTCATCTTTTGCTTCGTCGGCTGGGTGTGGGAGGTAAGTCTCGCATTTATTTCCGAAGACATGTTCGTGAACCGTGGCACGCTGCATGGCCCTTGGCTGCCCATCTATGGCACCGGCGGAGTGATCATTCTGGTTCTGCTCAAAAAGCTGCGCGAAAAGCCAGCGCTTGAATTCGTCGCGGCTATGGTGCTGTGCGGCTGCTTGGAATACTTCTCATCGTGGTATCTGGAGATGACGCATGATGGTCAACGCTGGTGGGATTACACCGGATACTTTCTAAATATCAACGGCCGTATCTGCGCCGAAGGATTATTGACGTTCGGCCTTGGCGGATTGGCCATCGTATATCTGCTGGCTCCGGCCCTCGACAACCTGCTCAGCAGAATCGATGCGCGAAAGCTTGGCATCGTGGCCGCCGTGCTGCTCGTGCTGTATTGCGCCGACCAAGTGTATTCCGCGCAACATCCGAATGTCGGTGCGGGCATCACCGACTACAAGGGATCGGACACGTCGCTGGAAGCGCCCACTCCATACGAAATCCGTAAACGATCCGAGGGACTGTCATAGCGTGATTGTCATGCAAATCGCATATCGCAAACAATAATAAAATCGCCTGTCGTTCTTTCGAGCGGCAGGCGATTTCATGCTGTTGCTTATTGCGCGATTATTTGCGACGCAGCATTTCGTGCAGAGTTTCGATGATCTTGCTGTATTTGATGGAATCCGTGAAACGCAGACGCGGAAATGCGTTAATCATACGACGCTGCTGCTTGTTCAGGATAGATGCGGCAGTGGCCTGCATATTGGCAAGAATCTCCTGCGAGGAGTCCGACCAATCCTGGACCTTGTCTTGCACCTTGTCGCGGAATTTGTCTCGGAAAATGTCTTTGCCCCATTGCAGGGAATCACCGGCTTTCTCCGCATATGCCTGCACGGTTTCGCTGAACTTCGCAAGATTGTCGGCCAAATCGATGATGCCAAGCACTGTAATAATGGTATCCGCGACGATAAACGCCATGAAAATCACGCACATCCAGTGCACTACTGGCAAAGGAATCATCTGTGTAATGCGATTCACTTCAGGCTGTATCACATCGGTGATGAGCACACCCAGCAGACCGAACACAATCGCTCCAAGCAAGCAAATGCGCCCTTGAATGTTGAATCGGCGATGACTGTAATCCCACCATCGTGCGTGGAATAGCTTTTCCATGCCCCATGACGTGACATATTCAAGCATGCATGCACCGATTGAAGAAATGAGAAAAACCGCGAAAGGATTATGCAGATCATGCAGCAGCACAATCGCAAGAACGGCTCCGCAACCGTAGATCGGCAGATGGGACCATTCAGGAAGCCACGATTCACCAAGCGACGTTCCGAAACGGACACGAGAATCGATTCATATACCCATCCGGCAAATGAATAGAACAGGAACCATAAGAACAGGTATTCCAGCATGAGCATGCTTTCGCGCCGTCACTTTCCACTTGTATGCATATTGACTTTCGGCTTGTAGAAGCGCTCAAGACTGACCGTTTCCCGTGTGGCGCTGATCTTATCCGCGACAGTCACCAAATACCCTTCAAGATACCGAGGCGGTATCGGCGTCAAAGGAAACATATGATTCTCGATGCTGTCACGTTCCACTCTATTGAGATGGAAATCGCGCACGGCATTGCGCATGGCGGTGCACCATGGGTGAAACCATGCATACGATGACGGCCGCCATCATGCGCATGCCAGTCGTAAAGAAAATAATCGTGCAGCAGAGCGGCGCGAATCAACGAATGCAAATCCACCCTATGCCATAAGTGCAGCCTGTCAGCGATCCATACGGCCAGACAGGCCACACGGATGGAATGAGCAAACGTGGTGACCACGCCATGCTGGTAACAGACTCTTTCGATCTGCATATGCTCATGGCACAGTATCTCCTGGCCGTGAAGTCGAACAAGCTGCTGTATCTGCGTTCGTGTCAGTGGCACCGCTTTGCCTTTGCTATGTACTGTTGCTGTAATTATTTGAGCAATGATTCCGGTGTCTTGTATGCCGGGCCGTCGCTGACGGAGTTGGCGAAGGCACGCAGCTGTTCGATGGCGGTTTTCGCGGAAACGATCTGCTCGCGCACGCGCAGCGGAGACGTGCCTCCCTTGCCATTGCGGGCGGAAACAGAACCTTCGGTGGATAGCACTTCGCGCACTTCGGGAGCCTTGTCGGCCGGAAGGAATTCCTTGAAGACCTCGATGAAGTCATCGTCGGCCAGGTCCCACAGTTCCTGGCCGCGGTCTTCGGCGATCTTCACGCATGCACCGGAAAGCTCGTGCGCGTGGCGGAACGGCACACCGTTCTTTACCAGCCATTCGGCGATGTCGGTGGCGAGGGCGAAACCGGTCGGCGCTTCCGCTTCGAGGCGTTCCTTGTTGAAGACCATGGTGCCGACCATGCCGGTGAACGCGGGAAGGAGCACTTCCAGCGTGTCGACCTGGTCGAACACGGCTTCCTTGTCTTCCTGAAGATCACGTGCATAAGCGGTGGGCAGGCCCTTCAGCGTGGTGAGAAGACCAGCCAGATCGCCGATAAGACGGCCGGACTTGCCTCGTGCAAGTTCCGCAATATCCGGGTTCTTCTTCTGCGGCATGATGGACGAGCCGGTGGAATAGGCGTCGTCAAGGCGCACGAACGCGAACTCCTGGGTGTTCCAGATGATGATTTCTTCAGACAGTCGGCTGATGTCGACGCCTGCCATGGCTGCGATGAAAGCGAATTCGGCGACCAGATCACGACTGGCGGTGCCGTCGATGGAGTTCGCGGTTACCTTGGAGAAGCCGAGTTCGCGGGCCACGGCCACCGGCTCCAAGCCGAGGGTGTTGCCGGCGAGGGCGCCGGAACCATACGGGCTTGCATCGATGCGCTTGTCCCAATCGGCAAGACGTTCCACATCGCGCAGCAGCGGCCACACGTGGGCCATGAGCTGGTGTGCGAGCAGCACCGGCTGGGCGTGCTGCATGTGGGTACGCCCCGGCATGACGGTGCGTCCGGCCTTTTCGGCCTGTTCGGTCAGTGTTGCGGCAAGGCCGAGCAGCATTTTGGCGATGACGCGGCTGTGGCGACGGAGCCACATGCGGATCAGCGCGGCGATCTGGTCGTTGCGGGAGCGGCCGGCGCGGAGCTTGCCTCCAAGCTCGTCTCCGGCGATCTGCAGCAGTCCACGTTCCAATGCGGTGGCTTCGTCCTCATCGTCTTCGACCGGAGCGAACGCACCGGAATCGACACGGCGCTGCAGCTCGTCGAGAGCGTCTTCCATTCGCTGCAGCTCGTCGGCGGTCAATAGTCCCGCACGTCCGAGCGCACGGGCGTGGGCTCGTGAGCCTGCGATGTCGTCGTCGGCAAGACGCCAATCGAATTGGGTGGACTTGCTCAGTCGCGCGAGTTCCGGAGACGGGCCGGACTTGAACCGGCCGCCCCACAGGGCGAGGTGTTCACCATTGGTTGTGCTCTCGGTCATTGTTACTTCATTCTCCTTGCAGATATGACTGAGGGAGAGGATACCAGTCAGGATGGTCCTAACGGTACGCTCTCCCCCATTATCAAGACGATTCGGCGTAAAAAACTCGCTTACTCGACGCTGTTTTCCGGAACCTCGATGCCATTGCCGAACTTGACGTCGCGGGCTGCGGCCACACGGCTCGGCAGACCGTAGATGTCGATGAAGCCGTTGGACGACTTCTGATCGAAGCTGTCGCCGGAATCGTAGGTGGCCAGATTGTAGTCATACAGCGAGGTGTCGGAACGACGCCCGGTCACGACGGCGCGTCCGCCATGCAGGATCATGCGGATTTCGCCGGAAACGTACTTCTGGGTGTCTTCGATGAAGGCGTTCAGGGACTGCGTTGCCGGGGAGAACCACTGCGCATCGTAGACGAGTTCGGCCCAGCGCTTGTCGATATCGCGCTTGATGCGGTGCTGCTCGCGTTCGAGGCAGCAGTTCTCGAGTTCCTGGTGGGCGGTGATCAGTGCGATAGCACCAGGAGCCTCGTACAGCTCACGGGACTTGATGCCGACCAGACGGTCCTCGATCAGATCGATACGGCCGATGCCCTGTGCGCCTGCGCGACGGTTCATCTCTTCGATGGCCTGCAGCGGGGTGACGTCGTGACCGTCGATCTTGACAGGAATGCCCTGCTTGAATTCGATGACGACCTCATCTTCGACTGGCGGGAATGCCGGATCGTCGGTATAGGAGTAGCAGTCCTTGGTCGGGCCATTCCACGGATCCTCAAGGAAGCCGGTTTCAATGGCGCGGCCCCACACGTTCTGGTCGATGGAGAACGGGCTCTTCTCGGTCTGCACGATCGGAAGCTTGTGCTCCTTGGCGAATGCGATCTCGACGTCGCGGGTCAGCGACAGGTCGCGGATCGGGCTGATGGCTTCAGTGTCGGATCAATGGAGGAGATGGACACCTCGAAACGGACCTGGTCGTTGCCCTTGCCGGTGCAGCCATGGGAGATGGTGTCGGCACCGAACTGGTGGGCGGCGCGCACGAGATGCTTGGAGATGAGCGGGCGGGAAATGGCGGAAACCAGCGGATACACACCCTCATACAGGGCGTTGGCCTTCAGCGCCTTCATGCAGTATTCATTGGCGAATTCGTCGCGGGCGTCTACCACATACGCTTCAACGGCACCGCAGGCAAGCGCGCGCTGCTTGATGGTTTCGAGGCTTTCGCCACCCTGGCCGACGTCGAGGGACACGGCCACGACATCCTTGCCGGTGCGTTCCTTCAGATATGAAATGGCGACGGAGGTATCCAGACCACCGGAGTACGCCAGAACGAGACGATTCTGATCGCTCATGGTTTCCCTTTCTAACATCAAACGTTATTCATCAGTATATGCAATACTCTGTATATTTATGCATATACGGTGCGTCGTGTCCACTATACGGCTATTCAGCCCTTGGACACGACGTCCAACAGCCATTGCGCACGCTGTTTCGCATAATCGTCATCGGCGCAGATCACCATGACGGTATCGTCTCCGGCAATGGTGCCGAGCACACCGTCGATGGGCTGCTTGTCGATCACACTTGCCACATACTGGGCCGCGCCAGACGGCGTATGGACCACCACCAGATTCCTGGCCGCAGCGACCGAAGTGACCAATCCGGAAAGCACACGGTTCATTTGCTGTTCCGTTTTTGCATCAGGATTGGCCAATGCGGCTTCTTCCGGCTGTTTGCCCAGCGCATAGGCCACGGTTCCGTCAGCCAAACGGGTTTTCGTGGCATGAATCTCGTCGAGATCGCGGCTCAGGGTGGCCTGGGTCACCTCGATGCCTGGTCCGCGAGAATCTGAGACAGCTGCGACTGCGAGGTAACGATGCACGTCAGCAACGCCTGCTCGATGGCGCTCAATCGAGCGGCCCGTGTGGCAGGACGTTGCAGCGCAGGCGTTTGGTCCGTCATCAGGCCAGCAGGCTTTCATCGCCGCGAGCCTTGCCGGCAAGCCAAGTCAGCAGCGCCTTCTGCGCATGCAGGCGGTTACCGGCCTCATCCCAAACCACGGACTGTGGCCCGTCGATGACTTCGGAGGTGACCTCCTTGCCACGGTATGCCGGCAAGCAATGCTGGAAGATGGCATCTTCCTTGGCATAAGACATGAGTTCGGCGTTCACCTGATAGTCCCAGAACGGCTTGGAACGGATGGCGTATTCCGCTTCTTCGCCCATGGAAACCCATGTGTCGGTGAACACGCAGTCGGCACCGGCGACCGCTTCCTTCGGATCCGTGGTCACCAGTACAGAACCGCCGTTTTCGGATGCGATGGCTTCGGCATCGGCAACGATCTGCGGATCCGGCAGATAGCCGTTCGGTCCGGCAACGCGTACGTTCATGCCGGCCACGGCGCCGCCGAGCAGGTAGGAGTTCGACATGTTGTTGGCCGCGTCGCCGAGGTAGGCGATGGTCTGGTTCTTCAGATTGTCGACGCCGCCACGATGCTCGGCAATGGTCTGGAAGTCGGCAAGAATCTGGCAAGGGTGGAATTCATCGGTCAAGGCGTTCACCACCGGATGGGTGGAATACTTCGCCATTTCCTCCACACGATCCTGACCGAAGGTACGCCACACCACGCCGTAGGCCATGCGGTCAAGCACACGTGCGGTGTCTGCCACCGGTTCGCCACGGCCCAGCTGGGATCCGGACTTGTCGATGACCAGCGGATAGCCGCCCAGTTCGGCAACGCCAATGGAGAAGCTGGAACGGGTTCGGGTGCTCGGCTTGTCAAAGATCACCGCGATGCCTTGCGGTCCGGCGAACGGCTGATGGTAGAAACGGTCGTTGTGGAATTTGATGGCGAGTTCGAGCACTTGCTTCTGCTCTTCATGGTTGAGATCGTCATCGCGCAACATGTGGCGCAGTTCAGGAGTTGCCATTGTTGGCTCCTTTCAAAAATATCCAGTCTGCTTTGATTGCCGGCTATGTTCAGTCGTTGGGAAGATCAGTTGGAATCTTCGCGAGGATGGAGATGGCCTGATCGATGTCCTGTTCGGTCACCACCAGCGGAGGGGCAAGACGAAGCGCATCCGGCGCCACCGCGTTGACGATCAAACCGTGTTCCAACGCCCAATTCATCGCCGCATGCGCGCATGGATGGGCAAGTTCGACCGCGTCGAGCAATCCACGTCCACGCACGGAGACGAAGAGCGGATTGACGCAAGCCATGATGCCGTCACGCAATTGCTGGCCACGCGCCTCGGCGTTGGCCACGAGACCATCTTCCTCAATGGTCTCCAACGTGGCCATAGCAGCGGCCGCTCCGAGAGGATTGCCCGCAAAGGTGGAGCCGTGGGATCCTGGGGTGAACAGCGCGGAAAGCTTGGCGCCGAAGGAGATCATGCCACCCATCGGGAAACCGCCTGCAACGCCCTTGGCGAAGGTCACAATATCCGGAACCACTCCGCCCGCAAGATCCTCACGCTGGAATGCGAACCAGGATCCGGTGCGTCCGATGCCTGTCTGGACCTCATCGATGATGAGCAACGCGTTGTTGTCGTCGCACATCTGACGGGCCTTCTTCACGTAGTCGGCACCGAGCGGACGCACGCCGGCCTCACCTTGGATCAGCTCCATGATGACGGCTGCGACAGGACCTTTGCCATATTTGCCGGGACCGGTTTCGGCAAACGCGTCATGCAATGCGGTCTCGTCACCGGCTTCGACGAATTCGATATTGGGAACCAGCGGTTCGAACGCTTCTCGGATGGTGGGCTTCCACGTTGCGGACAGCGCGCCCATGGTACGTCCATGGAAGCCATGGGTCATGGCGATGATACGCGCCGGTTTGCCTCCAATGGCAGGCGATGCGCCCGGCAAGGTGCGGCCATACAGTTTGGCGAGTTTCAGTGCTGCCTCGTTGCCTTCCGCTCCGGAGTTGCCGAAATACACATGAGATCCCTCGGGGGCGCCGGCAAGCTCAATGAGCTTCGACGCCAGTTCAATCTGCGGTTCCGTGGCGAAGTAGTTGCTCACATGAGCGGCTTTGGCTGCCTGCTCGCTGACGGCCTTCACCCATTTCGGGTGGGCGTATCCGAGCGCGTTCACCGCGATGCCCGCAAGGAAATCGAGGTATTCATTGCCATCGATGTCCCAGATGTGCGCGCCTTCGCCATGGTCCATAACACGCAGCGGAGTACCGAACACGTTCATGTGCACCCGGGAGTACTCCCCCAGCCACTTGGCGTCCTCGCTGCCGAGGTTTTCCAACTGTTCAGTTGCCATACGAACTCCTCATTTCAATACCGTCTTCGGGAACGACCATGGTTCCAATGCCGTCTGTGGTGAAAATCTCATTCAGGATGGAATGCGGTTTGCGTCCGTCGATGATGTGGGCGCGTGGCACGCCTCCATCGATGGCTCTGACGCAGGCTTCCATCTTGGGGCGCATGCCGCTCTCCAGATCCGGCAACATGTCGCGTAGGTTCTCCACGCCGATGCGACCAATCAGAGAATCCCTGTCCGGCCAATCGGCGTACAGGCCATCCACATCGGTCAGCACGACCAGCTTGCTGGCTCCAAGAGCGGCCGCAAGCGCCGCAGCCGCGGAATCGGCATTCACATTCAACACTTCGGTAGCATCATCCTCATTTGGAGCCACCGAGGAAACAACAGGAATGCGTCCGGCATTGATCAGGTCCTCAACCGCGGATGCGTCGACGCTCACCACGTCGCCGACCAAACCAATATCGGTTGGCGATCCATCGATGATCGGCTTGCGCTGCATGGCGGAAAACAGCGCACCATCCTCGCCGGAAAGACCGACCGCGAACGGACCATGGGCGTTGATCAACCCGACAAGTTCACGGGAAACCTTGCCCGTCAAAACCATACGCACCACATCCATGGCCTCCGGAGTGGTGACCCTCAGGCCTCCCTTGAATTCCGACTTAATGCCCAAAGCCTTGAGCATGTGAGAGATCTGCGGTCCGCCTCCATGCACCACAACCGGATGCAAGCCGACCTGTCGCAGGAACACCATATCTTCAGCGAAACAGGCTTTGAGATGATCGTCGATCATCGCATTGCCGCCATATTTGATGACGATGCGCTGTCCGGCGAATTCCTCAAGCCATGGCAGTGCCTCGATCAGCACTTCCGCCTTTTGGTCGGCGCGCAGATCGGTATGCACGTCAAAATGGATCCAGGTCCTTTGAGTTCCTTGGTCATTACCGTTCAATCAGCTTTCGTAATCTGCATTAATGTGTACGTATTCGTGGGTCAAATCGTCGGTCCAGACGGTTGCTTCCGCTTTTCCCGCATGCAGATCGATGTCGATGTGCACCTCGCGCGGAGTCATGTCGACTTCGGATCGGTCGCGCCCGGCTCCGCCGTTCTCACAGATACGCACGCCATTGACGTCGACCGTGACTTTATTGGAATCGTAGGGAGCGACTTCCGGCGGCACGGTACCCAGCGAGCTGACGATACGACCCCAGTTCGGATCATTGCCGAAGATGGCGCATTTCAGCAAATTGGATGCCGCTACCGCACGACCGCAAGCAAGCGCCGCATCTTCCGTGGTGGCGCCGGTCACCTTGACACGGATGTCATGGCTCGCGCCTTCACCGTCTCCGACAATCTGACGTGCCAAGGAGGCAGTCGCCTGCGCCACAAGCTCGTTGAACTCGTCGGGATCCGGTTCGATACCGGATGCTCCAGACGCAAGCAAAAGCACGGTGTCGTTAGTGGACATGCAACCGTCAACGTCAATGCGGTTGAACGACATTTCCACTCCAGTGTTCAGAGCTGCCTGCAACTGGCCGGCGCTTACCACGGCATCCGTGGTGATCACGCACAGCATGGTGGCCAGCTGAGGCGCGATCATGCCTGACCCTTTGACCATGCCGCCGACACGGAACCCATTGGACCCTTCAAGTTCGACGGTTTTCGGCTTGGTGTCGGTGGTCATGATGGCTTGCGACGCTTCCGCTCCTGCTTCCGCAGTATTTGCGAGGGCCGCAAACGCTTGTCCGCACCGGCAAGCACATGGTCGAGCGGCAGTAGTTCACCAATCAAACCAGTGGAGCATACCGCAACGTCCTCGCTGAAGCGCCCAAGAGTTCGGCAACTTTTTGTGCCGTGGCTTCGGCTTGCTCATAACCCGGCTGGCCGGTGCACGCGTTTGCGCCTCCGGAATTAAGGATGACGGCTTTCACATGACCGTCGGCCACGATCTTGCGCGTCCACTGCACGGGAGCTGCGCAGAAACGGTTCGAAGTGAACACTCCGGCAGCCATATCCAGCGGACCGTTATTGACCACAAGAGCCAGATCCTTCTTACCTTCGACTGCGGAAATACCGGCTTCCACGCCAGCCGCGGAAAAACCTTGCGCAAACGTTACGCTCATGGCGCCACTCCAATCTTTGTCAGGCCTGCATCTTCAGGAAGTCCCAGTGCTACGTTCAACGACTGCACCGCCTGTCCGGCCGTGCCGCGGTTGAGATTGTCAATTGCCGCGAAGGCCAGCAAACGCCCCGCCTTACGGTCGATGGCCACCTGAATATGGGCCGCGTTCGATCCGATGATATTGGCGGTGGCCGGCATGACGCCTTCCGGTAAAACAATCATGAAATCCTGATCCGCATATGCGTCAGTCCAAACCCGCCTGATTTCAGCATCTGACATATTCAATGCTGTATCGGTTAGTTTGGCGGAAACCGAAGCGAGAATGCCACGGGCCATTGGCACAAGAATCGGGGTGAATCCCAGCGTGAACTCGTTTGCCGCGGATGCGTTCTTTCCTGCAGCATGGGCGAAGTTCTGCAAAATCTCAGGAATATGACGATGAGTACCGCCGACAGAATACGGTAATGCGGAACCGAATGCCTCAGCTGCAAGCAAATTGACGCGCTTCAGATTCTTCCCTGCGCCGGAGTAGCCGACCACCAGATCGGCAACAATATCCGCCGGTTCAACAAGCCCTTGGGCAATGCCCGGCTGCAGCGCCAATGTGGTTGCGGTCACATTGCATCCTGGACCGGCAATACGCTTGGTTCCTGGAATCACCTCACGCTGGTGCTGGTAAGAACCATCTTCGGATATGCCGGTAATGAGCTCAGGCATGCCGTAAGTCCAGTGTTCATAGAAGTCGCCGCCGTAGAACTCATCCCATGCGGTTTTTTCCTCAAGCCTATGGTCGGCTCCCAAATCCACCACCACGGCATTCGGATCAAGCTGGGAAGCCAATGCACCGGATGCCCCATGAGGCAGCGCAAGGATGATCACGTCATGCCCGTTCAGTACCTCCGGAGTGGTGTCTTCCACCACAAGGTCGGCAAGCTGCGGAATATGTGGCATATGCTTGCCAAGCTTGTCCCCAACGGATGAATGCCCGGCCACGCACGTCACTTCGAAATTTGGATGGGCCGCGAGGATACGGAGGGCCTCGCCTCCCGCATATCCGGTCGCGCCGGCCACGGCTACTGTGTATTTGGCCATAGTCACGTCTCTTTTCATTGACTCACTGAAAACACATTCAGCATACACTTTATGCACTATATTGCATAATTATGCATTCGTTTCGTGTCGCATAGTGGTCATTGCGCGACTATGACGATTATCAGAAGACAAGGAAACACGCCGAATCAGGCGGTAATCGACTCGTCTCCTTGGCCTGATCCCGCACCGCCAAGCATGTACTGCAAGGTCTCGTTATACAGGTCGGCAACGGATAGTCCATGCATCGCCAACCAAATCACGGCCAAAGTATACAGCACGTTGATGATCACCGCAGCGAGAGCCAAGCCATACCCTTTCATGTGGAGCTTCTTGGTACGCCACATCGAGATTGCGCCGACCAACGCGGGAAGGACCGGCACCGGCATCAGCACGGCAAGCACGAGAGACATGATCGCATAGGCATCCCAATGGCCGTATGCGGGATTCTGCCGGGGATCGTTGAGATCCAGATTCGGCAGATAGGGCATATTGCCCTGTTGTGGATATTGGTTCGGATCATACGGATTTGCCCCATACGGTTGGCACCGTATGGATTCTGTTGTCCGTTCGCATTGTACGGAGGCATCGGTTGCTGCCCATTTGAAGGGTATTGCCCCGTTTGGTATTGCATATTCTGCTGCTGTACAGCATCCGCAGGTTGCGGTTCAGGTTCAGGCGCACCATACACGTATGGATCGTAGCCGGCTGGCAGCTGGCTGCTCATCGCACCATATTCGGGTTGGTTGATTTGACCATACTCCGGCTGTGAAGACGCAGCGGCATCGGAAGATGACGAAACCGGAGCAGCATCAGCCGTCTCCTGACGTTCGTCGGTGTTGGTCGGCTGATACTGTTCCGGTTCGTTCATAATCATCCTCTGTTCTTGGGAAGGTCGGGATCAGGCGCGCAGCTGCGCACCCAGCTTGGACGCTTCATCCACAATACGCTTGCGGATGGCTTCGCTGTCTTCGGATGCGAGAGTCTTATCCGGAGCGCGGAATGTGACCGCATAGGCCAAAGACTTTTCGTCCTCGCCCAGCTGGTCGCCGGTGTACACGTCGAACAGCTCGATGCTTTCGAGGCTGCTTCCAGCGGCATCGACAATAACCTGCTTGAGTTCAGCGGCCGTAACGTTGGTGGACACCGTGAAAGCCAGGTCCTGCTTGACCGGCGGGAAGGTGGAAATCGGCTTGGCCTGCACCGGCTTGCCGCTCAACGTGGCGAACAGCGCGGTCAAATCCAATTCGAAGGCCGCGGAATGGGCCGGGAAGCCCAACGCCTCGTTGACATGCGGGTGAAGCTCGCCGACCATACCGACGAATACGTCACCAGCCATCACACGAGCCGCACGACCCGGATGCCATTGCGCCGGCACATCTTCAGCCTTCGGCTGATCCAGCGTGAGAGCTGCACCAATACGGTCGGAGATGCGCTGCACCGCCTCGACGGCGTCAGACCAATCCACTGCGCGGCGCTCGCCCAGCCAACCGGAGTCAACGGCGTTGCCGGTCAGAATGCCAGCAACATGCATCGGCTGGTCCGGAAGACCGGCATCAAGCGCGGCAAGCTGCTCGTCCGTCGGCTTGACTGCACCCGGCAGTGCCGGAATCGCCGGAGCGTTCGGATCCCACAGATACACGTGGCCGATCTCATACAGCGACACATTCTCCACGCCGCGACGCAGATTGCGCTGAACGGTCTGTGCCAACGTCGGAATAATGTCACGACGCAGGAACGGACGATCACCGGCGAGCGGGTTGGCGATCTCCACGCTGACGTTCTTCGTCTCAGCGACGTCCAGCGCGAAGTTCTTGTAATCCTCATCGCCGACGAACGGGTAGCTCAACGTTTCCACCATGCCGTATTCGGCAAGTTCATCGGCAACCTGGCGCTTGCGCAGCTGCTCAGCAGTCAGACCGACCTGACCTTCGACCGGTGCCGGCGGCACGGTGACGGGAATCTCGTCATATCCGACAAGACGCGCCACTTCCTCAACCAGATCGCACGGCTCGTTCAAGTCGGGGCGCCAACTTGGAGGCGCCACGGAAAACTCGCCGTTGCCGCCTCCTGCGACGGAGCAACCGATGTCGGTAAGAATGTCGCTGATGGTGTTCACGTCCGTGTCAAGTCCGGCCACACGAGCCACTTCCGAAGCCTTGAACAGGATCGGACGGCGGTTAGAGACGGTATTGAAGTCGGTCGGGTGCTCGCTCGGCTCGCCATTGCCGTACCTAACCATCAGTTCGGCGGCCATTTGGGCGGCTGCCGGCTGCAGCTGGTCGTCCACACCGCGTTCGAAACGACGGGAGGCTTCGGACGGAATCTTGTGACGGCGTGCGGAACGCGCGATCGACACCTGATCGAAGTGCGCGGATTCCAGCAGGATGTTCTTGGTTTCGGCAGTGACCTCGCCATACATGCCGCCCATCACGCCTGCGATGCCAAGCACACGGGAGCCGCGTTCGCCATTCGGGGAATCGGTGATCAGCAGATCCTCGACGCTCAAATCGTGATCCTTGCCATCCAACGTGGTGAGCTTCTCACCTTCGTTGCGCGACGCACCACGATCGGTCCTTCGATCTTATCCAGATCGTAGGCATGCATCGGCTGTCCCAAGTCGAGCATCACGTAGTTGGTGACATCCACTGCCAAGGAGATGGAACGCATGCCTGCGCGGGTCAGGCGGCGACGCATCCAATTCGGCGTATGGCTGGCCGGATCGAAGCCCTTGACCGCGCGAGCGTAATAGCGATCGCATCCAACCACACCGTGAATCGGATTATTGTCGTCGACGATCACTTCGATGTCGGTCTTGGTGCCTTCCGGCAGGCCCTTAGTGATCGGCGCCTTCTCGTTCAGGGCGACAGCCGGATCGGTGTAGGCCGCACCGGTGGAATGATGGTATTCGCGAGACACGCCACGGTATGAGAACGCGTAGCCGCGATCCGGAGTGATGTTGATCTCCAGCAGCGGCTCGTCCAAGTGCAGCAGGTGCATGGCGTCGTCGCCCGGCTGGAGCTTCTCATACTCTTCCGGGGTGAAGCCGTACCTGCGAAGCAGGATGATGCCGTCATGGCTATCACCCAATCCAAGCTCGCGTTCGGAAGCGCACATGCCGTTGGAGATATGGCCGTAGGTCTTGCGCGGTTCGATCTTGAAATCGCCCGGCAGCACAGCGCCAGGAAGCGTTACGACGACCTTTTCGCCGGCAGCCATGTTCGGCGCACCGCAGATGATGCCGCGCGGCACCTTGTTGCCGTTCTCATCGGTCTCGTTGTATTCGTCGCCGACGTCAACGTGGCACCAGTTGATGATCTTGCCGTTCTTCTGCGGTTCCGGAGTGGCGTCGACCACGTAGCCGACGACGATCGGACCGACCAGCTGGGAGGTGTGGATCTCTTCCTCTTCGAGACCGACCTTCACCAGATCTTTGGCAAGCTGTTCGTACGTAAGGCCTTCCGGAACCTCGACATGGTCCTTGAGCCAATCAATGTCAACCATTGGCATGGGTCAATCACTCCCCCATCACAAACTGTTCGCTGAATCGCACGTCGCCTTCGACCAGGTCGTGCATGTCGTTGATGTCGTGGCGCAGCAGCAGGGTACGTTCCACGCCCACGCCGAAGGCGAAGCCGGTGTAGACCTCAGGATCGAGGCCAGCGGACTTCAGCACATTCGGGTTGACCATACCGCAGCCGCCCCATTCGAGCCAGCCTGCGCCGCCCTTCTTGTCAGGGAACCACAGGTCGAGTTCGGCGCTCGGCTCGGTGAACGGGAAGTAGCTCGGACGCAGACGGGTCTTGGCTTCCGGGCCGAACATGGCCACGGCAAGCTTATCGAGCACGCCCTTCAGGTCGGCCATGGTCAGATGCTTGTCGACCGCAAGAGCCTCCACCTGGTGGAACACCGGCGTATGGGTGGCGTCGAGCTCATCGGTGCGGAACACGCGGCCCGGGCATGCGATGTACAGCGGCACGCCACGGGTGAGCAGACCACGCACCTGATCGGAGGAGGTCTGGGTGCGCAGCACCATGTTGGATCCGACGAAGCCCGCGGCGTCCTTGGCCTGATTGCCCTTGACGTAGAAGGTATCCTGCATCTGGCGTGCCGGATGGTCGGGGCCGAAGTTCAGCGCGTCGAAGTCGTACCATTCGGTTTCCACTTCAGGACCGTCGGAAATCTGCCAGCCCATGGAGATGAAAAAGTCTTCGACATCCTCCATCAGCTTCGACAACGGGTGGCGCGCGCCAAGCGGCTTGCGGTTGACCGGAAGGGTCATATCCACGGTTTCGGCGGCAAGCGCACGGGCCTCTTCCTCGGCCTTGACCTGCTGTTCCTTGGTGCCATACGCACGACCGAAGTCGGCGCGCAGCTTGCCATAATCTTGCCGGCGTCTTTCTTCTGGTCCTTCGGCAACGCGCCGATGGCCTTGCTGGCCTGCGTCATCGCGGATTCCGCTCCGGCGTACTGCGTCTTGATGGCTTTCAATTCCTCCATGCTGGAGGCGTTTTCGATTTTCGCGATGCCCTCGGCAACCGCATTGGTTACCGCTTGGGCGTCGAATACCGCACCTTCTGCCACGAGATACCTTTCTCATTTCCCGTTTGTTTTACGCGAAAAACGCGCAATTTCAACGTTTTCCGACTTTACATTCTTTCAACATGACTCGACATAGCCAAGCTCAGCAACATTACCGCCGAACTGGTGCCGAGGTTCAAGGATTCCGCTTTGCCATAGAGCGGTATGGACACGATCCTATCGGTTCGTTCCAAAACTTCCTTGGTCAATCCACGCGCCTCATTGCCGAACAACACCGCTTTGGCCCCGGCAAGCGTTTCCGGCGCGGCAATTACATCCGTCAGGGATTCCGGTTGTCGGGAATCCGTGCCGTATACATCGGCCGCATACACTGCCAGCTCGTGAGTATCGCACCATGCGAAGAAGTCGTCCGTTCCCATGGTCAGAATCGGAAGGTGGAACAGTGATCCCGCGGTGGAGCGGACCACTTTCGGATTGAACATGTCCACGCAGTCGTCGACCAATACCACGGCGGAGCAGCCGGCCGCATCGGCGGAACGAATCACGGTTCCGGCGTTACCGGGATCGCGAACCTGCCAAAACGCGGCGACCATCGCATGCCCGTCGAAATCGTCCGGAACGGCGGACGAATCAAGGAAAGCCTGCATATCCGCGACGGCAAGCACGCCTTGCGCGTCGGCGCTCATACGGTGCATCACCGCATGAGTGACCTTGTGCACATACACGCCGGATTGCATGGCCTTGCCCGCCATCTGCGCGACGGCAGGTGTCGCAAACGAGGCATCGGGCTGTGCCGACTCGACCTCAACGTAGAGGTCCTCGACAAGTCCTGGATGCCATGTCAGCAGCTCGCGCACCGATTGCGGGCCTTCCACCATGAAACGGCCAGACCGTTTCCGCCCTTTTCGATCGGCGAGTTCGGACACGCGGCGAACGCGCTCCGACTTGGGATTCGCAATGACTTCGGATTTTATAGCATACGCGTTAGCCTAACACCATTGCCACAACGAATGCCCCATCCATGTCACGTTTTTAATTCAGAAAACTTTCCAGATTCATTCCAGCAGCAGTCGCAGCAGACCAGCCAGAGGGCGCAGTTCGGTCGCGATATGCAGGGTCCGACAAATGATTCCAGCGACTCTGCCGGCTCGCAGGATTCCAATACCGATAACAATTCTCCGGATTCGCAGCAGTCCGGCAACGCACAGAGCGATGCCCCAGCGCTGGCAAAACCACTATGCTGTTACTGATTTCCGGGCTTGCGAATCCCACAGAGGGAAAAGTGTTGTGCAACGGCAGCGATTTGTCACAGCAGGATCGTCACCCTTCGCCTTGCCCCGTATTCGACATGTCATGAATTTGGCAGGTCGGGTACGGGGCTTTTGCGCATCCATGAAAGACATGCACGGCTTGCGAGTGTTTCTTGCCACTTTCGATTGGTTTGCGAGCATCAGTTCGTTACACTGATTATCTGATTATTGTCTGATTGCGGTTGGGAGTGCGACATCATCCCATGAATGTTGGAGGTACAAGCATGGATGTCACGGTGTATTTAGGAGCTCACGAAGGCGACAACCCCGTATATAAGCAAGCCGTGGTGGAACTGGCCACATGGATCGCCCAAAACAGGCACCGCTTGGTATATGGCGGTTCCGACGAAGGACTGATGGCGGTGATTGCCGACACCGTGCTTGAGCAGGGTGGCGAGGTGACCGGCATCGAGGCGCAGATGTTCGTGGACAAGGGTGTCGCGCACAAGAATCTGACCCAGCTCACCATCGTGCCGAATATCACCGAACGGCGTACTCGCATGATCGAGCTTGGCGACGTGTTCATCGCCTTCCCCGGCGGCACGGGAACGTTGGAGGAGATCAGTGAGGTTGTGTCGAAGGTTTGCCTTGACCAGTTGACGCAGCCTTGCATTTTCTACAATCTCAACGGTTTCTACGATGACATGAAGGCGTTGCTGCAACGCATGATCGATGATGGTTTTTCCACACGGGAACGTCAGCATGGCATCTATTTCGCTTCGGATCTTGCCGAGATAGAGCATATTATCGCCATGCACAAGGCATAGGCGGCTCAGTAAGGTCGTTTTTATTCGACAGGTTTTTCAAGAAAACGGGGACGCCCAAACGACCCTCATAATCGGCCGGAATATCCTCCAACCGGCCCATCACAACCAACATGCATCCACATGCCCCGCAGCGCATCCGGTCAACTCCGGGATGCTTCGTTTGCCGAACTTACTGATCGGATGGAACCCGTATCCGTCGGCCACGCGAAGAATGGATTTGCGTTTTATTGTCTGCATGATTTACAGTTTCGTTACCATGAACATCCCGTTTGTCCTGCTGTACATTTTCCTCGGCGACGTGCTCCTGTTCTCCGCCTATTCGCTCTGGGAGAAAGACAAAAACAATTGGAGGTAATGCAGAATGGACAGCAAGGCACTTCTTTCCTTGAACCATTTAAGCGTCTGGTACACCGCAGATCACCCCTTACTTTCTGATTTGCACTGGATCTAGGGGCAGCGGAAGATCAGTCATTTCGGTATTTCACATTCTGGGAATATCTAACGTATGTGGCGGCGTCCTATGGTGTCCCGCTGCCAGATGTGTCTGACCTCATAAGGGGATTTCACTTTGAGGACTATGCCAATGTTCTTCTATCGGTCGCGGATCTTCTTCCACTGCCTGCCATAGCGCTTGCCCGCGGAGTAGCCGCGCGTGAAATGCTTGTACTGCCGCTCCGCTTCCTTGCGATGCTTCTCACAGTATTGCTCGCCGTCCTCGCAAAGGTTCGGGCAGCCGGGGTGGCGGCAGGGGCGTCTTGGTTTTCTCGGCATGCGTGCCGCCTCCTTTCGGACAATAGAAAAGCCCCGAAAGGATTGCTCCTTTAGAGGCTTGAAATAGGTCGTCCGGACCGCGTTCTCCTTCTTTCGGCTTGTTATCTACGATGGGCGCCATGGGTGCTTATAGAGAGTGGTTCGCGGTAACGCTACGCTTGCAAGACGGTTGAAACCTGAGTATTTATTTAATCCAGTTAGGCGTAGTGCTTTGTGATGCACATTGGCAATAAAAATCTTGAAAGACGATAAGCGGCTATGCGGGAATTACTACATGAGGATGATTTCCTACGATATACCCTGCAGAGCAAAGGCAAGGTATATTTGTGGGAAACGAGTAGTCAATATGCATGAACGGCGCATGTCACCAAGGAGATGGTTTCGACATGGACAAGGATTTCCTTGCGATTTTTAATGCCATAAAGGCTGATGGGGCGAATGCAGACTACACCAAGCGCGGCATCGATCCGCTCTACTCCGTCGGGGCTGGCGCTCGCATCGTGGTCATCGGGCAGGCACCAGGCGCGGTGGCGGAAGAGACGCGCATCCCCTGGAACGACAAGTCAGGAGAGCGTCTGCGCGATTGGCTGGGTGTTTCTCGCGAGACGTTTTATGATCCTGAGCGGGTGGCGCTTCTCCCCATGGACTTTTATTTTCCGGGACATGGCAGGTCGGGCGATCTACCGCCGCGCAAGGGATTCGCCGAGCAGTGGCATCCTGCACTCTTGGCGCTCATGCCCAATGTTCGGCTCACTGTGCTTGTGGGCGCATATGCCGTCCGCAGGTACCTGCATCTCAAGAATTCGGACAGCCTTACAACCGTGGTGCGCGATTATGATGCCTATATCGGCCGGGGATTCTTCCCTTTGGTGCATCCGTCGCCGCGCAACCAGCTATGGATGAGCAGGAATCCTTGGTTCGAGGCCGAGACCTTGCCTGCACTCAAGGCACAGGTCAACGCGGCGCTTGAACAGAGGTAAGTGGTTACGAAATCATCTGTGACGATAACTTCCAGCCATACAAGGAGGTTCATTCATGCAGAGAAGGACGTTGGGGACTCGTGAGGCGCTTGAAGGCATCCTCGAAGATGCCGCGACGCCAACGAGAGCGTTCGCGAGTGACTATGGTTATGACCTCGTCAGTCTTCTGCTGCCCGGTGATGAATGCTCGTATGTGATGGGCAACCCGCCGTTCATCGGCCATCAGCAGCACACGCAGCAGATCAAGGATGATATGGAACTGGTGTGCGGCAAGGCCGGAGGCTCGCTGGATTATGTGGCTGGATGGTATTTTAAAGCTATTGATTTCCTTGACGGGAATCCCTCCGCGCAATTCGCGTTCGTATCCACGAATAGCATCACACAAGGCCAGCACAAGTCGCCCCGCTATTCAAGCATGTGGTCGAACGAGGGTGGCGTATCCGGTTCGCTCACCGTACGTTCTGCTGGGACGCTCAGACTACGGACAATGCGAACGTGCATGTCGTCATTGTCGGATTCGACAGAGGCACAAACGCTCCTGCGTTGTATGAATACGACGACATTAACGGTGAACCTGTGGAAGCACGTCCGGCTCATATCAACGGTTATTTATTGGATGCGTCTGATGTGTTCGTGGAGGCGAGGAGTCAGAAGACCGGTCCGTAAGGTCTTTGCCGTCCCGGATGGAAGAAATTCTGTAGGAATAAGGAGAGCCTCCCCAATTTGGAGAGGCTCTCCTTATAACCAATCTGGCTACCTTCTGATTACCCTTGGAGTCCAAAACAGCTTGATTTCAAGGGAAACTGGGTATAGGCCTCAGATGTGGAAGTACAGCTCGTACTCCAGCGGGGTCGGAGCCAGGCGGGCCTGGTCGATTTCGCCACGCTTGATGCCGATCCAGGTTTCGATCAGTCGTCGGTGAAGACGTCGCCTGCGGTGAGGAAGTCATGATCTTCCTCAAGGGCATCCATGGCCTCTGCCAGGGAGCTCGGAACCTGCTTGATGCCTGCGTGCTCTTCCGGCGGCAGCTCGTACAGATCCTTGTCGACCGGCTCCGGAGGCTCGATGTGGTTCAGGATGCCGTCCAGACCTGCCATCAGCTGTGCGGAGAAGGCGAGGAACGGGTTGCAGGACGGATCCGGAGCACGGAACTCGATGCGCTTTGCAGCCGGGGAGGTGCCGGCCAGCGGGATACGGATGGCGGCGGAGCGGTTGCGTGCGGAGTACACCAAGTTGACCGGAGCTTCGAAGCCCGGGACCAGACGGTGGTAGGAGTTCAGGGACGGGTTGGTGAAGGCCAGCACGGAGGAGGAGTGCTTGATCAGGCCGCCGATGTACCAGCGGGCAAGGTCGGACAGACCACCGTAGTTCTTCTCATCGTAGAACAGCGGCTTGCCGTCCTTCCACAGGGACTGGTGGCAATGCATGCCGGTGCCGTTGTCGCCTGCGATCGGCTTCGGCATGAAGGTTGCGGCCTTGCCTGCCAGAGCGGCGGTCTCGTGAACGACGTACTTGTACTTCATCAGGTCATCGCCTGCGTGCTGCAGAGAGTTGAAGCGGTAGTTGATCTCCTGCTGGCCAGCGCCGGCGACCTCGTGATGGGAACGCTCGAGGATCAGACCGACCTTCTGCAGGTTGGCGACCATGTCGTCACGCAGATCCTGGGTGTGGTCGATCGGCGGAACCGGGAAGTAGCCGCGCTTGACGCGGTTCTTGAATGCGATGTTCGGGGTGCCGTCGTCTTCGGTGTCGACGCCGGAGTTCCACGGAGCTTCGATGGAGTCGACCTCGTAGAAGGAGCGCTGCATGCTGTTCTCGAAGCGCACCTTGTCGAAGATGAAGAACTCGGCTTCCGGAGCGAAGGAAGCGGTGTCGGCGATGCCGGTGGACTTCAGGTAGGCCTCGGCCTTGCCTGCAACCTGACGCGGATCGCGGGAGTACGGCTCGTCGGTCAGCGGGTCGACGATGGAGAAGGCCACGTCGAGGGTCTTGTGCTTGCGGAACGGATCGACGAATGCGGTGGAAACGTCCGGCACCAGCTTCATATCGGATTCATTGATGGCCTGGAAGCCTTCCACGGAGGAGCCATCGAACGGCATGCCGTCGGTGAAGGCGTCCTTCAGGAATTCGCTTGCCGGCACGGTGAAGTGCTGCTGAACACCGATCAGATCAGTGAAGCGAACGGAGACATACTCGATGCCTTCCTTGTTGATAAGGGCCTCAGCATCAGCCTTGGTTTCAAGTGCAGTCACGGGACCGCTCCTTTCGAATAAGTAACTTACAGGCTCTTAGTCTAGGAACGCGCGTTTCGCTCACTCGCCAATTGGGTTACGAGAATGTTTCGTAATGACATATTCGAAGGATGATTCGCGAAAAACTGGGGTTCAATTGTTACGAACGCTCGTATTTGCCTCTGCAAAACCGTTCAATTTGTGGACATTCGTGTCGTCATGTCGCTTGCGACGTCCATTTCTTTTCTCAAAAACCTTACCGCATGCGCGCAGGCCAGCGGAAGGTAACGGAGATATGAAAAAGGAACCTCGATAACGTGTTCATCGAGGTTCCCATATGTAAGCCGGCTTTACGATTCCAGGAAAATCAGCGGCCACGCATAGCACGACGGCTGATGCGCTGCGGGTGCATCGGGTCGACGCCCTTCGGAATGCCCATGCCGTTCTTCATCTGCAGAGTGCGCAGACGCTCGTTGAGGATGTTCAGCTCGGTCTTGGTAAGCATGAAGCGGCTCTTCGGATGGATGGCTGCCATCAGCTTGTTCTTGTGGCTGGTCGGCTGGTAGCTCTTGCACTTGAGCACGGTCTTGCGCAGATTCTTCAGGCTCGTCTGATTCTTGCCCTGGCCGACGTAGATACGGTAGACGGGAATATCGGAACCGGCGGTCACACCCTTGATATTCTGCTCCTGACGGTCCATGGCACGCTTGACGCGCTTGTAATCGCCCTCGCCGAGCAGATAAATGCCGTTGTAACCGGTGCCGCGCCAAATGGCGTCTTTGGTCTTCGGATCAACCCACACCGGCTCCTGCGGAAAGTTGAAGCCAGCCTTGTTAATGTTGCCGAGCACGCTGATGGCAGCACCCTGACGCCCTTCAAGCTTGGCGTATCCGACTTTGTCGCACGGTTGGTGAGCATCATGGTGGCGAACAGCAGGCCAAGCATGATGGCGAGGATCATGGACGTGATCCATCCGATCACCGACCACTTGAACACGATGCCAAGCACCACGAACACAACGATCGGCGCCACGAACACGCCGCCGCACAACCACGGAAGAGCCTTATCTTCGGCGTGGGTGTACTTGAAGATCTGAATGATCTGCTTGATGGTGCTTTGCTTCTTCTTTGGCTCTTCTTTGTCTGCCATCGACTTCCTCACTTGGTTATGCGGTTACTCACACTGGAACGGTAGTTTATCAGGAACCATGCCATATCGCACGGTTTCCGCCGTTTTTCCTTGATTGACGGGGATTATCGGGTATGTAGAGGCCTGCCATCCGCCTTAAGCAGCGCCTCGCCGAACGATTCACTGAAGGTGGGATGCGGGTGAATGAGCCTCGCCGCGGCGGCGAGCGGCACCCGGTTGCGACCAATTGTTCGGCTTCCGCGATCAGATCGCTGGCGAGCGGCTTACGATATGCACGCCAAGCACGAGGGGAACATCCGGAGCGCCTGCCATCGCACCGCTGACGATGGTCATGGATCCGCCTTCCCCACTCATGAGCATACGCGAGTTGGACAACATGGGATATGCGGTTTCCTGCGGATTGATGATGGTTTCACACGATTTCGCATCGTCGAGTGCAAGACCGACGCTTGCCGCTTCAGGGAAAGAGAACACGACTTGCGGCACGGTTTCGTCGGATACCGGCTTGGGGTCAAGTCCTGCGATGGTTTCGGCGATGGTGATGCCCTGTTCAAACGCGCGATGAGCTAAAGCATGCCCCGGAGTGATGTCGCCCAAGGCCCATACGCCCTCCACATTCGTACGCCCATACGCGTCGGTCGAAACATAACCGCGTTCCTCCAATTCGATGCCGTTGGATGCGAACCAGCCGGCATCGGTGTTCGGCATACGTCCGATAGCAGCAAGCACCACTTCACCATATGCGGTGCGCTCCTCCTCGCCGCCGCCTTGCCTGTAATGCACGGTGCGCCCAAATTCGCACCGGTATCCACGTAATCCACCGACGTACGCGTCACCACGCTGATGCCGCGACGTTTGAGCTCGCGGGTCAACGTCATCGAAGCCCGCTTCTCCCAAGACGACAGCACGCGGTCCTTGCGGATCAGCAACGTCACTTCGCATCCCGCGGCATTCCACAACGAAGCGAATTCCAACGCCACCGCACCCGCTCCGACAATCACCGCACTGGACGGGAACGTATCCAATTCCAAAGCCTGCGTCGAATCGATCAACGCACCTGAAAACGGGTTGCCCGGCAATGGTAACGGTCGCGATCCGGTCGCCAGCACAATATCTTCGCCTTTGATGGTAAGCTCCGACCCGACGGGTTCCTCCACTCCCGCCTTGAAGGAACGCATGACCTGCGCTTCTCCCCCGGCCGGCGCGACATGCACATCATGAACGTCCCTCAACTCAGCCTCGCCGCGGAACACCGTGACGCCGCGATGCGACAGCAATCCCGCCAACCCCTTCGTCATCGTCTCCACCGTGGACGTACGGAAGTCACGTAATTTGCCGAAATCAATGCTCTGTAAGGTGGCACTGATGCCCATACGTTCCGCCTGGCGTATGTTCTGCGCACTGTGTGCGGCCGTCAGCAACGCCTTCGACGGAATGCAACCACGATTGAGGCAGGTGCTCCCAACGTTTTGTCGCGTTCGATGAGCGCCACCGTTTTGCCGAGCTGCGCGGCACGCAATGCCGTGGAATATCCTCCTGGTCCCGCTCCGATGATGACAATGTCGAAATGCTGTTCAGTCATGCCTGCCCTCGTTGATTCGTGCGTTACAACTGGTTACATGGTAATGGAAAAGCCGTCGGTTTTCGCCGACGGCTTGAAAAAGCAACTGCGATTCTCGCAGAATGGATCACTCGGGCCAGTGTCCACGCTTCTGATAGCGCGGCTTCGGCAGACGCCAGCGACGCATCTGGATGGCACGGCTCCACGCGTAGGAACCGGAACGCATGCCCTTGGCCACGGACTGCTCGCCGAACTTTTCAATGAGCTTCTTCTTGAGCTTGCGCCACATGATCACGATGTCGATGATCACCGCAAACAGATAGATGTACATAAGCAGCATCAACGGCAATGCCAACGCCGGCCACTTGTAGGTCACGAAAATCGAACCGATCAAAATGACGAAGGCGACCGGAATGAAGAACTCACCCAAGTTGAAGCGGGCATCGACGTAGTCGCGGATGTATATACGCCACGGCAGACGCTCGGACTTCGGCATATGGTTGATGTCGCCCTTCTGCATGGCATCGTATTCGGCGTTTTCACGCTCGCGCATACGCGCCTTGGCGGCCTTGCGGCTCGCTTCACGATCCTTGGGAACCAGCGGACGGAGATTCTGCGCCTGGGCATCCTTGCGCTTCGGCGTCGGACGCCCCTTGCCGGCAGTAGGCTCCGCAGCCTTCTTCCCGACAGGCTCCTGGTCCGCATCTTCCTTCTTATTAAACACACTCATGCCTATAGAGCGTAAATTGACGTATCGACGCCTTGCCTCATTCATGTCAACGATTGGACGTGATTGGTTCGACGGATACAATGGTCATTCGATAGCATGCGGCGGCACGTTTCCAAGATGCGTATATGCCGCATATATAAGGAGGAGCAGTATGGCAGTTTTACATGCCGATGAGATTCGCGCGCGCGTCGAAGCGGATTTTGACCGCATTGTCGACGTGCTGAACAAGAAAATCGCGTTGCAGTCCATTTCCGCAAAAGGCATTACCGCGGATCATATGAAACAGTCCGCGCAATTCGTGGCCGAAGAGCTGAACAAGGTAGGTGTCGATGCGCATGTGGTGCAGTCGCACAATCCCGATAGCACGCCGGCGCTTGGGAGGTCATCGGTTCGAAAATCGTCGATATCGACGCTCCAACCGTGCTGTTGTACGCGCATCACGACGTGCAGCCGGTGCCCGATGCCAGCGTATGGAACACCGACCCATTCGTCGGCACGGTAATCGACACACGCCTGTACGGACGCGGCGCGGCCGATGATGGCGGCGGAATCGCCATTCATTCCGGCGCATTGCAGGCGCTCGGCGACGATTTGAAGGTCAATATCAAAGTCTTCATCGAAGGCGAAGAGGAAATGGGATCGCCAAGCTTCATTCCCTTCATCGAGGAGCATAAGGACGAATTCGATTCCGATGTGATCATCGTCGCCGACTCGGGCAATTGGTCTGCTGAAATCCCCTCGCTCACCACGTCGCTGCGAGGCAATACCGATATTGACGTGCACGTCAAGGCGCTGCATCATCCGGTGCATTCCGGCCAGTACGGCGGACCGATCCTCGATGCGAACACGCTTGCCTCCATGCTGATCACTTCCATGTATGACGAGCATGGCGATTTGGTGGTGCCGGGCATCGCCTCAGAAGATCCAATCGGCGGACTGCAGCGAGATATGGATGAGGCAACCGTACGTGCGGATGCCGGCATCGTCGACTCTTATCATCTGGCCGGTACCGGCTCCCTGGCCGCACGTCTGTGGACCAAGCCGAGCGTGACCGTCATCGGCTTCGATGCTCATCCAGTGGAGGGATCGTTCAACGTGATCTCCCCTGAAACGACGTTCCGTCTCAGCCTGCGCACCGCTCCAAACCAGCGTCCGGAAGAGGCTCAGGAAGCACTTGCCAGGTTCATGGTCGAGCATGCTCCGTTTGGCGCCGAAGTGTGGGTCGACAAGCTTGATAATGGCATGGGTTGGGCCATGGATCCAAATGCCGAGGCTACCAAAGACGCCATGGACGCCATGGAAGAGGCGTTTGGCGTGGCTCCGGTCAATAAGGGCGAAGGTGGCTCGATTCCGTTCATTCCGGAATTGCAGCGTATTTTCCCGGACGCGCAGGTACTGGTCACCGGTCCCGAGGATCCGAAGGCCAACGCGCACAGCCCGAACGAATCCATCAGTCTTCCCAGCCTGAAAAACAATGTGATCACCGAAGCGCTGCTGCTTGACAAGCTTGCCAAGTAGCGGATATCACATATCTTTTTGAGAAAAACAACGGGCAAATGCGAAGGGCGTTCCATTCCATACAACGAATGAAACGCCCTTCGCAAATCCGCCGCGCATTCAACAAACCTTGTACTGCGCAGCCCTGCTCCGATTAATTGCCAGTGCCGGTAAAAGCCCAATGCCAGTAACCGGTGAAATAAGCGCAAGACAACGCAATCACCGGCACGGCACGCAAATCACGTAAAACAGCCAATCGACGGCATGTAAGCTCGATTTCCTAGCCTGGCTTCGCGGAGCGTCCGCGCCGAAACCACGAGCTCCATGGCGGTGGCGAGTTTCGTGCCGCGTCGAATCGACACGACCAGCAGACTGAACGCCTGCGAGAACACACGTTTGACGGCGCTGCCGTCGCCCAATCCACGAGAACGACGGGACTGCCCAAGCGCACGCCAATCATCCTGCAGCAAAGTAAACATGCGCATGCCAGCCAAACCGCCATACACGAAACGCGACGGCAAATGCAGAATCTGCACCAGACCATCGGCCAAATCAGTCGGATCAAGACCAAGCGCAAGAATCACGCCGGGAACGGCAATGGCCGCCACACGCAGGAACGTGGCCAACGCCAAGTACAACGATCCCTGCGAAATCACAACGACATCACCGAGATTGACCAGCACGGCCCCGGAGGTCTTGCCATACAACGACACGGAAATGAAACTTCCCGAAGCGGCAATCCACACCGGCCAGGTTTTACGAAGCACCGTCCACGGAGCGACGCCGCCAATCCAGAGCAACAACACCTCCAATGCGAGTGCCACGGACGCGGAGACCACGTCCAGCGTCACGAACATGGGAATACATAGTATCAGCGCGCCGATGAAACGGCTGACCGGATTGATTTTTGCCACGAACCATGACGGCGATGCCGGCTTGGCATCATCATGACGTTCCTTGTGCGGCACCACGCTGATGGTTTCCAACTGTTCCATCTCACTCCCCCTCGCTTACGAGAATGCGACGCGCACCCAATGCTTCGATCAACGGCTCGTCATGAGTGACCATGATGACAGAACAGCCGGCGTCACGCGCACCGGCGATCAGTTTCACCATTTCCGTCCATGTGGTGAAGTCTTGGCCGAACGTCGGCTCGTCCATCACCAAGACTTTCGGCGCGGCGGCCAGCATGGAGGCAACGGAAAGCCTTCTTTTTTCGCCGCCCGATAATGTGAACGGATTAGCTTGAGCGAATCTAGCAAGATTCATACGCTCAAGCATGTTGTCGGCTATAGCGTAAGACTCTTCTTCGCTCTTGCCCATGGATTTGGGGCCGACCGCCGCTTCGTCACGCACGCTGGATGCGACGAACTGGTGTTCCGGCTCCTGGAACACCATGCCGATCCGTCCGAGCAGATCCCGACTTTTCCAAGTGAAGACGTCGTTCTCCCTACGTGCGGGAACCATGGTCTCATCCATGCTCACACGGCCGGAAATCGGCTTGAGCAAGCCGGCCAAAGTCAACGCGAGCGTGGATTTTCCCACGCCGTTTTTGCCGGTCAGTGCGGTGATCTCGCCAGCATGGAACACGAGGTTCACATGCTCGCCAAGCGCGAAGTCACGCCCGAAGCTGAGATCCTCCGTTCGCAGAACAACATCTCCCGACGATTGGCTGGATTCGGGGGTATGACTTTCGATGGTGCGTCCTGGAACCATGCGCCGCCCTTTGCGAGCACCGATGCCATGCTGCCGAACACTTCTTCCGGAGTGCCGTCTGCGATGACGCCGCTGACATGCGAGTCGGCCTCCGGCTTGCCGAGTACGATAACCCGATCCACCAGATCAAGCCATACGTCAATATGGTGTTCCACCACCACCAAGGTTTCACGGGTCTGTTCCAGCACATGGCGTACCGCATCATGCACTTCCTTGACGCCCTCCGGATCGAGGTTGGCCGTCGGTTCGTCGAGCAGCAGCAGTCCGGGATGCATGGCGAGCACGCCGGCCAAGGCCAGACGCTGGCGCTGGCCGCCGGACAGTCTGCGTGTGGATCGGTCAAGTTTCATGTAGCCGAGTCCAACAATGTCGAGCGAGGAACGGACCCTGCTCCAGATCTCATCTTTCGGCAGATTCAGATTTTCACAACCGAAAGCGGTGTCATCGCCCACACGTTCCAGAATCGTCTGCGCGTCAGGATCCTGCAACACCAATCCGGAACGTCCGCGTGCCTGACGGGCGTCCACTCCGTCAATCAGCAGCTCTCCTTCAAGCTCGCCTTCGTCATCGCCGCCGAGCACGCCGGCAAGACCGGACATCAACGTCGATTTTCCAGCGCCGGAAGCGCCCAACAACAACACGCGCTCCCCTGGCTGTATGGTGAAATCCACATGCCTTAACGCGAAATCCTTACGTGAGGCGTGTCGCCATCCCCAATCGCGTGCGACCACCCCGGCTGCGGAAAACGATTTTTCTGCATCAGTACCCATGAATCGTTCTTTCATTCCTCTTGCATTCCGCGTTTGCAGAACGAACACGCATCAAAGAAGTCCCGTATCCACCACTGTGAATGCGATACGGGACTTCATTAACGAATCGTCATACCAAGGCCTTCGCACGGCCGGATTCGAAACGGTCAAGCACGCCTGTTTTAGCGATGGCCTGCTGCAGCAGATACATCAGGACTCCAGCCACCAGAGCGCCGGAAATAACGGAAGTGACGCAGCTGACGACAATACGCAAACCTGCCCAAGCAGGATTCACGGTCCAGTTATACAGGAAGCATCCCAAGCCGGCGAGGGTTCCAGCGATGGTGGTCGACAGCAAATCCCAACGTTTGTATGCAAAAATCGCAAAACCGATTTCGGCAGTAAGGCCTTGGCAGATACCGATAATCAAAGAACCGCCGATGCCCCACGGATTGCCCATGGCAAGCTCCAGAGCTGCGGCAAGGGTTTCAGCGAACAACGCAGCACCAGGCTTTCGCACGATGATGGCGGCCAGCGGACCCGCAAACAGCCAGATGCCGTTCAACAAGCCTTCGAAGCCCGGCGTCACCGCTTCGAAAAGCGTAATCGGAGCGGCGCAGATGACATCCCAGCCCCAGAAAATCACGCCAGCCGCAACCGCGATGATAGCGGCCACGACGATGTCAACAACTCGCCATTTATTGTTATGCTTCTTCACCACGGAAGATTCATTTACGGTCATGAATGTGCCTTTCTCTATGTCAAGGCACGGGAAAAGAGAGACGTCCGTGCGCCGGCATTACCCGGTATACGTTCATACGGTTGAAGCGCTTGCTTCCTCTCAGCCATACGGCCCCCGTGTCTGCGCTTGATACTACACAAGGCACAAGATTTTCACAAGGGTCATTTCATTTCGCTTCGTTTTCCACCCAGACGTTCCCCGGATGAGCTGTGAATCCGCAGCCGCATTAGGCCACTGTCCATACCGCAGGTCATGACGGCCTGGATACGTGCCCCGCACATCACATAGGTCTGTGCATCAACGATTCGGCCAGATTCCTGAACGTCTCGCCAATGCCATCGGCGCGCAACGCGCCATCCTCGTTCAACACGGCGGGGCGGCCGGCCTCACCGGTCTCACGCAATTCCGGCTCCAACGGTAGCTGTGCGAGCAAAGGAACATCATAGCCAAGCTTTCGGTCAACTGCTCCGACACACGCGCACCCCCACCTTCGCCGAAAATCCGCAGGCGTTCGCCCTGATGCTCGTAATAGCTCATGTTCTCCACAACGCCGCGTACCTTCATCGGTACCTGCAATGCCACCAGGCCGGAGCGGACCGCAATGTCCGAGGCGGATGGCTGCGGCGTGGTGACCACCACCAGTTCCGCGTTCGGCAGAGCCTGCGCCACGGAAATCGCCATGTCGCCGGTACCTGGTGCCAAGTCGAGCAGCAGCACGTCAGGCTCGCCCCACCATACGTCTGAAAGGAATTGTTCAAGAGAACGCTGCAATCGCGGGCCTCGCCAAAGGATCGCACGATCGGCGCCGGCAAACATGCCGATGGAAATCAATTTCACACCCCATGCGGTAACTGGCATGAGCATGCCGTTCAGATTGGTGGGTTGCGCATGCACGCCGAACAGTCGCGGCAGTGAGAAACCATAGATGTCGGCGTCGATGGCGGCCGTGTCGTACCCCAATGCGGCAAATGTGGCAGCAAGATTCGCAGTGACGGAAGACTTGCCGACGCCTCCTTTGCCGGATGCTATGGCGAAAATACGGGTTTTGATGCCCGGCTTGTTGAACGGATTCTGTTTGCGTTCGGCCTTGAGGCCTGCCACAAGTTGGGTGAGCTTGTCTTGACTCATGGACCCGACTTCGATGCGCGGCAGCAATGTCGCTTCCGGATATGACGACACCGCTCCGTTGATCTGGTTGGTGATAGTCTGCGACAGTGGGCAGCCTTCCACCGTCAGTTCGACCTCCACACGAACCTCGTAGGTGTTCGTCTTACCTTCCACCGGTATCGCGTCTATGGCTGCGATCATGCCCAAATCGGTCACGGATCGGCCCAGTTCCGGGTCGATTACTTTGCTGAGTCGCTCATAGATGCGCGCTTCGATGGTGCGCTCGTCGGTCATGGTTCCTCCTTTAGCCGCGTACCAGACTAGCGTCTGGAAGCGCGGCATGCCAGAGCCTTCTTGTGATTACGTTGCCGGCTTGATATGGCACGCGTCACACCGTTCCGTTTTCCAGCAGCAGTTTGAACTGGTCCTCGTCCAGCATGGCGATTCCCAATTCCTCGGCTTTGGCGGCTTTGGCACCAGCGTTTTCGCCGACGACCACCCAATCGGTTTTCTTGCTGACCGATCCTGCGGCCTTTCCACCGCGGGAGATAATCGCCTCTTTGGCGGAATCCCGCGAGAAATCAACCAACGAACCAGTGACGACCACTGTCTTGCCTTCCAGTGTCTGCGGCAGAGCACTGGTCTGTGCCTGTCCGACTCCCACTCCGGCTGCCTTCCATGCTTCCAGCACCATGCCACGCCAATCGCCTGGATTCTTGGCCGAAGCAAACCAGGTGACCACGGATTCGGCAATTTCCGGACCGATGCCGTCTATCTGTGACAGTTCATCCACGCTGGCTTGTTCGATGGCGTCGAGCGAACCGAATGTGTTGGCGATGGTACGCGCCGTGGGAGGACCGAGCCGCCGAATGGACAGGGCCACAAGCACACGCCATAGGTCGGCATGGCGCGCCTTGTCCATTTCGTCAAGCATTTTCCTCGTGTTTTCCGCGGGGCGTATATATATCGGCTGCACACTGGATGTTCCGGAACGCGACACCTTGGTTTCCTCGCGAACGACCACGGCATCTTCAGGCACGTCATATTCGGGATATTCCGCGGATTCGTCGACGGAGTCCTTACGTTTTCTTGCAACTGTAGGAGCTGTCCAGAACGCCGGAACCTGATGCCACAGTCCCGATCCGCCAATGCGTTTGCGTATCTTTTTCGGTTTGCCGTTCTTGCCGATGGTTTCGTGGATTTCGATGATCGGCGCTTCACGCCATACGCGAACATCCTGCAGATCGGCGGACGTCAACGAAAACAGACCGGCTTCGCTGGACAGCACCGGTGTTTGGCGGGCCGGCAGCTCCAGACCTTCCACAGGCTCGTACGGTTCGGGCTCCGCGCCCGGCTCCACCACGATTTCCGTGATGTTCGGCGCGTAGGTGGCCGTCGAATCGGGACGGTCCTCTTCCGGATTCGTCAAAGCGATGGCGGATTGGTCGCCTAAATGCTCGATATCGAACGCTTTCCTGGATGCCAGATTGATGATGCGTTCGGTCAACTGTGCCGGGCAGGATTCCACGTTCGGGCAGCGGATGTCCTTGTCCCCCTCTTTGGCCGGAGCGAGTTCCGCCCCGCAGCTCGGGCAGTGCGAAGGCATCACGAAACGGCGCAGCTGGCCTTCGTGTCCTTCCCTGCGTTCCAGCACAGGACCTACGAGTTCGGGAATCACATCGCCCGCCTTGCGCACCACAACGGTGTCTCCGATGAGCACACCCTTGCGTTCCACTTCGAATGGATTGTGCAAGGTGGTTCTCGACACCGTCGAACCCGCAACATATACGGGCTTCAATATGGCCACTGGGGTCACACGGCCGGTGCGCCCCACCTGCACGGTGATGTCAAGCAGTTCCGTATTGACTTCCTCCGGCGGGTACTTGTAGGCGATGGACCAACGCGGAGCACGCGAGGTCGCGCCCAACGATCGTTGCAATCCCAAATCATCCACTTTTACGACAATGCCGTCGAGCGCGTGTTCGATGTCTCCACGATGCTCGCCGTAGTAATCGATCATGTCGAGAATCTGGCTGAATGTGGTGACCTCACGGTTATGTGGCGAAACGGGTATGCCCCACTTCTTATACAACCCATACGCTTCGGATTGGTTGTTGACCGCATCATGGTCGGCACCACGTTTGGCGCCCCACTGGAGCGTTCCAATGCCATGCGCATAGAAGCTCAGCCTTCTGGTGGCGGTGATGCGCGGATCCTTCTGCCGCAGGCTTCCGGCAGCCGCGTTACGTGGATTGGCGAAAGGCGCGCGCCCAGCATCCTCGTTTTCTTTGTTGAGCGTGTTGAAATCGTCCCATCGCATGAAGACCTCACCGCGGATCTCCACGAATTCGGGAATGTCTTCTTCCGGTCCCGCAAGATTCTGCGGAATGGTGGAGATGGTGCGCACATTGAGCGTGATATCCTCGCCGATCACGCCGTCACCTCTGGTCAGACCTTGCTCGAGCACGCCGTTACGGTAGATGAGGTTAAGCGCAAGACCGTCGATTTTCACTTCGCATGTCATCGGCAAAGGCTTCGTCTCAGGCCAATCAAGTCCCCGAATAACACCGTCGTACCATTCATGCAGTTCCTCAAGCGAAAAGACATCGTCAAGACTCATCATGCGAGACGGGTGGCGTACCGATGCGAAATCATTGGAGAAGGTGCCTCCGACACGATGCGTCGGCGATTGCGCGGAATCGAGGGATGGGAACTGGGCTTCCAACGCCTGCAGACAACGTATTCTCGCATCATAGGCGGCGTCGGACGAGACCGGCGCGTCATCGATGTAGTATGCGATCTGGTCGGATTCCACCCACGCCGCCACACGCGCCCACAATCGAGCCGCGGCTTCAGCACTGATGGACGAGACATCAAGTCGGGTCAACCGCATGGCGTCGGCATCGGTTGGCTGCAATGCGGCGATCCAGCGTTCACTGCCCGGCGCATATGAGCTGACTCCCCCGTCGGGAACCACAGCGGTTGACGCGGAGCCCGTATCGCCGCCCATTTCAGAAGCGTCAAAATCCCATGCGAGTTGTTCGGAATCGTCATGCCTTGTCATTGTCATTGCCTTGTCACTGTCTTCAATGTTTTGCCGGTCAGAGCCGCCATGCACACATTATCGCACAAATGTTCGATTTGCTGCATCGCCAACGTCTGTTTGGCGCACTGCGGAAAGCACGCCGTTCAGTTGTTCAACGACCTCAGGAACTGCATCTGCACCACGTCGGCACCGTCGCGCTCCTCGTCATCCATCCTTGAAGCGGCAACCGAAAGCGTACGTGCCGGCACGAACATGCCTTCATCCACACAGACCCGCGCGGCCTTGCGTACCAAGGATGCGACCTGGGTATTGGGCCATACCGGCAGTCCCGCTTGGGTAAGCACGTGCATGGCTTCCGGAACGTCGGTGGGCACCGGAATGCATTGCGATTGCGCGCGTCCGATCAATTCCTGCAGCTCGCTCTCCAGCATGGCGATTCGCCCGGGGGCAATCTCCTCGCTCATGATGTACGCGCGGCCGCGATGTCGAAGTGGTCGCACATCCATTCCGCATAGGCGAGTCTGTAATAGGCGAACGACGCATCCTCACGGTCAAGTGCGACGTGCAACGCGTTGAGGCAAGCCGCTCTGGCCGGATCCCAATCCTCGGCGCGCGCCAGTTGAACCGCCAGCTTGAGATGGGAAAGCGGGTAGGCCGGCGCATATCGCACCATCGCATTGAGATGCGGCAACGCGGCCTTCACGCCTTTGACCTGTGCAAGCACGTCGGCGAGTTCCATATGCGCGTAGAACAGATTGTCCGGAATCAGCACGGTCCGTTCGCCTTCCGTGGCGAACATGCGATTGTAGATGACGCGTTCCGCATACGAGTTGAAATACCGCGGCACGCCCGGATTCGAAGCGAACAGTCGGTCCATTCGCTCCAACGCCGCTTCGGCCAGTTCCACGCTTTGGTCGACCTGTCCTGAGAACAGCAGGTCTCTCGCCTTGATGCGTTCCGCGTCAAGCTCGTCGGCCAAGCGGAAGGAGAAGTCCGGAGTGTCTTTGCCATCGATGAGCGCACTCGTCACCTGCGGAGCCAACGACGTCAATTCCGGGTCGGCAATGGTGTTGATGACGTCCATGGCCTGCTTTGCCTTGGCCACCGATTCCAGATGGGAGTCCTGCGCGATTCTGTGGAATTCGCCAACCGCGCGCTGCAGCAGGTCGACGCGCTGAATGGACAACCCCGACATGTCACGGCAGCCAAACAGCTGTGCCGTGTCATGGTCGAATATGGCGTCGGAAAGCTCAGGCTCCTCCTGACTTCCGGATGGGGAGAAACGACTATCGCGCAAATCGAACGTGGCGTCCACTGGCTTCAATGCGCCGAGGCCGTCCACATCCATTTCCGCATCGAACATACGGTATGTGCCTGTTGGATCAGACAATCCGCACTCGCCCAGACGCTCCATGAATTCGCTTCTGGTGAAGGTGACCGTCACCAGATTGCGTACGGTCGGATTCTTGCGAAGCTGGCTTAATGGATCATCACCATTCCCATCGAAATCACCGAAGCCGATCAGTCCCGCGTCAAGAGCGCCATCATGCACGCCCTGTGCGGAACCGTCGTCCACGCTAGAGGAATCGTTCGCAGTCTCGTCGGGAACCGCGAACGTCACTTCGTCGAAGTCGACATCCCGCATCAGATCCTCGAATTGGCTGTTCAACGCATCATCCGTATCCTCGGAGTTGACGCATCAACGCCCATGTCGGCGGATCTCGGCGCCACCGGACGGGACGGGTCTCCGTGGAAATCGCCGTCCTTCGGATCGGCCTTGGACCCAGAAACACCCATATCTCCAGTACGAATGCGTTCGAAAGCCGCCAAAGCCTCGCTCATCAGCTCGCTGATGGCGGAATCCTGCTCGGCCACGGCCTCTTCCAAACCAATCGAATCGATATGCATCGACACACGCTGTATGCCCGGATCGGCGCCAAAACTCAACGCGGCCATCATCAGCCCAACACGCAGATTGTAGTCCGCGCTCATGCGGGCACGTTCGGCGTCCGTCATATCCACCCATGCGTGGCGGGACACGTCATATTTGGTGGATGGCATCATGGAAACGCCGGCAGAGGTGAAACCGATGGCCATATTGCCGTCTCGGAGGCTGCATCGGAAGTCCACGTCGAAGCGGTATGGCAGGCGCATGCTGCGCAATAGTCTCGACATTGTCTGACGGTATACCCATTCCGAACCGCCTTCGGCTCCGAAGGCGGTACCATCCTCGCCGTCCTTCGTGTTTTCGGCGATGGAACGTCTGGTTTCCGCGGCGATGTCCACCAGGCGCATGACGGCTTGGACGCCGTCATCCTGCTGTGAGTCGAGGATCGCGCCGAATTCGTCGTCCGGTTTCAATGCGATCAGCGCCGGATTTTCCAGTAGCGCCATGTCGATTTGCGCGGCTTCCGCGCGGGTTACGGTGTCTTCTGTGGGCAGCCTGCCGATACGGGCGTTGCGTTCCAGCCATGAACTGACTGCGGCGAAACGGTTGAGGTTGCCTTCGATGTTCAGCGCGCGCAGCGATGCCGAGAACGGCAGTGTGGAATCCCAAGCGAAGAAATAGCAGCCCGAGTAGCTGGACGTGTATAGGTGCAATGGTTCCGCGCCGTGTACTGCTTCGAGCCCTTGGTCTTTGTCAAGGGCGCCTGCCTCGCGCATGAGGTCGGCGAAATAATCCTCAAGTCCGGATGCGCGCATGCCATGAGAGCGTGCGCTCATCGTGTCTCTGATGGATCGGCGGATCGCGCCCATCGGCGCCTCTCGGTTGAGCCTGCGGAAGATGTTGCCCGTGCCGAATCCCACGAGTAGCCCGTTCATTTGCGGCAGCATGTAGGCTGCGAAGAATGCGATGGTGATGGCATCCCTGTATTCCAGATCGAATCGCATGGTTTCCGGCAGGTTGGCACGCATCTGTTCGAGCGTGTAGCGGTTGCCGACTTTCAGCCAGGATGCGAGCCATATCATGCGGCCACCGGGCATGCGTCCCACGACACCGCCTTGCGACGCGCGCACCATCTTCGGCGCGCCGTTTGTCACGTGTCCGAATCGTGGACCGTCTGGCAGGGTGAGGGTTTCTTCTTTGACGAATATGAATCGTGGTTCCAGATCCTGCACGTCCATTTCGGGATTGGTGCCCGCGAAGACGCGTGCTTTGCTGTCGGCGAGCGCGATTTGCGCGAAGTGGTTGTTGTCGGTGAATAGTCCGATGGAGAAGGCTTTGCCTTGGGTTTGTGGCAGTTGCGCCCAGCCGAGTTGGAGTGTGCTTGGTATGCCTTCGAAGCCTTTGATGATGTGTCGTTTGATGAGTGGGTTGAGTTTGATGGCGTTGCGGGTGAGTTCATCGACGATGTCGTCTGGCGTGTCGAGGCTTTGCCGAAGGGGTTGGCGTCGGCGGTGTTGTGGGGGTGTTTGTTGTGGTTGATGAGTTGTCGTACCCCTTGCATGGCGTGGTTGAGCATGGTCCGTCCTTGGTGTGGATGGTGTGCTGATGGCGATGCTGGTGTGAGGTGTGACATGTGGGCCATTCTTTCAATTCAATGCGACATGCAGCCTTTAGAATAAAGTTCGTGACTTTTTCGAAACAGCGTTTTCAGGCGCGTCATCGTGTGTGCGCAGCTATTGTAGCCGCTTTTGTTGTGGTGGTGTTGGTTGAGTGCGTGTTGTGTAATGTGCCGTTTTTCCGCTCGTTGGCGGCGTCGGGTGATTCGGCGGCTGCGTATAACACGTTGGGGCCGGGGCTTGAGCGTCGTGATGACGGGTTGTTGGAGGTTACTGATCCGACGCAGGCGTATTTGCAGGTGGCTGCGGATGGTTCGTCTGAGTATGTGCGGATCGTGCCGGTGTCCGATGAGGTTATGGGTGGTGTGCCTGCCGGTTCGCGCGTGTTGCGTACGGTGCGTGTTCGTGCGGATGCGGATCGTGTGGCTGGTTCGTTGTGTTCGGTGTCGTTGGATTCGTCTCGTTCGTTGTATGTGAGGGCTGCGGCCGATCGTACGGTGCGCGTGCAGGTGGTGGAGCCGAAGGGGTCATTGATTCCGTTTGATGCGGTTCGCGCGAATGTGCGTGTGCCGTTTTCGGTGAGTCCGTTGCGTGTGGCGTTGTTGGTGTTGGTGATGGTGTTGGTGGCGTTGTGGCGTCCGGGCTCGCGCCTGTGGAAGGTGCCGTTGAATACGTCGAGTGTGCGTCAGCGTGTGACGTTGGGCGTGTTGTTGACGGTTCCTGGGTTGGTGACTGTTGCGGCGGTGGCGTGGCAGTTGGTGTCTGCGGTGCCGTTGAGTTTTCATACGGATGGCATGTATACGTATGATTACGATCAGTATGATCATGTGGCTCGGGCGTTGCTTGATGGTCATGCGTGGCTTGATTTGGATGTGCCCGACGCGTTGCGCGATGCGGATAATCCGTATGATGTGACGACTCGTCAGCAATTGCTTGCCGATGGTGTGAGTCCGGTGTATTGGGATTATGCGTTTTTTGATGGTCGTTGGTATTCGTATTTTGGCGTGGTGCCGGCGTTGCTGTTGTTTGTGCCGTATCGTGCGATAACGTCGTTGTGGGTTGATGGTGGTCTGATGATGCCGTCTGGCGCTGCGGTGCCGCTGCTGATGTTTGTTTTTTTGGTGTTCGCGTGCCTGTTGACGATTCGCGTGATCGAGCGTGTGCGTCCGCATGTTTCGCTGGCTGCGGTCAGCATGTTGTGCGTGTTTATGGTTTTGGCGTCGAACGCCCCGTACTTGTGGTATCGGACGAATTTTTATTCGGTGCCGATTGCGGCGTCCTTGTTGTTGAGCACGTTGGGCTTATGGCTATGGATGGGTGCGACGCACCCGAACGCGGCCGATGCCGGTGGCGATGGTGGTGCGAATACGGTCGAATCGTTGTCGCTGCCTCGTTTGGCCGCCGGTTCGGTGTGTATTGCCGCGAATGTGGGTTGCCGTCCGTCGTTTGTGGTGGTGGCGTTTGCCGCGTTCCCGTTGTTCTGGCCGCAGATTCGTGCGATTGTGGGGCAGTTGCGTGCCATCGCGTCTGGTTCCGGCGTGCGTGGGCGTGCGCGCACCGTGTTGCATGCGTTGCGCACGCCTTTGGCCGTGCTGGTGCCCGCATTGGTTGTGGTGGTGCCCTTGTTCGCCTATAACATGGTGCGTTTCTCCTCGCCGTTCGATTTCGGTTCGTCGTATCAGCTGACGGTTACGGATATGACGAGTTACCATCAGTCGTGGTCGAATTTTGTTTGGACGGTCGCATATTACCTGTTTCTGCCGTTGCGTTGGACGGATACGTTCCCGTTCCTTGCCGTCGATCCCGCGCCTTTGAAGGATTGGGGGTTTGCGGAGGCGATGCCCGGAGGCCTGTTCGTCATGGTTCCGCTTGCTTTGGCTGCGTTGGCTTGCCCGTTCCTACGTAAGCGCATGCGCGTTCGTGGCCATGCCGGCATGTGGCCACATTGGTGATGTTCCTGCTGTTGGGTTTGCTGATCGTGGCTCTTGACGCGCGGCTGGGTGGCCTTGGATGGCGTTATATCGCCGATTTCGGCTGGCTGTTTGCGTTGGCTTCGCTTCCTTTGATGCTTATTGCGCTGGATTGCGAACGTCCGCGGCTTCGCTGGCTGTTGCGCGTGCTGGTGTTGGCGCTGCTGTTGTTCACGTTGTCGTTGACGGTGTTGTCGTTGTTCCTGTACGGCCGCGACGACGAGTTGATTCGTAATAATTCCGGTTTGTTTCATGACGTGCAGTCGTGGTTCACCCTAATGTAAGTTACGGCGTTTTCAGGGTTATTTCAGGGTTTTATCACAATTTTTCCAATAAATCATTCGGCTTGTTCCGAGTTTTGCGGATAACAGTGGCGATGTAACTGTTCGCTGTGAGATGAACCTTGTTGGAGACATCAGTCATGAAATCGCTTCCACTTTTGTCGAACCATTCTCGTGTAAGACGCTGGACCGCGGCCGTCGTCGCATCAGCCGTCGCATTGGGCGTCTGCCTCGCCAGCTACGACAATGTCGATGCGGCCATCAAACAAAACAGGATTGAACGACTGAACGCACGTATCGAGAACGTGTACACAGCCGACTATCAGGATATGGCCGACGACAAGCTCGAGCAGGAAAAAAGCAAGTCCTCCGCAACAGAGGATGACATGTTTGTCACCGAAGATCCGTACGGCACCAACACCACGTCACTGTATGTGTATTTCACTACCGACGACGCGGTTGCCGTCTCCTATACCGTGCATGCAGACGCTATACGGATTTCACCCGTGACGCCTATCAGGAATCGCAATACAGCAAAACCCACGAATTCCAGCTGCTCGGCCTCATTCCCGGCGAGAAGAACACCGTCGCCATCACGCTGACCGATGCCGACGGCAAGTCCCGCACGCATGCCATCGAACACAGGGGCGCATCCCTGCTGGGCAATGAGGAGGTGCAGTTGGAGAAGACCGTCGCAGCCGATTCAGGTGAGGATCTGGGCGGCGGCCTGTATGCGATTCTCGGCAATGATTCCGACGAACAGGATTTCATGTTCTACTACGATACGAACGGCGTGCTGCGCGGTGAGATTCCGGTGCTCTACTATCGTTCGCACCGTCTGCTGTTCGATGATGACGGTCTCATGTGGTTCTCCTCGTCCACGCATCATATGGTGGCGATGAACCGTCTCGGCAAGCTGGAGAAGATCTACGATCTGGGATCCGACTACATTCTGCATCATGATTATGCGATGGATTCCAACGGCGACATCGTGCTGCTGGCCACCGAGCTCGGCCGTGACGACAACGCCGTGCAGGATCAGGTCATCAAGCTCAGCACTTCCACCGGAAGTGTAACCCGCTTGGTGGATTTCGGTGAGCTGTTCGCCGACTATAAGGCCTCCACCACGCATGCGGGAACCGACGAGTCGGATTCGAATGCCAAGAATCGTTGGGATTGGCTGCACTGCAATACCATTCAATTGTTGGATGACGGTTCCGCATTGTTCTCCGCCCGTGAGACGTCCACCATCATCAAGGTGGATGATTTGGAATCGGATCCGACGCTTGATTATATGATCGGCGAGCATCCGTGTGGGCCGGCACCGATGAGGCCAGCAGTTTCCTGACGAAGTCCGGTGATTTTTCGGATACCGGCGGCCAGCATTCCATCACGTATGTCGCCGATGATTCGCTGCCTGACGGCCAGTATTACATGTATATGTTCGATAACAATTTCGGCACTTCGTTGACGCGTCCTGATTTTGACTGGTCGGTGATCGACGGCATTTCGACCGAATTGTCGTCCGATACGGCAAATTCGCGGTATCGCAAGTATCTGGTCAACGAAAATGCCGGCACGTATACGGAAGTGTCGTCGTTCGACGTGCCATATTCGCCGTATGTCAGTTCCGCGCAGGAATTGGATAATGGCCAGATCTCATCGACTCGGGCATGAAGGGTCTGTTCGGCCAGTACAACAAGGATGGTGATCTGCTGGCGCAGTTCAAGATGACGTTGAACAGTGCGTACATCTACCGCGTGTACAAGTACGATTTCTCGGGATTCTATTTCACCTGACATCCTGTCCGCAGGCTTGACGGGGCCGGGAATCTAAACTCCTTGTGGGAGTTTGGATTTCCGGCCCCGTTTCGTATGCAATGGGTTCGGCACGCCCGTACAATGGTTGCCATGGGTTTTTTCGATTCGCTGTTTTCATCCAAACGTCCCGAAGCGACGCATGACGTCACGTTCACGCTAGATCAGGCAGGCCACACGTATGAGGATGGCAATGTCGGTCTGGAGCCGACATCGTTGACGATCACTCCGGAAAGCAAACGTGTGGCTGTGATCGGGTTGAATGGTTCCGGTAAGACCACGTTGCTGCAGCTGTTGGATGGCGCATTGTCTGCGACGTCCGGTTCGGTGCGTATCGACGCGAATGGTGCTGCGTATGATCCATCGGTGAAACGTGATCTGAAACGTATCGAATCGATGATCGGCCGCGTTCGTCGCGAGGAAATTCCGAACAGTTATTACAAAGCGGATTCCATTCGCAAGGCGATTGATGAACCGTTGAAGAAGCATAAGGTGCCGGAAAGCGAACGCCAGGCGATCATCGGCAATCTGTTCGCGCATTTCGATCTGGCGGCGGTCGCACGTGAGCCCGCCTCCGCATTGGATAGCGAGAAACGTCATCTGCTGGCGATCGCTTCCGCATTGAGCTTCTCCCCCGCGGTGATCGTTGCCGACGAGCCGACCAAGGGTTTGGACGAGGTGGCGTCCGCGCATGTGGCGAAAGCTCTGTTCAGTTACGACAAACAGGTAGTGTTCGCCACGCATGACACGGAGCTGATCACACGCGCGGAATATGCGATCGACCGCACGCTGGTGGTCGACGATCATCAGGTGGTGTTCGACGGTGGCCCGCATGAGGCCGTGGCCTTTTACACGGACCTCATCCGCGCTAAATATGAGGCTTCCAAAGCCTGACCATACCCACGGATTATTCCCGTTCCCCACATGTTGCGGCTCCTTCATCAGTGTCGACGATGGAACCACAACATGTTTCAGCCGATCATTGTGTTGACGGTGTCAAGCACCGTCTGAACGTTATGCCTGAATTCGTCGGGTTCCGGCAATAACGAGATCGCGAGATAGCCGTTCGACGTCATATCGAAGAAATAGCCGGGCTGTCCTGAAATTCCGTGCTTTTCGATCATGGACAACACCAGTTCGTTCTCGTCAAGCACGCTGGGCACGCGCAAAAGCACATTCCATCCGCCTTCGGCACGCAACACGCTGACCATGCCCTGCTCGTCATCATCCAGCATGGTATGCAAGGCTGCGAGGTTGGTTTGCACGCGCTCTCGCACGCGCGCGGTCTGCGCGGCTGCGGCGCCCAGCATGGCGGGGATCTGTTTGGCGATGATCTCACTCATTGGCAGATAGTCGTCGGCGACCACGTCGAGTCTGCGCTTGGCTCATCCACTTCAGCCGCCGGACCGGACACTTGGATCCAACCGACTTTGGCATGTGGCGCGGCCAACGTCTTCGAGAACCCATCCAATGCGAATGTGAGCGTGCCGGTCTCCCCCGCGAGACGCGCGTTGCCATCGAATGGTTCAAGATCATAGTCGTAGAACACCTCATCGGCGATGATGGCCACCTCATGGTCATGACAAAGCCGCACAATGGCCTCACGTTCCGACGCTTTGACGTACGATCCGGTCGGATTGTTGGGATTGATGAGCACCAGCGCGCGGATGCGGCCGCCATCTTCACCTTCAAGCGCTTCGCGTAGTTCGGCCACGTCGATGTACCAGGATCCGTCGAAACGTTGCTGGTACTCGATCATGTCGACGCATTCGAGTCGTGCGATCGATTCGATGAGCGGATATCCCGGCTTCGGTGCGAGCACGGCGTCACCTGCATTGCAGAGCAGTTTGATCAGCCATGAGTACGCTTCGGACGTCGAGCTCAATATGTATAGGTCGTCGGCGGTAGCGGTATTGCCTTGTTCATGCAGGAATGCGGCCAGCGCTTCGCGTGCGTATCGTTGCCCGCGTGGCTCCGCTCCATAGATGTCCGGCAATAGTTCCGACGCGAGCGCATGTTTGGTTGGATTGGAGTCGTTGAGTTTGCCGAGTGTGATGCCGTTTGCTTTGGCTTCCGCTTCGGCTTTGGCGATGGGATTGGGCTCGCTGATATCGACTCTGGAGGAAAAACGCATGGTCTCCACCATACTCTCTGGGTTGCGCAAATGTTGCATCGAGCAAGAAGGATGCATTCGCCATGCGATCATCAGAGGAATAACAAGAGCCGTCCGACGGATGAATCGGACGGCTCTCGCTTATATGAAGGTTAAGAACCTTTATGGTTCACGACATCACTTCTGCTTGGTGCTTGCGTAGTACGCAGCGCCGATGATGCCAGCCTCATTGTGCAGCTTGGCTGCGACGATCGGGGTCTTGATGTCGATGTACGGCAGGAACTTCTCGGACACGCGGGACACGCCACCGCCGACGACGAACAGCTGCGGATCCAAGTAGAACTCCATCAGGGAATAATACTTGGTCAGACGCTTGGCCCACTTCTTGTAGCCATATCGAGCTTTTCACGAATGGAGGATGCCGCGTACTTCTCGGCGTCACCCTTGCCCTTGAGCAGTTCCAAATGGCCGAGCTCAGTGTTCGGAATGAGCTCGCCGTTGAAGATCAGCGCGGTGCCGATGCCGGTACCCAGCGTGGTGGCGACGACCAGGCCGTCCTGGCCCTTGGCTGCGCCGAACTGCTGTTCAGCAAGACCGGCCGCATCAGCGTCGTTCACCACGGTGACCGGACGGCCGCAAGCTTCGGAGAACACTTCGGTGACGTCCACGCCAACCCAAGACTGGTCCAGATTGGCCATGTAGCCGAGCTTCTCGCCAACATGAATCGGAGCGGGGAATGCGATGCCGACCGGAGCGGACTCAGGAACCTCAAAATGCTCGAGCTGCTGGCGAACGATTTCGCCAACGGCCTTCGGAGTGGAAACCTCCGGGGTGAGGATCTTCAGACGCGGTTCAGCAAATTCGCCCTTCTCGAGGTTAACCGGGGCTGCCTTAATGCCGGAGCCGCCAATGTCAACGCCAAATGCCTGTGCAGTTTCAATCATCTTCGACCTCTCCTATCAAGGTACATAGTGGGTATATCGAACCGGTAAACGCCATAGTAACTCGCCCCATGCCCCAAAACGCGCCGACAATACACAATTGATGAATACGATTGCATAATCTGTCGCAATGAAACGCAAATATTTGCGATTGTTTTCTGCAAACGATTCGCCCCATGCCAACGCGACGCATCGACATGGGGCGAATCGTAAGGAAACAGCCGTCTGAAAAACGGCGCGACAACATTACTTGAGCGGCGGCATCGGCTTCCAATCCGGATCATGCAGCAGCTTGCGCGAATCCCACCAACCCTTGGCAATCTGCACCAAGCCGGTCTTGGCATGCTCACGGTCCACCATCACCAAGCGAATGACCTCCTTGGCGGCGGTCAGCAACGTGCCAAAGCCGAACATCAGCGGACGGTAATCGCCGAACGACATGAAATAGCGTGCCATGTAGCCACGGTTGCGCATGATGTGGTAGCGGTTCATGTCGGAAGTGGAGTTGAGCTGACGCACGCCGGCGATATCCCAGTTACCGATCTCGCGCGTACGTCGCAGGATCACGTCAGGCACCACGATCGGATTGGTGACCTTGCTGGCGCGATAGCCGTACATCGTATCGTCCCAGTAGATGAAGAAGCGGGGATCCGGCAAACCGATCTGTTCCACGATATTGCGGCGGAACAGACCCCCCTCGAAGCACAGGGTGTCCATCACACGATAGCCGGGACGCCCGAACGCGGCCGGAGCGATCGGATTGGGAATGCCAAGAGGCACGATGAAATCGTATTGCCAGTAGAACGGGCCGCCGTCATAGTCGTATCGGCTGCCCTGGATCACATCATGCTGCCAGTCCACTTGGCGAGCCTTTCGATGGCCTCAGGCATCACGGCCACATCGTCGTCCATCACCCAGAACCACTCCGCACCCAGCTCATATGCCTTCTTCACACCTGCGGAGAAGCCGCCTGCGCCGCCGAGGTTGTCGGATTGCGGCGCGTACACCACACGGCTTTCGTTGCCCGACTGGTCGGCGATGGTATTGCCCCACTGCGCGGTGACCGCTTCACGGAAATCGTCGACCATGCCTTGGGTCGCCTCGCTGTGCTCGTTGTCAACGACGACGATACGCCATGGCGCCACAGTGAGTTTTTCGATGGATTCGAACAGGGTGGCGAGCAGCTGCTGACGCTTGTACGTCACCACGACGATAGCCAGCTTTTCGATGGTGTTCTTCGCAACTTGCTTTTCAGTCATACGTTCTATTCTTGCACTCGCCCTCAACCGAACATCGCCTGTGTTCGCATCATGCGGCACGATTCCATTCGACGGACGGGCTCTTGCACATTTCGTGCGGCTTTGCCATAATGTACGGCGTAATGCAGGGGAACCCGTGTTTGTCGGGTTGAGATGGGCCAAGTGAGGCCTGAACCCTTTGAACCTGATGGTTAATACCAGCGTAGGGAGGCATGTCTAATGACTGCTGTGACATCAACAACCAATTTCGATTATGAGTTCGACGCCGCCAAAGGCATCCAACGCAACAATCTTCCTCCGTTCGCGCAGCGCATGCGCAAGGCCGCCGACCTGGTTTGGGAGGAAGGCTACCAGCAGCCGTTCATCCGCGAGCTTGGCGAAGGCACACTGCAACGCGAGCGTTTCGCCTTCTATCTGCTGCAGGATTTTCGTTATGTGAACGATTACGCCAGAGTGCACGCTTTGGGATTAGCCAAGGCCGCCGACCCTGAAATCATGGCGTTCATGCTCAAGGTGCAGAACGGCGCCCTGCAGGTCGAGACCGAAGTACACCGCTCCTACTTGGCCAGCTATGGCATCACCGAAGAGCAGATGAACAATGTGCGCCAGTCGGCCTTCGCGCGTGCCTACACGTCGAATATCCTTTCCATCGCCTATGGCAAGGATATCCTCGACATTCTCGTGGCCGTGCTGCCGTGCGCCTGGGTGTATGCGGATTATGGCTACCGTCTTGCCGCCGAGTTTGCGGACACGCTCGACGACAATCCGTACAAGAGCTGGGTCGACATGTATAAGACCGACGAGTTCTGGCAGGATTCCGTATGGCTGCTCGAACATATCGAGAAACTGGTAGCCGACGCGAGCGAGGAGCGCAAGCGCGAGCTGATCGACATTTTCGTGACCGGCGTGGAGAACGAATACATGTTCTGGGCCAGCGCGTACGACATGCAGTACACGTGGAAGCCCGAATGGAATCAGGCGCGCTGATAGCACTCCTTCATGGGGTTTCCTGACTTTCGATTGTTTATTTTCATTGCAGCAAGGCGGGTGCCTTCTGATTGGTTTTCAGAAAGCACCCGCCCTGTTATGTTTGGTCGCGTCAGTTTCCCGCTTTACTCGCGCACGAGGCGGATATGTTCCACGTCGTCGCGATGGGAGCGGCGGTAGAGCACGAAACGGTTGCCGATGACCTGCACGAGTTCCGCGTTCAGTTCTTCAGCCAGCCCCTCGCCTGCTTCCTTGGCGGTCAGACCGGATCCGTCGAGCACGGAGCACTTGATGAGCTCACGCTTTTCGATGGTTTCGTCCGCCTGCTTGATGGCGTTTTCGCTCAGATCGTTCTTGCCGACCTGGATGAGCGGATTGAGCTTGGTGGCCAAGCCACGCAGCTGCTTGACCTGCTTCTTGGTTAATGCCATAACTTGTTCCATTCCTATCTATGATGCTTGCTCAAGAGTAGCGTGAGGGCAGTAAAATTTGCATATCACTCCCCCGCGCCTTTGATGGCGTTCACACCGTTTTCGATGTTCTTGCGCGTGTTCAGACGTGCTTCTTCGGCGGTTTCGCTTTCCAATGCGATCAGTGGAGCGCCATGCCCGTCCGGAATGCTCAGCATAGTCCAGCGATCAGGTCAATGCGGCAATGTACGACACACTCACACCGACTACGGCGATGTCATGTTTGGCGATTCGCATGATTCGCCAGTGCGTGCGCATGATGCCTTCCTCGTAGCATCGCGCGTCAAGTGCGAGACTGAGATTGTCGGCATGGCGTATCGCCCCTGCGAACACCGGAATGATGATGGAAACCATCGCCTTGATACGCTGCACGAACGTTCCCGTTTCGATGCTGCCACCTCGAGCTGATTGCGCATCCACAATGGCTTTCGCTTCGCCTCCTAACGTGGGCAGGAACCGCAATGCGAGGCTCATCACCAACGCGATCTCCTGCGCATGTATGCCGAATTTTGCGAAAGGTTTGAGCAACGCTTCGAATGCGTCGGTAATGGCCGTGGGAGTGGTCGTGGCAAGGAATACCGCTCCGACGATAATGACCGCAACGAATCTGCAGGCGTACAGTATGGCGATACGCACACCGTCGTCGGTGATTGGAATCGGCCCGATGTTCGTAAGAACGTTGCCGGATCTCACAAAGAACATATTGAGCAGTCCGCAGAACACGAACAATGCGAGGAACACGTGAACCGATTTGAACAGTTGTTTCACGCCGATGCCCGATATCGCAACGATCATGCCGGTCAGCAGTGCGGCCACAAGCAACTGCCAGAAGGATCTGATGGCGAACGCGGAGAACATGATCGCCAACGCACTCACCATCTTCACGCGCGGGTCAAGCCGTTCCATAAAACTGCGGTTTTCACGGACGTCTCCCTTTGCGCGTCCGGAGTCAATCGCGTGCGGATTCTTCGAATATGCCGTTTCGGAAGTGCCATTGGCTTCGATATTTCGAGTAGCGACATTACCGTTTTGTCTGCGATCAAGCGCAATCACTCGATCTGCGAGCACGTCGATTTCCGTTTGCGAATGGGAAATGATGAGTATGGTGATGCCTTGTGCGTGGAGGGTTTGGATGAGATTGTGCACGCAGGTTGTGGCTGCCTCGTCAAGTCCTGCGGTCGGCTCGTCCATAATAAGGATCTGCGGTTGGCATGCGATGATGCCCGCTATGGCGGCAAGTCGTTGTTGTCCGCCGGAAAGATCGAATGGCGAACGATCGGCAAGATGTTCGATATGCAGCAGCGTCATGGCTTGATTGACGCGTTCGGATACCTGCGTTTCGTCAAGATGTTGGTTGCGTGGTCCGTAGGCGATATCCTCGGCTACGGTTTCGGCGAAAAGCTGACGTTCGGGATGTTGCATGACGTAGCCGATGGTGGCGCGCAGTTTCTCGCGGTCCGCACGCTTGAGCGACTGCATATTGCCGTTGGCGCGTTGGCGTGCGACGGGAATGGTGTTGACGGTAATGCTGCCAGATTGCGGCTGTTCCAGCGCGCAGAGAAGACGCGCGAGGGTGGTTTTGCCTGCACCGTTATGCCCTGTGATGGCCACGGTTTCACCCTCATTGATGGTTATGGAAAGCTTATCGAGCACAGGCTTGCTACTGTTTGGATATTGGTATATCAGATTATGGATTTCAATGATTGGTACAGCCGATGCTGGCTTCGATGCACCATTTGCAATATTGGATTTGGCAATTGGGTTGTCTTCTTGCGCCGTGTCTGATTCGTCCATTTCCGGAATACTTGCAGTATCACCGCGAGCGCTTTGCACGATACGCCCGTTATCCAGGCGAATGATGCGGTCGGCATTGACGAATTCGTCACGATGGTGGGTGACGAGAATGATGGTTGTGCCGTGCTGCTGCAATTCGTCAAGAATATGCATGATGTCGGCACGGCCTTGCGGATCGAGCATGGCGGTAGGCTCGTCGAGCACGAGGATTTCGGGATTCATGGCAAGCATGCCGGCGATGGCGACGCGCTGTTGCTGACCTCCGCTCATTCGCGTGGGATCGGCTTCTCGCTGTTCGCTCATATCGACTGCGTCAAGTGACATGGCGATCCGCATATCGATATCATCATGCGCAATGGCAAGGTTTTCCGGACCGAAGGCAACATCATCCTCGGTAATGGTGGTGACGATCTGATCTTCCGGATGTTGGAAAACCGCCCGATACCATGCCGGGCGCTGCGGTAAGCGTCAGCGTGCGCACCGCTTTCATCGAAGACGTTGTTTCCCAACAACGTGACATGTCCGGCATCGGGTGCGGCAAGTCCTGCGATGATGCGTGAAAGTGTGGATTTGCCCGACCCGTTTGGTCCTGCCAAGCATACACGTTCTCCTTGGCGAACGGTCAGGTTCACACCGTCGAGTGCCCAGGTCGCGCCGGAGTCGTAGGTGAAACGAATATCGTGCAGTTCGACCGCGATGGTGTTCGTGGCGCTGTCAGGATTCATGGAAAAAGTCTTTCATATAACGGAAGGAACCTTCCATACGTCGAAAGGTTCCTTCCTATTCATCAATATGCGGAATCGATATGGTGAACGAGGCTCAGCGGTTCAACAGGTTGGAGATCGGCTTGTAGATCAGGAAGGTGACCACGCCATGGATGGTGAATTTCAACGCGTTGAACGGCAGAAGCGCCGGCACGATCAATGCCACGACCTGTGCGGTGGTCATATGCGCGTAGAACGGTGTGACGATCACATTGCCCACAATCGCCACCGCCAAGGCCGCGATCGCACCGACGATGATGCCGATGACCGCGCCTTTGCGGGTCTTGTTCCTGCGATAGATCAGTGCTGCCGGCACGGATAATGCCAAAGCCACGAGCACGGCCATAAGCGTGCCCCATGGGTTGGTAAACAGGTGCGGCAGGAAACCAAGCACGCTGACGATTACCGCCGCCGCTGGCCCGTAGGCGAAACCTGCCACCAGGCTGACAATGCCGGATGGATCATATTTGAGCCATTCAACGCCCGGCACAATGGGAAATTCCACAAAGCTGACGGCCATCGACAGCGCCACGAACAGCGCATACATGGCGATGCGTTTGGTGGACCAGCGTCCAGAGTCGGCCACGCCTGTGGAATGCGCGTTGTCGGGGCGCGTCATGCTTTCGCTGGCGATTTCGGCGTCGTTGTTTTGGGTATTGTTTGGTGAGGATACACTCATGTTGAGCCCCGTTTCTTCCATCCGGACTTTGACCGTTGGCTCCGGATTCTCACCGGATCAGCCGCTTTCGCGGGTCGCGGGCTTCGGCATGGGACCGTTATGAACGTCAGTCGTACCGTTACCGCCAGTAAGGATTTTCACCTTCCCTGAAACTTGCACGATTATATATACGCCTATCGTCGGAAATATGCAAACCGCGTCTCACTGGCGTCTATTATCAGCAGGCATCAATCTTTAATCCGGAAACCATGATCTTAGCCTCATATGCCTTTTGCCTATGGCATGAACGTCGCCTCATGGTGTGTTGCCGCAGTGTGCGCTTTACCTGTTGCTTTCGTATCGTGTGCGTTCAAGCAAGCGGCAGGTACGTTGATTGTTATGCCAGCAGGTCGAGCAAGTCGTCTTTGCTGAGTGTGCCGACGCCTCCAGATGCGGTGCCGTCGGTGAACTGTTGGGCAAGCTCACTTTTCTTCTCCTGCAGTTTGAGGATGCGTTCCTCAATGGTGTCTTTGGCTACGATCTGGTACACGTTCACATCCTGCGTCTGTCCGATGCGGTGCGCACGATCGGTGGCCTGGTTCTGCGCGGCCGCGTTCCACCACGGGTCGGCGTGCACCACTACGGACGCACCCACAAGGTTCAGCCCCGTATTGCCCGCTTTGAGCGAGATGAGGAACACGGAACATCGTTGCCATTGAATTCGTCCACCAGTTCCACACGGCGTTTCTTCGGTGTCTCGCCGGTGATGGTGTAGAAGTCCACGCCCTGTTCAGCCAAACGTGTACCAATCAGGTCAAGGAATGAAGTGAACTGCGAGAATACAAGCACTTTCTTGCTTTCGTCCATGCACGTGGATACGAGTTCGCAGATGGCGTCAAGTTTGGCGGAAGCGTTTTTCGCATCCGCATAGACGAGTCTCGGATCGCAACAGATTTCGCGCAACAGTGTGAATTCCGCAAGGATTCGAATCTTCTTCGTATTGAAGTCGGCGTCCTTGGTTTTGGTAAGGGTGGCGCGCAACCGTTGCTCGTGCGCCGCATAGAGTTTGCGCTGTTCGCCTTCCAGTTTGACGGTGAGCACGTTTTCGAACTTGTCAGGTAAATCGGTCAGCACGTCTTTTTTCAGACGTCGCTTAATGAACAGTCCGACCAAAGCCTGCAGTTTGTCAGCCATGACGGAATGTTCAGAACCGGGTGCATGATCGGCTGTTCGTATTTTTCTCGGAACTTCGTGTAGGTTCCCAGCAATCCGGGCATGAGGAAGTCGAAGATGCTCCACAGTTCGCTCAACCGGTTTTCGATGGGGGTTCCCGTCAATGCGAACCGGTGTTCGGCGGTGATCTGTTTGACGGCTTTCGCCAACTTCGTGGCATGGTTTTTGATGTATTGCGCCTCGTCGAGTGCCATCAATGCGAATCGGCAGTCGGCATAATCATCCACATCTCGACGCAGCAAATCGTAAGAGGTGATCACCACATCGGTTTGCTGCGTTTCGTTGGTTTCAGTCGAATTGTTCCATTGCTGTGCCACGGCTGCGATGAGCTTGCGCCGTTGCGCTTTCGTGCCGGCCACGACTTCGATGGTCAGATCTTGCGTGAATTTTTCGCATTCGGCGGCCCAGTTGTATACCAAGGACGCCGGGCAGACGATCAACGCGGGACCACTGCCCTTGCGAGCTTCCACCAGTGACAGCAATTGCACGGATTTGCCCAAACCCATTTCGTCGGCGAGAATGCCACCGAAACCTTTGTCCCACAAGGTGGAAAGCCATTGGAAGCCTTCCACCTGGTATGGGCGCAGTACGTTTTTGAGGTTGCGGGGCACTTCGTATCGTTTTGGGTCGATGATTTTCACATCGTTGACATAGTCGACGAACGATTCGCTTTTGCCGTCGTCATCAACTTGAGCATCCAAGAGGAACGCCCGATATCCGGGAATGGTGATTCTTCCGGAATCAATCTGTTGCTCATCAAGGTCAAGATCTGTGACAATCTGATCAAGTTCATGCAGATCGGCATTCTTCAGATCAACGAACGTACCGTCCTTGAATCGATGGTAGCGGCGGTTCCTGCGGTAGGAATTCAGCAACGCGCCGACCTCGTTCATCGGCACTTCGTCGGCTATCGGCGAAATCTCAACCAGATTCGAGTCGATGGACAGTCCGACCTTCACTGTAGGGCTGCCTGGCATCATCATGCCGTCGAACGCGGCCGTGGAGAACACCTGCCCGACCGAGCGCAAGATATCCACGCCTTCGGTGAGCAAGAGCAGAATAGTCTGTTCGTCTTCCTCACGAATCCGCGCCACGTCAATGGAACTCCATGTCGGGAAAAGCTGGCGAACCACCTGCACCGCGAATGATTCGCGGGCCGTATCTCGTTTGATGAGCGCCGCTTTCGACCGCGAGTCCGGATTAATCACGCCTCGTAGCGCTTTGGCGGTCGGCACCAACTGGAACACAAAATCGCCGTATCGTGCCACAGCCTCGCAGGTGATGCCCTGCAGATCACGGTCCAAGTAGAATTCGATCTGGCAGTCGGCTCCCATCTGTTCGGCGACTTCCTGTGGAATGTCGAAACCAATGCCCGCTTCGGTAAGTTTTGGCAGTATTGTTCGTGCGAACATGGGCCAGTCGTTTTCCGCAATGAACACACCATCGCTAACGTTCGACGCGCACAATGTCATCAACGCGTCCACTGCGGGAAGGATGCTGTCGGTACAACGGAAGAGTCCGCTCACTGGCATCATATGGGAATCCATCGGAGTGCCGTTATGCTCGGCACTCATGAGGTACACGCCCCGCTGCCCAACAATCCGATCCGTGATGGTACGGTTCGACGTGATACGCACGCCCGACGAAGCGCCTTCCTTCACATATTCGGCGATGAACCGAAATTGCGGATTGCCATCGAATATGGCGATAGTATGCGATCTGGACTCCCTGGCGTGGCCACTTCGACATAGCCCGGAGCGGCGTCATCCGTATGGGCGAAATCATCCGGAGTGAGCTGCCGCGCCCTCTCACGCCCCTCATGCTTGGGAGCTTCCAGCGGCCCGCGTGCTATCAGCACGTCTTCGATGTAGTCCTGTTGCGGTTCCGCTTCGAACAGGTTCAGCAGATCGCACAATTCCCCATCGGTAAGCATGATTTCACGTTCGATACGCACGTCTGGCGCGTAATAGTAGTTGTTCTGCAGTTGCGCTGCGGCACGTGATCCAACAACACCTTGCAGGAATCGGAACAGCTGCAGCGAGAACGGTTCGAGCATGTCCGGAGTGTGGGTGAACGAGAGTTTCTGCCCGTATGACACGTATGCCCCGTTGTGCATGTCGGCTACGAATTTGGAAATGCTTTTGATGATATAACTTGCGTCGCCGCAGCCGATTTTCAACGTCAGGCTCCACAGCTCACGGTTCATGATCAGCGTGGGCTCCAGACGCACGCTTCCCGGTTTCACTATGATGGAACCGCTCTTGCGTTTTGTTTTCGTGGCCCCTTGCGTAATGACGCCTCGTTGCTCGTCGGCGAGACGGCTTTTCGCGTCGACGATGCGCTTGAGCACGTCAAGCTGCGCGCTTTGACCGGTATTGTCATTCTTCGCATCCAGCGCACGCATGTAGTCGGATAGGATATGCGAGGTCACGCCACTTCGCTTGAATCCGCGGAACCGTTCGGGCTGGTCAAGAAACAGCAGCAGCATTGCGGCGACATGCTTGCACATGCCGGTATAGCGGCGCCCCCCAGCCGGATCCGAATCGAACTCGTCATCGTCCTGCACATGACCAAACGTCGATCCTGAACCGAAATCATCATAATCATCGACATAATCGTATTCATCGTCATCATCATCGAAACTGCGATATTTTGGATTGTTGCGGTAGCTGGGCGAATATGCCGACGAATACGTGCCATAACCGTGCTGCGAACCGTTGAACGCGGGGCACGAGCAATACCTGGCCAAGAAAAGCTCATCATGCAAATCAAGCGTGGCTTGCACTTCGTATCGGCTGGACGGTGAGGTGGTGCCCCGCATATTGGCATGCAGGGTGATGCGGTCGGAATCGGAGTCGTTCAGGCAATGCAGATCCGACATTTTCGCACGCCACTGGTTGGCGATTCCACGGGCACGCTGCAATACAGGCTGACTGCATTCGCTGCGTAGTTCGTCGGAAAGCCATGACAAAGTATCCGCCAACTGAACCCCAATCGTTCGCACATTTGTTCTTATGAAAGAGTATCAGCACAGCGGAACAGGAAAGCCGTGGCTGCAATCCCAGCCGCGGCTTCGCTCCATACAGGTTATATCAGCGGCAACGCTTGGTGAGCGGCTGCCATGGATCGAGTTCCACCGGTTCGGATTCCAGCAGCGCGAGGGTGGCGTCGTCACAATTCGATGATGTCCGTATTGTCCGGATTGCTGGCCGTGGGGTTGGTTGTCGGCTTATCGGTTGGATCCGCGTTGGCCGTGGAACCGACCGATAATACCGGTGCAGGCATGAGAACCGCTATAACCTGCGCAGCTGCGCGATATCATCGCGCAGCTGGTTGACGGTGTCCGTCAGTTCCCGCACATTGTGGCGCAACTGTTTCGTTTCCGATTCCGCCTCATCCGCACGCTTGTCGGTCTCGTCACGAACACGGTCGACAATCCATGAAGCCAGCGTCGCGGTGACGATACCGATCAGGGCAACGCCGGTTATCATCAGTCCGATGGCGATGCATCTTCCCTGCCATGTCACCGGGGACAAATCGCCATAGCCGACTGTGGTGACGGTCACGAACGACCACCATATCGCTTCACCGAAATCGGTGATGGAAGCGCCCGGAACCCCACGTTCCACATCCAATTCGGCAAGGGCGCCGATATACATCAGTAGTGTCACGCTGCAGCATGTGTACAGTGTGATGCGCCCACGCACCGCCATGCCACCGGTACGATTGAGCACGTTGAGCACTGCCACCAGACGCAGCAGTCTCAACGGCCTGAAGACGGGCAATGCGATGGACACCAGCATCAGCAGATTGTCTTTGAACCAAGTTTTCTTATCTTCTGCCAGCAGGATCGAAACGACGCAGTCGGCGATGAACACCATCCAGATGATGTTGATCACCATTTCACACAACAGGATATGCGTCCTCGCCAGAACTTCCCACGAATACGCGAACAGGAACACCAACGCCAATGCCGTCATGGACCATTCCGTCGCACGACGCCATTTGTTCAATGTCATACCCTTTCCTTTCTTCCCGACTGCCATCATACGGGTCTCCCCGCACGCGCGACCGTCAGCTTTTGATGGGCATGCGATTGTCGAGCGACTGACCGTTGGCGTAGCAGCGGACGTTGCCTAATGCAATGGAGATGATACTGCGTTCGGTGATCTCAAGATGGTTGCCTCCCGCCACATGTGGGGTGATGAGGCATTTCGGCTCGCACCACAGCGGCGAGTTGTCCGGCAGCGGTTCCGGTTCGGTCACATCGAGCGCGGCACCACGGATTCGTCCTTCCGCGAGCGCGTCGGCAAGCGCTCGGCTTTCAATGGCGTTGCCGCGGCCCGCGTTGATGATGATGGCGTCAGGTTTGAGAGATGCGATGCGTTCCGCATTGAGCAGGTGGTACGTTGTCGGAGTGGATGGTACGCACATGGCGATCACATCGGCGTATTGCAGCACGTCGTCGAGGGACTCGAATCCTACGATATGGTCGACGCCCGGCGCTTCGACGGCGGGATTACGGCGAATGCCGATGGTTGTCATTCCGACGTTTTTGCAGAGTCGTGCGAAGTGTGATCCGATGTCGCCGGTTCCGATGACGAGCGCCGTTTTTCCGTTGGGGCTGATGGCGCGGCCCGCGTCTTGCCACATGGCGTTCGGGTTGCTTGCCGCGTAGATGTGCAGGTTCTTCATGATGGCCCACATCATGGCGAACATGTGTTCGGAGACGCTTTGTCCGTAGGCTCCGGTGGCATTGGTTAGCATGGATCCGGGCTGTAGGATGCCGGGTCGCTGGTATTTGTCGACGCCGGCACTCCAGGTTTGCAACCATTCGAGTTTGGGGCATTGCGCGCATTCCTCGGGCGCGATGTTGCCGATGACTGCGGTGGCTTTGGCTTTGAGTTCCTCCGGTACTGCGGCAGTCCAGCTCATGCTTCCCCGTTGGGCCGAATCGCCGACGAATTCCTGTGGCATGTCTTTCGCGGCACGTATGAATTGCGCACGTTCGGATTCGGTCAACGGCAGGCAGTTGACGATCAATTTGCGGTCGTTCCATATTCCCATGCGTTTTACCCTATGACAATCGTCGGATATAGGGTTTCACGTTGGGTTCTGGGTCAGACGCCGAGTTCGTCGGTGTCAAGGATGATGGTGACAGGACCGTCGTTGGCGAGCCGCACGCGCATGTGGGAGCCGAATCGTCCTTCTTTTACTTCGAGTCCTTGTGCGCGCAGGGCGTCGTTGAATCCGTGCCATGTCTGTTCTGCGTGCGCGGGCGCTCCGGCTTTCACGAAGCTTGGGCGGTTGCCTTTGCGCACGTCCGCGTATAGCGTGAATTGGGAGATGGACAGCACACTGCCGTTCACGTCGTGGATGGAACGGTTCATTTTGCCGTTCTCGTCTTCGAAGACGCGCAGGTTGGCGATTTTGCGGGCGAGCCAGTCGATTTGTTTCGCTCCGTCCGTGTCTTCCACTCCGACGAGCAGCACATAGCCGATGCCTATATGCTGTGGTTCGAATGTGGTGTCAACTTCTCCGCTTGTCTCGTCGACCACGTCGACGGATCCTTCGCCGACCTTCTGCAATACGATGCGCATATTCCGTCCCGTTCTTTTCATCCGGCGTAGTCGACGATGGCTTGCGTGACCTGTTTCAGGTAGTCGAGCGACGTCTGCCAGTCGTCCGGCACTTCGATGGAATGGTTGGCACCAGCATACGTGCGCACATGGTCGGTGAGCAGATGCGCTTTGGCGTCATCGTAGTATGGGTCGGCGTCACCTGCGCAGATTAGCGGCATCGGGCTGCCGGCAGTTCCCGGCAGCGGCGCGGGAATGACCGACTTGTGCTTGTCGAATGGCGGCGGATTGAGTACCGGGGTGAGCAACACCACGCGCAATCCTAGTTTTGCGGAATGCGGATAGGAGAGCGTGGAGAGCGATTTGGTGACGACCAGCAACTGCGGCTCCTCACCCGATTCGGCAGCATGTTCGAGCGCCGCCTTGCGCCATTCGTCGACCACGCGTTCCATGCAGGCGATCATTTCCGGAAACTCGACGCTTTCCGTCAGTTTCAGGTCGAGCCGGTCCACGAACCATCCGTTGGCCGCAAGCGCCTGCGCTGCCCAGTACAGCAGCGGTCGGTCTACGGTGTATCCAATGCCCGGCATGATGAGCACGTGCTTGCCGGTTTCGGTGTTCTTCACACGGTTCTTACCCCATGGTGTGACCGCCGGTGTGACGTTTTTCGTTGTTGGTTGCGTGCCGTTCTTGCCCATGCTGTGTTTGATTCGCCTTTTCGTGTGTTCCGTCCGTCTTGGCCGGTCGTTGCGGCCGGCGTCGTTTCCCGTATTGCATGCTAGGCGGCGCCGGCTACAATCGTTTCCGTCAGTTCACCATGCATTGGTTGTTGTAGATTTTCGTGGCCATGTCGTTCGTTTCGGCGTCGTAAATGTTCCAGTCGATTTCCATGTTGGCGAGTTTTGCGGCTTCTTTGGCTGCGCTGATCCAATCGTCGCCGTTGTATTGGTATTGGGCGACTTGTTGTTCGAGTTCGGGCCAGGTTTTCCGCATGCTGGTTCGGTTGTCGGTGTAGACGTCTCGTTTACCGCCGTTCTCGTCTGTGGCTACGACTTTCGCGCCGAGACGCTCATGCTTGTCGGATTGTTCCATGATCTGGTCCACTTGGGTTTTGCAGTAGGTAATCATGTCGTCCAATTCTTTGGTGTCGACGCTGTTGAGCTCGCTGTCCTGGGGCTTTGTACTCGTCGTATGTCTGGAGCCATTTGCGCATAAGCCTCGACGATCCACAAGGCTAACTGTCGTCGTCCATTCAGGAAATGCACGGCGAGATACTATCTATTCCACAGCCACTCACCACACTGCGGCGCCCCACGGTCGGCAGACCACAGCTGGTATCCCATGATGACGATGACGAGCATGCGAATCTGATATGGATTCGATTCAATGAGGCGTTGCGCTCTGGTAACGTTCCTGTGCGTGAGGGGCGGTTCGGCGCCCGAACTACGGACCGACCTATTACGCCGCTTTCGTGCACGATCCGGAAGGCAACAACATCGAGGCCATGCTCGACTGAGTGCCGCACGCGCTTACGAACGTAGAGGATCCGGCCATATGGAATGTGCTCCCGTATGGCGGGATCTTCTGCATGCTGAGCTGTTGACAATTGAACGCATTATAGAAATGTCAGCCATTATTATCGGGGGAACTCAGCTGTTCTCCATGCTGCTGTCTTCGTGCAGGTAGATCACGCGACGTGCACTGGCCGGGTTATTCGTCCAAGTCCTGCTCGTAGATTTCGGAATCGTAGAGTCCTAATATGGTTATCCCCTCGTAATCGGCATGTTGCCTGTTCACGTAGTACATCTGATATCGCAGCTCGTATGTTCTGCCCGTATCGGTGATTATGTTTTCCGTACTCCCGTCGTATATCTTGATGACCGGCCCTTCCTCGTCATATTTCCCTTCCCTTGAGGAGACTAGCCCGATGTCGTCGTGGGAGACGATATTCCCATCTATGAAGTTGACGAAATCACGTATCTCGCCGTCGATGCCCTGCTGCTTGCGCAGGTCCGGCGCCAATACGCTTTTCAGCTTGTTCCCGTCTCTGGTCTTCAACGCCTCCACAACGATCACGTTGTCCATCTGACCTATTTGCGCAGGTGTCTTGTAATCGGGGTCCCCGCAACCACACAGTGGCATCATGGCTATCATCGCCATTGCGAATGCCATTGTTTTCTTCATGTGAATTCTACTTGAACAGGTCGAATAGGCTGAACGTGGTCTTCTTGTAGACGGTGTTGCACAGCTTGCGCTTGGGATGCAGCCATCCCATGCCCTTCTTGCCGTAGCCGGGGATCAGCGCGCACTTGACCGCACGCGTGGCACGCCCCTTCGTACGCGCGGACAGGCTCTTCTTCCAGCTGGGTTTCCTCATTCCGTATTTCATGGCGGTCTCTCTTTCGGTTGACTATTATTCAATGTTGTATATACCCAGCATTGTTCCATATATAAGTTGGGCCACCTTCATACGAGTCTCTTTGCCGCATTCATCGCAAATCTGAGAAAACTAATAATTTTAGGTGGGCAAGCTTCAAGGCTAAGTTTCTGTACAGCTAAACGGTATGTCATTTCATTCTTTTTATTGTCAATGCCAAGTTCATTACGGGATTGGCATAGAGCTTCTTCCCAACCTGACCATTCATGTTCTATGAACTTTTCAAGATTATCTTCAACAATAAAAATACTATTGCCAGAATAGAGGTTTGACTGTGGCCATTCGGAATCGCCGCATTCCCCTCAATTCCAAAATAACGGGATACATGTTTGTTTTCCTTGGCCATGGCCTTCGAATCACTAATTTTCTTAGATATTTCTTTTGAACTCTTGCCCTTTTCAATCATAACTGGCGAAGCATCAAATTTCTTCGATTGATCATTATCAAACATTGCCAGCGTAACGATACCAAAATTATTAAGAATAGCATGAAGCTTGGGAATATTACCCTTACCACCTGCCATAATTATTTGTATTCCATATTTACAAAATTCTGTAGCAGAGGCAAAATATCGATTAGCTACTTCCTCAAGAATCGCCTTGTCTGATGGACCTTCCACCAAGATAACCACATTCGAAAAAAGAGCAGAAGCTAAATCATTGCAGATAGTTTTTCCTATAGATTTTTTAACAGATTTAAAACCAGCCTCTATAACTTTTTCATCAACTTTCTCTTCCGTAGTATTGTACAGATTTACTGTTGTATTTTCTTCATGACGTCGAATAACACGATAAATCTGATCATAATGCTGTGAATCAAGGAAGTAAGGACTATGGGTATCATACATAATTTGGATACCGCGATTCTCATTTTCACCTAGAATTCTGAGCACATCCGCAAACGTACGCGCTTGAATAGGGTGCTGATATAGTTCAGGTTCTTCAATGGCAAGGCAAAGCGTACCATTGTTCTCCTCTGAGCTAGAGGTTTCTGCAAGCAATTGCAATGCGGAAATAAGTAGCATACGCTGAAAGCCGTGCCCCTGCTTCGTAATTTCTGTCTCATCTTTGCCTTCATATGCACGGACCCCAAAACTTGTTTTCGGCGGTTTAATTTCCTGCGCCTCTGGAATAATCGTAACTGTCCTACCTGCAGAATAGGATTCCATAATAGAGTTTAACTTCCCAGATAAATCAACGAGCTGCTTACCATAGACATCAGAATAGATTTGCGCTCTTTGTTCTTTTATACTTGCATAGAGCTTTTGGACCTCTTCATCGGCTGCACTACGATTAACGGTCCTTTCGATAATAGACCCCAAGATACTGGCACGAGAATCCTCAGACTCTTCACTTGCCCGGTAATCGGCCTTTACTAAGGTAAAATTGAAAATATTTCGCATAGCGGCATTGCCATTGAATCCGTTAAAGGAAGTCGACACCTCTTCAGGAATATCCTCGAGCTGGTCACTATGCGATTGTTCCCATGCAGAAATTTGCTCATCAATTGATGCTCTTGTTTTGGCATCTTGGAGATCTAATTCGGGATGTTCGCTTCGGATTTTAGCGTATTCAGCTTTTTTACTCTTCGCATCTGACGCTTTTTTGACTTTGTTGAAAAGGGGATTTCCTTTTGAATTCGCAGATAAAAATTCTCTACCATTACTATAAGTTTTCCAAGCAGTAAACTCTTCCGTGCCTTGTGGAGAATATTTACCTAATGCTTTCTTATCCGAATCGGTCAATTTATTAAACGTAACTCTTACTTCAATTGGTTCATCTTCATGGTGGTAGGTGGCATCTTCTTCCGTTAATTCTCCATCTTTTGATCCGTTGAAAAACCAATCTAACGCATATAGCACCGTTGATTTACCGGAACCATTTGGGCCTATAAATGTAGTAATATTATGAAAATCAATTATTACATCGTGAAGAGTCCGAAAATTTTTAATTTCAACCTTTTTAATGCGCATTGACGCTCTCCCTTCATCATAAGCTTCCAATAAATCTGGAGGCTCTTATTTTTATATTACGACTTGCGACGCGATGCTCTAGGTAGGGGCTGCGGACGTTTTCTTGGAGATAGTCACGCAGCCCCTTATCAATTCGCAATCGCTCTGGCAACATACCGTTCCTGAAGACCTTCCCTACAGCCATTGGACAATGCCGCATATCATTCGGAATAATCTTGAACCGCCTCGTCGCCCGGATCTAGATATTCGATGACCCAGTCTATGGGATCCATGTTCGGGTAGTATTCCCTCAGCAACGTTCTTTTCTGCAGTTTCTCGCGAAAGATACGCTCCATCATGGCGATTTCACACTCACTTAGCCCATTCCCCTGTACTGAAGCAGATACCATATCTCCCCCTATTGTAGCTACCTGGCTCTTTCGACTACTTGACATACTGTAGCCCACAGGACGAACCCGGAAGGCTCCCGAAGGAGAAGGAAAACTAGTTGCACATACGCAGTGGGAGCTTCCCACAAAACGAATCTCCAGCACAAGCATCTCATCGTCGAATGACCATTAATCAGACCTCTTTGCAATTATCTATATACTTGTTCAAGCGAATGTAGACGAACTAGGGACGAGTGATGATCAACACCAACGAGGGAACATACACACCACTCATTGATTTCAATGCATATCCGGTGAAGAATGTACTGGACACTCTCCTACAAGACAAGAGCACAAAGCAGAACATCATCTACGCAACTGATGCGTACGTGGACGCTGAACCGACCGCCACGGAAGCAGCGCCGATACTTGCCCAGCAGATTTCAGGCGAAACCCCCACCGTATGCATTGTGCCACGAGTACAGAAAAGCTTGGATGAGCAGACAGACCGCACCAAAGCAAAAGCCGAGGTATTCACACCATCATGGATGGTGAACCAGATGGTCAACAATCTTGATGAGGAATGGTTCAGAAGAAAGCACGTGTTCAATACGGAGCAGGAAGACCATTCCTGGATTCCTACGGAGGGAAAAATCACGTTCCCCTCTACGAAAAAGCACGGCTGGCATGACTATGTGGACAGCCGCCGATTGGAAATCACCTGCGGTGAAGCCCCGTTCCTGGTATCGCGCTACGACGCCGCTACAGGAGCAATACTGCCCATCAGTCAACGCATCGGCCTGCTCGATCGCAAACTACGTATCGTAGATGAGCACACAGAAGATGACCTGATGTGGTGGAAGTGGACATTGCGGGCATTCCAAAGCGTATACGGCTACGAATTCCAAGGCGACAGCCTGCTGATCGCACGCGCAAACCTGTTGCTTACCTTCGTAGATCATTACCGCAACAGATTCGGCACCGACCCGGACAAGAAGCATCTCAAGCAGATTGCGAATGTAATCGTCTGGAACCTCTGGCAGATGGATGGACTGACCGAGACGATACCATTCCGTAAGCCGCCTGAGCAGAAGGTCGAATTCGACATACTCGACATGCTGACCATGCTTGATGAACCCAATTCGCGAGACGTACCAGCATTTGTCCGGTTATACGACTGGAGAGCAAAAACTTCGTTATCATATAGCCAACTGTTGAAGGGAGCAAAACAATGAAGTTCGACTATATAATCGGCAATCCTCCATATCAGATGGAGGACGGCGGAGCGGGAGCCAGCGCAACTCCCGTCTATAACAAATTTATCGATGCTGTCAAAGAACTTGACCCCTCTGTACTGAGCTTGATCATTCCGGCCAAGTGGTATTCAGGCGGAAAGGGCCTAGATCAATTCCGTCAGGAAATGCTCAATGACTCGCATATTCGTCGCTTGGCCGACTACACCAATTCGCACGACGTATTCCCCGACGCGGATATCGCAGGTGGAGTGTGCATTTTTGTACGCGATAAAAGCTATGAGGGGGGGGGCTGCCACTATTCCAACACGCATAACGGAGTCACCACAGACTGCCAACGCTTTCTCAACGAATTTGAAACACTAATCCGTTACCCAGTAGCCGAACGCATCGTTAAAAAAGTAACTTCTTTAAAAGAATCGACCCTCGACAAGATGGTCTCCTCCAGAAAGCCATTTGGTCTTTCCACTACAGCAAAGCCTTCATCTAGCGGCAAATTAACATTACGGTACAACAAAGGCGTTGGACCATTCCGCAGAGAAGACGTCATCTCTGGATTTGGCATGATCGATCAATGGAAAATCATTATTTCTCGTTTGTCTGCTGAGCACGCAGGTCAACCTGACAAAAATGGGCAATTCAAAATCCTATCTACGATGGAGAAGATTCCGCCAAAAACTATCTGTTCAGAAACGTATCTTGTTGCCGGTTCCTTTGACACCGAAGATGAAGCCAATAATTTCATGACGTATCTGAAAACAAAATTTACCCGTTTCCTTCTCGCTCAGATTGCCATGACTCAACAAATCAGTAAGGCTACTTTTGCATTTGTTCCCACACAAGATTTCACCAAGCAATGGACTGACGAGGAGCTGTTCAAGAAGTATAAATTGACCTCCGAAGAAATAGCCTTCATTAACAGGATGATCAAGGAGATGAACTAATGAGCGTTTCCGATATCACAGGCAAGGTCAAGAGCACTCGACCGGCACTCCCCCAGATTTATGCATACACTACTCCGGAAATCCGCCGTCATGACGGCTGGACGAAAATCGGTTATACCGAGCAGGACGTAAACGTCCGTATCGCGCAACAAACTCATACGGCAGATGTCATCGCGAAACTCGAATGGCATGGCAATGCCACTTATGAGGACACTGGCGAAGTGTTCCACGACACTGATTTCCACACCTATTTGCGCAATCTCGGCATCAACGATCAACCCGGCACCGAATGGTTCGAGATTAATCCCCCGAATGCGAAGTAGGTTCCATGAGTTCCGCGAGAATCATGGAATTCTTGACGGTCTCGGAGCCTCCGACTATGAGCTGCGCGCCGAGCAGAAGGCTGCGGTTAGCAAGACACTGGATTACTTCCAGCTGCACGAGCAGGGTGAATTCCTGTGGAACGCGAAGCCGCGTTTTGGCAAGACCCTGGCTACGTATGACCTGTGCAAGCGTCTGCCCATGGCTAGGGATGGCAAGGCGAAGCGCATCCTCGTTGTGACGAACCGTCCCGCAATTGCGAATTCCTGGTATGACGACTATGCCAAGTTCGTCGGCACCGATTCCGGCTGGCGGTTCATCAGCAGTGTGGACGCTTTGACTGGCAGGCCATACTGCATCAGCCACGACGAATACCTGCATCTTGCATGCAAGGGCAAGCTCCCGAATTCCATCGAGTTCATCAGCCTGCAGGATCTGAAGGGCTCCATTGAGTTCGGCGGTCATTACGACAAGCTGAAGTATGTGGCGGAATACGAGTATGATCTGCTCGTCATTGATGAGGCTCACGAAGGCGTGGACACGTACAAGACGGATGTTGCCTTCGACCATATCAAACGCAGGAACACGCTGCACCTGTCCGGAACGCCGTTCAAGGCCATCGCGAACGACAAATTCCCCGAAGACGCGATCTACAACTGGACGTATGCGGACGAACAGCAGGCCAAGAGGGACTGGAACGATTCGGAGCGGCGCAACCCATATGAAAACCTGCCGAAGCTCAACATGTTCACATACCAGATGTCCGACATCATCGAGAGCGAAGTGACACAGGGCATGCAGATCGATGGCGAGCAGACCGAGTACGCATTCGACCTGAATGAGTTCTTCGAGACGAAGGATGGGCGATTCGTTCACTATGACAATGTGAAACGTTTCCTCGACGCTCTGGCCACACAGAAGAAATACCCGTTCTCCACGCCAGAACTGCGCGACGAGCTGCGCCACACGTTCTGGATGCTCAACCGCGTGGATTCTGCCCGAGCCCTTGCCAAAATGCTCCGACAGCATGAGGTGTTCAAAGACTACGAGATCATCCTTGCAGCCGGTGACGGCAAATCGATGACGACGAGGAGAACGAGAAGTCGTTCGACAAAGTTCGCGACGCTATCGCCAGAGCAGAGAGGGGCGGAGAAAACACCAAGACAAAGACCATCACTTTGTCGGTCGGTCAGCTGACCACAGGCGTGACGGTTCCCGAATGGATGGGCGTGCTCATGCTATCAAACATGAAGAGTCCGGCGCTGTACGTGCAAGCCGCATTCCGCGCGCAGAACCCTTGCTTGTTCTATAGGAATGGCAAATATCAGCGCAAGGAGAATGCGTACGTGTTCGATTTCGACCCGGCACGTTCGCTGACCGTGTTCGAGGAATACGCAAACGACCTATATTCCGGCACCACGTGTGGAGGCGGCAACACCGACTCACGCAAACAGAACGTGCGTCGGCTGTTGAACTTCTTCCCCGTAATCGGCGAAGACGAAGACGGCGAAATGGTGGAACTGGACGCCGAACAGGTGCTCTCCATCCCACGCAAGATTCATTCGCGTGAAGTTGTGCGCCGCGGCTTCATGTGCGATTTCCTGTTCCAGAACATCAGCAACATCTTCCATGCCCCGACCGAGGTGATTGAGACCCTACAGCAGCTGGAACCATACAAGGCTCCGAAAGAAGACCTCAGAGTCAAGGCAGGAACCGCCGATGAACTTGATCTCAATGAGAACGGCGAAGTGTCCATTCCGGATGAGCAGGTCATCGGCAAATCCAAGGACCTGTTCGGAGACAAAGTGTATGGCGATATCGATGACAAACTTAATTCCGTAATCGACTCCATTGTCTCCAAGAAACCGGAGAATCCCGAAAAGGATTTCCTTGCCGATCTCCAGAAAGCTGTTGGCGTCAGCGTCGTCGAACCATTGGTCGAAGCCGCCAAGCAGAACTACGGCTCCGATATGAAGGCTTCCCAACAGAAGAAGGTCGAACGCAAGATCAAGGCCGATGTGAATAACCGTATCAACCGCGAGTACGGCGACTACAACATCGAGAAGAACCGCATCGAACGCGACCGTACGCAAGCACTCGAAAATGCCAAGAGCCAAGCTGAGGAAGAGCAAATCAATCAGGCACATGACAAACGGATTGAAACCGCTCGTCTGAATCTTATTGATAATCTCAAGCAGTCGCGCAGCGAAATGGTCCAATCCGCTGGCGAAACCGTGGTAGGTGAGATTGAAACCGCGAAGAAGGAAGCTCAGAAGAACAGCATCGAAAACGGCATCCGCGACCATCTGCGCGGTTTCTCCCGCACAATCCCGTCATTCCTCATGGCCTACGGAAACGAGAACACCACACTTGAATCGTTCGACAGCATCATTCCGGACCGTGTATTCAAGGATGTCACCAGCATCACCGTGGACCAGTTCAGGCTTCTGCGCGACGGCGGAGAAGTGACGAACCGTGTGACCGGTGAAAAAGAACATTTCGACGGCCACCTGTTCAACCTGTTGTGTTCAATGATTCCGTGCTTGAATTCATCCATCTGCGCAGCAAACTCGCCGACTATTTCGATGAATCCCACAAAGAAGACATCTTTGACTATGTACCACCCCAGAAGACCAACCAGATCTTCACCCCGCGCAAAGTCGTAGTGGAAATGGTCGATATGCTCGAACAGGAGAATCCGGGCTGCTTCGACGATCCGACGCACACGTTCGCCGACCTGTATATGAAATCGGGTATGTACATTACCGAAATTATCAAGCGTCTGTACAACAACAAGGCAATGCGACGCTACTTCCCGGATGATCACATTCGTCTGGCACATATCCTCGAACACCAGGTGTATGGCATCGCGCCTACCGAGATTATCTATCAGATCGCGACCCACTATATCCTCGGATATGACAACAAATTAGGCAAGGGTCTGCACACGCATTTCGCAATGGCTGACTCCGCTCAGCTCGCGAAAGAAGGCAAACTTGCTGAGTTCGTGGACAAAGCGTTTGAAGAATAGCGAAACGCTTTGAGCCGATGACAGAGCTGATGGGGTGGGTGGATAGCAGACGGATAATCTGCTATCCACCCACCCCATCGCTTTCAGTCGTCTATCTCAATCGCATGAATCGTGACTTCCGCGTCATCTTCCAAGGCATTGGTTTTCTTGAATTCCGGGCGAAGTTCCATGCCGGTCTCATCAAAATCACCATTCAGATTACGTACCAGCACATCGGCCAATCGGCCGCCCATAGGTTTGAACGTCGCATAGGTTATCACCCCGGAAATAGCACCGCCAACAACGGGCACAACCTTGGCAACAGCCTTCCCAACCGGCTCCTTCACCACCCGTTTGCCAACCATCGCGCCGATTTTCTTGAGCAGTGGATACCAAGTCGTTTTCGTCAAAGCCTGTTGCGTGATCTTCTTGCCCATGTTCTTGCCGACTTCCCTGGCAAGCTTTCCTACCAACATCGCCGAACCTGACGCGCCGAGCATCACACCCAAATACGCAAGGACTCGGACTTTGGCACCTTCATTCAGTTCCGACTCGTCGGTGAACAAATCATCCTCGCCGAAAAGATAGGCGATTTTCTGCGCCAGATTGATCGCGAAGCCAAAATACTGGGCCACATCGGCACCTCCGGCGGCAACGGCGGCAGGTCCGCCGGGGATTCCTGCCACAAAGGCGGCAAGAGTGGCTGATTCGTCGACTTCTTGATCACCCCATCCGCCTTTTTCCGCAACGATTCCACCGTATACACATGCTGTGGGCCATGCTCCAGAATCTCATCGAGATATTCCGAATCGGCGAATTGCTGCCGCAGAAACGCTTCCCTATCAACCCTAATAACCGGAAGCTTCGCAACGCTTCCGATCATATTTATCGCCACATCGTAAAGCTCTTCGTCGGTTTTCTTAGCCATGTTCTCTCCACTCCGATAAGACGCATCGTGCTTAATGCCCATGGTATCTGCTCCTTTATTTGTTCGATGGATAATATGCGGGCAATCCGCATTCACCATGAGCCATGTTTTCTCCGCGAGCGCGACGGGCTTTCAACAGATAGGATCTGCTTCCAGGTTAGTAATTCGTCAGAATGCGTCCGCGCGCCTTCACGCACTCTCAGCACTCTCATGCATCTACATCTCAATTACATACTTTGTCACTCATGCGGCATGTTCAATCGCCAAAGAATGCACAGCCTTTTATATCAGCGTCCATCCAAGGCTACGTTTACGTCCTGAAATACGGTGGGCCTCTTTTCTATCTCATTGCTGCTACGAGCAGCAACAGCTTCCAAGTCTCTTAGCAATGCTCAAATCCAGGGTCTCTTCCTTTTGCCAAGCCGCATAGGCATGTATAAATCAACCAATACCCGCCTTTTCTGAACTACACTGTTCCCAGAAGAGTTTCAGTGTTGAAAGGGGCGCTCAGGGCACCGGCGTCGCCGTTGCCAAGGGAATGCAGGACGCCGGAAACCAGGCCGCACACATCGCGCAGAATGCGGGCGACGCCGTCGCGAAATGCGCTCAGGACGCAGGTGCCGGAATCGCCGACGGAGTGCAGCAGTTTGGCAAAGGAATAGCAGACGGATTGAAACAGCTCCCGGAGATCAAACTGACCAAGTTCGGGTGGGGCAAGAAATAAGCCGGAGAGTCACGCCGTGAGCACCGAGCTTCTTTCGTCGTTTCGTGGGACTCTTCCATCTGATCATCATCAACACGTGCCACAAACAAGCCAACAAGCATTTTGGGAGGGCTATTCGTGCGATGTTGCGCTCTATCATTGATAAAGGCATCCAGCAACCGCATATCGTAAGGAATCGCATGCGTTATTTCACTTCGGACACGCATTTCGGCCA
>ENA-OQBT01000036-OQBT01000036.1-human-gut-metagenome-genome-assembly--contig:-NODE-36-length-83407-cov-6.259894_pt1 | contig 83407 bp, 90 predicted proteins | sample MGYA00242749_ERZ504557 | MGnify/ENA primary metagenome ERZ504557 (study PRJEB26092, sample SAMD00036243) | human gut metagenome | host: Homo sapiens | study: EMG produced TPA metagenomics assembly of...
CTGCTTCCAGAAACAGCAGCTGCGCTACGATCAGGCTCGCTGATGCATCATCACTTCGGTATCCAGGAAAATGATTCTATCTTTTAAAAGTCTTGAATAAATGTCGTAAGAGCGTTCTCCACGGCTTGTCTGTTCAACGACATAAGGTACTAAACTACTCATGTAACACTCCTCCTGCTATATTAAAGTACAAAACAGATACTTATTTTTCTACGGCATTGTCAACTACAAATGTAATTGCTTCCTGAACTGCCATATCCTGCTTCATCTGTTCTTTTTCTTTGTCACCCATAAAGCTCTTAAGCTTGTCAGCTTCCATCTGGTAAGCTTCTGCCATCTTAGCGATCTCTTCGTCTAATTTTTCATCTGTGATTTCGATGTTTTCTGCTTTTGCAATTGCTTCAAGAACAAGTCTTGTCTTGATTCTCTTCTCAGCCTGCGGACGAAGTTCATCCATCATCTTATCAGCTGTCATGCCTGTGAACTGCATATACTGGTCAAGAGTCAGTCCCTGCTGCTGCATTCTCTGAGCGAATTCATCAAGCATCTGTCTTGCCTGTGTATCAACCATAGCTTCCGGAAGATCCATCTTAGCTGATTCGATGATCGCATCTACAGCTGCATCTTCCTGTGCTCTCTTGCCATCGTTTACTTTCTGCTCTTTGATCTTAGCTTTGATATCAGCTTTTAATTCATCAAGAGTATCGAATTCTGATACTTCTGAAGCAAATTCATCATCCAGCTCCGGAAGTTCTTTTGCTTTGATTGTGTGTACTGTACACTTAAATGTAGCATCTTTTCCTGCAAGCTCTTCAGAGTGATACTCTTTCGGGAATGTCACATTCACTTCTACTTCTTTGTCGATCTCAGCTCCGATCAGCTGCTCTTCAAATCCAGGAATGAATGATCCGGAACCGATTGTCAGCGGATAATCTTCTCCTTTTCCACCTTCAAATGCAACACCGTCTACAAATCCTTCGAAATCTAATGTTACTTCATCTTTATCCTGAACTGCGCGGTCTGTCACTTCGATTGTTCTTGCATTGCGCTCGCGCTCTTTTTCAATCTCTTCATCAACTTCCTTCTGTGTCACTCTTGTAGATACTTTATCTACTTTCAGTCCTTTGTAATCTCCGAGTGTCACTTCCGGTTTTGTAGCTACTTCTGCTGTGAAAATGAACGGTTTTCCTTTTTCCATCTGTACAACCTCGATCTTCGGCTGAGACACGATGTCCAGTTCACTTTCATCATAAGCTTTTGCATATGCGTCCGGAATCATGTTGTTTGCTGCTTCATCATAGAATACTTCCGGTCCGTACATTTTTTCGATCATCTGACGCGGAACTTTCCCTTTACGGAATCCCGGAATATTGATCTGTTTGCGCTGTTTTAAGTAAGCTGCCTGCAGTGCTTTCTCTACATCTTCTGCAGCTACTTCTACTGTAAGCTTCGCCATATTATGCTCTAACTTTTCTACCTGTAAACTCATCTTTCTATTTCCTCCTTGATTCGTACCATTCAAACGCAAATTGTATATTCGCAGTCATTGAATTAGTATAGCATAGTCACTTCAATATTTCCAGTACTTTTTAATAATAAACTACTCCATGCCCGATTTCTTCTGCCTTTTCCTTTCCGCACAGGAGCTCGATCAGCTTCAATGCGAATGGAATCGCGGTTCCCAGTCCCCGGCTTGTGATCATATGCCCGTCTACATTTACCGGCTCTTCATTTGTCTCTGCGTGAGAAAGTCCTGACTCCATGCCCGGATAACAGCATGCTTTTCTTCCTTCCAGAAATCCCAGTTCTCCAAATACAGTAGGCGCTGCACAGATTGCTGCCAGATAACGCTCTTTTGCATAAAATTCTTTGAGCAGCGCACACAAATCTCTGTGTTCTTTCAAATGCTTTGTCCCCGGCATCCCACCCGGCAGTACGAGCATATCCATTCCCTCAAACTCCATCTCCTCAAACAGGGCGTCTGCCTCGACACCGATTCCGTGTGAGCCATGTACTGTCTTTTCTCCTGTGACCGATACGTTCGTCACAGTAACACCTGCCCTGCGCAGCAGATCCGTAACCGTAAGTCCTTCGATTTCTTCAAATCCTTCTGCGAGAAATACCGCAATCTGTTTCATGATCATTTCCTCCTGACTTAAAATCTGAACCTGATTTTCATTTCTTTCATATGGTAAAAAGTGTAGCAAATCCCTGTTAAAAATGCAATGCCTCCCCGTTTACATTTTCCGTTTTTCATATTATGATGATACCGGATATCAAACAACAAACGATGTTTTCAAAGAAAGGAGTTTTTCATGGAAATCGAGCGCAAATATCTGATTTCATCTGTCCCCTTTGCTCTTTCATCATATCCATGCCGCAAGATCGAACAGGGATATCTCTCCACTGCACCTGTGGTACGTATCCGCCGGGACAACAATGACTACATTCTGACTTACAAATCCAAAGGAATGATGATCCGGGAAGAATACAATCTTCCGCTGACAAAAGAATCCTATGAACATTTAAAAGAAAAAATCGACGGACGGCTCATCACGAAAAAAAGATATGTGATCCCTCTTAAGGATTCCCTCTTTATTGAGCTTGATATTTTTTCCGGAGACCTTGCGCCTCTGATGCTTGCGGAAGTAGAATTTCCTGATAAAGAGACTGCCAATCACTTTACTCCACCCAAATGGTTCGGCGAAGACGTTACCTTTTCTTCTTCCTATCATAACAGTACACTCAGCAAACTCTGATATCAACTTTTTGTGGCTTTTTGTTCTTTCGCTACGTTTTGTCGCATAGATATCTATTTATAGGGAAAATTGTTATAATTTACTAAGCTTTTAACAATTCCCTGTAAATGGAGGTACAGCAATGTCTAATATTCAGCTTGTTGAAAATTTATACCGTCTTCGTAAAGCACATCACTACACTCAGCAAGAGATCAGTGACTTGCTCAATATTTCCAGACAGGCTTATTCCAACTACGAAACCAGTAAACGGACACCGGATCTGGATTCTCTGATGCGTCTGGCTGATATCTATGGAGTATCTCTCGACCAGCTGGTCAATCATCCCTGTACAAAAGACGGACTGATCCTCGAACAGAAAGGTCCCTTTACGTATGCCATGGAGATCGACACTGCCGATACACTCTATCTTACGCGGGAAGAAGTCGAACTGATCAAGGGATACCGGGCCATGAATCCGGAAGATAAATTACTATTGAAAAAACTGTTGTAATAAAGAAAAAGGAAATCCGCCAGCTCCAGTCGGATTTCCTTTTTTTATTATTCTCCCAGTCCAAATCTCTCGTGAACTGCATTGATCGCACGTTCTACATCGCTTTCATTGATCAGAACCGTGATTCTTACTTCTGATGTTGAAATCATATGGATGTTGACTCTGGCATTTGTCAGTGCCTCGAACATCTTGGCAGCAACACCCGGATTACTCATCATTCCTGCTCCGACAATCGAGATCTTCGCTACACTCTCCTGAGAATTGATTTCCTGGATCGTCAGCGCTTCTTTATTTTCTTCCAGGATCGCCAGTGTATCCTGAAGATCATCCTCTGCCACTGTAAAGGAAATATCTTTTGTACCGTCTCTTCCTACAGACTGAAGAATGATGTCCACATTGATATTCTTCTTTGCAAGTGTATTGAAGATCTTGAACGCTGTTCCCGGTTTGTCTTCGATTCCGATGACAGAAATTCTCGCTGTATTTTTATCAGATGCAACTCCGCTGATTAACAATTTTTCCACTTTTACTACCTCCTTGACCACCGTACCTTCTTCTCTGTTCATGCTGGAACGTACAACCAGCTGTACTCCATATTTTTTCGCCATTTCCACAGAACGGTTATGCAGGACATTCGCCCCCATGGATGCCAGCTCCTGCATCTCATCATAACTGATTTCTTTTAATTTTCTCGCAGAAGGAACAATTCGTGGATCTGCGGTATACACACCGTCTACATCCGTATAAATCTCGCACGCATCTGCGCCCAGAGCCGCTGCGATTGCAACTGCCGTGGTATCTGAACCGCCCCGTCCCATTGTCGCATAATCCTCATATTTGTTCACTCCCTGGAATCCAGTGACGATCACGATCTTCCGGTATCCCAGTTCGTGGAGGATTCTCTCAGATTCTACCTTCTTGAATCTTGCATTTCCATAGGTGGATGTGCTGTGCATCTTTACCTGAAATGCATTCAGCGATACTGCCGGGATTCCCAGCTTATGAAATGCCATCGCCATCAGTGACACAGAAATCTGTTCCCCTGTTGTCAACAACATATCCATCTCTCTCTTGGATGGATTCAGATTAATCTCTTTTGCTTTTGCGATCAGATCATCTGTTGTGTCTCCCATCGCTGAAAGGACCACGATCACATCGTGTCCGTTTTTATAATCTTCCGCGCAGCGCTCTGCCACACGAAAAATACACTCTTTATCTGCGACCGAACTGCCGCCAAACTTCTTTACTATCAGCATTTTTTCTTCCTCTCTGTTTACCGTTCATTGTCCATCTCAAAAAGACGGGAAAGCAGCCTGTGTCCTTCTTTCTCGAACAATGGGCTCTTATTGCCCAGTCTTTCTGAATACTCCGGCATTCCTTCTGCTTTCTTTCTGGAATCATATAAAAGATACGGAACCGGATTACCGGTATGTGTGCGGACACAGATCGCGTCGGATGATCCGGAAGGACTAACATCCTGAAATCCATGCAAAGATCTTCCAGTTCCCCAACGATCGGTCCGATGATCTTCTGATCGATATTTTCAATCGCCTTAATCTTATCCGGAATACTTCCCTGATGTCCCATCTCATCCGGTGCTTCAATGTGTACATATACAAAATCATAATCCTGCGCCGCCAGCGCGTCCACTGCTGCCTCCGCTTTTCCTGTATAGTTCGTGTGAAGTCCTCCGTTTGCACCTTCTACGATAATATTGTCAAGCCCTGCTCCTACAGCAATCCCCTTCAACAGATCCACTGCTGAGATCATGGCTCCTTTTTTATGATATTTTTCCTCGAAAGCGGTCAGCATCGGCCTGGTACCTGCCCCCCAGAACCATACGGAATTGGCAGGGTTGAGTCCTTTTGCCTTTCGCTCCAGATTCAGCGGATGATTGCTTAAGATCCGGTAGCTGGTCTCCATCATTTCCCGAAGTACCGCATCCTGAGGGAGATACTCCCCAATCCGCTTTGTCAGGATATCATGAGGCGCTGTCAATTCGACTACACTTCCGAATTTATGGATCAGCAAATGCCTGTAACTCGTGCCTGTATAAAACTCATACCCACCTCTTCGCATTTCCTGCATCAGGGTCTCCATCAGAACAGCCGCATCCTCAGTGCTGATCTCGCTGGAACTGTGATCCAGAATCCGTTTATCCTCATACCGCTCTTCTTCCTCGGACAAGGTCACCAGATTACAGCGAAAAGATACATCGGTTGGCGCCATATCCACCCCGATACTCAACGCCTCCAAAGGTGAGCGTCCGGTATAATATTCCTTTGGATCATATCCGATCACAGAAAGATTCGCCGTATCACTTCCCGGAGCCATCCCGTCGGGAACAGTCTGCACCATGCCAATCTCTGAAATCTGCGCCATGCGGTCCAGATTTGGAGTATGCGCCTTCTCCAGAGGTGTCATACCGCCCAGTTCTTCCAACGGTTCATCTGCCATCCCGTCACATAAAACAACAACATATTTCATACGCATCCTCACCCTTCTACTCTAATCCGGTGGAGAATGGACGGAAATTCTTTCTGGCACTGTTCAAAATGTCCTTCTGTCATAATTTCTGTCAGAAATCCGAATTCTCCCTCCAACGGTTCCACCTGTACAATCTCAATCGGTCCGAATTTACTTTCCAGATGTGCTTTCATTGCCTGTGGTTCTCCCTTGATCCGCACAAAGAAACGCTTGCTCGTATCCGAGATCGGAAGCAGTTCCACTTTATCCTGATCCCACATCGTCATAATATTCCGGTTCAAATGCTTTACTTCATCTACAATATCAGAAACAACCGCACTCGCTGTCGGAAGCTTTCCTGCACCGCTTCCGTAAAACATTGCATCTCCGAGTACATTGCCATGTACAAAAATCGCATTAAAGACATCATTTACGCTATACAATGGATGCGAAGAGCTCAGCAGATACGGAGCAACGATGGCATGGATATGATCTTCATCCCTTCTGCTGCATGCAAGAAGCTTGATCGTCATTCCCATTGCCTTTGCATACATCATATCTTCTTTTGTAATCTGCGTGATCCCCTCTGTATAAATATCTTCAAAATCCACCTGCTGTCCGGAAATCAAAGATGAAAGAATCGCAATCTTCCGGCATGCATCATATCCTTCCACGTCCGCTTCCGGATTTCGTTCCGCATACCCTTTTTCCTGCGCCTCTTTTAAAACTTCCTCATAATCTGCTCCTTCATAAAACATCTTACTGAGCATATAATTGGTCGTTCCGTTTAAAATCCCTGTGATTTCTTCAATCTCATCTGCTGTCATTGAAGAATTTAACGGACGGATGATCGGAATTCCGCCTCCGACACTGGCCTCAAACAGAAAATTGATATTTTTCTCCCTTGCAATGGAAAGCAGCTCTGCACCGTGCTTTGCCACCAGCGCTTTGTTTGAGGTCACCACGCTTTTTCCGGCCATCAGGCACTTCTTCACAAAAGTATATGCGGGTTCAATCCCGCCCATTACCTCTACTACGATCTGAATGGAAGGATCTTCTGCGATCACCTGAAAATCATGTACGATTTTTTCCTGAATCGGATCTCCCGGGAAATCTCTCAGATCCAGAATGTATTTTACATGGATCTCATCCCCGGCTCTCTGGTCGATTCGTTCCTTATTGGTCTGTAATACTTCAATGACTCCGGATCCCACCGTGCCATATCCCATAACTGCTATATTTACCATATTCGCCTTCCTTCCTGTTCTTTTTTCTGCATCTGTCCTACTCTTCCGGGTTTTTCGGAGCACTTAAATATGCGTTGATAAACGGATCCAGGTTGCCGTCCAGCACACCGTTCACATTGCTGATCTCCATATTCGTACGGTGATCCTTCACCAGTGTATACGGCTGCATGACATAGGAACGGATCTGGCTTCCGAATCCGATCTCCTTGATCTCACCGCGAATACCGGACACTTTGTCTGCTTGCTCCTGCTGCTTCATCAGATACAGCTTGGCTTTGAGCATTTGCATGGCTTTGTCTTTATTCATGTGCTGAGAACGCTCATTCTGACACTGAACAACAATTCCTGTCGGGAAATGCGTGATACGGATTGCCGAAGAAGTCTTATTGATATGCTGTCCACCTGCTCCGCTGGAACGATATGTGTCGATCCTGATATCGTCATCATTGATCTCAATATCAATATCTTCCTCAATATCCGGAATCACATCACAGGATGCAAAAGAAGTCTGCCGCTTTCCGGCCGCATTAAACGGAGAAATTCTGACCAGTCTGTGCACCCCTTTTTCAGAGCGCAGATATCCGTAAGCATTCTCTCCTCGTACTTCAAATGTCACGCCTTTGATTCCCGCAACATCTCCTTCCAGATAATCCAGAACTTCTACGGAAAATCCCTTTTTCTCTGCCCATCTGGTGTACATTCTGTAAAGCATGTTTGCCCAGTCACAGGATTCTGTTCCGCCTGCTCCGGCGTGAAGCGTAACGATCGCATGATCTCTGTCATACTCTCCGGTCAGAAGTGTCTGGATCCTCAGCTCTTCAAACTCTCCTTCAAAACGGAGCAGTTCTTCCTCGATCTCCTGCACCGTCTCTTCGTCCTGTTCCTCCTGACTCATCTCAATCAGCAGTCCCAGATCCTCATAATCTGCGTACATCTGCTCAATCTGCTTTACCGAATCCTGAAGACTTTTCAATACCTGCATCGTCTGTCTGGACTGATCCGGATTATCCCAGAATCCCGGCTCCTCGATCGTTCTTTCTAATTCCTCAATTCGTTCTTTCTTTGACGCTAAGTCAAAGTGAATCCCTCAAATCTTTCAGCGGCTCTTCGTATGCACTCAGTCTTACTTTCAGTTCATCTAATAAAACCACCTTGATCACCTCTTTCTTTTTTCAAAAATCTGTTTTAAATCAACATTGACTGTGTATATATTGCAGCACAATGTCTGATGCAGTATACACACAGTCAACAAAATATTCAGGCACTTACCTGGTTACTATTTTCTTCCGCAGCACTGTTTGTACTTCTTGCCACTTCCGCACGGGCATGGATCATTTGGATAAACCTTTTTCTCTTCCCGTTTTTTCGGAGTGTGTGATGCGCTGTCATCTTTGTTTGTTCCGGTCGCCTGTGCCACCTGCTCTCTTTCTACCTTCTGCTCGATCCGGATATGGAATAAGGTACGGATCGTCGTCTCTGCGATGGAATTGGTCATCTCGCCGAACATATCGTATCCCATCATCTTATATTCTACCAGTGGATCTCTCTGTCCGTATGCCTGCAGACCGATTCCCTGACGGAGCTGATCCATATCATCGATGTGATCCATCCAGCGTGTATCGATTGCCTTTAACAGTACCACTCGCTCCATCTCACGCAGCTGCTCTGCTTCCGGGAATTCTGCTTCTTTCTCCTCGTATGCTTTTACAGCACGCTCTTTCAATGTATGCTTGAGCTCTTTCTGTCTCATGTCCTTGACTTCCTCTGCATCCGGCATCTTCAGCATCGGAATCTCCCCGTGAAGTGTCAGCTCCAGTCCTGCCAGATCCCATTCTTCCGAATCTGCATCCGGTGCGGCAAAGCGGTCTGTCATATTTTCTACATATTCTGTCATCATATTGTAGATGGTATCTCGCATGCTCTCTCCGTCCAGAACACGACGTCTTTCCTCATAAATGATCTCTCTCTGCTCATTCATAACCTGATCGTATTCCAGCAGATTCTTACGGATTCCAAAGTTATTGCCCTCGATCTTCTTCTGTGCTTTCTCAATCGCACTGGAGAGCATCTTATGCTCGATCTGTTCTCCGTCCTCTACACCAAGTGTGTTGAATACACTCATCAGACGTTCAGAACCAAACAGACGCATCAGATCATCCTCCAGAGAAATGTAGAAACGGGATTCTCCCGGATCTCCCTGTCGTCCGGAACGTCCGCGCAGCTGGTTGTCAATACGTCTGGATTCATGACGCTCTGTACCGATGATCTTAAGACCTCCGGCCTCTCTTGCAGCATCATCCAGCTTGATATCCGTACCACGTCCGGCCATGTTGGTCGCAATCGTGACTGCTCCGTGCTGTCCCGCATCTGCCACGATTTCTGCTTCCAGTTCATGATACTTGGCATTCAATACCTTATGCTGAATTCCTTCTTTTTTCAGCATTTTGCTGAGCAGCTCTGAAACCTCGATCGTGATCGTACCAACCAGGACCGGCTGTCCCGTTGCATGCGCTTCTTTCACGGCTTCAACGACTGCGTGGTATTTTTCCTGTTTTGTCTTATATACTGCGTCTTCGAGATCTTTTCTCTGAACCGGACGGTTGGTCGGGATCTCTACAACGTCCATTCCGTAAATATCACGGAACTCTTTTTCCTCAGTCAAGGCAGTACCTGTCATACCGCTCTTCTTCTCATACTTGTTGAACAGGTTCTGGAATGTAATAGTTGCCAGTGTCTTGCTCTCTCTTCTGACCTTCACATGCTCTTTTGCTTCGATCGCCTGATGCAGTCCGTCCGAATACCGTCTTCCCGGCATGATACGTCCGGTGAACTCATCCACGATCATAACCTCTCCCTCCTGAGTCACCACGTAATCCTGATCGCGGAACATCAGGTTATGCGCACGCAGCGCCAGAATGATGTTGTGCTGGATCTCCAGATTCTCCGGATCTGCCAGGTTCTCGATATGGAAGAAGTTTTCTACCTTCTTCACACCGTCTTCTGTCAGATTGACAACCTTTTCTTTCTCGTTGACAATAAAATCTCCGGACTCTTCAATATCTTCTCCCATGATCGCATTGATCTTGGAAAACTCACCGCTTGCTTCTCCTCTTTCCAGCTGGCGTGCCAGAATATCGCATGCCTCATACAATTTTGTAGATTTATTACTCTGTCCGGAAATGATCAGCGGAGTTCTGGCTTCATCGATCAATACAGAGTCAACCTCATCGATAACCGCAAAGTTCAGCCCTCTTTGTACAAGCTGTTCCTTGTAGATCACCATGTTGTCTCTCAGATAATCAAATCCCAGTTCGTTGTTCGTTACATATGTAATATCACAATTATATGCCGCGCGGCGCTCATCATTGTCCATATCATTGAGAACCACACCGACTGTCAGTCCCAGAAATTCGTGTACTTTTCCCATCCACTCAGCATCACGCTTTGCCAGATAATCATTGACTGTGACAATGTGAACTCCTTTTCCTTCCAGCGCATTCAGATATGCCGGAAGTGTGGATACCAGTGTCTTACCTTCACCTGTACGCATCTCTGCGATACGTCCCTGATGCAGGATGATACCGCCGATCAGCTGTACCCGGTAATGGCGCATCCCCATACTTCTATATGCACCTTCTCTTACAACTGCATATGCCTCCGGGAGAATATCATCCAGTGTCTCTCCCTCTTTGAGACGTTCTTTAAACTCTCTTGTCTTATCCTTTAATTCCGCATCCGAAAGCGCTTTCATCTCTGGCTCCAGCGCCTCAATGCGATCCACAATCGGATAGATTCTCTTCAGCTCGTGCTGGCTGTGAGTCCCGAAAATTTTATCCATTAAACCCATAATCTGCAATCTGCTCCTTGTCTAAATTTACTCTGCCTACCATTCTATCACTAACTTTCCATGAATTCAACCAATTCATGTTTTTGTTCCGCTTTGTTTACATTTCATTTACAAACGGAGCAGATTTTTATAAGGAATTGTCCCTCCAAACAGATCCAGTGCACTTCCGATCGTAAAATCCAGCTTTCCATGTCCAAGATTTTTGAATTTTTCCAGTTCTTCCATACTTCCGATCCCGCCCGCATAAGTAACAGGAATCCCTTCCCATCTGCCAAGCAGTTCTACAAGTTCTCCTTCCACTCCGGAAGATTTTCCTTCCACATCCACACCGTGTACCAGAAATTCATCACAGTACTGCGCCATTTCATCAAGCAATTCCTCTGACAGTTTTTCTTTGGTAAACGTCTGCCACCGGTTTGTCACGATGTAATATTCATCCCCCTTTTTCCGGCAGCTCAGATCCAGAACTATCCTCTCTTTTCCGACCATCTCTTTGAGTCGTCTCAAACGGCTGCGATTCACCTCTCCTTCACGAAATATATAAGAGGTTACGATCACATGGCTGGCACCTGCATCCAGATATTCTTCTGCATTTCCCGCCGTGATGCCGCCGCCGATCTGCATCCCTCCCGGATATGCCGAAAGCGCCAGGAGCGCCTGTTCTTTCGTTGCCTCAAAATATTTGGAATCTCTGGAGTTGAGCAGAATGATATGCCCGCCTTTGAGTCCATCCTGTTTATATTTTTCTGCATACCAGGCTGCATCCTGTTCTGAAGTAAAATTGGTCTGTGCCATATCGCCTTCATCTTTTAAGCTGCCGCCGACGATCTGTTTTACTTTTCCGTTATGTATATCAATACAAGGTCTGAACTTCATCACAATTCTCCTTTTATAGAAAAGTGCTGCAAAAACTTCTTCTGCAGCACTTGTTTATCCGGTATTCAAAACCTACTTGTTATTCTCCCGGTTCTGTGCGTTATGATCTTTGGTCATTCCATCCGCAGCATCATCTACCGCATCCGTGGCTCCCCTTGTCAGATCATCCACTCCATTGGTCACACCATCCACTACATCATTCACACCGTCTGTGACATCATCTACCACGTTGTCTGCTTTTCCGTTACTGTTGTCATCTGTACGGTTTTCATTTCTGTCTGTCTTGTCATTGTTGTCCTTTGTTTTGTCAGTTGCATCATTCATTGTTGTATCGTTCTGTGTATCTCTTCTGTTTCCACATGCAGTCGTGCCCAGAAGCATACAGGTACACATCAGCAATACAAGCAGTTTTTTTCTGTTTTTCATAATCTTCTTCCTTTCATAAAATATAGTCTTACACTGTTAAGTTTTCCTTTTTTTAATATTTTATGAATGGAATTTTTTCTTTTTTATGCTCTTGGTCCTGCTGATTTCCTCAGTTTTTCCAATGCTCTTGACTCCAGCTGACGGATCCGTTCTCTGGTCACGCCGAGTATCTGTCCGGTTTCTTCGAGCGTATGTACATTACCGTCCTCCAGACCGTAGCGGAGTCTTAAGATTTTCTGCTCTTTTTCTGTCAGCGTGGAAAGCATCTCCTGCACTTCTTCTTTCTGTACCAGTGCCGCAACAGCCTCCTCCGGAGTCGGTTCCTGTGTATCTTCAATAAAGTCTTCCAGATTGCTGTCCTCTTCATCTCCCACCGGAGTCTCCAGAGAAACCGGATTTTTGATATAGCTCTGCATGCGCTCTACTTCTTCTGTTGTCATATGCAGCTCTTTTGCAATCTCCTCTGCAGCAACTTCACGCCCGAGTGTCTGTTCCATCTTCCGCTCTGTTTTGCTGATCTTATTCATATTCTGAGCCACACGGACCGGCACGCGAATCTCTCTGGACTGGGAATCCAGCGCCCGCAGAATGGCTTCTTTGATCCACCATACCGCATAGGTGGAAAATTTACTGCCCTTTGTGTAGTCAAATTTTTCCACTGCACGCATCAGACCGATATTACCTTCCTGGATCAAATCCATAAACTGCATTCCTTTTCCGGCATAATGCTTTGCCACCGCAACCACCAGACGCAGATTTGCTTCCTCCATCTTTCGTCGTGCTTCTGTATCTCCTTCTGCGATCTGTCTGCCAAGTTCCAGTTCTTCCTCTGCTGTAAGCAGCGGTATCCTGCCGATCTCTTTTAAATAAATCTTTAACGGTTCCGTCATATCCACCGAATCCGGCACCAGATCCTCTGTCTCTGCTCCCAGATCCAGTTCTTCCTCCAACAGTTCCTTTTCTATCTCTTTACTCATATATTTTCATGCCTTTCTTTTCACGTAAGTCTCTGCTTATAGTTTTTCAATCACCTGACCGCTTCTGTAGGCTGCAAGCAGCGACTCCAGATCTGATACCTGCTCTTTTAATTCGGTGCCGATATCTGTATTTCCAACGAGACGGCGTTCTGTCACCCGTTTCACTACCATGTAATCCGAATGAATATCGCTTCCCTTTTCCACCGCAGCCTCTTTCGACTCAAAAGGCTCATGGGCAACCAGAACAAGACCATAGGAGTTGTAGACAAGGGTATACCCTGCAATTCCCGTCTCTTTCTGATACGCCCTGGAAAAACCTCCATCGATGACCAGAACTTTCCCATTACACTTGATCGGACTTTCTCCGTTTTTACATTTTACAGGAACGTGCCCGTTGACAATGTGGGCTCCTCCGGGTGCAGTCCGAACTCTTCCAGAATCTCGTCTACCACCTCTTCTTTTTCCAGAAGTTCGTAATACGGATTCTTTTTCTCCAGATGCGTCTCTTTTGCCTCGATAAAATACCGCTCAAAGGTCGCCATCTTGTCTTTTCCGAACAGCGGAGAATCCGGATGCTGCCAGATGCACCACATGATATTCTTTCCTTGCTCTTTTTCCTGTTCATCCAGCGCGAAAAAGCCTTTTCTTACATAGCCTTCCAGCGCATCATACAGACTTTTCCCACGGTAGCTTTTTCCACAGAGCTGTACTTCCTTTAAAGATCCGTCCTCTCTAAGCGGTACGCATCCGTGATACAAAAGATTGTTGTTATACACCTTGTATAATCCACCTTTTGCAAGCAAAAACCGCATATGATCCTGCAGCTTTTCACATCCTGCAAATGCTTTTTCCAGGCGTTCCATAATCTCCTCTTCCTCTTCGGTCAGTTCATACGGAGCTGCCGGATCAATGGTCGGAAAGCTATCATCTTTTAACGGATATTCTTTTCCATCCAGCAGGATCGTGCCTTTTTTATAATCAATCCTGTGCAGCAGTGCACGTTCTTCCATCTGAAATTCCGGATGCTGAAGAATCAGTTTTCCTTCTACCTTAAACTGTATCACGGAAATTGCCTTGTGCATCCGAAGATTCATCTCCATCTCCGCCTTTTGCTGGCGTTCGCTCCCTTTTCGCCTGAAACAGGTACAGGGGTCGTCCCCATAAATGCGAAGTGCAAAATTCGCCAGAGGCAGAAGATTGATCCCGTATCCATCCTCCAGAATATCCAGATTCCCATAACGGGCACAGATCCGGATTACATTGGCAATGCAGCCTCTTTGCCCTGCTGCCGCCCCCATCCAGAGCACATCATGATTGCCCCACTGAATATCCACTGAATGATAGGTCATCAGCTTATCCATGATAATATGCGGGCCCGGTCCTCTGTCATAAATATCACCGACAATATGTAAATGATCGATCACAAGCCTCTGGATCAGATCTGCGATCGCACAGATAAATTCTTCTGCCCTGCCGATCCGGATGATTGTCTGAATGATCTCATTATAGTAGGATTCCTTGTCATGAAGCTCCGCCTTTTCCGTGATCAGTTCTTCTATGACATAAGCAAAATCTTTCGGAAGTGCCTTGCGTACTTTAGAACGGGTATACTTACTGGCTGCCCGTTTGCTCACCTCGATCAGGCGGTACAGCTGAATTTTATACCAGTCTTCCATATGCTTCTCGGTCCGCTTTACCTGCTCTGTCTTCTCTTTTGGATAATAGATCAAAGTAGCCAGCTCCTGCTTTTCCCGCTTCCCAAGCGTATATCCAAATACATCCTCGATTTTGCTTCGCACCGCACCGGATCCATTCTTCAGCACATGGGAAAACGCCTCCCATTCCCCATGAATGTCCGTCAGAAAATGCTCGGTTCCTTTCGGAAGATTCAAGATCGCCTGCAGATTGATGATCTCTGTAGAAGCCGCCGCGATCGTCGGATACAGATCCGACAGCCGCTCCAGATATCTTGTCTCTAATCCTTTCATGACACTCCCCGCTCTTTACTCAAACTCTGATTAAAACTGAATCACATCACTCATATCATACATGCCGGCTGTTTTTCCCGCCAGGAACTTGGCTGCTTCCACCGCGCCTTTTCCAAACACGCTTCTGGAATATGCTGTATGCTTAAATTCGATCACTTCATCCATTCCTGCAAAGATCACCTCATGCTCTCCCACGATTGTTCCGCCGCGAACCGCTGAAATTCCGATTTCTTTCTCTTCTCTTTTTTTGCGGTACTGGCTTCTGTCATATACATACGTATATTCATGATCCAGTGCTTCATTGACAGAATCCGCAAGCGCCAGTGCAGTACCGCTTGGAGCATCCACTTTCTGGTTGTGATGACGCTCTACCAGCTCAATATCATATCCCGCCGGCGCCAGTACTTTTGCGGCATCTTTCAAGAGCTTCATCAGCAGATTGATCCCCATGGACATATTCGCTGATTTTAAAACAGCTGTCTGCTCTGCTGCTTTTTCTACTTTTTCAAGCTGGGCTTCAGAAAGTCCCGTGGTACAAAGTACGACCGGAAGCCGTCTGTTCACACAATAGTCCAAAAGTCCGTCCACTGCTGCCGCATTGGAAAAATCGATCACTACGTCTGCCTCTGCATCACACGCTTCCATCGATGAAAACACCGGATACGGATTCTGCACTCCCTGAAACTGATCCACTCCTGCTACAATCTCCACTTTACTGTCTGCTTCCGCAATTTTTGTGATCACCTGTCCCATTTTTCCATTGCAGCCATGCATGATTATCTTTATCATCCTGATTTCCTCCTCGTTCTGTATCTTTCATTTTCCACACCGGAAAACGTTATTCTTTCACGCTATACCGATCCGGACTTTTCAATACACGCCTGCAAAAGACAGACTTTACCCGGATGGGTATACAAAAAAGGATATCACATTCTGGCTATTTGCTCAATCTATGATATCCTTTTAACAATTTTTTATGCTAACTGAATTCCGAACTCCTGCATTGCTTTTTTCAGCTGCACGGTATGCGCTTCACTCAGCTCTGTCAGCGGCATTCTCAATCCGCCGACTTCCATTCCCATCAGATTCACTGCTTTTTTCACCGGAATCGGATTCACTTCGCAGAACAGTGCCTCGATCAGAGGAAGTGCCTTCAGCTGTAATGCCCTGCTTCCCGCAATATCTCCCGCAAAGAAGCTTGCACAGATATCATGTGTCTCTCTCGGAGCCACATTGGACAATACAGAAATCACACCTTTTCCGCCCAGTGACAGGATCGGAACGATCTGATCGTCATTTCCGGAATATACATCCACTTTCCCGTCTGTCAGCTGCAAGATCTTCGCTACCTGTGAGATATTTCCGGATGCTTCCTTGACTGCCACAATGTTGTCAGTCTCTTTCGCCAGTGTCGCTACGGTGGATGGCTCAATATTCACTCCGGTTCTGCTCGCTACGCTGTACAAGATGATCGGCGCTTTTGTCTCGGCCGCGATCGCCTTATAATGCGCAATCAGTCCCGTCTGTGTCGCTTTATTATAATATGGGGTTACAAGAAGTACGCCATCTGCACCGCTCTCGGCTGCTTCTCTTGACATCTCGACTGCAGTCCGTGTACAGTTGGAACCTGTTCCTGCAATGACCGGAATCCGTCCTTTCGTCTGTCTGATCGTAAACTTGATGCAGTCCATATGCTCCTCTTCCGTCAATGTAGACGATTCCCCTGTTGTACCGCAGATCACAATACTGTCGGTACCGTTATCACAATGAAACTGGATCAATTCGTCCAGCTTTTCATAATTCACACTTCCATCTGCATGAAATGGTGTAATAATCGCAACTCCTGCTCCTGTAAAAATTGACATATTTATCCTCCTGACCTTGTCGATTCTCTACTCAGTAATGTTTATGAAATTTTATCATTATTCAGAAGTGATGTCAACGATGGGAATGTGAAAAACGTCCTATTCCATGCACTCCAGCTTGCTCACAGATACTTCATAGGCTGTTCGTGTCTGTGTTTCGGTCTCGGAAATTTTCTTCACATAATCTCTGCTCTGGATTCTTCCCAGTATCTGTACATGCTCTCCCACTTCAAATCCGGACGCATACCGTGCATTTCTTCCCCAGCAGATACACGGAATGTAGTCCGATTTTCCGTACGGACGGTTCACCGCCAGAAGCAGGTCCGCGATTTCCCGTCCAAGCGGTGTTTTCCTGTACACCGGCTTTTTACAGATATACCCCTCCAGCAGAATGTGATTTGTTTTCGCCCCATCCAGTTCCTCGTCAATAAATTCTACCTCTCTTACAAACACAGACAGCACCAGGCGGTTTTTCTGTTCTTCATGCCGGTTATAAGAACGGAACTGCCCGGATACCTTGATCGCCTCTCCTGTATAATCCTGCGTCACATCGATCAGACGTTCTGAGATCATGAGAGGAATCCGGTCATTTGAATTACTCAGACGCTTCACAAGCACATCCGCCATATAGAATCCCTCTCCGAACACCTCGTGGCTGTATGTAAACCCGGATGCCACAACTCCCATGATGGTTACCTGATTGTTTTCAATAATCTTATCTGACATAATTTGTAGTACTCCCTTCCTCGTATGTGGTATTTTATATTTTTGAGTCAACTTAAGTCTATGACATCATACCGCAGTTTAGACCCGATTGTCCGAAAAACCGTTCGACAAAATCTATCGACAATTTTTTTATTTGCCTGTCACAAGAGTACTTGTAAAATCTGAAATTTATGATAGAATGAAAAAGTTGTAACAAGAGAACACACATTAACATAAGTAGGAAAGAGTGTAAAATTATGAAAACAAAACGTGAAGATGTTAGAAATATTGCCATTATCGCTCATGTTGACCACGGAAAAACAACACTCGTGGATGAGCTCTTAAAACAAAGCGGTGTATTCCGCGAAAATCAGGATGTTGCGGAACGTGTCATGGACTCCAACGATATTGAAAGAGAACGTGGAATCACGATTCTCTCCAAAAATACTGCAGTCTATTACAAAGGAACCAAGATCAACATCATCGATACGCCCGGACATGCGGACTTCGGCGGTGAAGTAGAACGTGTCCTGAAAATGGTAAACGGTGTCGTACTTGTAGTCGATGCCTTTGAAGGCGCCATGCCGCAGACCAAATTCGTACTGAGAAAAGCACTGGAATTAGACCTTCCGGTTATCGTCTGCATCAATAAGATCGACCGCCCGGAAGCCCGCCCGGATGAAGTGATCGATGAGATCCTGGAGCTTTTCATGGAACTGGATGCTTCTGACGAGCAGCTGGACTGCCCGTTTGTCTATGCTTCCGCAAAATCAGGAATTGCGGTCCTTGACCTTTCTGACGAAGAAAAAGATATGCAGCCATTGTTTGAGACGATCCTCGAATACATCCCGGCTCCGGAGGGCGATCCCGAGGCACCGACACAGATGCTGATCAGTACCATTGATTACAATGAATACGTCGGACGGATCGGAGTCGGAAAAGTAGACAACGGAACGATTCGTGTCAATCAGGATATGCTCCTTTTAAACCATCACGATCCGGACAAGCAGCAGAAAGTCAAGATCAGCAAACTGTATGAATTTGACGGTCTGAACAAAGTAGAAGTAAAAGAAGCCACGATCGGTTCTATTGTAGCGATTTCCGGTATTTCCGATATTTCCATCGGAGACACCCTCTGCTCTCCTGAGAATCCGGAAGCCATTCCATTCCAGAAGATTTCCGAACCGACGATCTCCATGCAGTTCATCGTCAATGACAGCCCGTTTGCAGGAAGAGAAGGAAAATTCGTTACTTCCCGTCACCTGCGCGACCGTCTTCTGCGCGAACTGAACACCGATGTCAGCCTGCGTGTGGAAGAGACGGAGAACGCCGACAGCTTTAAAGTATCCGGACGAGGCGAGCTTCACCTTTCTGTCCTGATCGAAAATATGCGCCGTGAAGGATACGAATTTGCGGTAAGCAAAGCAGAAGTTTTATATCACACAGATGAAAACGGCAAAAAATTAGAACCAATGGAGCTTGCCTACGTGGATGTACCGGAAGAATTTACCGGAACTGTCATCGACAAACTGAGTCAGAGAAAGGGAGAGCTTCAGAACATGGGCGTTTCCAGCGGCGGTTATACAAGCTGGAATTTCTGATTCCTGCCCGCGGACTCATCGGATACCGTGGAGAATTTATGACCGATACCAAAGGAAACGGAATCCTCAACACAAGCTTTAACGGATATGCGCCGTATAAAGGAGATATCCAGTATCGCAAACAGGGATCTCTGATTGCATTTGAGACCGGTGAGTCTGTCACTTACGGACTCTACAGCGCACAGGAACGCGGTACTTTGTTTATCGGACCTGGTGAAAAAGTCTATGCCGGAATGGTCATCGGACAGAACGGAAAAGCAGAAGACATCGAATTAAACGTCTGCAAGACAAAGCATCTGACCAACACCCGTTCCTCCAGTGCAGACGAAGCGCTCCGCTTGACACCGCCTCGTATTTTGAGCCTGGAAGAAGCACTGGACTTTATCGATACCGATGAGCTTCTGGAGGTAACACCGGAAACACTGCGTATCCGCAAAAAATCCTGGATTCCAGAATGCGTAAACGCAGCAATTTGAAATAATCAGGAGACAACCATGAAAAAATATGCCAATGCCTTTTTGAAATGGATCACTTCAATCCTGGAAGTTGTCATCGCTTTGATCCTTGCAGTCACAATTATCATCATGACCTTTCAGCTGATCCTCTCATTTCAGCATTTGTCAGACCTGAATCAGTATCCAAATTATGACGATATGCTGACTACCTGTTTTAACCTGATCATCGGTGTGGAAATGATACGTATGCTGTATCTCCACACCCCGATCACAGTATTTGAGGTTCTGCTCTTTGCCATCGCAAGACAGATCATCATCGAGCATGGATCACCGCTCAACAGTCTGATCGGCGTAATCGCCATTGCAATTTTATTTGCCACAAGAAAATTTTTGTTTATGACTTTTGATGAGTCTGAAAAGATTATTTTCCGTTCCTCTCAGAAAGTCAAATATATCAATCGTCTGATCCATGTCCACATTCCTTATGAGAATGATGAGACACTGCTGGATGTGCTGTTAAAGAAGATGAAGGAAGATGAAATTGAGATCGGAGTCGGTGCCTGCACTTACTTTTCTGATTTCGGTCTGCGCATCGTTAAGATCACCGATGGAAAAATTACCCGAATTGAAGTAATTCGTTCTATACAATAGAGGAATTCCGTGCTATAATGTTTACATAGTACAAAGAACACTTTATAAAGACAAGTTCTTTGTACAATATAAACAAAAGGAGTTGACCAGTATGAACTTTATTATTAGTGGAAAAAACATCGATGTGACACCAGGTTTAAAGGACGCTATTGAACAGAAATTAGGAAAACTTGAAAGGTATTTCACTCCTGAAACAGAAATTATCGTAACACTCAGTGTGGAAAAAGAACGTCAGAAGATTGAAGTGACCATTCCTGTAAAAGGAAACATTATCCGCTCTGAGCAGACCAGCGATGATATGTATGTATCCGTTGATCTTGTAGAAGAGGTTATTGAAAGACAGCTTCGCAAATATAAAAACAAACTGGTTGCCAGAAGCCAGGGACATCCTACCGCTTCCGGTTCCGGCAATAACTTTAAAAAAGAATTTTTCGAATCAGAAGATGACACTTCTGTAGATGATGAGATCCGCATTGTCCGTACAAAACGCTTTGGCATCAAACCAATGTATCCGGAAGATGCCTGCATCCAGATGGATCTTCTTGGACATGCTTTCTTCGTATTCTGCAACGCAGAGACAGACGAAGTCAATGTTGTCTACAAAAGAAAAGATGGTTCTTTCGGACTGATCGAGCCAGAATTTTCATAAGATAAAAGGGAGTGTCGCAAAATCATCAATAATAGATGATTGAGCGGCACTTCCGCTCGTTATGAGCAAAAATCCGGTGTCTTCTCTATCACCAGAGTAAAACACCGGATTTTTGCCGTACTTTAATAAAACCTCTCGGTTTTCCATTTTTTCTATGCACTTTTTATCAAAAACAGATGCTTCCCTGTCCGCTCATTTTGAATCTTGGCATGCAGTTTATTCAGATTATATCCCAGACACAATAAAAGAATCTCCAGCCTTACTCTCGGTTTTCCTCTCAGTAGAAATCTTTGGAATTGATAATCATTTTTCAGTACGCCAAAGGCTCCTTCTACCTGAATCGAGCGGTTCATCCGGTACTGGATCCCTTTTTCGCTCAGGATGTTTTCATAGGACTCCTGACGCTTTTTCAGAAAGTTCTTCGAAAGATACAGCTTCTTGTTTCCCTTTGATTTCGTACATTTTTCTTTATACGGGCAGCCACTGCAATCTTCACATTCATATATCGTTACTTTTGATTGATAGCCGCTTTTGCTTTTTTGTTTTCTCACAGCAACCGCTCTCAGCTTTTTCTCTGCATGACAGGTGTAGGTATCAGCTGTCTCGTCATATCTCATGTTCTCGCGCTTGCTGATGTCTTTCTTAAAACTTCTCTTTTTCCATTTCTCATAGGTCTGTGGTTTGATGTATGCTTTCTGCCCGGCTCCGCTCAGGTATTCATACGCTTCTTCACTTTCATACCCGGAATCCGCAGTTACGCTTGGATAACGAAATCCCAGTTTCTTTTCCATGTCTTTCAGAAATGGCACAAGCGTCCACACATCGTTCCGGTCCTGGAAAATATCCGCTGCTACAATGTATTCGCTGTCCACTGCGATTTGGACGTTATATCCCGGTTTCAGCTGGGCATTCCTCATGTGGTCGTCTTTCATGTGCATAAAGGTGGCATCCGGATCTGTTTTACAATAATTATTCCGCCCCTGAAAACTGGCGGTATGCCAGTCATAGATCGTCTGGCGCTCCAGAAAACGACGGAACAGCTCCAGATATCTTTGATTTCTGCTTTTCCGTTTTCCTCTTCCATGTACGAAAACCGTCCCGTCCACTCTGCACTTCTCATCCAGAAACCGGCAGATTTCCTGCAGATCCTGGGTACGGGTTTCCTCTCCAACTAGGAACCGACAGAGATACTCCTGGTTCAGAAGACGGACTGCTTCCTGAATCCGCTCATACATCTTTGCTTCCCATTTTCCTACGGATTTCTTCCAGACAAAGGTATATTTATTCGCACAGGCTTCCAGTTTTGTTCCATCAATAAATACCGTTTCTTTTGACAACTCGCCGCTTTCCTCCAGACGTCGGATCATCTGATAAAACAGGTTTTCACAGGCATCCGCCAGAAAGCCGGTTCGGAAACGGGCAATCGTGCTGTGGTCAGGAGCTTTCTGCCCAACCAACAGCCACATGAAGTTAATATCCCGTCTGCAGGCGCTTTCGATCTTCCGGGATGAATAAATATTTTGGGAATAGGCATAGGTAAGGATCTTGAACATGGTCTTGGGGTCCACTGCGGGATTTCTGCCTTTGGCAGAGTAAGCCTGATACAGCAAGCTGTAATCTAATTCCTCCAATTCGTGGCTGAGTAGTCGGACAGAGTCATCATCAGGAACCAAACCTTCCAAATTTAATGGCAAAACCAGTTGATAAGGCTCGCCGAATTCGGTATAATTTTTATGGTATTTTGAATTACTGGACATAATTAATTATACCATAGATTACGGGCTCTTCGGGGTCCGTTTTCTGTTTTTAGGCAAAAAACCGGAGCCATTGCTCCATAGATGATTTCTCATCTATTTTGCAACAGCCCCGATTCTGCTGATTCTCTTAACGTCCTACGCCTGAAATGGCTTTACAAAGGAGCCTGCCGGCGAAATCGGTTCTCCCCCGGCCAACAGATGGTGGACATCCCCTGTGCACTGTGCTCTAAAATACGCTTCGTTTCCCCATCGCTCTTCCGCTGACAAAACCGTAACAGAACTTGCCGGAAAAAATGCCGCATGCGCCAGAAGGACAAACGGTATATTTAATAAATGTGACAGGATAGAAGAAATCACACCAAAATGCGCAAATATGACAATGCAAGGTTCATTTCCTTCGGGAAGCATCTCCATCTTCTCAGGTTCATCCGGCGCCGGTGTATGGATAATATACTGCTCCTTTTTTCCTCTTACGCGATAGATATTTTTATCCCTTATATAACCATAAGTTTCGAGCATCCGATCCATTTCCCGGCAGATAAGCCGGTACTTCCTTCCGACCTCCGGGTTAGAGCTGCAGATTTCTGAGTTTGTCCACGCCTCGCTGTCATACATCAACGGATCCGAAGTCCAGTCCGACGGGATATATTCCCAGGGCGATGTCATCTGCCCTGTAACCGGATTTTTCACCTGGCATGAAAATTCACTGAGCCAGTCAGCAGTAACCGCAGTCCGATTCATTTTCTTTAAGGTTTTGGACGCCGTATCCTTAGCCCTTCCGAGGGTGAACAGAAGAACTCTGTTACATCCCATCCACTCACTCTCTCTGACAGCAGCTCCGCCTCCCGCCATCCCTTTTCAGTCAGACTGTCTCTCACATAATCCGGTTCTGCATGACGAATAAGTATCAATCTCATATTCACATCCCATTATCCAAGCACTTCCAGAGCTTTTTTTACAATATCACCTGTTGTCAGATTATAGATTTCCAAAAGTTCATCAATAAGCCCGGAATGTCCGAATCTGTCTTTGATTCCGATTCTCCGCATTTTTACAGGGCATTCTTCACTTAAGACTTCCGCCACTGCCCCTCCCAGACCTCCGATGACCGTACTGTTTTCCGCAGTAACTACGTGTTTTGTCTTGGAAGCAGAACGGATGATCGTTTCCGTATCAAGCGGTTTAATCGTGCTCACATTGATCACCTCTGCAGAAATCCCTCTGCCGCGCAGGATTTCCGCAGCTTCTTTACATCGTGAAACCATGATACCAGAACCAATCAGAGTAACATCCTCCCCCTCTCTTATTACTGTCGCTTTCCCCAACTCAAAATGATAATCTTCCGGCATCTGCTTTACTTCATACTTAGCCAAATCCGAACGCACAACCCGGATATAGACCGGGCCGATATGTTGGGCCGCCGCTTTTATCGCCTCACTCAACTCATCTGCATCGCACGCCTCAATTATCTTAATATTAGGGATCGTCCTCATCACCGCAATGTCATTAAACGACTGGTGCGTTGCCCCCACACTGGCAGCTGTTATTCCCGCATAACATCCCATCATTTTTATATTTGCATTTGCATAACCAGCCTGAACAAAAATCTGGTCAAACGATCTTCGAGCGATAAAAGATGCGAATAACGGTACAAACGGGATATATCCCATCCTCTGCACTCCGTAAGCTACGCTGATCGCATTCTGCTCTGCAATACACGTTGTCAAAAATCTTTCCGGAAACTCATTTTTAAACGGCATAATATTCGTCGCAACAGCAGTCTCCGCATCAATAACGACAATTTTCTCGTTTTTTCTTCCCAGTTCAGCCAGAGTGTCCCCGACTGCGGCACGCATGCCCTGCAATTTTGATCCATAAATTGTTCCTGCCACTATGCTAATTCCTCCATTACTTTTTTATAAATCTCATCATTAAAATGTGCAGAATGATAGGTGATGGGATCTTTAACCATAAATGAAACCGGATATCCCTTGACCGTGTTTGCGATAATCGCCCTCGGCCTCCCCGGTGCATACGACAGATCCAGCGCATGATCCAGCGCCCGGGTAATCTCTTCCATGTTATGTCCATCAACAACCTGCACATCCCAGCCGAACGCTTTAAACTTGTCAGCAAAGGATCCTGCATGGATAATATCCTGGATATTTCCCGTTATCACATATTGATTATAATCAACGACTGCCGTCAGGTTGTCGAGATTATAATTATTGGCAAACATGGCCGCTTCCCATATCTGTCCCTCTGTACATTCTCCGTCTCCCAGTACGACGAACACTCTGTTGTCTTTTTTATCATTCTTAACTGCCCACGCCATTCCCGCTCCTGCTGAAAGGCCCATTCCAAGCGCTCCTGTCGGAGCCTCAATTCCCGGAATCGAAGTGCAGGCATGCTCCTGCAACAGTGATGTGGATTTATTCATTTCATTGAAAAGTGTGTCTCTGCTGATAATTCCACGGAACGCAAGCGCCGCATACTGTACCCCTGAATTGTGTCCTTTGGAAAGGAGCATAATATCCCTTCCTTCCCATTGTGTTCATCTGGTTTCAGCCTCAGATATCTTCCATACAGAGCGGCCATCACGTCTGCAATCGAAAATTCTCCTCCGACATGCCCGGATCTGGTTCCTGCGAAATTGATTAAATCCGCCACATCTCTTCTCAACTGAAGAGCCAATTTCTTTAACTCTTCTGTACTCATGTTCTCATGGTATTTTACAATCGGTTCATAATAAGATTTATTCACTCCAAACTGCCTCCTGTAATCCTTCAGTCCTCTTTTCTGTTATCTGCCGCTTTCACCTGGACAGGCTTTTTCAGCAGATTCACCATGATCGCAGTCACCGCACTTCCAGCAAGCACCGCGATCACGTATCCGAGTTTCCCTGTAATTGCCGGTATAACGATAAACCCTCCATGCGGACAGTAATTAATACATCCGAACAGATATACCAGCGCGTTTCCCACTGCGCCTCCCACACAGATAGACGGAATTACTCTTGCCGGATCCACAGCTGCCAGCGGGATCGCGCCTTCTGTCAGCCCCATACATCCCATAATGAATGAAGTAATCCCCGCAACACGCTCGTTTTCGGTATACCGTTTCTTAGATATAAATGTAGCTATTCCCATTCCAATTGCGGGAATACAGGCGCCTGCTGCCAGAAAAGCAAAAAACTCATAACGTCCTGTTTCTGCCATCATATATAAAAACAGCGTACATGTTTTATTGATCGGGCCGCCCATATCAACGGCAAGCATTATACCGATCACAACAGCGACAAGGATCATACTTGTTGTGGAGAGTCCCTCCAGTAGTCCTGTAAGCGCGTTCACGAACATGCTGAGCGGCGCAAGCAGTACATAGATGTAGGTCATTCCCAAAACAAACACTGTAACGAGTGGAATGATAATGATCGGCACAATAGGCTTTATCATATCTGGCCATTTAATTTTTTTCAGATATGAAACCATAATACCAGTTGCCAGGCCAAGAAGCAGTGCCCCGAGAAACCCTGTTTTTGTCGCCGTCGCCCCAACTTCGATATTCGCCATGTAGCAGAGTACAAATGCCGGAGCCAGCGCCGGTTTACCGGCAATCGCATAAGCGATATATGCACCCACTACCGGGATCATGATGAAAAGTCCTGATGATCCGATTGTCTGAAGATTCGCCAGAAACTGATTTGCAACTACGATCCCTGGTCCTGGACATACTCGCCGCCAAACCCAATCGAAATTGCGAAAAACATGCCTCCGATAATGCAGACGGGGATCAGATATGATATTCCTGTCATCATGTAATTTTTTATCTCTTTTATTTTAAAATCTCCCATACCACACCTCTACTTTATTTCTTCTAATTTATCGAATACTTTGCCTGTTGATTTGATTACTACTGACGGGTCAACGTTATACACTTTTCCTTCCTCTTCCTTCTCTTCAAACCGCTCCCGTCCCTCGATCGCAACGCTGACTGCAAGCAAAACTACGTCCGCCTCTTTTACATCCTGTAAGCTCAGCTCGTTTTCAATTCCGATCGCTCCCTGAGTTTCAACTTTTACATCATGCCCTCTCTTCTTCGCTTCCTGCTGGATCGCCGACATCGCCATATATGTGTGGGCAATTCCTGTTGTGCATGCCGCTACTGCTACAATCTTCATGACTGTTCAAACACCTCCCATAGATTTTAGTACATCGCATAATTCTTCTCTGTTCTTTGCATCGTACAATTTTTCTCTGTCTTCCTCTACCATCAGATTTGTACATAACCTTGCCAGAATTTCTATATGCTCTTTACTCTTTTTCCCTTTTGAAATCCCGATGTTAAAAACTAGCGCCACTTCATTCTGATCCCAGACAACAGGCTTTGCCAGCTTTAACACTGCGACAAAGCATTCCCTGACAGTATCGCTTTCTCCATGTGGAATTGCGATCTGATCGCCCATCTCCGTGGATGCCGTCTGCTCTCGTTTTAACACCGCGTTTATGTAAGCCTGCTTATCCTCAATTTTCTTATTTTCCCAGACCATTTCTGCTATATACCGGATCACCTCCTCCTTGTCCTGAAATGTCTGGTTTGTAAAATCGACAAGCGCGGGTTCAAACATTTCTTTCACCTCCTTCTCCCTGTTCCTGATGATTTAATTTTAACCTCGAGTTAACAATTCAAAAATATCAAAGTATTTCACTTTATTTTAACTGATTGGTATACCAGCTCTTTACATTTTCTTTCTGGAAATTGATATACCATTCCCTTCCTTTTCCCCCTCCGATCCTGGTATACCATAAACTTCACTCTTCTGTGAAAAAAATGATCCCCCTCTCCGACTGCGCTGTGCGCAATCAGGGCGGGGGATTGATTCCTCTGTCCATCCTTAATTTTATCAGACTGTCTCAAACAGTTGATAAACCTCTTTTACATCCATACAGGATTTTAATTCTGATATAAAGTCTTCATCGCTGATACAGAAATACAATTCTTCAAGAGCCTTTTTCGATACCATTATATTCGAAAAATTAATTGCTACGAGAAATATCGTACTGACGCGGTCGTTTCCCCACGAAATCGGTTTTTTTAAAGTCACGATCGCAATCCGGTTTTCCTTGACATACTTATTCAGTCCATGGGGCAGTGCAATACCATCCACAATGTTTGTCGGCGCAATCCTCTCTCTGCTTATTACAGAATCATAGAAGCCGTCTTCTATACATCCGTCCTTCTCCAGGATAGCGCACACTTCTTTTACACACTCCTCCATACTTTTATACTTCTTCTGTAATAAAATGATCGTCTCGTCCAGACAATTCAGCATGAAAGTATATCTCTTCATTTTTACACATTGAGACAATGCATAATACTCTTTATTAATCGCCTCCAGATCCCTCTCAGTCAGCATCGCGGATACCTGGACATGGGGGATTCTGATTCCTTTTACCTCCAGGGTCGTGACAGCAAAGTCAAATTCATTGATATATTCCAATTCTACCTTCTTAAGTTCAGCCAGCTCTATTACATCAAACAAAATAAAGTTCTTGCGGATCTGGCTTTCCAGAATCGAAGTATACGCGTCGATATTGTCAACGATTATAATTATCTTCCGGGACATATTCAACCGCTCTACTGCCGCCTGAAAGTGAATCAGGATAAATCCTGTTTCATCTTCTGACAATGTAAACCCGGAATAATTTTCTATTACGGAACAAGCCAGTGACACAACAGAAAACAGCGCCGCATACTGTTTTTTTATCTGATGTATGTACGGATTCACGATCTTTACATGATTGGATATCCTGTTCAGCATCGCCGTAAAATGCCTTTCCAATCCATTGATTAGAAGATTGTCATTAATGAGCGCATCTGAAAAAATAGCATTTACAGACTCTATCATATGGATTACCATTTCTTTAATGTTCTCGGAATCTGCCACAAATTTAACATCATTTTCCAGTCTGTACACTGAATTTATAATTTTATTTACATAGTTTATTTCAGCTTGGGGAATGCAAAGCCCCCGACACTCTTTTTCAACATGTCCGCAAAGTTGCTGTGCCACAGGATATGTTCTCAACTGGTACACCTCTGTACTCAAAGAAGGCCGCTCCTCCTTTGGAAGAAAATGTCTGTTGTTAACCCGGTTCAAAAAAATAACAAATTTGATCAGCACCTGCAGATGATAGATAAGATTCATCTCAAAACGAAGTTCCTCTTTTACATACCCGGTCATATGCTCTGCCAGATCAATGTAATGTTGAGGAACATATTTCCCGAGCAGTATTTTGGCATATTTAATCGTGATACTTTCGTTAAATAAAATATCCCTCTCAATTTTTCGATAAATAAAATCATTTTGAGCTTCGCGGATATCCACTTCTTTTCCATCCAGAAAAGTCCCGGAGGAATCTCTTTTCAAAAACAGGTCCTGCTCTTTTAACATCTTTTCAACCGACTTGATATCATTCACTATGCTCGAACGGCTGACAGTATAAAAATCCGACAACGTGTTAATAGACAGAACCGCTCCGTTCATCAAAAAATTTTCATAGATAATTTCCCGCCGCTCTTCTGTTGAATATTCTGACTCGTCCAAGAGTTTCTTCAAAAGTTCTCTCCGTCCTTCCACCGGTCCCGTAATCAGTATTCCATCCCCTGACTTTTTTATTTTCAGCCCATACTTTGGCAGATCCTTTTCCAGATCTCCAAGATAATTATAAATGCTCTTTTTCGAGATGTTCATTTCATCCGCAATTTCAGATACTTTTTTACATTTTGTCTGCTCAAGCAACAACTTATAAAATAATTTCCTGCCATCCATTTCTCGCACCACAATCCCCGCACTTTCCTCGCATTTTTCACAAAAATATACTACATTCAAAATCATATTTGTATAATATAGCCCACAATACCTTATGTCAATATTTTTTTCCTCACCCGGTTGTTATTTCCTGCCATTTCTTTATAACAGCTCCATAGCACACAACCGGTATCAAATGACATAAAGGAAAGTCAAGATCACTGGCTAAATCGCCGGTCTTGACTTTGCCAAAACACAAAAAGGCACTTTCAAAAATTTTTTCTTTCAAAAGTGCCCAAATCATGGCTTTTCCCGTATAGATTACAGATAACAGTACTTCGTAACAACTCAAAATTATTTCAAAATTTATTGTCGGATATTAATTTTTTATCTTTAATACAGCTTCGCCCCCGCCGGGATCCGGTCGTCCACCATCAGCAGATTCAGCTTCTCTGCCGTCTTCCTCGTGTACTGCCGAGATCAGCATCCCCTCGGAGTCAATGCCCATCATCTTTCTCGGGGGCAGATTTACGATAGCGATCGCAGTCTTTCCGACCAGTTCTTCCGGCTCATAATACTCGTGAATCCCGCTTAAGATCGTGCGTTTCCGGTCTGTCCCGTCGTTCAGTGTGAACTTCAGGAGCTTTTTGGATTTCGGAACCGCCTCGCACGCCTCGATCTTCACAGCCCTGTAATCTGCCTTTGCAAAAGTATCAAAGTCAATCATTTCTTCAAACAGCGGCTCGATCTTTACCTTTGAAAAGTCGATCTTCTCTGCCGGCTTTTCCTCCGGCGCCGCCTGCCTGCCGGACTGCGCCGCATTGTTCGCCTCATTCTTTGCCGCCCCCTGTGACTTCATAGTGGGGAGCCTTGCAATCTGCAATTTACATCTCCACATATCCCTACGCCCCTCTATTTTCCTGATGTTCTACAATCCGCCATTTTACAGATGTCTCTATAAGTCTACGCAACTTTTCTACTTTTGGGCGTAAATCGGGCGTACAGTGGGCGTATGTCTCAAATCGCTATTTCCTCCCTTTGCAGATAGTCATTCAGCACCCCAAATTCCTTTTCTTTCAAGTCCTTTGTCACGTCTGCATAAATATTCATGGTAGTCTGATATCCGCATGACCTAACACGTCCTGAATCACTTTGATGTTGATTCCTGATTCACACAATCTTGTGGTAAATGTATGCCGGAGTGTGTGGCAACTGAACCGGGGCAACAAAACAACTTCTTTCTTACCATCAGTCTTTTCCAATATCTCCTGATTGCAGTCACGCATGATACGTCTAAGAGCCTTGTTCAGTGTTCCCTGATGTTGTACGTTGCCGAAGCGGTTCACAAACACAAAATTCGTATATCCATCTACCCGTACCTGACACAAAATGCCTTTCTCTTCCTGATATTTCTTCTCCTGCATAAAGGCTTCTCTCACATTATCAAGCATTGGCACAGTTCTTCTTCCTGCTTTTGTCTTCGGAGTGTTTACCGAGAAATAGCATCCGTTCTTGCTGTGATTGTAATACACCAGTGTATGATTCACGCTGATTGTACCATTCTCAAAGTCCAAATCTTCCCACCGTAAGCCAGTGACCTCTCCCACACGCAAGCCAGTACCGAGCATGACCGTAAATATCGGATTCCAGTGATTATACTGTCTGCTATTTGCAAGAAATGCAGTAAATGCGTTTTGCTCCTGAACCGTCAACGCTCTTCTCTTTTCCACGTCAAAATTATGCGACTGTTTCAGTTCTTTCAGGGCGTTATCCGAGGGATTACTTCTGAGATATTCGTCCTCAACCGCCAAATCAAGCACCTGATGAAGCACTGTATGAATGTTGTCGATAGTGGAGATCTTCAACATCCGTTCATCTGCAAGCATATTATAAAATCTCCGAACATCTGACCGCTTCATTTTTGCCACTTTCAACTGTCCGAAATCAGGGTATACAAATTGATTGTACATATACTGGTAATTCTGAAAAGTGTTGTCTTTCAAACCCTTTTTCAGTCCTATCCACATATCGTAAATATCGTTCAGCGTCACATTCTTAGCGTCCGTCCTGATACCATCGCTCTTGTCTCTTTGTATCGCCTGCTCTTTCTCTCGCAGTTCTTCCAGTGTCCTTGCATAAACGGAATGTCTCTTCCCGTCTGACGTTCTCCACCGAAAATCATAACTGCCATCTTTGCGTTGGGATTCTCCCTCTTTTAATACTCTGCCTTTTCTGTCTTTTCGTCTTTCTGCCATAATCAAAATCTCCTTTCCTGACTATGACAAAAACCGATACTATATTTATAACACATCACTATTCAGTTTTCAATCATCAGATAGAATACATTCTATCCATGTATTCATCTAATTTCCGGCGTTTAATCAGGCGTTTCGTGCCATTCCACAGAACGAAGGAACATTGTTCGGATTCTGTCAGTTTCCGAAGTTTGTTAATGCCAATACCTGAATACGCCGCCGCTTCTTCTAAAGTTAGATTACTTTTCTCCCAAATCGGAATCTCTCTTCTCAAAAAACTCTCCTTTCCTTATTTCTACCGCATGGTATATTGGTACACCCTTGCGGTGTTTCTGCTATAAAATCGGTTTTGCCATGCTTCATTGTTTCTAATATTTCTTCGCCATAAGAGAAAACTTTTTATAATCATCATAGATTTTTCGTTGCGAATCATTCATTATCCCTTGTTCCACCAATAAGCCGATATAGTCCTGATTATCCAACTTCCCAATTTCTTCAAAAAGTTTCAAAGACGGAGCAACTGAAATTGACAGCCAGTTCCATATCTTATCCAGCGTTTTCTTCTGTGGATTTATTGTCAGTTTTACTTTCCCCACATCGCGCATGAACTCTTCCCACGGTGGATAAGTTGGATAAAGCCTTTTTCTTGTAGTCCTGCTATTCTCCGGCTTTTGCAAAAATCTAACCTTATCATTCAATACAGATAATGCAATTCCTGCAACGTCTCTTTGATGTACCAATTCCTGCACGACCTTTACTGCTTTTTTCTGCCGGAACCTAAGTTCGTATCTATTCCAATCAGTGTCTAATTCCTTTCCATACTTTTCCGCTTGTTCATAACCCTTTTCATAGAAAACAATTCTGAAATCACTTGACTTACTTCCCATGTACAGACTTTTTCCATTTTCTTGTAATTCCTCTTCTTTGAGTTTATCCGAACGGTTTTCTGATATATCCTGCAACTGACTGGAAATCAATCCCTCATTTTTCAATCGAATAAGCTCAGGAATACTCAAATACGTCTTTCTGTCATCAATCGCTAAATCTAGTCGGGGAAAATTCACATTGTATCTGCAAACCCTTTCTAAGAAATCAAACCACGTTTCTTGATTGATTGTAAGAAAATTCTCATAATTCCTGCACCCCGAACCACTCATAAGTATCTGAAATCCCTCATACTGTGCATTTCCCGTAGGTTTCAGAATCTTAATATTATCAAATCCGGCTATCAATTCATGTCCTGCTATGCCTTTTCCCTTATAGTGAAGTTCCATAAGGTTCAGTGGAATCCGCAATATATCCTCTATGATTGTAAATACATCAATATCTTTAACCGTTATCTGACACCAGTCAATCAATGCCGACAATTCTTCTTTCTGACGAGTTACTCCCCTGTTAGTATAGGGGAGTTCTGAAAAACTTTTGTTTTCCGTTCTTTACCACCTGCCTTTTCTTTTTTGTGGCTTCGCCACCGCCCGAAATCTCTCCCCCGACCTTTCACGCTGTACGGTTCGTGGGGAGATTCCGGGCGTGACTGCCTACGCGCTCTTGCCGGAAACAGTACGAATCCCCTTACATGTCACTCTCTCAACCAGTGTCGGATAATTCCCTCTCATCACATAAGGGTCATAGACTGCATTTTCCAACTCTACCACGGAATACGGTTCAATCTTTGGAAGTTCCGTTGCTTCCAGCCGGATATCCACACTATTGCCAAGTTTCATACTTCCGAGGTGAAGCCTTAACGCTTCCACTTCCTCTGTTTTCTTTCGGGTTTCCTTGTCGTATCGGTAACAATAATCTGCACCCATGTAACGAAGTTCCCCAAACGCTTCTTTTACCTGCTCCTTTGTTAAAGTAATCTGCATACACAATTCTCCATTTCTCCCCGTTCTGCCGATAGGACAGCCATTCTTATTTTTACTGTATTTTTATGACGTCATATTGGTTCAGTTATTTCTAAACTAATTGTATATTAACATACCGTTTCCTGTTTTGCAATAGAAAAGTTTAGTTTTTTATAAACTTTATGTTTCTTTTTTTCTGAACTTGTGTTATAGTGGACTTATGAAGAGATATAACGAAATTTGAGCAGATATGAAAATGGAGGGTATACTCATGAACACTATCGCAGAACGGATTAAATTTGCCATGAAAGTAAAAAACAAGAAACAGATAGAGATTGTACGGGATACGGGTATCAGCAAAGGAGCGTTCAGTTCCTACCTTTCAGGACAGTACAATCCCAAACTGGACAAACTCCAACTGATTGCAGATTCTTTAGATGTTGATGTAAAATGGTTAAGCGGAGAAAATGTACCTATGCAGACCGCAACGCAGAATACAGATACCGTACAGCAGTATCTCTTTTACAATAACAGTTGTTCCGAATATCTAATTGATGATACTTTTGATACTTATATCGGGTTGATGAATGAACATTCCGCACTAGTTCCACGTTTTCTTGTCCTTGTTAATCCGAGTATGAATGAAATGCACCTACTGCCAATATTTATCAAGAAAGACAGTTCTAGGTTTTATAACTGTCCGCCTGCACTTCTTATCCCTAATGGACACAGCACTTTTACTAAGGATTTTGACAGTGTTCATATGGTACTGGAAACTTCTGTAATTTACTATTATGGAATCAACACAGAGACGTGTGAGCCGGAGATAACAGAACTCACCTACTCACAGTCAGAGAAATGTTATCAGATTACAGACGGTCAGTTTATCCGTCCGATTGAAGAATTTGAAAAAGAACTGGCAAAAGAAGCACTCTATCTCAAACAGAACGCCCAATAATAACAGACAAGAGGACTTGCAAGGTTTCTGACCTTTCAAGTCCTCTGCTGTATCACGGTGTTATTGGTAACGTCCGTTCCGTCAAGGACTGCCCTACGGCGTATCGGCTTCGCCTTGTTCCTTGACCTCACTGGTTTTTCGCATATTATTAAGATTCCGACAAACTGAAAGTTGTCACCATGTTCATCACTTATTTATACACGTTTGTAAATAATGGGATCATCGTATCCAAAAGTCCGCTTTCCGTTAACTTCCATAATTTCAGATACTTCCAAACAACTATCAGAAAACTTTTCCCAAAGCTTAAATGTCATTACTGGCGAAAACTGACTTGTGCTGCCTCCCTCCCAGATGCCATCATTTTCATGATAAAGTGCCGGAGTAAACTTTTTAGATTTTTTCAGTTCACTATAATCAACATTTTTCATAGAATCATATGAAAATGTATTTTTGTCTTCTCCTTCCGGAATCTCATAGGAGGAAAGTAAAATTCCATCTTCATTTTCCGTAATAAGGAAAAGGTGCGGTGATGCATGACGTTTACCATTGGTCTCATAGTAACTTTCTTCAACAACAAATTTTCCATTGAAATCTTGAGGAATATTATTTATTTTGTCATTGCAGACTGTATTTACATGTTTAGCATAAGGATATATTTTTCCTGCTGTCTGCATCATATTAAACTGCTCTTTGTTATCAAAATGTCCCGTCATCATACCAATAAAATTATCAAGTTTCATTATTTTACCTCCATAAATTCCTATTTCTCTATTTCTTTAACGTATATTCTACTATGTTTCTCTTATATTCTCAACTAAAATCATATGAGCAATAAGGCTTCTTTAAAGAGATTCACAGTGTCCGAAATCCCTTGCATGTATGCCACTCTCCCATATTCAGAACTTTTTTTATTACAAGCCGATAATGCTTCATCAATAACTTCCCATTGTTTCGCAGAGAAGTCATTTCTATCCACCTTTTTTACTTTTTCACTGATTCGTTTTGTTGCTTCTTGATACTTCTTGTCAGTTCTCAAAGTTTCCTCCAGTGCTGTGTCCATTCTATATCCGGCAATTTCTTCTAACACTGACTTCTTCCCTTTCGGCTTTAATACAATATTCAATATGGAATCTTCCCCATGTTTCTGATACTCCTGCTCTAAGTTCTTAAACAACTGAAATCCCACCAATACTCCTGCTTCAAAATATATATCGTCGTGAAGCATAGCAAAATCCGCCACTACATCAAACAGTTTATCATCTTTCCTATCTGCTTCTGAGTATAAATGTTCCAGTCTATAAAAAATCTCATCATAGGATTTTTCAATTTCTTTCTCATAGTTTTCAAAAGCATCTCTTCTCGAATCCGCTCCATAAATCATAAATGCCATGATATTTTCCAATTTAACTTTTTCCAATAATTCTTTTAATTCGGACATCATTCTTCCCCTTTTCTTTCTGCTCCCCATTTATTCAAAATGTTTGTCATGTTCTGCTTACATTCGTCCGTCATAGAATCTTTCATAATCTCTAATACCTGCCTAATATCCTCAATTAACAACTCACACTTGTTTCTATAATGGATATTCTCAATTTCTTCTCTCCGCAAATTCTGAACGATGTCAGCAATCAGCAAAATGCCCGCCTGCACTCCCAATTCCATATACACACACGCATTTTCACAAGTCATAGCGTTGACTAATGATAATAGTTCCGACGCTCCATTACTGTCATACTCTAAAGCGACTTTTTCATATTCTAAATATGGCTCATCTAAACGTGCTTGATAATTTCTTTCCTCTGATTCCGGCGGTAAACCATACAACAAATAATCTACAAATCCTCTAACCGTAGCCTTTTCAAATATTTCTTCAACTAATTTCATATGTTCTCCTTTCGTTTTGTTATTTTACCTACTTCTCTATTATATTATGCCGTCGTTTTGCCGTCAATATGCTTTTAGCCGTCACTTTGACAGTATAATGATGTTAGAATCACAAGGAGGTTATATCTATGCCGTCTGACGCAGTAAAATTTACATTAAGAACCGAGCCGGAACTATTGAAAAAATTTCGTTTTGTTGCTGAATATAATGCCCGTTCTGCCAATCGTGAACTGGAAGTTTTGATGAAAAAACACATTGCCGATTTTGAAAAGGCTCATGGAAAAATTGAAATTGAATAGACATCACATCATTCATTTTAACCCGAAAAAGGAGACTGCCATATATCAATAGCAATCTCCTTTTTTCTCTAATGAAATATTCAATTTTAAAATATCGGTTTCTGCCAAAGTCTTAAAAATCGGGCGTAAATTGGGCGTAAAATCATAATTTTTCTCTTCTGTTATCCTCAAAGAATCCTTTATTTATGCCGTTTTCAACCATTCTTACTTATCTAAACTCTTCATTGTGGGGAAGAGCAGAACATCCCTGATCGCCGCGCTGTCTGTGAGAAGCATACACATCCTGTCAATACCGAAGCCGATGCCGCCTGTCGGAGGCATACCGATCTCCAGTGCGTTCAGGAAATCCTCGTCGGTCGTGTTCGCTTCCTCGTCCCCCTGAGCCAGGAGTTCTTCCTGAGCTTTAAAACGCGCCCTCTGGTCGATCGGATCATTCAGCTCGGAGTAAGCGTTCGCCATCTCCCAACCGTTCATGAAGAACTCAAAGCGCTCCACATAATCCGGGTTCTCCGGTTTCTTTTTCGTCAGCGGGGAGATCTCGATCGGATGATCTGTCACAAACGCCGGCTGGATCAGATGCTCCTCTGCAAATTCCTCGAAGAACAGGGAGAGGATGTCGCCCTTTTTATGACGCTCCTCAAACTCTACATGATGCTCTTTTGCAAGCGCTCTCGCCTGCTCGAGCGTCTCTACTGTATTCCAGTCAACACCCGCGTATTTCTTCACGGCATCCACCATGGTGATGCGCTCGAACGGTTTGCCCAGATCCATCTCCACGCCGTTGTACACGATCTTTGTCGTGCCGAGGACCTCCTGCGCCACATGGCGGTACAGGTTCTCTGTCAGATCCATCATGCCGTTATAGTCTGTATAAGCCTGATACAGCTCCATGAGAGTGAACTCCGGATTATGCCTCGTATCAAGTCCCTCGTTGCGGAACACGCGCCCGATCTCATAAACCTTCTCCAGACCGCCCACGATCAGCCTCTTTAAATACAGTTCCAGAGAAATGCGCAGTTTAAAGTCCTCGTCGAGTGCGTTGAAATGTGTCTCAAACGGCCGAGCCGCCGCGCCGCCCGCGTTGCTCACCAACATCGGGGTCTCCACTTCCATAAATCCCTCGCCGTCCAGATATCTGCGGACTGCGCTTAAGATCCTGGAACGTTTGATAAACGTATCCTTCACTTCCGGATTCATGATCAGATCCACATATCTCTGGCGGTAACGTGTGTCTGTGTTTGTCAGCCCGTGGAATTTCTCCGGAAGGATCTGCAGGCTCTTTGAGAGCAGGGTCACATGTGATGCGTGAATGGATATCTCGCCGGTCTTTGTCCTGAACACTTCTCCCTCCACGCCGATCACATCGCCCACATCCAGCTTTTTGAACTCTTTATAGTTCTCTTCGCCAACGCTGTCTCTCGCCACATAGGACTGTATGTTTCCCTTCAGATCCTGTATATTGCAGAATGATGCTTTTCCCATCACCCTTTTGGACATCATGCGCCCTGCGACGGACACCTGTTTCCCCTCCAGGTCCTCATAGCGGTCTCTTATCTCCCGGCTGTGGTGCGTCCGGTCATATTTCGTGATGACAAACGGGTCTTTTCCGCTTTGCTGAAGATCCGCCAGCTTCTCGCGGCGCACCTTTCTCAACTGGTTAAGATCTGGTTCCTGTACATTTTTCTGCTCCTGAGCCACTTTATCTTCTCCTTCCTTTAAAACAGGGCATTATGCCCGCCCCGTCTGTCCAGCGTCCTGCCGTCCCCGGGACACTGCCTTACAGGCAAAATCGGGCTGTCACAAAGTGCTAAATTTCTACAAGATATTGTCCGGGTCTGACCGGGCATGCCTGATATCGTGTATGAAAGATGCATTTTGCGACAGCCCCTTTTATTGTCACTTATTCAAATACGACCATCTCACCATCTACGTTGGCAAACCAGCACTCTCCTGTTCTGGTTATTCCGGTCTGACCATTTGTCGCTTCTGTGATCTCAGCGATCAGCTTTGACTCCTCCTCTTTCGGAATCAGGACAGTCAGATCTACTTTCTCTGTATACACACTGTCCAGGATTGTCAGCCTCTTTGTCCCAGCAGATACTGAATTTTCCCCAATCCGGTATAATCTGTTGTAAGATTCAGTTTAAATCCATAGATTTTGGTAATAATCTGACTGTGGGAAATCCCTTCTCTTGCTGATTCGGTATACGCTCTCACCAAGCCTCCCGTTCCGAGAAGTGTCCCGCCAAAATACCGTGTCACAACTACAAAAATATTGTGAAGTCCCGCTCCCCTGATGACCTCCAGAATCGGTTTGCCTGCTGTACCGCTCGGTTCCCCATCATCACTGCAGCGCTCTGTCACGCGTTCTTCTCCGATTACATAGGCCAGCAGTGATGCCTTGCATCCCAGTACTTTTTCCGTACCTGTTCCAGATACTGCATGGCTTCCTCCTCCGAGTGCACCAAAAATACTTCCGCGATAAACCGGGACTTTTTTTCCACGATCTCGCCCTTGCCGCCCTGATATACTGTCCTGTATTCCATCTGTCTCCCACCTTGCTTTTTCCATGCCTTTTGTTTGTTTCAGGTATTTTCTGCCTGTTCTTCCTCAATTATATATACTATGCCTTTGGAACAAACACAAGAAAAACTGTGCAATTATTAAAATTTTTTTATAAGAATATGAACTTTTTCTTTTTCCTTTGCTTTAAAAGAGCAAATTTGATATAATGAGTAGAATGAATAAAGGAGGATATTATTCATGAATTACGGAAAAGAAAGCCTTTCGAAGAAGAAAAAAAATGTATCTTCAAAGAAAAATATGAAAAAGAAACGGGTCGGCGTCCGTGTCTTTAAGGCCGTTGTCATCTGCTTCCTTCTCATCTGCATCATCGGTGCCGTAGGCGGCGTCTTTTCGTCAAGAAGATCATTGACGATGCGCCAGAGATCACTCCTGCCAGTGTCAAACCAAGCGGATATAAATCCCAGGTGGTTGCGGCATCTAACGGTCAGAATCTGGGGCAGTTCCGGGAAGCCGGATCCAACCGTATCTACAAGACCATTGACACAATTCCAAAATATCTTGCCAATGCATTTGTAGCGATTGAAGACGAGCGTTTCTACGAGCACAACGGAATCGACCTGCAGGGTATCCTGCGCGCCGGTCTTGTAGGTATCACAAGCGGAGACTTTTCAGAAGGAGCCAGTACGCTCACCCAGCAGCTGATCAAAAATAACGTGTTCCCGAATTTCACGGAGGAAAAAACGTTTTTCGACAGTCTGGAGCGAAAACTGCAAGAGCAGTATCTTGCCCTGGAAATTGAAAAGCAGATGACCAAAGAAGAGATTCTGGAAGCTACATGAACACCATCAACCTGGGACAGAACTGTCTCGGTGTTCAGTCTGCCGCAAAGCGCTACTTTAACAAAGATGTCTCAGAGCTTACACTTTCGGAGTGTGCAGTCATCGCCGGGATCACCCAGAACCCGACAAGATACGATCCTGTGACTCATCCGGAGGAGAACGCCAAACGACGGGACATTGTACTGAACAACATGCTGGAACAGGGCTACATCACCCAGCAGGAATTTGATGAGGCCAAGGCAGACCCTGTCTATGACAGGATTCAGCCTACTGCAGTCGGCTCTGATGCGGAAAAACCGAACACATATTTTATCGATGAGCTTGCAGAACAGGTGTTAAACGATTTGCAGGAACGTAAATCTTACACTGCAACACAGGCACATAATCTGCTGTACAGCGGCGGTCTGACGATTTATGCGACACAGGATCCGACGATCCAGCAGATCTGCGATGAAGAGGTTGCCGATCCGAGCAACTATCCGTCTACCATCGAATACGGACTGCAATACGCACTGACTGTTACACGTGCTGACGGTTCTGTTGAAAACTACAGCCAGAACAATGTAGGAGATTATATTCAGGCAGCATGGGGACGTGAATATCCACTTGTCTTCTCTTCCCCGGATGAAGCCAATCAGGCAGTTGCGGAATATAAGACAACACTTAATATCCAGGAAGGGGATACTGTAGACGAAAGTATTACAATCCCTCCACAGCCTCAGACTTCTGTTGTTGTGATGGATCAGTATACGGGAGAAGTCAAAGCCATTGTCGGCGGCCGCGGGGAAAAAACAGCCAGCTTTTCTCTGAACCGTGCGACCGATTCTCACCGGCAGCCAGGTTCCTGTTTCAAACCGCTGGGTGTTTATGCTCCGGCGATCGATACCGGAAAATATACTCTGGCTTCTCTGATTGAAGACTCTCCGTACACATACAGCGACGGAACTCCGGTCAACAACTGGGATGGCAAATATATTGGACAGGCTACTGTACGTTATGCGATCCTCCACTCCATGAACGTTTGTGCCGTACGTACTCTGACTGATATCGGTATCGATACAGGTATGAAATATCTTGAGAACTTTGGATTTACTACACTGGTAAGCAAAGAAGATGATCCGGCACACAACGATTACAACCAGTCCACTGCACTCGGCGGTATCACAAACGGTGTTTATAACATTGAACTGACTGCTGCCTATGCTGCACTGGCCAACAATGGAGTGTACACAAAACCGATCTTATATACAAAGGTTTTGGATCATGACGGCAATGTCATTCTGGACAACAGTACTCCTGAGACTCATCAGGTTGTAAAGGATTCCACAGCAGCACTTCTGACGAATGCTATGCAGGATGTGATCAAACGTGGTACCGGTACAGCTGCACAGCTTGCAAATGGAATGCCTGCATCCGGAAAAACCGGTACTTCCGAATACAGTACTGACCTCTGGCTTGCTGCTTACACACCGTACTATACATGCTCTATCTGGGGTGGATATGATTCCAATAAACCAATGGAGAATATCTATAATCAGACCTGGCACGAAGTCATGTGGAAAAATATCATGGACCGTGTCAACACTACACTCGGTCTTCAGGTAAAGAACTTTACCATGCCTGCATCTGTAGAGCAGAAAACAGTATGTTCTGTCACTGGTCTTCTGGCGGTCAGCAGTTGTCCGTCCTACACGGAATATTTCGCAAAAGGAACCGGTCCGACGCAGAGCTGCTCCGGCCACTATGAGGAAGAAGAGGATGACGAGGATGATGACGATAAGAACAAAGAGGATTCCGATTCTCAGAACAGCCAGGATTCCGAAGATAATGAGGATTCCGGAAATTCCGATCAGTCCGGTGATAACAACAACAATTCCGGAAACAATGGAAACAACAACGGAAATAATAACGGAAACAGCAATGGAGATTCCGGTACCGTAACACCTCCGGAAGAATAAAAAAGAAGAGAAGCGATCAGGATCATACCTGAACTGCTTCTCTTCTTTTATATTATCAGTTCCAGCACCTGTTGGTACTGCAGCTGCTGTATCAGATTGTAAATCTGTTCTTTCTCTTCTATCGGTGCTGAAAAGCTCAGTCCGCATCCAGATGTGATCTCCCTTGGAACTGGGATCAGTCTTCCCCCGATCTGCCGCTTTTTTGCCTCGCTTTCAAATGCCATCGCAGCTGTTGTCGTTTCAAATGTCACTATGATACGTAATTCTTTTGGTCTCATATCTCTTCTCCTGCTGTCATTTCTTTGATTGCCTGTACCGCTTCCTCCACCTGTTCTTCACTGAGAAAATGAGAAAAACTAAATCGTACGATTCCCTGTTCCTCTGTATGAAGTGCCCTGTGCATCAGGGGTGCGCAGTGTGCCCCAGGACGCGTCTGAATCCCGTACACCTCGGAAAGCTCATCGCTGACTGCAGAAGAGTCATAATTTCCGATATTCAAAGCGACGATCGCGCCCGCTCCATATTTGAAAAGTCTCCATAGATTTTTACAGCATCCAGATGTTTGATTCCCTCATAAAACTGCCGCATTCTCTGACATTCAATCCTTTTGATCTGTTCTGTTCCGACATTCAAAATGTAGTTTAATGCTGCATGTAATCCGGCAATCCCATGCCCGTTTAACGTCCCCGCTTCCAGTACAGTCGGCATCTCCTTGGGCTGTGTTTTCAGAAAGCTCTGCACTCCGCTTCCCCCGGTTTTAAACGCAGGCAGGTGTACAGATTTTTGTACGATCATCCCCCTGTTCCCTGTGGTCCCATCAGCCCTTATGTCCGGTAAAGCAGAGGATATCAATAAAATCTCGTTCCATATCGATTGGAAATACTCCTGCTGTCTGAGACGCATCCACTAGAAACAACACGCCGTATTTTTTGCACAGTTTTCCGATTTCTGTCAGTGGATTTAAGTTTCCTGTCACATTGGATGCATGGGTACAGGCAAAGATATCCACACCATTTTGAAACAATTCTTCCAGCTTTTCCAGAGAAAGCCGCCCCTTCTCATCCACATCCAGGATCTGCAGGCTGCACCCTCTCTCTTTTGCCCGATACACGGGGCGTAAGACACTGTTGTGATCCATTGCTGTCGCCGCCATCCGTACCCCGGGAGCTGTCAGCCCCTGAATTGCAATATTAAGAGCTTCCGTAGCATTACTGGTAAACACTACCTGCTCCGGTCCTGGTCCGTGAAATAATTCATTCAGCAGACACCTTGTCTCATAGATCATGCGGGCACTGTTCAGACTGGATGCATGGCTTCCTCTGCCTGCATTTCCCATGGTCAGGATCGCATCATACACTGCCTGCGCCACTTCTCTCGGACGATAGTAGCTGGTCGCCGCGCTGTCCAGATAAATCATGGCTTCACAACCTTTTCTGCCTGCAGCATTTTTTCACAGATCACATACATATTTGTAACACCTCCCACAGAAAGCTTCTCCGTCAGTCCGTAGTGATTCAGACACGTTCCACAAGTCAAAATCTCCACTCCCTGCGATTCCAAAAGCTTCAGATCTTCGAGGGATTCGGAGCCTTCTACCGGAAGTCTGGCGCCTCCATTATACATGATGACTGTATCCGGAAGCCCTTCCTGACTCGTGAGCGCATAAATAAAGCCTTTCATCAGTGCCCTTCCAAGAACTTCATCCCCCTCTCCCATGCAGTCAGAAGATAACACAACGATTGTATTTCCTGTTTTTTCGGAGACCGGCTGACACGGGATACATTCTGCAGTCTCTTCCCCCGCTTCATCCACAGCGCCTTCTGCCTTTATAAAAACCCGATATGTATGTTCATCCTGTTGTTCCCAGGAACATTCCAGCTGTTTTTGTTTTGCCATTTTCTCCAGATTCTGCACGGCAATGGCATTGTCCACCAGTGTCTCTACGATATCTGATTCTGCCATCTGTGCCAGCATTTTTTTCGTCTCCACTACCGGAATCGGACACTGTTTTCCTCTTGCATCTACCATATATTTTTTCATGTTCTCTGCACCTCTATCTCACTTCTATTTTTTTCTCTCTTTTTTCTGTGACTTCTCCCACAATCGCACAGGGCAGTCCCAGAGCCTTCAACTCTTCCAGACACTGCTCCGCATCACTTTTTTCTATGCTGACAAGCAGCCCGCCGGATGTCTGCGGATCAAATAAAATCTCTTCCATTTCAAACGGAACCTCAAAAAACTGCACGTCTTCTCCCACATGGTTTCTGTTTCTCTGGGCTGCTGCAGTCAGGTAAAATTCCCCTGCATAATCAAACGCCTCCGGAATATATGGAACCTGACTGCTTTCGACGCGGGCAGAATATGCATCTCCCAGCATCTCCAGGAGATGTCCCAGAAAACCAAATCCAGTCACATCGGTACAGCCGTGCACCTGATACTTTCTCACTACTTCTGAGGCATACTTGTTCAGGGTGGTCATGGAACGGATTGCCTGCGCCATTGCTTCTTCGGATACTTCCTGGATCCGGTTTGCAGTACACACGATTCCAACTCCAAGTGGTTTTGTCAGGATCAGAACATCCCCCGCCCGGCATCCATTGTTTGCAAACACCTTGTCCGGGTGTATGGTTCCCATTACAGAAAGTCCGTATTTGACGTCTGTATCCGCGATCGAATGTCCGCCTGCCAGAACACCGCCCGCCTCTTTGACTTTTTCTCCGCCACCCAGCATAATCTGCCCCAGTATGTTCAAATCCCAGTTTTCCGGAAAGCAGACAATATTCAATGCGGTTTTGACATCTCCGCCCATGGCATAAATGTCACTTAATGCATTTGCTGCCGCGATCTGTCCGAATGTGTAGGGATCATCCACCATGGGAGGAAAAAAGTCCAGCGTCTGCACCACTGCCAGATCATCTGTCAGTTTGTACACTGCTGCATCGTCTGAACTGTCATATCCGATCATCAGGTTTTCGTCCCTCGTCTTTGGTATCTTTTCCAGAACTCTTGCCAGGATTCCCGGGCCCAGTTTTGCCGTGCAGCCCCCGCCTTTACAAAACACAATCTCTTCTTTGTCACTCATCTTTTCTTCTGCCTCCCTTTCATTTTCTGCCATCCGATCACTGCCGCACCGAGCGCACCAGTGCGCAAAACGCCTCCAACTGTTTTAAATTGATATTCACATCATCCCCCCTTTTGCTCTGTTTTTATTATACTGCATTCCCGGAAAAGAGACCAGCTTATGATCGATTTCTCCAATAACAAATTCTTATCTTTCTACATCTCGCACATTACGATCACTTTCTGGGGCGTTGTCATCGGCGGTATGCTGAATGTCGTATTGGTATAATAGACTAACAACTCCATGTTTCTCGGACTGCAGGTAAATCTCTGCCCGTTCTGTGTCATGATATTTGTCACAGGACTGAGATTTAACCGAAGTGAATTATCTTCTGCCACCAGATTTTCATCAAAGAAATTCAGCATCACATTCTGTTCTCCCCGAAGCACTGTCACAATCTCTGCCCGGTATTGAGGAGGATAAATTGCCGGAACCGGAAGGCTGGTATCATAAAACGCGGCAACCCGCATTCCTCTTCGCAGCCTTACATTTTCGATCACCATTGTATCCGCCATCACGGTAAAGCGTACTTCTCCGTTTTCTGTATCCAGACGCAGAATCTGGCTGCAGCAGGAATCCCCTCTTTGAATCTCCCTTATCACACCGTTTATTTGTCCATATGTCTCATATGCCATTTTACGCACATCCTTTTTTCCTTATATTATGTCTTTTTCTCCGTATTGTTCACACTTTCTTCTTGTACTTTTCCCTGAAATTATGCTATACTGTTTTTCGGAAATCAAAAAAGGAAGCGAACGCAAATGAAAAGATCTGACAGAACATCTTTTTCAATTTCATATAATCAACAGACAGGCTGATGTGCAGCCTGTTTTTTTTCGCTTTACCATAGTAACTTAACGCATAATTATTTCAAAGGAGAGTGTCAAAACCATGAAAACCAATATTTTTAGGCCAAAAAATCTTTTCATGATTTTCCTTGGCAACACCACCATGGCACTGGGAATCGTCATGTTTGTTCTTCCCAACGAGCTGATGACCGGAGGAACCACCGGACTTTCTCTGATCATAAATCATTATCTGCATCTGCCGATTTCTGTCTTTGTGTTTATCTTCAACTGCATCATGTTTTTACTCGGTGCGCTGATACTGGGATTTGATTTTGCCCTGACCACACTGATCAGTACCTTTTACTATCCGATTGCACTTGGATTTTTCCAAAATATCCCTTCGCTTTCCACAATCACGGATGACCGGATGTTATCCAGCATCTTCGGAGGACTCTTTATCGGATTTTCACTGGGAATCGTCATACGGTGCGGAGCTTCTACCGGAGGCATGGATATCCCTCCGTTGATCCTGAACAAAAAATTCGGACTGCCTGTTTCTGTAATGCTCTATGTATTTGACTTTTTGATCCTGATCGGTCAGGCATTATTCTGTGACAAAGAGGCCATTCTGTACGGAATTCTTCTTGTCATGACCTACACCATTGTACTGGATAAAATTCTTGTCATCGGCCAGGCTCAGACGCAGGTCAAGATCATCAGCCAGAAATCCGATGAAATCAATGAAGCCATTACGAGGAAGATGGATCGGGGATCTACGCTGCTTCATACAGAAACCGGATATCTTCATTCCAGACAAAATATGATCCTGACCGTCATTTCCAACCGGGAGCTTTCAAAACTCAATCAGCTCGTTATGGAAATCGACCCTACTGCATTTATGATCATCGGAAAGGTAAATGAAGTGCATGGAAATGGATTCACGCTGCCGAAAAAACATGCCGTAAAAACAGAGAAATAACGCATGACCACACAAAAAAGGACAACTGATTTTGAGGGCTGTACTCAAAGTCAGTTGTCCTTTTTCATGAAACAATCTTATAAATTTTTCAGCAATTTATCGATGCTGACCAGTTTTACACTGAGTACAAAAATCTCAGCTGCAACTGCCAGCTCTTCCGGTGTCGGATAAGACGGAGCAATACGAATGTTGCTGTCTTTTGGATCTTTTCCATATGGGAATGTTGCTCCGGCGCCTGTCATCACAAGCCCTGCTTCTTTCGCTTTTGCAACGATTGCTTTGGCACATCCTTCCATGGCATCAAAGGAGATAAAGTATCCGCCACGCGGAGCGATCCACGAACCAATCTCGAGTCCTCCCAGTTCACGCTCTAATGTGTTGATAACCGTCTCAAATTTTGGTCTCATGATATCTGCATGTTTTTTCATGTGCTCGACGATTCCATGAATATCTTTGAAGAATCTGACATGGCGAAGCTGATTTACTTTGTCATGGCCGATCGTCTGCACTTTCATCATATTGCGGATGTCTGCAAGGTTCGCATCAGAAGCCGCGATTGCTGCGATACCGGAACCCGGGAAACTGATCTTGGAGGTAGAAGAAAACTTGTATACCATATCCTGGTTTCCTGCTTTTTTACATTCCATCAGAATCTCGAGCAGGTAATCCTGTTTGTCTTCGTACAGATGATGTACACAATATGCATTATCCCAGAAGATACGGAAATCCTCTGCTGCCGGCTTTAAGTTTGCAAAACGATACACTGTCTCGTCAGAATATGTGATTCCCTGTGGATTGGAATACTTCGGTACACACCAGATACCTTTGATCGCCGGATCTTCACTGACCAGTTTTTCCACCAGATCCATATCCGGACCTGTTGCTGTCATCGGAACATTGATCATCTCAATTCCAAAATGTTCTGTGATTGCAAAATGTCTGTCATATCCCGGAACCGGACATAAAAATTTCACTTTATCCAGCTTGCACCATGGAGTACTTCCCATGATTCCGTGTGTCATCGCACGGGCTACTGTATCATACATCACATTCAGACTGGAATTTCCGAATACGATCACGTTGTCTTTTGGTACTTCCATCATATCTGCCAGAAGCTGTTTTGCCTCTGCGATTCCATCCAGGCCACCATAATTTCTGCAGTCCACACCGTCTTCACAGACAAGATCTGTTCCACTGTTTAAAATGTTCATCATCTCCATAGACAGATTCAGCTGTGCTGCTGCCGGTTTTCCTCTGGACATATCCAGTTTCAGCCCTCTGGCTTTTACCTCTTCAAACTGAGCCTGAAGCCCGCTTTTTAATTCCAATAATTCTTCCTTCGTCAAATCCTTATACGCCGCCATTGCAAGATTCCTCCAATTCTTTTATCACTGGTTGTTATTCTATCGACTTTTTGATGTTTCGTCAATCCTTTCTTGCAATTTTCTGCATTTTCCCGCATATTTTCATTGGAACGCGCCTATTTTTGAAGCAATTTATATGTATTCATTCATTTTTCTCCCTGATATTGTCTGATCAGTCCGCTGGACCACACGATCAGCTTTTCAGAAAGCTCATCAAAACTGCCTTTCACTTTTCCGCTTTTCTGCTTCATCTCGATCGCAATATACAAAATCTCCCGATCCAGTCCGTTCAGCTTCGGAAACAGCTCGGCTTTTCTTCTCAGATAATTCCCGGTCTTTAAAAAATATTCCGCCTGGATTGTAAATACCGATGTCTTATATAATTCCATCAGAACTTCCCGACTCTGCTCATGGAGCATATTGTGACAGGCGGCATGATACAGATTGCAGGCTCCCGTATGAACCGCCCGTCTCACGTCTGCCATATCCAGCTTTGCCACGATCTCATCCAGACTTCCTTTCAGCGGCATCGTGTCCTGACAAAACTGAAAAAGATCTGCTTTAGACCAGTTCTCCAGCTCTTCTCGGCCGGAAATAAATCCGCAGATCTTTTCCCGGTACGGAAGACGATTGAGCATCCCTCTGTAGATCCTCAGATCTGCCGGAAGAAGCGTATCCAGAATCAGAACCACATCAATATCACTCTCTTCTGTGGCTTCCCCTCTGGCATAACTGCCCTGTACCCCGATAAACCAGATGCGGTATCCAAATGTACTTACCACTTCATGCACATATTTTTCCAGCCAATTGTAAATTTGAAAACTCATATCTGATTCCTCCATGTCTCTTTTTCTGCCATCGAACGCCTCTTTTTATCAATTACTTCTATTATATGTAATTTTTATTCCCGCCGCAAGAAGGTTTTGGTTTATCTTTATGCCCCGGTACTCTGATACGCTTTCATCCCTTTCTTCCACACCAGAACGTCAATGACCCCCAATATGACACAGGCACCTGCTATATACAGCAAAATCCCGCTGCTGCCCTCTCCCAGCATGCAGACTGTCGGATAATAATTCGCCAGAGCGATCGGAATCAGCGCACTGACGGCTACCCGGATCACGGCATGGTAAATGTCGATCGTTTAACAGTTCCCCAATCTGCAAAAACTGTTCCAGTTCTTCTATAATTTCCTCATACCGTTCGTCCGATACCCGGTATATTTTCTTGTTTAACTCCAGAGAGTAAATAAAGGGAAGATCCCATACAAGAGAACTTTTCTGTCCAAAATTTGCCCCGATATATTCTGCATTTTTCTTGCGGAACTGAAAACTGTCCCTTCCGAACATTTTCGCTTCCCCGCTGTCCGGAGAAAGAATTCCCAGCATGGATTTGATCAATGTGGATTTTCCTGCACCGTTTAGTCCTACAATTCCGACCATCTCTCCTTCTTTGATCTGAAACGAAATATCTTTGATTGCTTCTTTTGTCTCGAATTTACTGCTTTTGAAGATTCCTTTCCCGCTTTTGATTTTTCTGCGGTATGTTTTGGTCACATGGTCCATTTCTACGATTGTGTTCATATTTTCCCTCATTCCTTCTTGATTTCAAACCGTAATCTGCAATTTCTCCTATTATATTATACCCCTCCCCGCAAAAACTGCGCAATAAAAAATCTCTGCTCTTTGGCTTTCATCTCTATTATCATTCGTGCTTTTTCATGATTCAAATGGGTATATAAGTTGTCAGAGATATCGAAACATGATAAAATATCACAGACATTCACACGAAAGGAGTCCCCTATGTCCTCTTATTCACAATCCGATATTTATCACAGTATCTTCTCAGACATTTACACTGTCTTTTGCGGAATGCAGGACTGCCCCCCTTCCTATTCCTTCGGGCCGGCAGTCCGGAACTGCTACCTGCTTCATCTCTGTCTGGAGGGAGAAGGTGTATTTTACTCCGGTGAAGAACGCTATCCGATCAAACAGGGACAGGGATTTCTCATTCATCCCGGTAAGCTGACTTTTTATCAGGCGGATTCAGTGAATCCCTGGAGCTATCTCTGGGTCGGTATCGGCGGTCATGATGCAGAAAAATATCTGCGGCTTGCCGGTCTTTCTGCCAGAAATCCGATTTTTTCCTGTACCCAGATCGATACCGCAAAATCCTATATCCTGGACATGATGAAGCATCACGCCTTAAGTGCCGCAAATGAGATTTACATCCAGGGAATTCTGATGCAGTTTCTCGCCCTTCTGGTGGAGGACGCCGGATGTACGGTTTCTCCTCAGCAGAATACATCCAGCGTATATATTAATCAGGCGATCTCCTACATCCATAAAAATTATCAGAATCCACTCACTGTACAGGAAATCGCGGACTATTTGTCTTTGAACCGGAGTTATCTGACGGAACTGTTTCTAAAAACCGTACAACTTTCCCCGCAGCAGTTTCTCACCCGGTACCGGATCACAAAATCCGAAGAGCTGCTCCAGTCAAGCAGCCTGTCCATCCAGAATATTGCCTATTCCTGCGGATATTCCAGCAGCTTTTCTTTTTCCAAGGCATTCCGTAAAGTGAACGGTCTAAGTCCTTCTGAGTATCGGAAGCAAAAAAGAGGGGGATGAAAAAATCAATTCTTTTGCATCCCCACCCCTTCATTTTTTATTCTTCCTTTGCTTTCAGCAGATAAAGAAGAGACTGGAAATCTCCGTTCTCTCCATTATACTGCTCCGGATTTTGTCCGGACGCCACGTCTGATACGATCAGTCCGGCCTGCATCAGCTCATCTCCGTACAATGCCATTTCCATATCCGAAATCTGATACGGAAGCTTCGGATCCAGTCCCTGCAGTCTGACGCTCCGATATCCGATATTGATCGGCTCCAGGAAGCGATACCAGCCCACAATCGCTTCTTTTTTGTCCTCAGACACAACCATCCATGCCATTTCATTTCCTGCAAACGGGCTCTGAAGTCGATAGAATGTTCCATACTGGATCAGGCTTCTGTGTTCTTTCATAAATGCCGTCTGCTTTTTGATTGCCTCCCGCTCTGCCTCTGTCAGACTGTTCGGGTTCAGCTCATATCCGAATGTTCCGAAATACGCTACATCCGCACGCATTTTCAAAGATGTGTTGCGAAGCACCTGATGATTCGGCACTGCTGATACGTGAGATCCCATACTGCTCACTGGATAGACAAGGGACGTTCCATACTGGATCTTACAACGTTCCACTGCATCCGTATCATCCGATGTCCATGCCTGCGGCGCATAATACAGCAATCCCGGATCAAAACGGGAACCGCCGCTTGCACAGGATTCAAATAAAATTTCAGGAAATCTGCCCGTCAGCTTCTCATATAACCGATAAACACCTAGAATATACTGATGCATGACCTTACCCTGATCTGCGGCACTGGCTGTATGAGAGTATACTTCTGACATACAGCGGTTCATATCCCATTTGATATAAGAAATCGGCGCATCCTCCAGGATTTTTTCCATTTGTCCATAAATGGCATCCACCACTTCGGCTCTGGAAAAATCCAGAATATACTGATTTCTTCCATGGGAAATATGACGTCCCGGAGTAGACAAAATCCAGTCCGGATGCTCTCTATAGAGATTGCTGTCCTTGTTGACCATTTCCGGCTCAAACCAGAGACCGAATTTCATGCCTTCCGCCGCTACCTTCTTCGCGATTCCTGCAATGCCATCCGGCAGCTTTTCCAGATTCGGATACCAGTCTCCCAGAGAAGAATGATCATCCTCCCGTTTTCCGAACCATCCGTCATCCAGTACAAACAATTCGATTCCAAGCTGTTTTGCCGTGCGCACGATCTCCAGAATCTTTTCCTCATTGAAATCAAAATAAGTCGCTTCCCAGTTATTGATGAGAATCGGTCTCGGTCGGTCTCTCCAGTATCCTCTTGCCAGGCGTGCACGATACAGACTGTGGAATGCCTGACTCATCCCGTTCAGTCCGCGATTGGAATAGACCATCACCGCCTCCGGTGTCTGAAACTCATCTCCGTTTTTCATTTCCCAGGAAAACCGGTCCGGATGAATTCCCAGCGTCACTCTTGTGACATCGTATGTATCCACCTCTGCCTGCGCCAGAAAATTCCCGCTGTAAACAAGACTGAAGCCATACACTTCCCCGCACGCTTCCGTGGTATTCTCCCGACGCAGTGCCAGAAACGGATTAAAGTTACTGCTGCTGCATCCGCGCATACTATAAATTTCCTGAATTCCATACTGCAGCTTTCGCTCAGTCACCGCACGCTCTCTTCCCCAGGCTCCCGTCAGCTCGATCATTTGATAGTCGTGATCCGGCAGATCCACACTGCAGCTCATTGCACGTTCCAGCACGATCTTCTCTGTTCCGTGGTAAATCACCTTTGCACTTCTTGTAATCGCCGGAAGCTCTTCAAAAATCGTATAGTACAAGATCAGTGTGGTGTGAATCAGCTCATCTTTCAGTTCGATTTCCAGTGTCTGTGCCTCTTTGGAATCTTCGGTATAGGTAGCCGGCAGTCCTGCAAGCGCGGGCTTCCCGTCATAAATCCGATGTGTCTGATACACAAAATCCGTGATCCGGCTTCCGTTTTCCTGCAGAATCTCCACCGCCGGATACCGCATATCCCCTGCTCCATAGGACGGATATTCCTGCTTGATATGTTCCATCGAGAATGTGGAATCTCCTTCGTAAGTACATACAGCCATTGGGCGGTGACGCAGCTCCAGCAGATGGGCAAAACTCTCCCTGTCATGCAGTTTTTTCCCAAAATACAGCTGTCCTAACTGTCCGTTTTTTAAGACTGTGATAATATAACTGATATCCCTGTTGGAAAGATGAAATTCCCGGGATCCTTCGTGATAACAAATGCTCATATTTCTGGTTCTCCTCTCCTGTTTCTATTTCTTATTATAAAGATTTCGAGGGAGACTGCCAGACTGTAATGTTGGAAAAACATATCCAATTGTTGGGTCAGGATCCTACTTTTCGAAGCAATATCCGGAAGGCTGATAAGCTCCGCTTTTGATCGGAAGTAAAATTCCGGTTTCCATCAATGCCGCTCCATAATACAGTTCTCCACTTTCTGCATCCTGATAACAGGCTTCTTCCTCAAGTCCCTTCCATTTCACTGCATTTCCTGTCATATTTCCATGAATCTGTGTCATCACTGCCTGCATCATCGCCTGTGTTCCATCCTCGGATACAAACTCCCATGCTGCAACTTCATCCGTCACAGGATTGCTCAGCCGGTAATACAATCCGGTCTGGATCAACGGTGCCAGCTGCTTATATTCCTTGATCTGTTGTCTGATCTCTTCTTTTTCTTCTTCGGTCACGTTTCCCAAGTCCAGTTCATATCCAAATGTACCTGCATTGCCACTGCGCCTCTCGTTGAGAGTGGTGTTTTTCTTCCTGTCTGGTGGTTTGGCACCGCAGACACATGAGATCCGACTGCACTGATCGGAAATCCAAAAGACGTCCCGTACTGAATCTGCAGCCGGTCCAATGCATCGGTGTTGTCACTGCACCAGATCTGAGGTGTGTAATACAACATTCCTGCGTCAAACCTTCCGCCCCCTCCGCTGCATCCTTCAATCAAAAGATTCGGATACCGCTTCAGTAGACGGTCCAGGAAATCATAAACACCCAGTACGTAATCATACAGTACTTTCCCCTGATATCCAGCTGCTGCGGAATAAACGTCGCACAGACTGCGATTCATATCCCACTTCAGATATTCAACCTCTGCATAATCCAACACTTCTGTAATCGAATCAAAAATAAAGTCCACCGCATCTTTTCTGGAAAAGTCCAAAACCAGCTGATTCCTGCTTCGCACCGGATTTTTCCCCGGAATCTGAAGCGCCCAGTCCGGATGTGCTCTGTACAGATCACTGTCTTCTGAAACCATTTCGGGTTCCACCCAGAGTCCGAATTTTAATCCCATAGCGTGTATCTTCGCGGAAAGTTCTCCCAGACTGCATTTTAATTTTTCTTCATTGACCTGCCAGTCTCCCAGTGCCCGGTTGTCATCCCTCCGTTTACCAAACCAGCCGTCATCTAACACCAACATCTCGATTCCCAGCTCTTTTGCCTCTTCTGCCAGTTTTAAAATACTCTCCCCATCAAAGTCAAAATAGGATGCCTCCCAGCTGTTGATCAGAATCGGACGAACCTTTTCTTTATGAGGGCCCCTGCACAGATTGTTCCGAAAACACCGGTGCAGATTCTGGGAAAGCTCTGCCAGCCCGTTTCTGCTGTAGGTCATCACGGTTTCCGGTATGACAAAGACTTCTCCGGTATTCAGAGGATACGAAAACTGCTCCGGCTGCAACCCCATCAGCATTCTGTTCTGCCCGAACTGGTCTTTTTCCACTTCCGCCTGAAATCCTCCGCTGTATACAAAGGACATGGCATAACATGCCCCTGCATCTTCTGTTGTTCCCTCTTCTGTCAGAATCAGAAATGGACTGTATTGATGACTGGAGGTCCCTCTTCTGCTTCCGATCACATAATTTCCATGAGATACCGGAATTCTCTGATAATTCCGCTCCATCGCATGACGTCCGTAAAAACTGATCACATCATATTTTCCTGTCACAAAATCAAGACACGCAGAAGCCGCTTTTTCAAGATAAATGATGTTCTCTTTTGTATTGATGATCTGCGCACTTCGGGTGATCACATCGTATTTTGGCAGTACCCCATAGAGAAGTGTCACCTGAATTCCGGTCCGCCCATCTTCCAGCACCACTTCCAGTGTCTGTGCTTCTTTCTCAGCTCCATACACTGCCGGAAGTCCCGATAGTCCGTATTTTCCCGACAAGATCCGATATCCCCGGTAACGCAGGTCACAGGCAGTAGTCCCATCCTGTCCCCTTACGATCAGCGCTGTGCTTCTGTAATCTCCTGTTCCCCATGTTGGAAATTCCTGCGGGAGCACATCCAGAGAATAGGTTCTGTCATTTCCCGCATCATACAGGTTTCCGGAAAATCCTCTGTCCTGTTTTTGCAGAAGATAGTCCATGCAGCCTTTGGTCTTTCTTCCATAGTATAAATGTAAGAGAACACCATAAGGATCGATCTGCATCTGATAAGTGGAGTGCTCAGTATGTATTGTAAATGTCTTGTTCTGCTCATCAAAAATAATTGCCATATTACTCGTTCCTTTTCTTTTTATTTTACTGCTCCATTCACAACTCCGTTTAAAATCTGTTTCTGACAGATCAGATAAAAGATCAAGATCGGAAGTAATGCCAGCAGATAGGAGGCGAATGCCAGATTGTAATTTGTTCCAAACTGGGTCTGGAATGTCAGCTGTGCCAACGGAAGCGTATTCTGTTCTCCTCCTGACATGATCACAAGAGGTGTCATCACATCATTCCATGTTCCAAGCGCTGTCAGAACTGCTACTGTCGCATGCATCGGACGCATGATCGGAAATACGATCTTCCAGTAAGTTGTCCACGTACTTGCTCCATCCACGCAGGCAGCCTCCTCCAGTGCAATTGGAATATTCTTCAGATATCCGGTATACAAAAGTACATTCATCGGCATATAAAACACAACATAGAGAAGAATGACTCCAAAACGGTTATTCAGTCCCATTTGTGCTGTCTGTTTCACCAGAGGCATCATAAGAATCGCAAACGGAACAAACATCCCGCTGACAATGTATAAGTACACCAGATTATACCCTTTACTGTGCGCTTTATTTCTTCCAATGGCATATCCGATCATGGAATGGATCACAATACTGAGAGCAACTGTGACCAATGTGATGAAAAGACTGTTGCCAAGAGAATTCCAGAAATCCGTCACCCGCATAGCTTCCCGGAAATTTTCCAGACTCCAGGAGCTTGGCAGTGACAAGATTCCGGAAATACTGTTGGTCATCTCTGACGGCTGTTTAAATGCAATGACTACCGTCAGATACAACGGAAATGCAATGGTGATCAGCCTAATACTAAGAAAATCATGGCCGGTTTGTTTGTTTTGTATTTGCCCCTATCATAACTGCTCCTCCTTTTTCCCTAATACTGTCATCTGCGTCACTGAAATTGCAACGATCACAAGGAAGAAAATAACCGCATTGGCACTCTGAAATCCGAACTGTCCTCCTGCCATACCATTCTGATAGATCAGATAGGAAATGGATTCTGTGCTCTGTGCAGGTCCGCCTTTTGTCAGTGCCATGATCTGATCAAAGACCATCAGAAAGTTTTTCACACAAAGCACCATATTGATCGTAAAAAACGGAAGAATCAGAGGAAATGTCAGGTTTTTGAACTTATTCCATCCGGTAGCTCCATCTATTGCGCCTGCTTCATACACATCCTCCGGTACGGTCTGCAGGCCGGAAATATAGATGATTGTATTCATCGCGATCGCCTGCCATGCACAAACGATCACAATAGCGATCCATGCCAGGTTCTTACTGGAAAGCAGACTCGAAGAAAGCGTTTCCCATCCGATCATCTCTCCCACTGCCGGAAGGATGTATGTAAAGAAATAGTTGAAAATATAACCGACTACCAGCGCTCCCAGAATATTCGGCAGGAAATAAGCTCCCCTGAAAAAGCTCTTGGCACGGATCTTACTGTTCAGAGCCATTGCCAGCAGCAGACTGATCACATTGACTACAATTGTCGTTACGATTGCCAGCTTAAAGGTGAACCAGTAAGAATTTCCCACTCTTACATCCTGAAACAGATCCATATAGTTCCGAACTCCCACCCAGTCATAAGAACCAAATCCTTTGAAATTCGTAAAACTGTACATCACGCCTTTGAGTAACGGCAATGTATTAAAACAGAAAAACAGTGCCACGACCGGTATTGTCATCAACAAAAATGTCCGTTTTCTCTCATTCATCTTTTTCATGCTCATTTCACCTCTCCCTATTTACTGTGTGTCTGTTCTGCTTCATATTTCTGCACCTTCTGTATGATATCCCGATTATATCTCTGCCAGTCTTTGTCAAATTTCTTCAGAAATGCATCTACATCTTTGTCGATCAGAAGTGTCTGTATCTGCGCATCGACTGCCATTTCTGACGGATAATAGTGATCCTGATAATCTGCCATATTTTCTTCTTCGATATATTGTCTGACACCGTCCAGCATCGGTGAGAGTTCAAACTCTCCCTCTTTGCACGGTACACTGTTCTGCTCATTCAGATAGTCCTGCACATTTTCATCTTCCAAAAGAAAATCTAACACTTCATATGCTGCTTCTTTATTCTTACATTCTTTTGTCACACAGAATTGAAGATCGATTCCCGAATTTAATGTATTCTCTTCTTTTTTGTCACTTCCCGGAAATACAAAGGAGTCAATTTCCATGTCAGGATTCACTGACTGAATCTGAGGTACCGCATAGCTTCCGATCGGATACATGACTGCCTCTCCTCTTGCAAACGCTGTACATGCATCGTTGTAGTTATAAGCAAACGGATCCTTCGGTCCGTATGAAAGCAGCTGCAGCATTTTTTCCGCCACTTCGCGATAATTCTCCGTAAAAGTTGTCTTGCCCTGGTTTACCTGGCGGCATACATCTGACGGCGCCAGATCTACTGCCAGGCCATTCCATGGTGCAAGACAGGTCCATGTGTCCTTAAATCCCATAGTGAAGGGCTGCAGTCCTGCGGCCTGGATTTCGTCACACAGGTTCATCAGTTCACTCCATGTCTGCGGTATCTTCCATCCGTGTTCTTCAAAAATCTTTTTATTATAAAGGATTCCTGCGGCATTTCCGGCATACGGTACTGCATAAACACCGTCTGTCGGGACAAATTCCAGATTTTTGTCAATTTCTTTATAAGACTCTTTAATCTCATCGAGTCCTTTGTAATCTGAAATATCCATCAGGATCTCGGCATCCAAAAAGTAGGAATAATTGATATCGCCGCCGATCCCGATAATATCCGGATAATCTTCCCGGATAAAACGAGTTCTCATGATCGTGGAAGCATCATTCGGTGATTCAATCTTCAGGCGGATATTTTTGTGCGTAGCATTAAACTTTTCTTCCACTTTTTCAAAATAAGCCGCTGCCTCTTGTTTATACTGCAGGATTTCAATTTCTGTGACTTCCTCCTCTTTCCCGCTTTTTCCACTGCAGCCTGTCAACATACATACAAACATTCCAAAAATCAGTAAAACGCTTATTGATATATTTCTTCTTTTTTTCATCAATATTTCCGCTCCTTTTTCTTTTTTCATGTACATGTTTTTCTTTATTAGTATTATAACATTCCATTTTGCGACTATGAATACCATAATTTTTGCACTTTTATATCTTAATGCTTGTTTTATATTCTATATTTGAAATAATCTAGCATTTTGGTATATAATGAAAATACACCTCACTTTTACAACAAGTCAGGAAAGGAGACTTTTATGAGTAATATACTCTTTTCTGTTTTTCCAAACGAAAATTTTATTGATATGAGCCTGTACCAGTTCGGCTGGGAACAGTGTCAGCCTTCCCACTCCTACGGTCCGGCTGCCAGAAATCATTATCTGTTCCATTATGTGATCTCCGGAACCGGTACACTGATGGCCGATGATACTTCCGGAATAACACAGACCTATTCTGTCAAAAGCGGACAGGGATTTATGATCTTCCCGCAGCAGATCACCACCTACATCGCCGACCAGAAGCTTCCCTGGGAATATGTGTGGATCGAATTTGACGGACTTCGCGTAAAAGAAATTCTGGAACTGGCAGGACTGACTAAATCTGCACCAATCTATCATGCACATTCCAAAGAAATGCGGGAAGTTCTGAAAGAAGAAATGCTCTATATTGCACGTAATCCCGAACAGCCGCCTTTTCATCTGATCGGCCATCTCTACCTTTTTATGGATGCGCTCACCCGCTCCTGCACACGTGAACAGACAAACTCTGCCGGCAGACTGCGGGATTTCTATATCCATGAGGCAATTGCATTTATTGAACAGAATTTTCAAAATGATATATCCGTAGAAGATATTGCTGAGGTATGCGGTCTGAACCGCAGCTACTTTGGAAAGATTTTCAAAGAGACTCTGGGGCGTTCACCTCAGGAATTTTTAATGAATTACCGTATGGTAAAAGCTACGGAACTTTTAAAACTTACTCAACTCTCCATCAGTGAGATTTCAAACGCTGTTGGGTATGCCAATCCACTGCATTTTTCGCGTGCTTTCAAAAATGTATATGGGGAATCGCCAAGAATCTGGCGTCAGAATCACAGGACATAACATCAAAAACCCGGGAGATCATTCTCCCGGGCTTCCTTATTTACTGCACTGTCGCAATATCGATCAGTGTCAGTTTTTTAATATCTGTATTTTCAAGACTGGTGATCAGCGCCTCAGCGGTATCGATCGCTGTCAGTACATTGACACCTGTCTCAATAGCGTTTCTTCGGATGACAAATCCGTCTCTGGAGTGCTCTGCCCCCTGTGCCGGAATATCGATGACCAGATCGATCTCGTGTCCTAAAATGAGATCCAGAAGGTTTGGCGACTCCTGCTCGATCTTGCGGACCGGAATTGCTTTCACGCCTGCTGCGTTCAGCGCTTCTGCCGTGCTCTTTGTAGCAAAGATACGGTATCCGATCTTTTCAAATCTGCGTCCGATCTCCACTGCCTCCGGTTTGTCCTCATCACGGACAGTCATGATCATGTTTTTGAACTTCGGCAGCTTGATTCCTGCACCCAGGAATGCTTTATAAAGTGCCTCGTCAAATGTCTTGGCAATTCCCAGACATTCTCCTGTAGATTTCATCTCAGGTCCAAGGCTGATATCTGCACCACGGATCTTCTCAAAGGAGAATACCGGCATCTTCACTGCCACGTAATCTGCTTCCGGCTGCAGTCCCGGTGTGTATCCCAGTTCTTTGATCTTGTTTCCGATGATCACTTTGGATGCAAGCGGTACGATCGGAATTCCGGTTACTTTACTGATATAAGGAACCGTACGGCTGGAACGTGGGTTTACTTCGATCACATACACATCATCTTCTCCACATACGATGAACTGAATATTGATCAGACCGATGACATGGAGAGATTTTGCAAGTCTTCTTGTATACTCTGCAATCTTGTCTTTTGCTTTCTGTGTCAGGCTCTGTGCCGGATATACAGAGATACTGTCTCCGGAATGGATTCCTGCACGCTCAATGTGTTCCATGATTCCAGGGATCAGAATGTCTTCGCCGTCACAAACTGCATCGACCTCGATTTCTTTCCCCTGTAAATATTTATCCACCAGAATCGGATGATCCTGTGCGATCCGGTTGATGATTCCGATAAATTCATCGATATCATTATCATTGATCGCGATCTGCATTCCCTGTCCACCCAATACGTAAGAAGGTCTTACCAGAACCGGATATCCAAGTCTGTTTGCAACTTCTTTGGCTTCTTCTGCAGTAAACACCGTTCCTCCTGTCGGACGTGGAATCTCGCACTCTTCAAGGATCTCATCGAATAATTCACGGTCTTCTGCTTTGTCTACATTCTCTGCAGAAGTTCCAAGGATCGGAACACCCATTTTCATCAGAGCTTCTGTCAGCTTGATCGCTGTCTGTCCACCAAACTGTACAACTGCACCGTCTGGCTTTTCGATATCTACAATACTCTCTACATCTTCCGGAGTCAGTGGTTCAAAATACAGCTTGTCTGCAATATCAAAGTCTGTACTAACTGTTTCCGGGTTGTTGTTCACGATGATCGTCTCGTACCCTTCTTTTGCAAATGCCCATGTACAGTGTACGGAACAGAAATCGAACTCGATTCCCTGACCGATACGGATCGGACCGGATCCAAGTACCAGAACTTTTTTCTTGTCACGAGTCTCTTCTACTTCATTCTCACTTCCAAATACAGAATAGTAGTACGGTGTCTCTGCCGCAAATTCTGCTGCACACGTATCCACGATCTTGTATGCTGCAACAATGCCGTTTGCATGACGCATATCGTGGATCTCACGCTCTGTCTTTCCTGTCAGCTGTGCGATCACGTTATCCGGGAACTCCATCCGTTTTGCTTCTTTTAACAGTTCCGGTGTCAGCTCTTCGGACTTCAGTGCGTTTTCCATCTCTACGATAATTGCAAATTTATCGATAAACCACTCATCGATCTGTGTGATCTCGTGAATTTTTTCGTAGCTTACACCTCGGCGGATTGCTTCTGCGATTCTCCACATACGCATATCATCCACGATCTCCAGCTGCTCTGTCAGTTCTTCCACAGACAGATCTGTGAAATCATAAGACATAAGGCTGTCTACATGCTGCTCCAGAGAGCGGATGGCTTTCATCAGCGCACCTTCAAAGTTGTCGCAGATACTCATCACCTCTCCGGTTGCCTTCATCTGTGTAGTCAGTGTTCTCTTTGCACTGATAAACTTATCAAACGGAAGTCTCGGAAGTTTTACGACACAGTAGTCCAGCATTGGTTCAAAGCTTGCATATGTCTTCTGTGTGATCGCATTTTTGATCTCATCCAGTGTATAACCAAGAGCGATCTTTGCTGCAACCTTCGCGATCGGATATCCTGTCGCTTTGGAAGCCAGCGCAGAAGAACGGCTGACACGCGGGTTTACCTCGATTACACAGTATTCAAATGTCTCCGGGTGCAGAGCATACTGTACGTTACATCCACCCGTGATATTCAGCTCACTGATAATATTTAAAGCGGAAGTACGCAGCATCTGATACTCTTTATCTCCCAGTGTCTGCGACGGTGCCACAACGATACTGTCTCCAGTGTGCACACCAACCGGGTCAATGTTTTCCATATTACATACTGTAATGCAGTTTCCGTTTCCGTCACGCATTACCTCGTACTCGATCTCTTTCCATCCTGCAATACAGCGCTCTACCAGAACCTGTCCTACACGGGAAAGACGAAGTCCGTTCTCCAGGATCTCCACCAGCTGTTCAGAATCATGTGCGATACCGCCGCCGCTTCCTCCCAGTGTGTATGCCGGACGAAGTACAACCGGATATCCGATCTTATTTGCAAATGCAAGACCGTCTTCTACGTTTTCTACGACCAGAGAAGCTGCAACCGGTTCTCCGATCTTTTCCATCGTTGCTTTAAATTCCAGACGATCCTCTGCCTTTTTGATTGTCTCAGAAGTTGTACCGATCAGGCGGACATTGTGTTCTCTTAAAAATCCTGCCTCTTCCAGTTCCATTGCCAGGTTCAGACCAGCCTGTCCTCCCAGTGTCGGAAGTACGCTGTCCGGCTGCTCTTTTAAAATCAGCTGTTCCACAACTTCTACTGTCAATGGCTCAATATATACTTTATCTGCGATATCTTTATCTGTCATGATCGTCGCCGGGTTGGAGTTCAACAGAACAACTTCGATTCCTTCTTCCTTCAAAGAACGGCATGCCTGTGTTCCTGCATAGTCAAACTCCGCTGCCTGTCCGATAATGATAGGACCGGACCCAATTACTAATACTTTTTTAATACGACTGTCTCTTGGCATTATTTCGCTCCTCCCATCATCTCAATGAATCTGTCAAACAGGTAACCGGAATCCTGTGGTCCCGGGCATGCTTCCGGATGGAACTGTACGGTAAAGATGTTCTTTCCGACATAGGCAAGTCCCTCGTTTGTTCCATCGTTGACATTCGTAAATGCAGCACTGCCACATTTGGATCTACATTTTCTGCATCTACCACATAACCGTGATTCTGAGAAGAAATATATACACGATTTGTCTGAAGGTCTTTGACCGGATGATTTCCACCGCGATGTCCGTATTTTAACTTGTGTGTAGTCGCACCTGTAGCAAGAGCCATGAGCTGATGTCCAAGGCAAATTGCAAAGATCGGAATATCTGTATTGTACAATTTTTTGATTTCTTCAATAATAGAGGTGCAGTCTGCCGGGTCTCCAGGGCCGTTTGACAACATGATTCCGTCAGGATTCGATGAAATGATCTCTTCTGCAGTTGTGTGGGCCGGGTATACAGTCACTTCGCAACCACGCTGATTTAAAGATTTGGCAATATTATTTTTTGCTCCTAAATCCAGCAGTGCTACTTTCTTTCCTGTTCCTTCCAGAACATATTTCTCGCTGCATGTTACTTTAGAAACAACATCACCTACTGTGTAGGCCTTCAGCTTTGGAAGAATCTCTTCCAGATTGTAATTTTCATTTGTAGTAATCATACCATTCATGGTACCTTTTTCCCGTAAAATCTTTGTCAGAGCACGTGTGTCCACGCCTGCGATTCCAGGAATATCCTGCTCTTTCAAAAAGTCCTGAATCGTACCTTCACATCTGAAATTGCTTGGCATACGAGACAGCTCTCTTACAATATAACCATCCGGCCATGCTTTTCTTGATTCCATGTCCGGTGTGATTCCATAATTCCCAATCAACGGATACGTCATTACGACTGCCTGTCCCGCATAAGAAGGGTCTGTCAACACCTCTAAATATCCTGTCATGGAGGTATTAAACACGATTTCACTAATCATATCTCTTGTCGAACCAATGCTTGTTCCTGTAAACACGGTTCCATCTTCTAAAATCAGAAATGCCTTCATCTGTTCACCTTATCCCTTCGTAAATTTTCTCAAATTGTAAAGATTATACTACATACCCGGGAATATTTCAACCTGTTTTTAGAAAATTAAAGTGTCATCAATTTTATCGTAATGCCTGCGAATCCATTTCAGCCCTTTTTCCATATTTCCTTCTTCCAGGGCATTTACGATTTCTTCATGGATCTGACACCAGTCTCATTTTTTGCTTCCTTTTGTACATGTGCGATTTCTTCTTCACAAAGACCGGACAAAGATTCCATCACTGCGACAAGCAATTGATTCTCTCCTGCACGGATCAGCTCCTGATGGAATCTTCGGTCATGCTCTGCCGTCTTTTCCGGTATCTGCATCTCTTTTATTTCTGCTTTCAGCCTCTTTAAAACTTCCGGATTTTTCAACCGCACTGCCTGTACAAATGCCTCCTGCTCCAGGATTCGCCGGATTCGGCTGACTTCCCTGTAGTTGCTCTGTCCGGTGAGCAGCATCATGGAAAACACATTTCCCAGACTTTTCTGCGGCATATTCACCAGAAAATTTCCTTTGCCCTGTCTGCTCTCCAGCATTCCGGTATGTTCCATTGTGCGAAGAGCCTCCCGGACAGAATTTCGTCCCAGATTCAGACTTGCCGCCAGCTCCCGCTCAGATGGGATCTTGCTTCCGCAGGAAAGTTTTCCTTCTTGTATCTGCTGTTTCAGATATTCGATCACTCTCTCATATGTTTTCTCATTCATTCCCTAAAAAACCTCTGAATCTTAAATATTCTGTCAATACCTCAACTGTACCTTCGATCCCCAAAACGCCGCTGTCCAGACACAGTTCGTAATCCTGTGCCAGTCCCCACTCCTGCTTTGTATAATATTTATGGAAAGAAGCTCGTCTGCTGTCTGTATCCTCCAGAAATTTCTTTGCCTTTGTCTCGGAAAGTCCTTCCCGCTCCATGATTCTCTGCACACGGATCTTGGGATCTGCATGGATAAAGACACGGACTGCTTCCGGATCTTCTCTGAAAATATGGCCTGCGCATCTTCCTATTATAATGCAGGACTCTTTCGACGCCAGCTCCCGGATTCTTTGAAACGGAATCCGTCCGACCTCCTGTTCAAACTGGCTCATAGCAATGGCATATAATAAACTGTTTACCGGCTCTTCCTCATAAAATGCCTGCACCTCTTCATAATCATCCGTACCTTCTGCAATCTTTTGAAGTTCTGCCTTTCCATAAAGAGGAAGAGAAAGTCTCTCTGCCAGTAATTCCCCGACTTTTCTTCCGCTGCTTCCGGACTGTCTTCCAATTGTAATGATCATACGCTTCATTTGTTCTTCCTCCCTTATAAACATCCTGCAAAAACAGATGCGAAAATTACGGTCAAAAGTCCGGCTACCGCAATCGCCAGACTGCTCATGGCGCCTTCTACCGGTCCCATCTCCATTGCTTTTGCTGTTCCGATCGCATGGGATGCTGTTCCCAGGGCCAGCCCCTTCGCTACTGGTTCTTTGATCCGAAATACCCGGTACACCACGTCTGCGATCATATTTCCCAGTACTCCGGTAATGATGATCACTGCAACGGTAATCGTAACAATTCCCCCTAGTTCTTCCGACACTCCCATTCCGATTGCTGTTGTAATTGATTTCGGAAGCAGTGTCACATACATATCATGAGAAAGTCCGAATAAATAAGACAGGCCAAGAACACTGAGTATACTTGTCAAAACTCCGGATAAGATTCCCGCCGCTACTGCTTTTAAATTTCTTTTCAGCAGATTTAACTGCTGATATAACGGAACTGCCAGACAAACGGTTGCCGGCGTGAGCAGGTAACTCAAATACTGTGCACCCTGATTGTAATCATCATAGGAAATATCCCCTACTGTCAGAATCGCCATAACACACAAAATGGCGATCAAAAGCGGATTAAAAATTGCCATCTTGAACTTTCGTTTTAAAAGCAGCCCTGCCTCGTAACCGATCAGACTGACTGCTGCACCGAAAAATACGGAATGTACTAAAAACTCTTTCATCTTACTGTCTCCTGTTCTGCTTTCTCTTTCTTCTTTTTACTATTGTGTATGACAGTCTGTGTCACTTTTGCAGTCACTGCCATTACCAGAACCGTAGTCACGACCGTGATCACACTGATCGGGATCCACACGGGCTTCAGCACTCCCCATGCATTCAAAAGACCGACTCCTGCAGGAATAAACATGACCGGCATGATCTCAATCAAAAAGACTGCCGCATCAGAAACCAGACTCAGCTTGAGCACCCCTGTTTTCAATGCCGCCAGCATAAGGATAAGCCCCCACACGCTTGCCGGAACAGGCAATGGCAGCGCAGCTTTAACAGTTCTCCTAAAAAAGAAATCAGCAGGATGATTACAAATTGTCTCAATATTTTCATTTTCTCATTCTCCCTTATAACCAACTGGTAGTACCAGTTGATTATAAAAAAGACTTTTTCCTCTGTCAAGAATTTTTCACATTGTATCCACTTTAATTCAATTCTGCAATTCTGGAAACTCCCACATAAATTTGTGAAATCTTATACCAGGTCCGGTAATCCACGGTTCCTGTCTGCGGCAGACCAAAAATTTCCTGAAACTTTCTGACCGCCTCCGCAGTTGCCGGTCCATACACTCCGTCTGTCTGAATCTTTGGCAGCGCCGGATACGCCCCCGCGATCACATTGAGCTGTTCCTGAAGCTGACGTACCTTTGCTCCGCTGGATCCATTTTCCAGTGTATATCCCGGCCAGGAAGACGGGATTCCGGAAATTTCTTCCGCTGTATTGATATACATATCACTTCCGTAAAAATAACGCAGAATCTCAATCGGAGTATATCCCTGATCTCCCAGCTCCTTTGACCCCCATTGTGTCATCCAGTCGGGACAGCTCACCCTGGTACCATCACAATACTGCGTCAGAATCGGCTGCCGTACATTCGGACGGGACAGATAGTTTGCAAAAATCTCATCCACTACCGCCGAAATCGTATCGTACACATTTCGTTCCGGAATCCACTTGTGATCAAATGCTGTAGACGATGTGATCGTAAAATCATACCCTTTATTCCGATACCATTCTGTGTATACCCTGTTCAATGTAAATGACATAATCGCCAGCACATTTGCGCGGATCGTACTGTCCGGCCAGGTTGCATAAATCTCACTGGACGCCACATTTTTGATGTAATCCCGATATCTCACATAGTAATTTTTTGCCGTGGAGTCCCTCGGAGAACCATCGTGGACAACCACAAATTCCGGAATCACTACCCGGCTGAGCACGATCTCTCCGGACTCTGTGACCGGCTTGATCTCATCCTCCGCAATTTTCGCCGGATATTCCCCGTAGAGCGTATGTGCAGGAATCACGAACACTTCTCCCGGCTCTTCCTGTGTAACCTGAGGACGCATAGAAATATTTTGAATTGCCGTCACATCTGCCAGAATCTCCGCCCCTGAGATACTCACCGGTTCAAATCCTTCCGCCTCCACATTCAGTGTATATTCGGAATAGGGCTGCTGATCCGATTCCGGGTTCAGGCTGTACTCGATGGGCGGTGCCGCCAGTTCGATTTCTTCTGTCTGCCCGGATGAATCTGTCTGCAGCTTTTCCAGAGTATTTTCCGGAACTCCGGTATAAGAAATGGAAACCTGCGCATTCTGGATGGGAAAAGCCGTCACTTGTGATGTAATCTGGATCTGGAGTTTTCCCTTGTCTATGTGCTCCTGCTGCATTCGGATGGCCTGTGAGTTCCTCCTTTGATTTCTACTGTAATCCATATCCATTTTCCTTTTTCACAGTTTCTTCTAACTATATGCAAAGTATTCATAAAAAATAACGGACACTGGATGATCGAAAAAAACGCTCCTGCTTTCGCAGAAACGTTTTTTATACTGTATTCTTTTTGATCAACAACCGCATAATATCGTTATACATCACAAACACCATCAGTGCCATCAATGCTGCAAATCCAATAAAATGCACCATACCTTCTTTCTCCGGAGCGATCCGTTTTCTTCTCACCGCCTCGATCAGAAGAAATACCAGACGCCCTCCATCCAGTGCTGGGATTGGAAGCAGGTTCATGACACCTAAGTTGGCTGAGATCAGAATTCCCAGGTTCATCATACTTAAGATGACTACCGACCAGCCGGACGGTGCTGCCGCATCATAGGTATCATTGACTACCTCAACAATTCCTACCGGACCGGACAACTGATTCACACCTACTTCACCCGTCAGGAGCATCTTCAGGCACTCCAGCGTGTACTCTACCCAGTATTTTGCCGTGTATGCCCCATACTGGATACTTTTGAAAAATCCCGGTTTCTCCACCTCTGCAGAATAGGTAAATCCCATTCTCTTTGTGGTCTCATCCCCAAACTGTCGTTTTTCCATCTGGATCGTATGTTCTTTTCCATCGCGCTCAAAGGTCAGCTCTGCCGTGTCAGATGTACTGTGTGTCAGATTGTACAGCTGGAACTCTTCATAAATATGAATTTTCTTTCCATTGATCTCTGTGATCACATCCCCTTTTTTCAATCCCTGCTCACTTCCTGAGGAACCGGATTCGACTTCCTGTATCACAGGAACCGCATAGCCGGCTGCTCCCACCAGAATCGCTGACATCAGAAGCGCCAGGATAAAGTTAAACAAAGGTCCTGCCGCGATCACTGAAATTCTCGCCCACACGGACTTGCTGTTAAAGCTCCCCTCGGAAGTATCGTCTGCATCATCTTCTCCCATCATGCAGGCACCGCCAGAGGGAGAAGTTTTAAGCTGAATTTGGTTCCTTTAAACTCCTTGCCAAACAGAGTCGGCCCATTCCCAATGAAAATTCATCTACACGGATCCCGTTTAACTTTGCCAGCGTAAAATGTCCCAGTTCATGGATGATGATGATCAAACTGAACAGAAGAATTGCTAAAATAATACCCATATACTACCACCTGTTTTTGATATATTCATAAGTTTCCTGCTCTGTCTGAAGAATCTCTTCTACGGTTGGATCTGCAATCACTTTGTGCATCTCCATACAGCCGGCAATGATCTCCGGAATCTGCAGATAGCCAATCTCCCGATTCAAAAACATAGCAACCGCACGCTCGTTGGCTGCATTGAATACCGTTGGAAGAGAGCCGCCTGTTTTTCCGGCTTCATATGCCAGCTTCAATCCATAGAACGTCTCCATATCCGGGCGCTCAAACGTAATCTGGGAAAGTGTCTCAAAATCCAGCCTGTCTCCCGGAAGATACCGTCTCTTGGGATAATACAAAGCATACTGAATCGGAAGTTTCATATCCGGTGTTCCAAGCTGTGCGATCACCGCGCCGTCCACATATTCAACCATGGAATGAATGATACTCTGTGGCTGCACGACAACCTGGATCTGATCCACAGACACATCAAACAGCCATTTTGCCTCGATCACTTCCAGTCCTTTATTGACCATGGTGGAGGAATCGATCGTGATCTTGCGCCCCATCTCCCAGTTTGGATGCTTCAGCGCATCTTCCACCTGAATATTAAGAAGCTCTTCCCGCTTTTTCCCGCGGAACGGTCCACCGGACGCTGTGAGCAGGATCTTATGCAGCGCCTTGTGCTGCCCTCCCTGCAAAGACTGGAAAATGGCACTGTGCTCACTGTCTACCGGAAGAATGGAAACTCCGTACTCCTTTGCCAGCGGCATAATGATGTGTCCTGCTGTCACCAGTGTCTCTTTATTCGCCAGTGCGATATCCTTTCCTGCCTTGATTCCCTCGATCGTCGGCAGGATTCCGATCATTCCTACGATCGCTGTCACCAGGATTTCTGCATCCTGCTGTACTGCCACTTCTATGAGTCCGTCCATTCCGGATACTACCTTCACATCCAGATCTTTGACATTCTCTCTGAGTTCTTTGGCTTTTGCCTCGTCCCACACCGCTGCCAGCACCGGATGAAACTTACGGATCTGCGCTTCCAGAAGCCCGATATTACTTCCGGCCGCCAGCGCCGTGACCTCGATATCCCGATTTTCTCTTACGACTTCCAGTGTCTGGGTTCCGATAGAGCCGGTCGAACCAAGTATTGCTATTTTTTTCATATCTGTTTTCCTTCTTTCTTAGAGAAGCACGGAAAGATAAAAAATGATCGGTGCCGTGAAAATAATACTGTCAAATCTGTCCAGAATCCCACCGTGTCCCGGTATCAACTTTCCGTAATCTTTGATGTCATGATTTCTCTTGATCGCGGATGCCGCCAGATCTCCGATCTGGGAAATCGCACCGCCTGCTGCACCGATTATTGCAAAGCTGGCCACACTGACTCCTGCATTGCCCCAGTGGTTGATCGCAAGTGCATAGAGAACTGCGATCAGCGCTGCTCCCGCGATTCCGCCGATTCCGCCTTCCACAGACTTCTTCGGACTCAGCTTCGGTGCCATTTTATGCTTGCCGATCAGCATCCCCACACAATATGCGCAGGTATCACATCCCCAGGCACAGATAAATACCAGCCATACCTGAAAGACACCGCCCGGCAGAATTCTTGTCTGATAAATATAAGACAACATCACTGCCACATAAAATACTCCGAAAAACGCTGCCAACATCTGCTCTGTCCGATATTTTGGATAAGAAAATACCAACACTGCCATCAGACAGATCACAAATGCCATAAATAACAGCATGAACCAATCCGTTGTATCTGGAAGCAGCGGTTTGGCATACAACAGACCATAGTATCCTGCTGCAAACAAAAATCCGCAGATCCCAACTGCTTTATTTTCAATCTCAAACACTCTGTACAACTCATAGACTCCGATCATACTGATCAAAAACAAAGTTGCAAACAGTACATTTCCTCCTGTGATCACTGTGATCAGAGCGATCACCACCAGGAGAATCCCACTTAAAAGACGTGTCTTAAACATCTTCTTCCTCCTTCACACCGCCGTATCTTCTGTCTCTTTTATTATACTGCGCAATTGCCTTTTCTAATTCCTCTTTTGTAAAATCCGGCCATGGAATCTCTGTAAAATAAAATTCCGTATATGCCAGCTGCCACAATAAATAATTGGAAAGCCGCAGTTCCCCACTGGTACGGATCAAAAGATCGGGATCCGGTATCCCATGGGTATCCAGATAAGACTCAAACACTGTCTCATCGATCGTTTCCGGCACAACCTTTCCATCTGCGCAGTCTCTTGCAAGGCGGCGCACAGCGCGGATCATCTCATCCCGGCTTCCATAATTCAGCGCGATCTGAAAGTTTAAGCCACCGTTATCCTTTGTGGCTTCTTCCAGTTCCAAAATTCTGGTCCGGATATCCTCATCCAGCGCCTCAATGTCTCCCAGCACACGCACTTTCATATCATTTTTCGCCGCGGTCTTCAGACAGGTCTTCATATAATTGCGCAGCAGTTTCATCAGCGCGCTGACTTCACTTTCCGGCCGGTTCCAATTCTCTGTGGAAAACGCATACACGGTCAGATATTTAATCCCCATTCTCCAGGCTTCTTCGCAGATCCGCTCTACATTCTTACTGCCCTGTGCATGCCCGTAATTTCTCGGCATTCCCTTGGCTTTTGCCCATCTCCCGTTTCCGTCCAGGATGATGGCAATATGCTGCGTACGTTCATTGTATTTCCTCCTTCTTGCAGGTCTTTCCATCCAGAAGATGGAAAAGAGAGGCTTCTTCACATCTGCCCCTCCTGCTGTTTCGTAATATTGGCCTGTCACACAGGCTGTATCCTAAACTGTCAGTACTTCTTTGGATTTTGCTTCCACCGCTTTATCGACTTCTGCAATGTATTTGTCTGTCAGTTTCTGAAGTGAATCTTCCAGGTCTTTGATCCCGTCTTCTGAAATCTCTGTTCCTTTCAGTTTTTTGAATGCATCGTTTCCGTCACGACGGATATTGCGGATTGCAACTTTTGCTGCCTCTCCTTTTTTCTTCACATCTTTTACCAGTTCTTTTCTTCGCTCTTCTGTCAGTTCCGGGAACATCAGGCGTACCACCGTTCCATCGTTTGTAGGATTGATTCCGATATCAGACATCAGGATTGCTTTTTCGATTTCTTTTAACATGCTCTTTTCCCATGGCTGTATCTGATCATGCGTGCTTCCGGTACGGATATGTTCGCTGCCTGCTGGATCGGAGTCGGCACTCCATAGTAATCCACTGTCAGCTTATCCAATACATGTGGATTGGCACGTCCTGCGCGGATGGCTGCAAGCTCACTTCCCAGATTGTTGATTGTTTTTGTCATCTTGTCATCATATACTTTTAATTTTTCATCCATGTTTTTGTCCTCCTTATACTGTCACTTTTGTTCCGGTAAATGTACCGCTCATGGTCTCTACAATACTGTTTTCTTCATTCAGTCCAAATACCAGCATCGGCATCTTATTCTCAAGGCAGAGAATGGATGCTGTCAGATCCACTGCTGCCAGCTTCTGATTGATCACTTCCTGAATGGAGATCTCATCATATTTTTTCGCCTCCGGATTTACTTTCGGATCGCTGTCATAAATTCCGTCAATTGCTTTTGCAAGAAGCATCGCATCTGCCTCGATTTCGATCGCACGCAGAACAGCTCCTGTATCCGTTGAAAAATATGGGTGTCCGGTTCCTCCTGCAAAAAAGATCACTTTTCCTTCTTCCAGCGCTTCCACTGCTGCATCCTTGGAAAACAACGATGTAAACGCTCCACATACAAATGGAGTAAACACTTCTGTCTTCATCCCCACATGGCGGAAAATGTCAGACACGTAAATACAGTTCATCACCGTTGCAAGCATTCCGATCTGATCTGCTTTTGTACGGTCGATCGTCTCACTGGTACGGCCTCTCCAGAAATTTCCGCCGCCTGTCACGATCGCAACCTGAATTCCCTGATCTACAAGCTGCTTCACCTGATTTGCAACTCCTATGCAGGTTGCCTCATCAAATCCTGTCTTTTTATCTCCGGCAAGTGCTTCGCCGCTCAGTTTTAACAATACTCTTTTCATCTGTCTGGCTCCTTCAAATCTCTTTGGTATCCGGCATCTCTGCCACATACGCATATTCTAAAATGAAGTATACCATAAGTTGTTTCATTTGTCATGCACTATAGTATCCGCTTTGAGAATTCTCTTCAAAAGACTGTCATAAATCGGCTCTGAGCGCATCAGCGTTGCCACAATATATGCCGTTACCGACACGATCGACAGGGAAAGCATCTGACTGATACTTCCGGACATTTCAAATAACAGGATAATCCCCGTCAGCGGTGCTCTTACAATCGCTGTAAAGAATCCGGTCATCCCAAGCAGTACAAAATTGTTGACATACACCGGAGCCAAGCCAAAAAATTCGACCCCCGCCATGGCAAATACTGCTCCGATCAAAGCGCCTAATATCAAAAGCGGAAAGAAAATTCCTCCCGGCGCTCCGGAGCCAAAGCTGACTGCGGAAAATAAAAACTTCATAACCAGCGTCAGCACAACCATCCCCAATACCATTTCACCCTGTGTCAGGCTGACAATCAAGCCCGAACCACTTCCCAATACCCACGGCATCACAATCCCCAATACTCCCGCAGTCAGAAAGGCGATCAACAGACGGCCTGTTTCTTTCATAAACGGAATTTTGCGATACAATTCCTGGGCCTTTAACATCCCCCAATTATAAAACACACCGGATACACCTACCAAAATTCCCAAAAGGATCAAAAGCCAGTAATAGTTTTGCGGCAGATATTTCGTGATCTGAAATCGAAATACCGGATCTAGGCCAAGAATGTGGGAAGCAATATAATCAGCCGTCACCGAAGCTGTCATGACCGGAAGAAGAATCGGGATTGAAAATGTTTTATGGATCTCTTCTACCGCAAACATCATACCTGCCAGCGGTGCATGGAAAGCAGCAGAAAGTCCCGCACTCGCCCCACAAGTCATCAAAAACTTCTCTTCTCTTTTTCCCCGTCCCAAAGCTCTGGATATCCCCTGTCCTGCCATGGCTCCAAGTTGGATCGACGGACCTTCTCTTCCAAGAGAAAGACCACCCAGCATACACAAAAAGCCTCCTGCAAATTTTGCCGGTAGCACGCGTTTCCAGTTTTGGGAAAGCCTCCCTGCTATCTCCCCTTCCACCTGAGGGATCCCGCTTCCTGAGATCATCGGTTCCCACTTCACCAGTTTTCCCACAATCCATGCAGCGCTGCCAAAATCAAAAACCACACCACACATCGAAATGGATTTCCTTTCATATAAGAAAGAATCTTTACAAGCCAGTCTCCCGCAAAAGTCAGCGCCACTCGGTAAAGCAGCACGACAAATCCGCCGACAAGACCGACGCAGAGCCCTTCTGTGATCAGCATAACAGGTATTCTACGTGCGCGTTTCCACACATCATTCGTTTTCATAACGTCCCTTCTCTCATTCTTTTTTTCTCATTCACGTTTTTATTCTACCACGTTTTCTGCCATTCCCAAAATAAAATCGAAAATTCCCCGGAAAACATTGACAATCCACCCTGATTGTTTTATGATATTTTTAGTTTCACACTTTAAACAACTAAAATTTTACAGTATTAATTCAAATAACTGGAGGATCGATTTATGATTATCGTATTAAAGCCAAATACCTCTGACAAAGATATTGCCAGAGTTGAACATCAGATCAAACGAAACGGTCTGGATACTCACATTGTCCGTGGACAGGAGATGACTATCATCGGGTGTATCGGAGATACGACCCGCCTGGATGCACGTCTTTTTGAAGTAGACGCTTCCGTTGACAAAGTCATGCATGTACAGGAACCTTATAAGCTTTCCAACCGCGCCTTTCATCCGGAGGATTCTATTATTGATGTATCCGGTGTCAAAGTCGGCGGAGACAATCTGGCACTGATTGCAGGTCCGTGTTCTGTAGAATCCTACGAGCAGGTTCTTGGAATCGCAAAATCTGTCAAAGCTGCCGGAGCCAATATGCTGCGCGGCGGCGCTTTCAAACCGAGAACAAGCCCGTATTCTTTCCAGGGACTCGGACTGGAAGGACTTGACATTCTCTGTGCAGTCAAAGAGGAGACCGGACTTCCGATCGTAACAGAACTGATGTCTCCGGATCACCTGGATGTCTTCAACGAAAAAGTCGACCTGATCCAGATCGGAGCCCGCAATATGCAGAACTTTGACCTGCTCAAACAGCTTGGACAGCTGGATCGTCCAATTCTTTTAAAACGAGGCCTGAACGCGACCTATGAAGAGTGGATCATGTCCGCAGAGTACATCATGGCAGCCGGAAACGAGAATGTCATCCTCTGCGAACGCGGAATCCGTACTTTTGAAACTTATACCAGAAACACACTGGATCTGCAGAGCATCCCTGTTCTGAAGAAGAAAACACACCTTCCGGTCATCATCGACCCAAGCCATGCCGGCGGAAAATGGTGGCTGGTAGAACCAATGGCAAAAGCATCTGTAGCAGCAGGCGCTGACGGACTGATGATCGAAGTCCACAACGATCCGGAGTGCGCACTCTGTGACGGCGCCCAGTCTCTGAAACCGGAAAAATATGCGGCTCTTCTGGCACAGATCGGACAGATCGCCAGGTTGTCGGAAAACAGGTTTAACTTGATATACGGGAGGGATATTTTTGAAACTGACAGTAAATTTAGGAAAAAACAGCTATCCGATTTATATTGAAAACAACATTCTGGACAAGGCAAGTTCTTATATTTCCTCCTGCTTTTCCGGAAAAAAGATTATGATCATCTCTGATGACAATGTATTCCCACTTTACGGAGAGAAGTTGAAAACTTCCCTCGGTGACTATGAGGTACACGAGCTGGTCCTTCCACACGGAGAACCTACCAAAGCCTTTGAGACACTCCCCGCGCTTTACAATGCACTGCTAAAGCAGAAGTTTTCCCGCAGTGATCTGGTGATTGCTCTGGGCGGAGGTGTGATCGGAGATCTCGCGGGTTTTGCCGCATCCAGTTATTTAAGAGGGATCCGTTTCGTGCAGATTCCGACTTCCCTGCTTGCACAGGTGGATTCTTCCGTTGGCGGAAAGGTTGCGGTAGATCTCCCGCAGGGAAAAAACCTGGTAGGAGCTTTTTATCACCCAAAACTGGTACTGATCGATCCTCAGGTTCTTCGCACTCTTCCTGAACACTTTATTATGGATGGAATGGGCGAGGTCATCAAATACGGCTGTATCAGAGACGCTGCCCTGTTTGAGACATTAAAAGAACGTGGTTCTTTTGAAAACCTGCAGGACATTCTTCCTGAAATCATTTTCCGCTGTGTGGACATCAAACGTCAGGTTGTGGAAAACGATCAGTTCGATACCGGGGAGCGGATGCTTTTAAATTTCGGTCACACGCTTGCACACACGATCGAACAGTATTTCCACTATGAGCGGGAAAGCCATGGGGAAGCCGTCGGCATCGGTATGTATCAGATCAGTAAGCTCGCCGAAGAAAAAAACTTGTGCCAGCCAGGTACTGCCCAAAAGATCCGGCTGATTTTGAATGCCTACGGTCTTCCGGATACCTGCCATCTGCCGATGAGTGATCTTATGGACGCCATCTCACTGGATAAGAAAAATCTGAACAATCACTTAAATCTGGTGCTCCTTCACCAGATCGGTGACAGTTATGTATACCCTGCCGATCTTACATTCTTTGACCAGGCAGACGAAATTTAAAACAGGAGGAACCCACTTATGAAACAGATTACCGGACACACCGGACTGACAGGACTGTTCGGAAGCCCTGTTGCACACAGCATCTCTCCCATGATGCACAACGCTTCTTTTGAACATCTGGGACTTGATTATGTCTACCTTGCATTCGATGTCGGAACCGACAAACTGGCCGCTGCCGTGGATGGACTTCGCGCCATGAACGTACGTGGCTTCAACCTAACCATGCCGGATAAAAATAAAATGTGTGAGCTCTGTGACCGACTCTCTCCGGCTGCGGAAATCTCTCAGGCTGTCAATACCGTCGTGAATGACAACGGAATTCTGACTGGACATACAACGGATGGTACCGGATACCTGCTCGCAGCAAAGGATGCCGGATACGATCTGATTGGAAAAAAGATGACACTTCTCGGCGCAGGCGGAGCTGCCACCTCCATTCTGGTTCAGGCAGCACTGGACGGATTGTCAGAGATTTCCGTATTCAGTATCCATGACCAGTTTTATGTGCGCGCCGAGCAGATTGTTCAGACATTAAATGAGCGAACAAATTGTAAGGTACAACTGTTTGATTTTGAAGATGATTCCATCCTTCGAAGAGAGATTGCAGACAGCTATATCCTGACCAACGGAACTTCTGTGGGCATGCTCCGAATACAGACGCTTCCATCATCAACGATCCGTCCTTTTTCCATAAAGACCTGATCGTTTCCGATGTGATCTACAATCCGAAAGAGACAAAACTGCTGCGCCTTGCCAGAGAAGCCGGATGTCCGACTTTCAACGGACTCTATATGCTGCTGTACCAGGGGGCGGAGGCATTCAAGCTGTGGACCGGGCAGGAGATGCCTGTGGAGAAGATTAAAGAGCTCTATTTTTCTTAAACTCAAATGGACCGTACACGAACCTTTTTTCATGCACGGTCCGTTTTTATTATTTTACTTCCCAGGGATTTTCCTCTCCCCGCTCATTCAGACAACAGCTCAAAATCGAATTTTTCACCATATCACTGACTGCCTGGTCGGTATAAAATGCCATATGTGGTGTCACAACTACATTAGGAAAACTTCTCAGGATACACAGATCATGCTTACTTAAGCACTTCGATTTCAGATCCTTATAATACAATCCAAATTCATCCTCGATCACATCCAGACCTGCTGCACCGACTTTTCCTGTTTCCAGACCTTTGATCAGCGCTTTGGTATCGATCAGACCGCCTCTTGCCGTGTTGATCAGAACTACACCATCTTTCATCTGCGCCATTGCCTTTTCATCGATCATATGGAAATTGGACTCAAATAATGGCATATGCAGTGTGATCAGATCACACTTCTGATAAATTTCCTGCACGTTTTCCACATAGTCTGCATATTCTTTTACACTCTCTGAACGATAGACATCATACGCATAGATCTTACAGCCAAATCCACTCAGATCCCGGATGACAGCCTGCCCGATTTTGCCGGTTCCGATGACGCCCACTGTAAAATTATGCAGTTCTCCTCCCTGGATTCCCGGCAGTGAAAAGTCGTTGAGCTCTGCCCGCTGCAGAATCCGTTTCATTTTTCGAATGGACATCAGGATTAAAAGCATCGTATAATCTGCCACACATTCCGGTGAGTATGTCACATTGCTGACCTTCATCCCACACGCTCTCGCTGCATCCAGATCGATATGGTCATAACCGATCGTCCGGGTAGAGATCATTTTGACTCCCAGTTCCCGGAATCGACTTACCAGTGCTGCGTTAATTTTGCTGGTAAGAATACTGATATAGTCATATCCTTCTGCCAGATGTGCATTTTCCATAGATGGTCCCTGATGACAGATTCCCAGTTCTACCCCATATTCCTTTGAAAATTCCCGGAAATACACATCCTCATCAAATGTCCTGTAACTGTATACAAATAATTTCATAAGCCGCTCCTTTTTAATCTAAACCGTAATGACGGATTGCCTGAGCAATCCCATCTTTCTCTACTTCTGCTGTTACATACTCTGTAAAAGGATCCAGTCCTTTTGCATGATTTCCCATGGCAATCGTATGCTTCGCATACTGAAACATGGAAAGATCATTCATACTGTCTCCAAATACATATGCCCGATCCAGTTCCATCCCGAATTTTTTCAGGATTACATCGCAGGCAGTCCCTTTACTGTAGCCTTTCTGCACAATTTCATAGGTATTGCCTCCGCGGTCAATTGCTTCCATATCTTCCTCGATAAACGTAAAAAATTCCTGAAGATTGCTTTTCTCATCTGCATAAATGAACACCTTGTCATAAATGAAATCATCTTTTTCGAGATAACATTCCAATCCAAGACCATTGGACTGAAAATATCTTCTGGATGTCTCCAGACGTTCAAACCTGGTAATCCTCTCTGGAATATAAATATCTTCCGTTCCTTCTGCAATCCCGTCCAAATTGCATTCCGCCATTTTATTTAAAATTTCTCTTCCCCGTTTTTTGTCAATATTTCTTGTGAACAATACCTCATCATGATACGTCAGATATGTTCCGCATCCGCACAAATATCCGTCAAACATGAACTGCTTTAACTGTGCCGGAATCGAGCACATAGTTCTCCCTGTATTGATAAATAAAAGATGTCCTTTTTTCTGCGCCGCCAAAAGTGCCTCGATCGCGCTCTTTGGAATCTCTTTTGTTTTTTCACTTAATATCGTTCCGTCAATATCAAAAAATAATGCCGCTTTTTTCATATGTCACCTCTGATTTTCCATTCATTTTCTGCATTAACTGTATCACTCTTTTCTCCAAAAGTCTACTGTAAGCATATTTCCCTGTTTTCTCGAATATAGTAGCAAAAACAACGTTCCGGAGCTTTTCTATGAACATTAGCACGCATGACAAAAAAATCCTGTTTGTCTGTTTTCGTCGTCTTTTATTTCTTACACTTGCCTTTTTACTCGGTTCTCTCGCCGGAAAAGCCGAACTTTCCCTTGGCATTCATCCGGTATCCGGCCCGGTCCTCTCATCCTCTGAAAACTGGGGCCTTAGTTTTCCAGAGGAAGGAACACTCCCCACTGCCAACGCTTCGATTGAAGAGCTGAAGCAATATGATGCTTACTACGCGCAGGATACGGATGAAAAAATTTTATATTTGACCTTTGACTGCGGGTATGAAAACGGCGCTACGCCAGCTATTTTAGATGCGCTGAAAAAACATCAGGCTCCTGCTGCTTTCTTTGTTGTGGGAAACTTTGTCCGGGATAATCCGGATTTGATCCGCCGCATGACAGAAGAAGGGCATACAGTGGCCAATCATACGCTCAGTCATCCGGATATGTCTAAGATTTCCTCTGTCGAAAATTTTCAAAAAGAACTTTCCGGCGTAGAATCTCTCTATAAAGAAATCACCGGCACTGACATGATCAAATATTACCGTCCCCCACAAGGTATCTACAGTACTGAAAATCTGAAAATGGCACAACAGCTGGGATACCAGACATTTTTCTGGAGCCTTGCCTATGTAGACTGGCAGCAGGATGATCAGCCTACTCATGAAGAAGCCTTTGACAAACTGCTTTCCCGCGTTCATCCCGGAGCGGTTGTACTGCTTCACAATACATCAAAGACCAACGGAGAAATTATGGAGGAGCTCCTCTCAAAATGGGAGGAAATGGGATATACCTTCCGTCCGTTGTCCGACCTTACCAAAGCAGCATAAAATCGAAAAAGGACAGCTTCCCATACGGCTGCTGTCCTTTTTCATACGCTCTTTTACTTTTTATTTCTGGCTTTGAAACCTTCTACAATCTGAACCATCTCCTGGGATGGATTGGAGATCACCGCCGTCTGAAATACTTTACACGGTGGTGCCAACTTTACACTCTCCACTGCCGCTGTAACAGCTGATACGCTTCCGCTTACAAAAATCAGGCATGTCCGCCGCACTTTGTATCCTGTGTTTCATAAAAAACTTCTGCAGTCTTTAACATCCGATCCAGTACCAGAACCGCATTTGCCTCCCCAAGGACTTCTACCAGTCCAAATGCTCCGTATGTCATATTAATCTCTCCTTATTTTGTAATCGTCATTGCAATCGCCGTTTCTGTCTCCTCTGACGGGGATGCGATCACCGTGTGTGAAACAACCTTTGCGATTGGCTCTGCCGTCCGGATCGCCACTTCCATCGCAGCTTTCACATCCGAAATACTTCCCCGCATCTTTACACAGGCACCTGCTCCCAGACGGTTTCTCTCCACTCCCTGAATCTGTACTGCTGCTGCCTTTGCCGCCGCATCCAGTGCCACAAAACATGCGCACTCACTGTCCAGTTCAAATATTCCAATTGCCATACCATGATATTGTTCGGCCATACTTACCTCCTTCACTCAAAAACCTCTCTTCTTTGTTTTTCAGTATTTTTATTATACTTGGCTTTTTTAGGAATTTCAACCTGCTTTCTTTCCTGTTCACACCAATCCCCGCCTATCCATGCGCAATCGTAACAAGAATTGCTTTTTTTGCCGGATTCCGATAAAATAGTACTGGTTCCAATAAATGATAAAAAACAAAAAGGAGAGACTATGATCCGAATTGCAATTGTTGAAGATGAAGATTCTTATGTACAGGTACTCACCGGGTATCTGAAACAATATGAAACCGAACATTCCCTTTCCTTCCAGATTTCCGTCTTTCACGATGGTCTGGACATTGTAAGTGAATATAAAGCAGACTACGATATCATTCTTCTCGATATCCAGATGAAACATCTGGACGGCATGAAGACTGCTGAAAAAATCCGGGAACTGGATGAAGATGTATCTTTTATCTTTATTACCTCTACGATCCAGTTCGCAGTTCAGGGATATCTGGTAGACGCCCTGGGATATGTTGTAAAACCGGTCGCCTATCTTGCATTTTCTCAGATTCTCGGAAAAGCTGTCAAAAAGGTGAAGCAAAAACAGCAAAAAGATTATATGACGATCGAAGTGGAAGGCGGACAGATGCGCCTGGATATCAGTCAGATTTATTACATCGAAAGCCAGCGCCACAACATTCTGTTCCATACCGAAAAAGGGGATTTTCTCACTGCCGGTCCAATGAAAAAGGTGGAAGCGCTTTTAAAAGACAAAGGATTTTCCAAATGCCATAACGCATATCTTATCCACCTGATGCATGTGACCGGTATTGTACAAAACAATGTCCTGTTATCTGATTCCACGACACTTCCTGTCAGCCGTGCAAAAAAGAAAGTGTTTCTGGAAGCTTTGACTGATTATATAGGAGGTGTACACCGATGAATTTAGACGCACTGATGGACACTCCCCGGATTTATACCGCCCTTGCTGAATGGGGTGCCTGCATCCTGTACGTCCTTCTCTTACGGCGAAAGGTAACCGGGTGGAAACTGCCGGTTTCCCTTGCCGGAAGCTTGCTCGTATTTATCGCTTATCAGGAATTTGCAGGAACTCTTCCTATTTATTTTTGGATTCCCTGCATGATCGGAGCCGCATTTCTGATGTGCCTCCTTCTGCATCTGCTCTGCGATACTACCTGGCTGGATGCCGGATTCTGCTGCGCACAGGCACTGGTTCTGGCAGAATTTACCGCGTCCTTTCACTGGCAGCTTTATGTCTGGTGGGCGTTGAATTACGCCAAAAACAGTCGGTTATTCTCGACTTTGACCATGCTGCTCTTATACACAGGCATTCATATCGGATATTACTTTCTGGAAAGAGGACATTTTCCGACTGACGAGCGCCTGCTGGTCAATGGAAAAGAACTCCTAAGCGCAATTCTCATTGCACTTGGAGCATTTGCCATCAGCAACATCAGCTTCGTCATGCCAAATACGCCGTTTTCCAGTGCCACAAGTTCCATCTTGTATGTGCGGACACTGGTAGATTTCGGGGGACTTGTCATGCTTTTTCCATGCAGGAAAAACGGGAAGAACTTCGTATGAGAAGTGAAAATCAGGCCATGAATATTGTTCTCCAGCGCCAGTATGACCAGTATCGGCTTTCCATCGATAATATTGAACTTTTACGAAGAGAATTTCATGATCTGAAACATTATATGATCGCGATCCGTTCTGAACAGGATCCCAAGAAAAAAGAACAGTATCTTCTGGAAATGGAGGAGGCGATCCACACACAGGAAGCGCTCACAAATACAGGAAACAGCGTACTGGACGTCGTTCTGACTACCAAAAGCACTTACTGTATGCAGAAGCATATTACATTCACCTGCATGGCTGACGGAAAACTGATTTCTTTTATGCATGTCAAAGATATTTGCTCTATCTTTGGAAATGCACTGGACAATGCAATTGAATGTGTTTCCCAGTTTGATGACCCTGAAAAGCGTCTGATCACACTGTCTATGTATCAGAAAAATCAATTATTGATGATTCAATGTGAAAACTATACGGAAACTTCGCTTTCTTTAAAACCGGATCAACTTCCGACTACAACAAAGCAAAACGCAGGTTATCACGGATACGGACTGAAAAGCATTCAGCAGGCAGCCCGCAAATATGGCGGCTCTATGACACTTCACGCAGAAGACAACTGGTTTACCCTGCAGGTGCTGATTCCTGTAGAATCTTAAACACAAAAGGAGAAAGTCCTGATTTGGCTTTCTCCTTTTGCTTATTCTGAAGTGCTATAATAAAGTTGTAACAGAAGTGGCTAATAAGATATAATCATCTTACAGAGAAAAGAGGAAGTATTATGTCACAAAGTTACACACCTGAATTTAAAAAGAAAATCGTTCGCCTTCATA
>ENA-OQBT01000037-OQBT01000037.1-human-gut-metagenome-genome-assembly--contig:-NODE-37-length-82395-cov-8.003160_pt1 | contig 82395 bp, 97 predicted proteins | sample MGYA00242749_ERZ504557 | MGnify/ENA primary metagenome ERZ504557 (study PRJEB26092, sample SAMD00036243) | human gut metagenome | host: Homo sapiens | study: EMG produced TPA metagenomics assembly of...
TTCACCAAGTCAGTAACACTGTCTGAAGTGCCGCATCTCTCTCGATTGCGGGTGCAAAAGTAGACCTTTTAACGCTAACAGGCAAACTTTCACAAGACAAATTATCCGGATTCCCTGAAACTTTTTTTGTAATACACTGAATCACAGATGCGTTACAAAGAAGGTTTTTATAACGGAGGACACGGGAGGAAAAAGACAGACACATTATAATATTCGCACGCGCGTAAACAAAAACGGAAAAAGGAAAAAAAGAAAGGGAAGGCGCGAGTCCGGAGGGGCAACCAAACACCGTAAGCCAGGACAGGGAAGACAGCTACGGAAAACACAGGACGAGGTACGCAGCACACACAACTGAGTTAGCAAAAACAGATGCCAATGCTACCACTCTTGAAAAACTTTAGGAAGGAAAAAGCAGCATAGACACATCCGGTATTCACCCCGCACTAAAAGAAACACACTTCGTGGTAGCATGTGATGTAACCAACCCTTTTTACGGTCCTGACGGAGCGGCATATATCTTTCACAACAAAAAGGAACCGATCCTAAAATGGTGCAAAGGCTGGATGAAGGCATGCAATCATTAGCCGAAGTTATAAAGAAAACGACAGGAAAAGATATCACGAACTACCCCGGTGCAGGTGCAGCCAGAGGCATGGGTGGCGGACTGCTGGCTTTTTTTAACGCAGAGCTAAAACCGGGAACAGAATTATTATTGAAAGCCATCGACTTCTCCGAGAAAATAAAAGGAGCAGACCTCATTATTACGGGCGAGGGAAAAGCAGACCGACAGACAGCTATGGGAAAAGTTCCATACAGGATACTAAAGGAAGCACAAAAAGAACATATCCCCGTTATTGTACTGGCAGGCAGTATAGAAAACCTGCCGGAATTAAACAAAGCGGGATTCAAAGGTATATTCTCTATAGCCCCCGGCCCCATCACCCTGGAGAAGGCAATGGAACCGGAGTTTGCTAAAGAAAATATCACCCGGCTGGTTTCCCAACTCTATTCAGTTATAACTAGCTTCGGCTAATTTGCAAGCCTTTGTCGGACAAAGCCATATCAACGAAACGGGCACAACTGTTGGGTGGGTTCTGAGCAAGAATACTTCGAATACGTATAGCAGCCTCAGGATCTTTAGCCACCATATAAAGATAGCCTCCTCCCCCCGCACCTGGCAATTTATATCCCAGGCAATAATCATCAATCCGGCGAATGATAGCCTCAACTGCCTCGGGATTAGTGCGGGATCCAACGCTTGGTTCAGCTTCCAGCTTTTACCAACCAAACGCCCCATTTCATCGAAATTCCCACGCTGAATGGCTTCGTACAAGTCAAGAGCATGCCCCTTCATACCGCCAAGTATAGACAAATGCTCTGTGGAGTTGAGGAACATGCTACGCACGATTTCAGCTAAAATTCCTTTGGCTGTACGGGTAATTCCCGTGTAATAAAGCAAATGGCACTTCTGATATTCGCCACCTGTAAACAAATAATCGGGCAACCAGCGCACTAATGGACTCTGATCCATACCTGCATGGGTCTGCAATAATTTCACACCACGAAGCACACCTCCGTATTGATCTTGCCACCCCCCGCCGGTAGTCAGCAACTGTTCCAGAATAAGCGTACGGTTACATATCTCGTTCTTATCCCAGTTCAGCCCGCAAAAATCAGAGATTGCCCCCAGCACAGTCGATGCAAGAATAGAACTTGTACCCAGACCGGAGCCCGCAGGAATCGCAGAAAGCAGAGTAATTTCCATTCCGGAACCAAACGCCTTCAACTGCTCTTCCAGTGAAACATACGATTCGGTGGAAAAGCCCGGCTGGAAACCTGCCAGCACCAATGCCGCTTTAGGTATAGAGAATGGGGAGCCCACTTGCATGAAACCTCTTACCTCCCCATAAGTTGTAACCACTTCCATAGCGCCTAAGTCTATAGAACGAAGGATTATTTTATATTCCCGACAAGGTTTCACGTAAACTTGTAAAGGAGGCTGCCCGTTCAACTCAATAGCAATATTCACCACATTCCCCCCTTCATTCAAGCAATAAGGTGGAGTATCCGTCCACCCGCCGGCCAGATCAATACGGACCGGACTGCGCCCCCAGACAATCTGATCAGAGTACACTGACAAATGCGGTTGCTGCCTCTTGGCTAAAGCCGAAGCAGTAAGTCCGTCGCGCATCAAACGAAAAGCCTCATTTTCATATTCCCGATAAGCCAGCCCCTTAAGCTGCTGCACCCGGGCACGGAACATATTGTCACTGATACGTGTCATCAACGGAGCCGATTCTGATAAAGGCTCAGGCAACGACAGGTCATACCGGGCAAATTCTCCGGCAGCATTCTCCAAATTGAGCTGATAAAAGACACTTCGTTCATAATTATGCGCCAATGCCGGCCAATTCTTTATCCGGAAAGCTTCACGCTGTTCTGCCAGACGGTAAAGATTAGAATAAGCGGATATATCATCAGCAGACAATTTACGACAGCGTTGCCATATTTCTTTTCCTTGCTGTAATACCGGTTCAGAAACCATCCAGCGCATAACTGCTCCCAATTCCTCTACAGATGAGCAAACCGGAAACAAACGCGCGGCCTGCAAGTCGTGACCGTTTTCTATTTCTTCCACCGAAATGCCGCGCACAGCACACCACTCACCTACAGACATTCCTTGATAATATGTTTCTTCCTTGGCCAAAGATCCCTTGAAAGTATCATTGAAGCCGTATGGACGCGCTACATAGCCCGATTCTCCAAAAGGAACCACATCAATACACACACCAGACGGAACCTCCAAGTTCCAATTATTAACGGGAACACCTGTTATGATAGTCTGGTGATGGATATTCCATCCTGCTCCTACACAACTGTTCTCTATCCATATTTCCGAATTTTGTGAGGTAAGTTGATAACCTACCTCAGCATTCTGAACAAACATGGCCGGATGCGGTTTTACCTTCTTGTGCATAATCTCCCGCTGGTCGTTTACCAGATTTTGTACAGCCAATGTAGAAGAAATAAGTTCACGACTGGTTCCGTAATGATAAAACTCCCCTCCAGGCAACGGCAGAATAGCCACACTCAGCTTGTTAAGCTCATCGTCCATCATACGCGGATGCTCTCCCAATGTAAGTCCGAAATCAGAATACATGTCATAATAAGAGAGTTTTCCTTCCTTATAAGATCGTTTTACCAACAGACTAACCGCACGGTCACTTAACAGCCAAATTCCGATATCCATCAGAAAAAGATGGGTTTGCATTAATTTCCCCAATTCCTCCACCGAAGGTTTTTGAAGCATGAAATCAAGCTTATCGGGAGTGACTCGTGAAGAAACAAAAACACCATGGTTCTTTGCCAGATTAGGATCTACCCATAAACCGTAACACACCACATCCGCATCAGGAATAGTCTGAAGCGGTTGGCCCGCACGGATATAAACATCCCCACTTGCAATCAATGTATGAAGAGAAGACGGAGCTTTCTCCATGATTTGTTCATATAAAGGGAGCTGGAGGGAAAGCAGATTTTGTGACAGCCGTTGTCCTCTGGCCCACCGGAATACAGGAATGGGGGTAAGAATTTTGCCGGATGGCGCATATCCGGGCAAACGACGACTCTGCCCGCCTGCATGAAGTAAAATACGTTTTTCTTTTCCCAACCAAGTAAGAAAATCGCTGTCAGGAGTCACTTTCTGATGACAAGCCTCCAACAGCCATGCAGTCCCCCCACCTGATCCCAGCTTACTGCCTATAGGATCGGAAGTACAAAACCACTCTGTCCGGTCTGCTTTCTCTATATCATGAAAACATTCCACCAGATTAGGGGGAAGGGATAATAATTTTTTCATAGCACATCTTTATTTTATTGCACACAAAGATGATTATTTTCCCCTAATAAGCCAAAAGATGAGACATGAATTTTAATCAGTAAATTCAAAAACACGCTCATCCAATGACATCACTTCCTTAGAGCCCGGTTGTGCAACAGGCACACCGAATGGCATCTGCGCTACCAATTTCCAATCACCAGGCAAATTCCAAGCTTTACGTACTTCATCATCAATCAGCGGATTATAATGTTGCAAAGACGCCCCCATTCCTGCATCTTCCAGCATGGTCCAGACTGCCAACTGATGCATAGCATCGGTCTGCTCTGCCAGATAGGGAAATTATCTTTATAAGTGGGGAAACTTTCCTGCAAAGAGCGAACGATAGCCATATCTTCAAAATATAGAATAGTACCATATCCACAAGCAAAACAGCCATCAATCTTTTCTTCGGTCTTGCCAAATACCTCAGCCGGAACCCGCTCACGCAAGACATTTTTTACAATGTTCCACAACTTTTCATGCGCCTTACCTGTTAATAACGCAACACGGGTGGTTTGAGAATTGAAAGCTGAGGGGACAAATTCTACAGCAAAACGAATTAAATCTCTTATTTCTTTATCAGACAATGTCGATTTGTTTTCGATCTGATAAAATGTACGACGGGCTTTCAGAGCCTCTTTAAAACTTTTTGTCATATAATACAACGTATTTATAGGTTATTATAAATGAAGAACAAACAGGCAGCAAAAGATGTTCACTTTTTTTGCTTTTTTCAATGCAATAACCTATTTTTGTTAGCTAATTATTAACATTAAAAACAACACATTCAATGAAAGATTTTCTAAAATTTACGTTTGCCAGCGTTATCGGCGTCATTCTGGCAGGCGTAGTGTTCACTATACTAGGGATTATCACTCTGGTTGGCATAGTCGCATCATCGGATACTGAAACGGTGGTGAAAGACAACTCTATCTTCGTACTCGACTTTAAAGGCAGTCTATCCGAACGCGTACAGGAAAACCCACTCCAACAACTTTTGGGGGAAGAATTTGAGGCATACGGTTTGGATGACATTCTAGCTTCTATCAAGAAAGCAAAAGACAATGACAAAATCAAGGGTATTTATATCCAACCTTCTTATCTGGAAGCATCATACGCTTCCTTAGAGGAAATACGCAATGCATTACTGGATTTCAAAGAAAGCGGTAAATTCATCGTTGCTTATGCAGACCAATATGCACAGAAGATGTATTATCTTTCCAGCGTGGCCGATAAAATAATTATCAATCCGCAAGGAAGTATCGGATGGCACGGAGCAGGCATGCAACCTGTTTTCTTCAAAAATCTGGTTTCCAAACTAGGACTGGAAATACAAGTATTCAGAGTGGGTACTTACAAATCAGCCGTGGAACCGTTTATCGCTACAGAAATGAGTCCGGCCAACCGCGAACAGATGACCGAATGTCTGGAATCTGTCTGGAATCGTATTCAGGCAGATGTATCCGATTCACGACACATCCCGACAGATACTCTGAATGCTTATGCAGACCGATATATGGATTTTTGTCAGGCAGAAGAATATGTTCAATGCGGACTAGCAGACACCTTGATGTATAAAGATGAAGTTATTTCCTATCTGAAACAATTAAGCGGTCGTGACGAAGACGACAAGCTGAACAGTCTTTTCATAGAAGATATGATAAACGTCAAGAAAAATGTGCCCAAAGACAAAAGTGGAAATGTAATAGCCGTATATTATGCATACGGTGAGATTCTGGATGCTCCCGGCAGTTCCACAGAAGATTGTATTGATGTACAAAAGATGTGTAAAGGCCTGCGCAAATTACGTGATAACGATGATGTAAAAGCTGTTGTATTACGCGTCAACTCACCGGGTGGCAGCGCATACGGTTCAGATCAAATATGGCGTGAAGTAGTAAGACTGAAAGAGAAAAAACCGGTAATCGTTTCTATGGGAGATTATGCTGCATCAGGAGGCTATTACATTTCCTGCGCTGCAGACCGCATTTTCGCTGACCCGACTACGCTGACTGGTTCTATCGGCATATTCGGCATGATGTATTCAGGTGAGAAACTGTTTACTGAAACTTTAGGATTGAATTTTGATGTAGTGAAAACTAATAAAATGGCAGATCTGGGTGCCAGCCTAGGTCCTATTCTTACCCGTCCATTAAACGCATCAGAACAAGAATTGATGCAGAATTATGTCAACCGAGGATACAAGCTATTCGTAAGCCGTTGCGCCGAAGGTAGAAAAATGTCTACAGAGGCTATTGAAAAAGTAGCTGAAGGCCGTGTATGGACCGGTGCTATGGCCAAAGATCTCGGTTTGGTAGATGAACTGGGAGGTATAGACAAGGCATTAAATGCCGCCGCCACCCAAGCCGGCATAGAAAATTACAGTATTATCGGCTATCCCGAAAAAGAAAATATTTTCGCAAGTTTGCTGGGCAATCAGAAAAAACATTATGTAAACAGCGAAATCAAAGAATATTTGGGAAGCTATTATAACAGCTTCAAGGCGCTGGAGAACATAAAAAACGCCAACTGCATACAGGCACGTATGCCGTTTGACCCTAATATCCAATAATTTGCGCATGGAAGGTAATCTTATCAAGATAAACAAGTGGCTATATCCGGTTTCATGGCTTTATGGGACCGGCGTATGGCTGCGTAATAAATTGTTTGACTGGGGAATATACAAAGAACGTAAGTTTGATGTCCCAATCATCTCGGTAGGCAACATCACCGTGGGCGGAACCGGAAAGACCCCCCATACAGAATACTTGATAAGATTATTGCAGAAAGATTACAAAGTGGCCGTACTGAGCCACGGCTACAAACGCAAATCCAAAGGTTTTGTACTTGCTGGGCCGGATACGTCCATACAGATGATAGGTGACGAACCTTTCCAAATGAAACAGAAGTTTCCGGACATCTATATGGCAGTAGACCGAAACCGTTGTCATGGCATAGAGCAGTTATGCAATAGTCACATTGCCCCCGGAACAGAAGTGATTATTTTGGATGATGCTTTCCAGCACCGATATGTAAAACCCGGAATGAACATCTTATTAGTAGATTACCATCGACTGATTTGCGAAGACGCCTTGCTGCCTGCCGGACGAATGCGCGAACCTGAAAATGGAAAAAGCCGGGCACATATTGTCATTGTCACTAAATGCCCTAAGGACATCACCCCGATGGATTTGAGAGTCTTGAGCAAGCAAATGGAACTTTACCCCTATCAGCAGCTCTACTTCACGACATTAGCATACGGCAAGCTGCATCCGTTGTTTACAGTAGGGAATGCAGTTCCATTAAAAGAGATAGAAAAAGATAAGCATATCCTATTGGTGACAGGCATAGCCTCACCAGCAAAACTCATTCAAGATTTATCACCATACAATGAGCACATTGAGTCACTGGCTTTCAGTGACCACCATAACTTTACAGCAAGAGATATGGAACTGATAAAGAAACGTTTCATGAAACTTCCGGAAGGTAAACGCATGATTATCACCACTGAAAAAGACTCAGTACGATTAGCAGCCCATCCACTGATGGACAAGACACTAAAACCTTATATATATATGCTGCCCATTGAGGTAATCTTCTTACAAGACCAACAAGAACTGTTTAATTCAAATATAACCAACTATGTTAGAAAAAATTCAAGAAACAGCAGATTTTCTTAGAGAAAAGATGCATACCAGTCCCGAAACTGCTATCATATTAGGTACCGGCTTAGGAAGCCTAGTACACGAAATTACCGATAAATACGAGATCAATTACAAAGATATCCCTAATTTCCCTGTTTCAACCGTAGAGGGACATAGCGGTAAATTGATTTTCGGCAAATTGGGTAATAAAGACATCATGGCCATGCAAGGACGTTTCCACTTCTATGAAGGATACTCCATGAAAGAAGTTACCTTCCCTGTACGAGTGATGCGTGAATTAGGTATCAAAACATTGTTCGTATCCAATGCAGCTGGAGGTACGAATGCAGACTTTGAAATTGGTGACCTGATGATTATCAGAGATCATATCAACTTTTTTCCCGAACATCCGTTGCACGGCAAGAACATTGAATACGGCCCCCGTTTCCCGGATATGAGTGAAGCCTACTCCAAAGAACTGATAGACAAAGCACTGGAGATCGCTAAAGAAAAAGGTATCAAAGTACAACAAGGAGTATATATCGGTACACAGGGACCTACCTTCGAAACTCCGGCAGAATACAAGATGTTCCACATTCTTGGAGCTGACGCCGTAGGTATGTCTACCGTTCCTGAAGTTATTGTAGCAAACCATTGTGGCATCAAAGTGTTTGGAGTATCGGTTATCACCGACCTAGGCGTGGAGGGAAAAATTGTGGAAGTTTCACACGAAGAGGTTCAGAAAGCGGCAGATGAAGCGCAACCGCGCATGACTACCATTATGCGTGAAATGATTAATCGAATTTAAGGATATGCAGGAAATAAACAGAACAGAAATAGCGACCTTAGGTGAGTTCGGCCTCATTAAACATCTGACGAAGGATATTGAGTTAAAAAATCCGGAAACCCAATATGGTGTGGGAGACGATGCAGCCGTATTGGAGTTTAAAGATAAAGAGGTATTGGTGACCACAGACTTACTGATGGAAGGGGTACATTTTGATTTGGTTTATACCCCATTGAAACATTTGGGATATAAATCGGCCATCGTAAACTTCTCGGACATTTATGCTATGAATGGTGCTCCAAAACAAATCACAGTTTCTATCGCACTGTCCAAACGCTTTTGTATTGAAGATTTAGAACAATTCTATGATGGGCTAAAACTGGCTTGTGAACTACACCATGTAGATATTGTGGGTGGAGATACAACTTCATCCGTAACCGGCTCGCCATCAGTATTACTTGCATAGGTGAAGCGGACAAGGACAAAGTGGTTTATCGCAACGGCGCACAAGATACAGACTTGATTTGTGTCAGCGGTGACTTGGGAGGAGCTTATATGGGACTTCAACTTCTAGAGCGTGAAAAGGCTGTTTTCCAAGGAGAAAAAGAAGCAAATCCGGATTTCCGGAAAAGAATATATTTTGGAACGTCAGTTAAAGCCTGAAGCACGTAAGGATATCATTGAGAAACTGGCAAAAGCGGGAATCAAGCCCACCGCTATGATGGATATTTCCGACGGCCTTTCTTCGGAACTGCTGCATATATGCTCACAAAGCGATACCGGCTGTCGCGTTTACGAGGAAAGAATTCCCATTGATTACCAAACGGCTGTAATGGCGGAAGAGCTGAATATGAATGTGACAACATGTGCTTTAAATGGTGGTGAGGACTATGAGCTATTATTTACTGTACCTTTAACAGAGCATGAACGAGTTTCGGCTATAGAGGGTATAAAAGTGATTGGTCACATCACCAAACCGGAGCTGGGATGTGCCCTGATTACCCGTGACGGACAAGAGTTTGAGCTGAAAGCGCAAGGTTGGAATCCACTAAAAGAAAAATAATTTTAATTAAACAACACTGATAATAAACACCTTATGTTTTTATCAGTGTTTTTTTTTAGAAATAGTTTGCAGTTTAAAAAAGTTTCACTACCTTTGCAACCGCAAACAAGAAATAATGGTGCCATAGCTCAGTTGGTAGAGCAAAGGACTGAAAATCCTTGTGTCCCCGGTTCGATTCCTGTGGCACCACCAAAAAAACTTTCACTTTTAGAAAACCCTTGAATTAGAGATAGTTCAAGGGTTCTTTTTTTACCCTCGTTACGCATTTCATTACATATTTGTGAAGTTGGATTTTGCCAATTCAGTGGCTTTTTTTAAGGCTTTTGAAAAAGCCATAAACATGCACTATATTTCATTGTTTTTCAGCCATTTGTCAACATCAATCTCCGGTGTAAAAAAGTAATTTTGCACACATGACCGAATGAGCTTGAAATTGTGAAAGAAGTTTAAAACAACGGAATGTCCCATCAGAATGAAAAAAAGGAATCGAACCCGGGACACCAAAGGCAATTCGAACCTGAGAAAATGGAATTTTTATGGCTTTTCTATGGCTTTTCCACAAGCCACTCAAAAAAGCCACTGAATTTAACACTTCATTTCACCTCCTCATGCCATCCGGTTTTGACGAAACAATTGGATGTAACACTTCTAAAAAACAAAAGTGATGAAACAAGGAACAATGAACATTCTTTTTTTCGTGCTCAAAACGAAATTGTTGAAAAACGGTGAGGCACCCGTACTGATGCGGATAACCATCAACGGAGACTATGACGACGCACGTATCCAAAGAAGCGTGCCTCTGAACTTATGGAACGCGGCCAAAGGATGCAGCAAAGGCAGGGACAGGGCATCCGTTGCATTGAACACCTATATTGCGGAATTACATGCCCGTGCCCTTGAGAAACACAAGGAACTGGTATTGGAACAGGCTCTGATTACCCCGAAACTAATCCTGAAACGAGTTTTCGGAAAAGATACCGGAATGCGTACGCTGCTTGGCACCATGCAGGAAGGCATCGAGGAAATGGAGAGTCTGGTGAATATAGACTATTCCCCTGTCACCATTAACCGATATAAGAATGTGGTGAAGAAATTGCGGCAGCTTATCCCCTCCTATTATGGCAAGGAGGACATCACTTTCCACGAATTGACACCGGAGTTCATCCGTGCGTTCGACATCTACCTGAAAACGGAAGGAGGCTTGTGCCGGAACACGATAGTCCGCTACATGAAATGCTTCAAGAAATTCACCAATATGGCATTGGCAAAGGAATGGATGCGTAAGAATCCCTTTTACGGTTATAAGATGGAGCAGGACGAGACCGATCCGGTATTCCTGACCTACGACGAGCTACAGGCTGTCATAAAGAAAAAATTCACGGTTCCCCGGCTTGAATTGGTCAGGGATATCTTTGTCTTTGCCTGCTTCACCGGCCTGGCGTTCTCCGATGTAGCCGGCCTGAACAATGAGAATCTGGTACAGGACAATCTCGGGGACTGGTGGATAAGGAAGGGAAGGGTCAAGCTGGAGCGCCGCAGAAAAGCGTCTTCCATCAGCAACATCCCGCTGCTGCCCGTTCCCCTGGCCATATTGGAGAAATACAAGGAACACCCGGTCTGCATGAAAAAAGGATGCTGTCTGCCTGTCTTATGCAACCAGAAAATGAACAGCTACCTCAAGGAAATCGCCGATTTCTGCGGCATAAAGAAAAATCTGACCACGCATGTGGCCCGCCATACTTTCGGAACCACCGTCACGCTCGCCAATAACGTTCCCTTACAGGATGTATCCGTCATGCTCGGACATGCCTCCACACGCATGACCCAACATTACGCACGGGTCATGAACAGCAGCCTGAAAGAAGCCATGAACAATGTAAAGGAACGTATGGCACAATAGACGTACAACACACCATTAAAGCCGTCCCCGCAAGGATGGCTTTTTTTGTATCCGAAAATCCATAAACACCTGCCATTCTTTCATTTTCTTACCCGCAAAGATAGCCCTTTGCCTCTCTGATTGCGCAAGGCGGCCCCTTTCAGGGGCTGGTTGGCTAAAAGAAAATCATCCTCGCTTCGCTCCGGTATTTTCTTTTGCCAAGCCTTGCACAAATCAAGGCAAAGGGCTGCCCGGCAAGTAAGAAATCGAAACACTGGCTCCACGGAGCCGGTCATGTCTAACTTTAAAACAGTAGAAGTATGAACAAGATGACAGTAACCAAAGTACGAACAGGACAGGAAAATACGAATCCTGCAATCACCACGCTGGTCTATCGGGAAAAGAGTTATCCGGCACGGGAAGTACAAGGCAAAGACGGGAACTATACGGTTTCCGTAGAAAGGCTGGAACAGGAACTGCTGGATGGCATCAAAAGCCTCGACCCGGCAGCTTTCGAGCTGGACGAGAGCATAGCCTACTATTGCACGGAAGAGGAAATCCGCACACTGCCGGACGAAGAACTGGACGAAATGATTTACAGCTGACATCAAAAAAGCAATGGTTATGACTGAAACGACAGCAGCAAAGGTCCGGGAAGAACAAGTAACGGACCTTACCGTAAAGAACGCACACCGGGTCACGATGATCCGGGAAAAGGGTACGGACCATCCTCCCGTACCATTCCATTTCAGAAAGGAGCATCACGGAATGCACCACTTTGTACACCTGTACGGAAATCCGGAAGACCGGAATGAATTGCGTTCCAGCAACTTCAAAGACTGGGAAGCCGTAGCATTCAAACATCCGGACTATCTGGAGGATATGTGGAAACAGGCTTGCGACGCATACGCCTGGAGTTCCTTTGATCCGGAGATTCGCGGAGAAACGGACATCATGATTTACGAGGAGGAGCTGCACAACGACCTGCAACTCATGCCAGAAGGGGAACGGGAAACCTATATCACCGCCTACCGGCAAAAGCTGTCCGCCCAGCTATCGGCCTCTCGCGCTGCGCCAACCCGATGGTGACGGGACGGGGCGGATTTGATTACCGCAGGCAGGAAAAAATGAACAAAAGCTACCGGAACCGCTATGAGGAGTTCCGCGATTGGCGGCAAAAGGTCCTTGCATCCGTCAAGCGGAAACAGGAAACCGCCAAACCGGAGGAAGAGAAGCGGGAAAAGGCATGGCAGGCGCTCAAGCGCGACATCAGGAGCAGCGCCGACACCATCCACGGGATTGATACCGGACAATACCGGGGCTACAGCCGTGCCCTGTTCGTCAGCAGCATCCTGAACAAGGTCTCCACCCTTGCCAATCACGGGGAAGTGGAAATTGTCCGCAGAGCGGTGGACTTCATTTCCGAATATAACGCAAGGGTGAAGAAACCCGTCATCACCCAAAGAAACAAATTCTTCCAATTGCCGGAACTTGCGGAACGGATGCGCGAAAAGCTGAAAGCGGTGCAAAGTCAGGAAAGCAAGGAAGTGCCGTTCGAGGGCGGAACACTTGTATGGAACTATGGGGAAGACCGCCTTCAGATCCTGTTTGACAGAATTCCCGAAGACAGCAGACGCAAGGAACTGAAATCTGCCGGATTCCGCTGGTCACCCAGGAACAAGGCATGGCAACGGCAACTTACCGCCAATGCCTCAGTGCCGCCAAGAGAGTGTTGAACCTTCAAAACATCTGAGCCATGAAAAATGCAAGACCCGGATTCGTCATCGACCCGTACCGTTTCGACGGGAGCTTCCTTACCTCCATGTCGGACGGCATACACTGCGATTATACCCACAAGACGCTGGAAGAGCTGAGAGCCGGAGAGGACAATCCCCGGCTTGTCACCGTCTCAAGGAACACGGCAGACAAGATGTTCCGTATCCACTTGAAATCCAAGTGCCTTCCGTTCAAGGAAATAACAGAAAGCCAATACTATGAGAACATGGATATGCTGCCGCCCGTCCGACATACCAGAAATTTCTTCTTCATCGGCGAGCCCTGCTTCAGAGACCTGTACACATTCTGTTTTCATGTGGAAGGACGTTATTTCACCGGACTGCGCTCCGTCACCACACCCAGAAAAGAACTGGAAAGGCAGATGGAGGGACATTACCGGAGCCTCACTTTCAGAGGCGGTGTCACCAAAGGGCCGGCCTGTGCCATTACCGGCAAAACAAACAGGCAGTATCTTCTCACACCCTATTTCTTCACTGATACGGACGGAGAGAAAAAATTCATCTGCAACCTGGTCACCGGCCCAGATGAAGAGCCGGATATCCGAAGCGCAAGAAAAAACATGGCGGAAATCCTGCTCAGCCTGCGCCGCCATCATTTCCTCTATTTCTCCGCACACAAGAGGCGGGATGATATGGAAATCTTTCTGGAAGAGGCAAAAAAACGAAGGCACACCCTGCTGGCAAACGGAAAACTGCTCCAGTTTCCCATGAACCGGGAGTCCGTATCATTTACCGGAACGGTCAAGGAAACGCAAGAGCCGTTCTTCTTCCGGATTTATGACAGGGACTTGTTCCTGTACCTGCTATCCACCTTACGCAATATCAGAAGAGAAAAGGCGGAAATGTAAATTGAATAATCAACCCGGTATGGCGACAGCCCGATAACGGCAGTCGTCATATCTCAAAAAAAAATGATGGAATCATGAAAACAATGACCGAAGAATCGTTGCAACGCAAACTTGCACGTCTGGAGTCCGCCCTGGACACCGAAAGGGCACGCCTGAGAAAGGCGTGTGACAAAATCCCCTGGGGAGCCGGGATGCGGCGTACCAAATGTACCCCGTCATTCCGAAGAGAGAATGAACTGATTGAAAAAATAAAGGTGGTGAAACTGCAACTTTCCCAAGTGCGTACAGTCAATGCCCCCGCCGGGCAATAATCTGAATAGACAAATGAACACAACAATCTTGACAGAAAACTCCCATCCACAAGCAACAGGAGGCCACCGGACAGGAAGCAGTCTGAATATGCCCCCGAAATCCTGGAAAGACTATGTCCCCCGATATGTCAGCCTCTATTATGTGGACTACAATGAGAATCTGGACAGCCGTGAGGACTTGCAGGAACTGTGCATCCGCCAGAACAGCCTCCATCCATTGGAAGAACAGGTCTGGGAATGGTATGCCGAACAGGAGCACGACAACCTGCAAGGGTATCTTGCAGATATAAGGAAAGCCATGGAAGCGGACGGAAAAGCCGACGAATATGCCCGAAATGAAGAAGGCATAAAAGACCTGCTTTACGAACGGAACAGCATCGACCCGGCAGATGAGCTGATAGACAACTCCGCCGTCACCAACATGTTCTATTCCCTGGGGGTGGAGATAGAAGGATACGTGTACGGAAGTAACGCACGCGGAGAGTCCGAAGCCATCTCCCTCCGTAAAATCAGGCGGGCGCTCAAGCTGAAGAAAGGGCAGTTTGCCGGTGAACTTCATGAGCTTCTGGCCAATGCCCCATACGGAGCGAGCTCCGCATCTATTTCAATGCCATATTCTCCAGACTGCTCACGGGAGATACCGGAAATGATTTCAAGCGCATCCGGTTCTACGGAGATGTCATCGTTGCCATTGTGGACAGCCGCAACGGTGCAGGATACCATGTCAGGCTGTCAACGGACATCACCCTCCCGTTTTGCAGGGACAACCTCTTTGCGGACTCCCAAGTGCATTATTCCTATGCCAATGAAATCTGCGGGATGCTGAACAGCTGGTGTGATTCCACCCGGTGGGAAACCGGAATGAAGCCGTTGAAGTCCACCATGCGGAAAAGCCGCATGAGCGAGCATCAGAAACAGGAAGCTCTCTATGAAAAAAGATTCCGGGAAGGCGGATGCACCTTGGGAGACATGAACCATAAGCGCCACAGGAACACCTATTATATAAACAGTTTCCCATGTGGAACCAAATGTCCACATTGCGGCACATTCTGGATTGACTGAAAACAACTACACAAGAACGAATCAGATACCAATTCAAAAAATAAAATTATGGACAATCAAAAAGCAAGAATGCTGGGCGAGAATCTTGCCCACTACAAGAGAATGCAGGAAAACGGTACTGTGAACATAATAGAGTTCCACACAACCGACGGTCAGAAATTCGGAATCGGCAATGTCGCCGCCATCCAACTACTACTTTCAGTAACCGTTACCGAGCTGGAACGCCAGTTGCATACAGCCCGTTTCGGTGACATTCCGGAACGACTGGAGGAAAGCCGTGAATACAAGACGGCCAGAAAACTGGAACAGGCGTTGAATGACATGGGGTTCAATCCGGAACGTTTCGCTGAAACTCTTCCCTATTTTCACAAGACATTGGAACAGGCTTTCTTCAAAGTGATGAAAGCATGCATCATCGGTATGGCAAAACGTGAGCCGAACCATATTGACGGGCGCAACAGGGCGGCTTACGAGATGTGCCGGATGCTGGCCCCCATGTTGGAAAACACCGCCTTACCTTTCATTTGAAAGCATGAAATCCCAAAATGACCGGAAAGCGGACTTCAGAACTGAAAGGCGGAGGTCCGCTTTTTCATTTCTTGCTGTAAAGATAGCCGTTTGCCGGGATGATTGCGCAAGGCGGCCCCTTGCAGGGGCTGGTTGGCGAAAGAAAATCATCCTCGCTCCGCTCCGGTATTTTCTTTCGCCAAGCCTTGCCGCAATCCCCGGCAAACAGGCAGAAAAGACATCAAGAAATAAAAATGCCTACCGTGTAGGCCGATGTCTCACTAAAAAAGAACAGATATGGAAACACTGGATTACAACCAAATGCTGCTTGTCTCCCTGTGGCAATACAACCATCATGGGGATGAGGAACTGACTCCCGCGCTTTTTGAAGAAACATTCGGAAAGGTCGATGGAAGCCACTACTACGAGAAATGGACCGGCTATTTCAACCGGAACCTCTGGGACATGATCGCCTATTTCAGAAGCGAGAAGGAGAACGGACAGAAATTCTGTGACATGGTTTCCCGCCAGGTCGGATTGTACCAACAAAACCGGTCGTGACATGGAATACAGTAACTTTTATGACCTGAAAAGCCTGGTCCGGCTCAATGAGCGTGAAGGATGCGCATATTCCATAGAGGAGCGCGATGTGGAGAAAGTGAACCGGCTGATCTCTAGGATGCGGAAAGACAGGGAAGAGAACCCGATACCCGTAGCCGGAGACACCGTCACTTATACCACCCGTGGCGGCGACTACTATCCGCAGGCGCACATTGAAAGAAGCGATGACCGAGAAACCCAGCTCTGCCTTCTTCCCCGGATGCCGTTCTGCCATGAGAAAGAAGGAAGGACCTGTTATAATACGGAAGGAGGACCTTGGGTTACGACAGACCCAGGATTATTACTTCCGGACGGCATTCGCGGCAAACAGTTCCGGACATGGGGACATACCGGAAGACACGAGAACGGCGCAGTCCTGTTCCACACATTCGTCAGGGCATGGAAATATACGGAACCTGCCCCCTTGTACGGAAAGTACACCACAAAAGAATGGACAAAATACCTTATCGAACGCCGGCAGGACATTGAGCCGGCAGGCGCGTTCATTTACCGGAACGAATCATTCACTGTCTATTCCAAGGAAGAACTGGACCGGATGGTCGGAATCCTGCACGGAAGACTTTTCGACGGATTCCGCCAAGGCCTGTTCATACTATGGGGATACCGGATGGAATGGAAGGAACTCCCCGCATGGGAATGGAACATGCTGAAAGCGGAAACCCACCTCTCTTTCCTTGGCGTTTCCCCCGTCAGGATACGGACAGACCATGACGGGCATACAGTAACCATCTATAAAAAATCAGAATAATATGGCACAGTACAACACTCCGCAAGCGTTACGTCCGCTTGAGAATCTTATCTGCGATTTCGCATATTCGAACGGATACGAGCCGATGTCCGTCTTCAACGATTTCCTGCGTTACGTCATCCACGGGTTCTCACCCGGTGCGCCGCCCGTCAAGGACTGGAAATACAAACGGCAGCAGAACCGTTTCTTCATGGAACTGCTTGCCGGATGGATACAGCTCATGCAGCGGGAATTGCAGACCCGTGAGTGGTTCGACGCGTTCGGTGACCTGTTCATGGCCCTCTCTTCCCGGGGCGGGCAGCAGGCGCACGGACAGTTCTTCACTCCCGTACACATCTGTGACCTGATGGTACAATGTACCACGGATGAGAAAACGACCGGCAAGCGGATGAGTGACCCGACCTGCGGAAGCGGAAGGCTGCTACTAGCGTACCACGTACGCAACTTGGGCAATTACCTGGTTGCGGAGGACATCAGCGTACCTGCTGCCTGATGACCGTCTGCAACATGCTCATACACGGATGCGTGGGCGAGGTCATCCAGCATGACAGCCTGCTCCCCGAGGACTTCAAGGACGGATGGTTCGTGAATCCCATCCTGACGACGACCGGCATTCCCACTATCCGGAAAATGAGCGAGGACGAATACCGGGCAAGCCGGAACATCCCCCTTCCGGCCTGAAACAGCATATGGCACAATTCCACAAGCGGAAGGATACCCCGGTATCCCGTCCCACATGTTTAACTTCTAAAAAAATAATATCATGAGACTTTATGCAAGCAACGAACTGAAATCCCGTCTGACACATGCGGCGGCAAACGGAAGTGTGATCGCAGCGGATATCCTATCCGAGTTGAAGAAAAACCGCCCGGCGCAGGAGATTATCCGCGGATCATATAATTTCCTGTCCACCAAACGGAAGTGGACGGACTGTGGCTCCTTCCGGAAAATCCGGATTGTGTTCACCGCCTTCAACAAGGACCCGGAACATCCCAATTTCCCGGACAGGAACAACCCGCAGGCACCCTGGTTCCCTGAAAACCGGACAGACCTGGAACCATCCACCTTCATCGAACAGTTCAAGAACCTACGCGAATACACATCCTGCGAAATCAATTATTTCCGCAGTGCCATCACGCTCGACAGCAAAGTTTCCGTCAGGCTGTATACAAGAATGAATGACTTTCTGGACGCCTATCTGGAATCCAACTACAGTTCCATTACGGATGGTGACACGTCCACCCTGCACAATTCATGTATGCGGTACGAAGACAAGGCGCGCAATGCGGCGGATTTCTATGCCAACTTTGCGGGTGCCGGCATCCTGGTAGCTAGGGATGAAGGGAACAACGTGCTCGGCAGGGCCGTCGTATGGGGGAAAGCCGTGTGGAACACAACCGGAATGCCGGCCGTACAGGTTTCCGTACTGGACCGCATCTATACGTCACACGCCTTTGTCATGGATTTGATCAGGGAGCAGGCGGAAAGCCTCGGCATCAATTTAAGGAAGAAACACAACGACTATGCGCATCCGGAAGATTTTATCAGCATGAGCCGATACCCGGAATGGCAGAGGAACCCGGCACGGAGGTGCATGCCCGGCTGTCGGTGAAGGTTCCGGCATGCCGGTGGCACAAGAAAGGGGTTCCCTATCTGGATACGTTCCATTACATCCACCTGGACGGTAGCGGGCTGGAACTGGCCAATCACAACGGCTGTACGGCGATCGCTCCTGCCAGCACACACAGGGGTGTGCAACAGCTTTGAGGTATGTATGCCCACAATGCGGAGGCATACATGGGAACAGCAACAGACTGTACTGCAACGTGTGTTACCCCCTCTATTATACACAAACGGCCTTCGGCACGATCATGAAAGGGACTCCAACGGAATACAAGGGAAAAATCTATCCCTCCACGCTGTTCAAAAAGGGACGGCCCATACCCGGATTCAAAAGTTACCTGCAAATTCAGAAATTATTCATCTCTTAAATATCAGAATATGGAAAGATTAATGGCACTTTACAACATCGCCTCCCCCTCAGGCGGGGAGAAACGGATGGCCCGGTTTATCACGGACGAGCTCAGACGCATGGGGATTCCTTACCGGAAAGACCGGTACGGCAACATCTACGCGGTCAAAGGCAACCGGAGAAGCTACCCCTGTGTCGTGGCACACATGGACGAGGTACACCGCCGCAAGACCGGCACGTATGCAGCCCACCTTGTCGCGGAATCAATGATTGTCGGATACGACCATAAACACAGGCGGATGACCGGAATCGGTGCCGATGACAAGAACGGCATCTGGATCTGTTTGAAGTGCCTGGAAAGTTTCAAGGCGATGAAATGTGCTTTCTTCGTACAGGAAGAAAACGGATGTATAGGCAGCCGGAAAACCGACATGGATTTCTTTGCAGACTGCCGCTTCGTCATCGGATGTGACCGCAGGGGCAACAGTGATATCATTACAAGAGTCCACGGGACGGAACTCTGCTCGGAGGAATTCCTGGAAACCGTCAGTCCCGGGAGATACGGGTATCACCCGGCAAGCGGACTGAGCACGGACGTGCATACCCTGAAGGCAAGGGGGCTGTCCGTATCCTGCATAAACCTCTCCTGCGGCTATTACGAACCTCATACGGACAGGGAATATACCATCTGGGAGGACTTGTGCAAGTGTTACCGCTTCGTCCGGCACATTGTCTGCTGCCACAAGAGCGCCAGTCCCCACAAGGCAAGAACAGAAAAGACCTTCATACACGGTTACTACGAACTGTTCGGAATGACTGGATACAGTGAGAAGGAATATATCCGCTTCATGAAAAAATACGGGATGGAACCTCCCGTCCAAAACAAGACAGGCCATGGGAACAAATTATGATTTTATCGAACTCTACAACATGACGGGCAACCGCTTCTTCGGCGGGTTTTCCTGCCTGAAGGCGGCAAAGCCGCATCTGGACAAACTGAGGGAGAAAGGTGAGCTGTTGGCAATAAACCATGCATTGCTCATGTACGAATACAGGCATGACAAGAATCAGGGGTATGTGCGGACTGGAATCAGGACCATCCATTACAGGAACGGATGGAGAATAAAGAAATAAACCTATTAACGACATTAAAAAAACAAGAATATGGAAGTAACAGTAATGCCGAATCCTGCATCGGTAGAAAAACAGCAGGGATTGAACCAGTTGGTTATCAACAAGGTACAACGGATGGTGGAAGGCAAACGGCAGGGAGTCATGGAGACCATCGCACGGCTGCTTGACGAAGGAAAAATAGCGCAGGACTTCATCGCCCCCATCGGGGTGAACCTGCGCGGCAAGGAGAAACAGCCTGTCATTTCATTCCGCGCGGCGGACCGGGTGCAAATGACCATGCCGGAGGGAAATTTCAGTCTGCACGGCAATGCCATCAGCCAGATTTCGGAGAAGATGGGGGTGCCGGCCAAGTACCTGCGCGAACTGTCCGGTGGTGATGTATGGCAGAAACAGCTTTGCGCCACCATCCTTAATGAACATTCAGGCTGGACCGCGCGCACACGGTACTTATCCGGGCGGTAGGCATGGAAGTGCGGGGCGTACTGTCCGACTCGTACCGGCGGCTCAATTCGGTGGATATCCTGACCGCATTCATCCGGGAGGCGGCCAATCAGGGGGCGGTCGTATCGGACGCCTACATGAATGACACCAAGGTCTGGTGCGAGACCATCCTGCCCACACCCATTGAGATTCCCACCAGAAAGAACGGGACGGTCATCATCTTTGCCGGGGCACGCTTTTCCACTTCCGACTATGGCAACGGATCCGTGGACATGCGTTCGTTCCTGCTCAACGGGGCATGCCTGAACGGATGGTACGTGAATCCGTCATGCGGCAGGTGCATCTGGGGGCAAGACTGCCCGATTCACTGGCACTGTCACAGAAAACCTACGAGCTGGACACGCAGACCACCGTATCGGCGGTATCGGACCTGACCAAAGGACTGTACAACAAGGATACACTTATGCAGAAAGCCATCGAAATACAGGCGCTTCGGAAATAGATGTGGACTTCGACAAGGAGCTCAAACAACTGGTGCAGAAAGGCGGCCTGCTGAAGAGCGAAGGGCGTGAAGTGGAAAAATTATTGATGAACAACAATCCGGAGGACGGAGTGACCGGAGGGGCCACCCTGTGGAAACTGACGCAGGGCATCACCGCTTTCGCACGGGAACAGGAACCGGAACGGTGCCGGGAACTGCACGAGATATCGGGACAACTTATGAACCGGGTAAAAACCAACTAATAAATAGCATTTACTCATTACATAACTTAAAAAACAACCGGTTCATGAACACTTCATTGGAAATCATCCGTTCGGCAGGAACAGATTACCTGTGCTACCGGATGGAGGACGATACATTCGTTGCAGTCCATAACCCGATGCTTTCTTTCACGGAAAAGGAAGACGAGTTCGAAATCATTCCGACTGACAAATCCTATCGGGAGAAACTTTACATCTATCAGGGGCAGGCTGTACGGCTGGTTCCGCAGATCTATCGCAACGGCTGGCTCGCCTCTGTTTGGAACTGGCCGATACGGAAGAGCCTTACACGACTCTGACGGTCAATCTGGAAGAGTTGGATGCCATCGGACTGCCCGACAGGGCTTTCATCGACATCAACAACAATCCCGATGCGATGGAATTTCTGGAGTTGAATCACCTCGCCACTGATACCGGTTACCGGAGAGGCAGCGGCTGGGTGGAGTACCCGATGGCACACGTCAATCTGCCGCTTGTCTTCCAGCATTGCCCGGAATCGTTCAATCGCATCAATACCCACGCGAATGTTTCCGATAAATAAACCGGATGTCTAATCGTGGGAGTCCGCCGGCGCTCCCGCATTCATTTCTATGCCTTATGAAAACAGATTTCAGCGAACAAGTGGAAAAACTCCGCAAGGAGATTACAACCGCCATAAAAGCGGTATTGGAGGAATATGGGAAAACGGAAATGGAGTTTCCTGATACAGTGGATGCCGTGTACGTGATATGGTTCGACCATGACGGCGATCCCTATGAGTGCCTGGTGCGCAGGATACAATTCTTTGGGAAGGACCTCCATCTCGTTGTGGAAGACAAACATTCCCATGACTTATACGAAATTGACGGTCCTTTTGAACTCGGGGCACGTTGCATCAACTGGCTGGACGAGATACTCCGGACAACCGTACAGCTTTTATCCGGTTCCAATACAAAAACTAAATAAAAATAATGATGGAAACAATAATCATTGACAGGATATGCACCTCTTGCGGGTGTGACAAAGAGACGGCACGGGAATACCTTGATGCCGAAGTAAGAAACCTGCGTGAATTACGCAATGCGAACGATTTGCGGGAAGATGATTTGGAATCGGCATGCGACAACCTCGGCATCGAGCAGGCTTCCTTCCCTTTTTCTGCGAATCATTCATTTTTTAATGGTCATCAATTAAAAATCAACATTATGGGATACTTTCAGAATATACAAAGGGGGAATATTGGATTATATGAATGAACAATAATAACAGATATAATTATGAAAGCAAAAGTATTTAAGTACAAGTTTGACGGGAATACCGTCATCGCTCCTTATATGGAATTGGAGCCGTATGCGGAGAATGTTTATCTCTCGTTATCTACAAAAAACGAATATGGAAACGAAAGCGAGGACATATTCCATGTTGTCTGCAAGATAGAAAATGTCTTCTTCTCTTGCGGACAGCATTCACGCCGATTCCTTGACAAGGAGGAACGCAAAGAAATAACTGCCGCTTATTGTAAAAATTGGATTACAAATACACTTCAAGATTCAAAAAGAGAAGTTCATATCTCTCTTCTTTCTATCCGTGTGTTTGAAGCCCTTGGGCTTGATTCTGCACCTTTGTGGCAAGCCCGTGAAGCGTACTTAAAAAGACAGGAACAAAAACGGCTGGAACTGAAGGCTAAGGAAGAAGAGGAACAGCGATTAAAGGAAAAGGAATGGCAACGGCAAATTGACGATTGCAAACAGAATTTTCTAAATGGAGAGCGAATCACGGCAAATGTTTTTCTTGAAATAGCCAAACGGGACGGTTTTGAAATCCATATCCGTACCAAAGGCATATTCAACAAATCCGTAAACGGTCTTACAAAATCGGGAACAATCTATTTTAGAAAGTATAAAGGCAAACGGACACCTGATTTCACCGGCTGCCAGCGTGCCATTGCGGACTATCTCAATTTTCTTGCATCAAGGCAATCTTGAAAATGAATATAGAAAATCAGGTAAAACAACATTATGAGGGTAAAGCCAAAACTAAAATGACTACTCCGAAAAGTTACACATTGTAACTATGACATCTAAAAGGGTCGCATCAAACTCAGTTTTGAGCAATGATACGACCCTTCCTTTAGCTTTTTGCCATCTGTTTATCTTATGGAATATACAACAATTCAAACTCTTTCTTCCGTTGTCGCTCAATACCCGGCACCACTTTTTCCTTATAGTATCGGAACGAGATATATTCCTCGTAGATATTCCTGTTGCCGGATTCCAATTTTTGAATCAGTCTGCTTTTCGGCATTTTCCCGTACCCGACCAACCGGTAATAACATAACAAGAAAGTATATCATAATGCATAAATATAAAGATTTACCCCTGCCACAGATAGCTATAGCAAGGGTAATTTCCTCAAAAAGGGAATTTTGATACACCCTCAAATCAATCTATCCTGTCTAGCTCTATTGTAGCAATTTTCTCTTTGTCAGGACTTGCTTCATTCTGCATAAGGATTATATGCTTTTTTGTATAGCTCTTAATAACCCAAGGAGCGCCACCTAAATATAAAGCATTACTATTAAATGTAACATATTTTCTTTCTATTGCGTAGGTAATATCAATTTCATCATAACCTTCCCAATTTACTTTTCCTGTTTGAGTATCTATAAATTGTATACCTACGCCCATATTTTGTACAGCCCAAGCAGCACAACTTCCTGTCCCACGCCATGAAGTTTGATAAAGGGCCTGAGGAGTAAGTTCTTCTTTTGACTCCTCAGAATATCTATCATCGCAGCTTGCCAAACCAATGTTTACTGAAAACAATATCCCAAGCATTAACCAATAAAATAATTTAAAATAAGATTTCATATATTATTAATTAAGATTTTACACAAACTTCAAAATCACAACCCTATAATTGTATATAGATTAGCTAGCGTAGCTATTGATATTTGTTTTTCTGATAAATTGAAGGCCCATGAACTAAGACCATATACCTCTAGCAAACTCTCATCTCTTTCATCTGCAAAAAATGAAAAACAGAGTTTGGTAATTGGGTCGTATAAATATTCCATATTAGTTGCCTCATGATAGTACTTATAGAAACCTTTTTCATTGAAGTTCTCCAAAACCATACATAGCGGAGAACGCATTTGAGGATTAATACGCTTTCTAGTATTATAACTTATCTGAATATCAGAGCTGAAATACCTTGATATTTCTGACGATATAATTTGGGCTTTTTTGATAAAAATATTATCATCTTCATTTTGCCTTAATTCCGCATCCGTAGTATTACTTTTACTCAATACTATTTGGTCACCCTGTCTTGTTGTTAACACAGCAGCTACATCATATAAACTTTCTCCCGAAACAGATGTCTTTGCCAATACCCTTGCAATCGTAATAGACGGAGTATAAAGTCTTGTAACAGGAAGAAGAATTTCTTTAGAAGTATCATCAAAACGTCTTTGAAAGTTTCTTTCCAGTACAAAATCCGACATTGGATATAATCCTTCTTCTATTAAATCAATCACTGTATGATTTTTTGAATCATTTAATGATTTTCTCCAAGATTGCAAGTTTATATTTATGTCTTTAAGTGCCATTGTAGTATTCACTACACCTGTTTCATCTTGAATACCACCCAATGTTTTTACACGTATAAATATATCTTGTCTTTTGTACACTGTAGAATCAAAAGTACCATCCTTTCCATTAAATCCGAACGATCCATTAAGTGAGTCACCTTTATATACAAGTGAAGCATTAATATTTTTCTCTAAGGATTTAGTTTTCTGTTCAACATTCGTATTTGAACCCGCATTACCCATATATTGCGCAAAAGCTCTTCCACCTGTATAATAACCAACAACAACAAAATCTCCATATGAATCAATGATAGATGATATAGGAGAGGTATATAAATTATTAATAAAAGACCTTCTTAAAAACTGCCTTGCAAAAACTTTATTAGAACCATTGGAACTTAACAAGGTAAATTTGCCATGAGCAAACAATATATTCATTTCCCCATAAGCCTGTTCCTTTGATTCGTTAATGAAAGTTCTAAATGTTTCGGTTGTCGTTTTCTTTTTCCCTATAGAAAAAAAACCTAGATTTAAAGAAAATCCACTTTTCACTGTTTTACTTATTGATGAAAAATGCGTATAATTATTAAAATCATAATAAGCAAACGATGACTGATCATTCCAGTTCGGATATTTTTCATCTATATATGATTCATCATATTCTTTTACAGATTCAATATCAAGTATGGAATGCGTAAAGTTATCAAAATCACTTGGTATATAATTCCCTTTAAGCAATTTATAACCATAACCTAGATATTTATCAGTTCCCCCAACCATCTCACCACTTCTTGTCAATTCTTCATCAAAAGAAGGTTTTCCTGTAATAACATCTGGAAGAGATGGATTACGTTCTTGAAGAATCACATCATCACATGAATAATCAGCTTCTAATGCAGTATTTTGCTGTGCGCATAAGTTCAAATCCTCTGAACAAGCCATAAACAATGGAATTGTTACAGATAAAATTATTATATATAATATCGATTTCATAATCTTTTCTTATTGCAGATTATTATTAGATAAACTTTTCATATATTCTTCTAAAGGAATTGTTACTATTTCGTCTGGTTTTGCCTTTGATGTAGTATTTATTATTCCATACCAAGAACCTTTAAATTTAACTTCTCTATCATTGGACTCATTTCCATTACGATAAGTCATAGTAATAGTATAGTCAGCCTTTACACTATATTTCTTTAAATAAGTCGTTACTTTAATTAAAGATGGCTCATCAACTTCTACCGGAATAGTCACTGATAATGTTTTAGGTATCTCATACGTTGTGGAAGTATAAGGAGCTCTAGGCAAAAAGATTGTTGAATCAGGCATTTCTCCACTACTAAAATTGCCAGGGGCAATAAATTGGCCGGCTATTATTGCAGGGCGTAAAAACATTTGTTCTTCATTTTCCATTGGAATTTTCAAAGTTCCTTTCTCTGTATAATAAGAAGTGTCTTTTACATCTTTTTTTGCATAAATTGTAATATTTGATGGTCCAGCAACTGCTCCAGTCTGACCATTTGAGTACACAACAACAGGGTCTAATTCCGTCACTACAGCTTCAGGTTCAAATACTATTTCTTTTACTTTAAATTTATCCTGAAACTCTAATAGAAACTCTTGCTGTGGTTGCTTATTATATTTTGCATACCCCACCTGCCCATTACTCTTTACTTCTATGGAATAATTAAATACACTCCAAGGATTATTGGGGTCTGCCGTTCCTAAATATGTCTGATTTTCAATATTAAAATATCCTTTATATGTTGATGGTATAAGGTCCCAACTTCCAGAACTTATATCTTCCGAATCCCAAACAAAAACAAGTTTATTGTTTGGAGCATTGTTATATTGACCACAAACCAATGGCTTATTATAAGACTTTGAATAAATCAAATATGGTATTCCACTACTAGGCGGCAAAATCTTTAAATAGAATTTTGAAGAACTATATGCTGAAAGTGTCAATTCTTTTCTCATTCCTTGAGTAGAAAGATAAGGTTGTCCAGCCACTCCACCTCCTCTGACTTTCAATGCAAAAGGCAACTCTCTAACAGCATACATATTTGATGAATAAAATTCATCGGTTTCAGGATAATAAGAAGAAAATTTTGTTTCCTGCTTTTGATATTCATCTGCATTAGAAAACAGACTTACAGAATCAGCAACAGGAATGGATCTTGATAAAACCGAACTTTCTGATGCTTCTGAGAAATCATCTAAAAGTCCTGAACCTTGTGTGCAAGAGGTAAGAGCTACGGTCATTCCCCCTACTAATAATCGGCTTACGCCCCATAAAGAATGAAAAAGTTTTTTCATAAAAATGTTTTTTAATTTGGTTCTTGAAATTAGAGTGAATATATAATATCAATATTGTAAAGATTTGAAGTAAGAAGTTAATCCTTATATATTAGTACAGTAACCATCCCAAGCGGTCATTATAAACCAATGAGAAATAACTTCATATATGTTTCTACATTAGTTCCGATTCAATGAATAAACCGAATCTGGTATAAACTATTATCTGCCTTTTTATAAGAATGGTGAAAATATTTACCCCTATCTGTTCTGCAACGCATTTATTCAATGCCATATAAGCTAAATAGAGCAATTAGTCACATACATTTAAAACAGAACATTCCCACAAAAAAGTGCTACATGCCAATGAATTCAAAACAGCAATAGGTTACAATAGTAACCTATTGCTAGTCTATGGATTTCACCAATAATACTTTATGAGAATAAATATGCAGACAAGACTTAAAATCATCCCCCCCCATTTGATATATTTATTATCTGAAAATAAATTAGTTATCATAGCTATTATTAAACACAGATAAAATAATCTTGAGCTAGAACTTATTTCACAACTTATCATTAAAACGATACATATTGCTACTATAAAGTATTGTATTCCTTGAAGAAATGTTTTCATTGTCCTTTAAATGACCAATCGTTATAACAACCTATAATAGGAACAGGTATTATCTCGCACGAAATAATGATTCCATTCGGATAATTATCCGCAAATTGATTGAAAGCAATACCGCATAACCCTGCTACTATTGTTGCTATTTTTGATATACTGGGATCTGGAATAGCAGCACTTAGAACAGCCGTTATCTCGGATCCTAATGCAATCTTTTTGCAATCAGAATTTGAAATATATAATTCAAACGAGGCCCAATTTAGAACTAACTTGGTCACTCCCCCTGAAGCTCTTTCACCAACGAAATTACTAGCATTATATATTTCTATTGATTTTTCTCCTATCTGATTTTTCACAATTCCTTGTCTGATAAAAGAGCATTGCTTTCTTGCATTCGGTTTTTATAGTAGGTAAACACTCTTTCAGACAAACCGATAGATTCTCCATTTGCCACATCAAGAACAAAGAGGCCGTTTTTAATAGACACATGTTTATCTATGGCTTCATAAGCTTTCTTTCTAAGAAGTTGATCTTCCTCCGTTTCTTCACATGGGACTTTTGTCACATCATAATCAATAAGGTTTACCTTTTCAGTACTTTCTTGAGTAAAACCATCCTCATTTTGACATGAAGTCAATTGCCCTAGAACTGCAATTATTGAAGCAGCTATAAATCCTTTAATTATCAATACTTTTTCATTTTCTAAAATTTTAATGAACATTTTGTTATATAGTACTAGTACGGATGCAAATATACAATATCAATTGTATATAAAACAATATTATTAGATATTTTTTGCCATTATATGTCGATAAACATAAATAATATCTATATTTGTACTATACAATCTAAATTATATTAATATGGAAAATGTTTATTACTCATTAAAAGACTTTGAACTTTCTTTAAAGAAGAACGCTATCGAGAGAGCTGACGACTTCCAGCAGTACATCAATCAATTAAATGAATTTGGTTGCAAAAGCTATTGGATAACTTCCCAGACAGGAGTCGGATCAACAATGACCATTGAAGACTTTGACCGACCTGTCACTGCATTTATCTCCAATGACTATCTGGGAATGTCACAACGAGAGGAAACTAAACAGGCTGGAATAGACGCTATTATCAAGTATGGAACAGGAGCTTGTGCCGCACAGGTTATAGGTGGCTATCTCGATATACATCAACAATTGGAACAAGAAATCGCATCTTTTGTAGGGCAGGAAGACGCAATACTGTTTTCTTCCGGTTTTGGAGCAAATGCAGGGATATTAAGAGCCTTATTAGGTCAAAATGACATTGCGTTAGTGGATCCTTATATCCATACAAGCGCAATGGCAGGATTAAAAGGGACAAATATAAAGCGGATAGGGCACAACGATTTGGAATATTTAGAGAAAACACTGAAAGAAACCAAAGACCAATATCAGACCAGGCTTGTAATAATAGACGGGGTATATTCACAAGATGGGGATTTGTCCTTGCTTCCCGAAATAATTTCTCTTTGCAAAACCCATGAAGCTATGTTGATGCTGGATGATGCACACGGAATAGGTGTAATGGGAGCCAACGGTAAGGGAACGGCAGAACATTTCAATTGTTTAGGGCAAGTGGATATCATCACCGGAACATTCAGCAAATCATTTGGTTGTGTGGGAGGATTTGCCGCTGCCTCAAAAAAGATAATACAATACCTGAAATTTTATGCGGACAGCAATGTCTTCTCGGCAGCCCCTACACCACAAGTAACCGCGTCCATTTTGAAAGCTTTGGAAATAATAAAGAAAGAACCGGCAATAAGAGCCAGACTTTGGGAAAATACCGATTATCTCAGAAGCCGGCTGACAACCGAAGGATTTGACATAGGAAAATCCGTGTCACCCATTTTCCCTATTATGATAAGAGATAATAAAAAAGTTTATGAAATAGCTAAAATGTTACAGAAAAAAGGTATCTTTACAATTGGAATTGTATATCCGGCAGTAAGAACCAAAGAGGCCAGATTAAGGGTCAGTGTTCTTGCCACGCATGAACATGAACAGTTGGATGCTTTAATCAACGCTCTTAATGATATAAATAAAGATATAAAAATAAAAAAGGAATAATGAAAGAAAGGAGAAAGCGAAGAAGTGCAAAGGACATAGAAGAAAGTATACTTGATGCGGCAAATCAATTAATTGAAAATGATGGATTTTCAAAATTGACAGTTACCGGTATCATACATCTGGCAGAAATCGAACCTGTCCAATTCTACCATAGATATGAGGATTTGAACAAGTTTATTGATGAGTATGTCAAAAAGTACGATTACTGGTTCAATGATATCATAAAGTCCCAGAAACAATCAAGCAATGATAAAGAATTGTACACGAACATTCTGACAGGATTGTTCCATTCTTTATCGGAGAACAAAGCAATGCAAGAGCTTCTGAAATGGGAACTGGCTAATAATAATGAAACCAGTCAGCGTACCGCCCGATTACGAGAATTACATACATTGCCTCTATGCCAAAAATATTCAAAACTGTTCTCAGATACGGATATTGACATTGTAACCATATCCGCACTGATAATAGGCGGAATATACTATCTCATTTTGCATGATGAACTTTCTACTTTCAGTGGTATAAATTTAAAAGTGGAATCAGACAGGCAAAGAGTTATTAAAGCCATAAATAAACTGTCAGATATTCTGTTCACTCCTATACCATCTTCTCTTACCAGAGAAACCATTGATATAATAATAAAAATGAAGGAAGATAATATACCAGTGGAAAAAATAGCATATTATACGGGAATACCACAAGACATTATCATTTCAATCTAAAGCACAAATTGGAATAACCAGCCGTATATACTGATTTGAAAATGAGTAAAAATTGCAGTAAAAAAAGCCGTGAACATCAATCTTCCCATCGTTGTTCACGGCTTTTTTATAATCAAGGTATATAGAAAAGCGCAAACTCAGCTTTCCTTCTTCTCTCTATGCTCGGAATCACTTTTCCCTTATAGCACCTAAAGGAAACATACTCCTCATAGATGTCACGCTCCCCTTTTTCCAGCTTCCGTATCAACCGGCTTTTGGGTATCCTGCCATGGCCCTTCAATCTGAAAATGCCAACGTTATAGCTCAAAACGCCCAAAAGCAATGCATCATTCTCAAACTCCCGGAACGCATCACAACACTTTCTAAGGTCACTCCTCAGCAGCGAATCAGCCTGTGCCTTGCTCAGGTTCTCGGTCAATGTCTCCCCCGGAAGCAAGCAATGCCCGTAACCGATGTAAGGCATCTGTTCCCGATGCCAGCCTTCCGCCCGTTTGATGAACTCCACGGCTTATCAAACAGCGAATCCGGCACTTCCCCCTTTCCTTGGGCAAAAGCGGAGGAGGTCACAAACGCCATAAACACTCCGGCCGTCAGCTTGAGCCATTCCCTACTCATTGCCCGGGACGTTGTTTTCCGCATCATTCACATTGAAACCATAGGTCAGCTGCCGCATATTCCCCCAGTTATCCTCAAAATAGAGGTCGATGGTCTGCGAGTCATCCGCGCTTTGCGAAGTGTAATACAGCCGGAATCTCCGTTCATTCAGCAGATAGCGGTCATTGGGCTTCAGCACCGTGCCGTCCTCCATCTTCAGGCTACCCTTGCCGTCCGGCTGGAAGTACCTCAGCGTATAGACCGTTCCAGCAAAGTTGCCTTCCGATCTGATTTCCAGACGGATTTCCACTGTCTCACCGTTTGCTATCCCATCCGCTACCGGCATGGCTTCCACCGTGAACGGGTATTCCTGCCGGACATCCAGCCTGCCGTCACAAGAAACAAGACAAAAAAGGGCGGTAGCCAGGCAGCAGGCCGCCGTCATACAATCAAGGATTTTTCTCTTCATGGGTATATATCTGTTTTAGGGTTAGAAAATGTATTTGACTCCGATTCCATACTGGCAGTGGCAGCGAACCGAGGCGCCGCCCCACACAAACCGCTCACGCAGCCGAAGCAGCAGGACAACCCTGTCAGACAGGTAGCCTTCCGCTTCCAGTGTCGCCGCACCGCCGTAAATGAACGATTCACACCTGTGCAGGGCGGCACCGTCATCCAGCAGTCTCTTGCCTCCGTTTACCGTCTCATACCCCAGCAGGCCGAGACACCGAGGTTCAGGAACAGCACCTTGCCCGGTGAGGAAAAGAACGTATGGTAATAGCCGCCCTCGCCCGTGTATTGCGCCGTCGGGATATGCGTGTTCCTGTATGGGATGTTGCGCCGGAGCGTCTCCCCGCCGAACACCCACTGGTTTCCTTTTTTCGTGTAGGTGGAAACGGCCAGCGAGAAGGCGTAACCGGCATCGTGCCGGTTCGCTCCGCAGTAAAAGCCGTCCGCCATTTCCGCCGTGAGACGGACACCCTTCATTCCCGGCAGACAGCGTTGCGCATGGGCCTGCCCCGTCATAAGGGCAAGCAGCGCAAGGGTGACATACACATACCTTTTCATCGCACTTTCAGTTCATTGATGGTCTCGGCACGCACCAGGTCCTCATTCTCTATCTCAAAGACCTGGTGGCGTCCCCCTTGTTTCTCATACATCTCCACCACCAGTTTCTTGTCATCAGGAAGGGTGAACTTGGGCAGGGCAAACACCGTTCTCCCGCTCTTTTTCCCGTCCACACGGGTCAGGTAATTGAAGGCACGCAGCGGACAGATGACCTGTTCCTGCATGGCGGTACGTTTCACTATCTTCTTGTCCACGATCTTGAAGATCACGAAGTCCACATCGAAAGGCACGTGGGTGGAATTTCTTACCTCGGTATGGAAATAGAGCAGGTCACCGTGCGCATAGAGCCCTTTGAGCAGGTACTGCACGCCGAAGCGTTTACAGCCGATGTGCTTCACTCTCCGCTTGTCCTGTCCGTGCACGGACTTCATGACCAGACGCACCAGCCTGGGCGACTCGTTGCCCAGTTCCTGCAAATAAATCTCCATCGCGTTGTTGGGACGGTTCACCGCCTCCCCGTCGTGGATGAAGTCGCACATCTCCACATTCAGTAGCAGCGGCTCGTCGGCATACTTGACATTGAACGTGTAAAAATTCCCGTCCTCGGTAATCACGCTCATGTTCGTCTCGTTACGGAAATGCTTCCTCGTGGCCTTCACCCGGATCACGTTCTCCGCACCGTCAGCCTTGCCGGCTATCAGGTTGGGGGAACCGAGGTCCACGTACTTGACGGATGAGGGGAAAATCACATGCACCGTCTTGTCGTAGGTGATTTCCAGACCATGCGGAGGTATCATCCGGCTGAAACCTATCTTGCGGCTCAGCCCTTCAAAATAATCTCCGCTACTCTGCTGCGCATGGGCAGCTAAAAAGCCCGTCAGAAGGGCAAACATCATCAGAATCTTCTTCATGTCCGATTGTTGTTGGTTGGTTGTTGAATAATTGTGTTTTCTCTTTTTCTACTCCGGGGTATGGAGCAGCAGCCTGTGCCCGGCCTTCAGCGTGATTTTCACCGTCCGCATCCTCTTGGTGACGTACTGTGACACGCCCTGTATCACGCCTTTCCCCACGTCCGAGGCTATCTGTGCGCCGGCATCCGTCGAGATGTTGATGCTGCTCCCCATCGAGGTCCCCATGTTGGCGGCTATCTCACGCACGGCATCGTATTCCAGCGAGTTCGGGACAAGTATTCCCTGCCCACCGTCGGCGTCATACACTTCCAGTTCCACCGGAATGACCGCCCCTTTGTATTCCACCGTCTCGACGAGCACGTCCAGCCGTTCCCCCTGGATACGCGTGCTTCCGGTCAGCAGAGTACCTTTGGGTATGAGGCGGTCGTCCACCGCCATCGGTTCCAGCAGTCGGAGGCGCAAGGCCTGCCCGTCCGATACGGTCTGCGTCCCGTGCACGCAGGCAGCGATGGTATTCCTGTCCGAGGAGAGCGTCTTGCCGACGGGGGTATGGAATCCCGTATTCCGCTCTCCGGCAATCCCCTCTTCGTCATTCACCGACCGGGACAGGGAGGACACCACCTGCTGCCGCACCTGCTTCACCGGTCGGGCGGCGGTCCGTTCTTTCCGGCCGGCTGCCGGAGCGGCGGTCGTCTGCTTCCCGTTGTAACGGGCCGCCAGCTCGTATGACTTCTCCATCAGTGCCATCTTCTCTTCCAGTGACTGCCCACCACCGTCAGGGTGCTCCCCGGACTGCCTCTTTTCCAGGCTCTCGATGCGCCGCAGCAGCTCCTTGTCCTGCGGATGGTCGCGCGGCTCATGGATGGTATGGAGCGAGCGGTTCATGTTGCGGTAGGCCTCTGTGGACGAACGCACCGGACTGCGGGGTGTCATGGCTTCCGGTTCCGAGGGAAGCTCCACGTTCACTCCACCCTGCGCAACACGCAGGGTGTCGTTCCGCTTCCTGTTGAACAGTTCCGACATTTCCTGAAAAGTGTCCTTGCGCTTTCTCTCCTTTTTTGCCAGGGCATCCCGTTCGTAGGCGCTGACTTTGTTGCCCTCCATGCGGGTCTCCTCGGGCGAGGGGATTTCCGTATTGAAGCCCAGGCCTTTTCCGGCTTCCTCCCTTTCCTTCTGTGTCGGGGCGTATATCAGCAGAATGCTCCCGCGAACATCAGGAAAAAAAGCGGGTAAATGACAAACTTCGCACGCAGGCGTTTCTCTTCGGGTGTCAGCGGCTCGTCACCCGACAGTCCCAGCAGTTTCTTTATCTTCTGTATATCCGTTTTCATCGTAGCAGTTGTTTGGATGGATGGGTATTGTTTTCCGGCCGCAAGTCAAGCAGCCGGATATGTTCTATTCTCATCGTCCCGTCGCTCTTTCCCGGACCGGAGAGCGCGGAGACAATCGTGTACAGGCAGGCGGCCAGGAACAGAAGGGAAGCGGTGATTGTCACCAGGCTCCGTTGCCTTCTTGTCAGGTGGCGGCAGAACAGCCGTATCCGGCCGTCCGCCCGTCTCAGGCAGGCATATCCTCTTTTCATCGTTCCGCACTCCTTATGTCCTTGTTCTCCAGGATGGTGAACTGCTCGATGATGAACCCGTTCGGATTGTCGTCCGAACGCCCCGTGTTCTGGAGCGAGCAGGAGGTGACAAGGCTGCGCTCGGTCACGTTGCTCTCCCTGATGATCATCTGGCGGGCATACGTCGTTGCCTTGTAAGGATAAACGGCGAAATCGCACACCACGCTGTCCACATGCACCACCTGGTTGATGTTGCCCGAAATCAGCCGGTTGTAATAACCCTTCTCGGCAAAGTCCACATAATAGTGGTAGGCGCTCTTGTCCGCCAGTTGCAGGGCGCGGTTGATGTTGTGCCCGATGGCGTCCTTTTGGGGCGAGAGCGAGAAGAACAGCTCGTGAAAGCGCCTCACGTGCTCCCTCGCCTCGGCGGGACGGTTCTGTGAGAGGTCCTGCGAGAGGGCCATCATCAGCGACTTGCCGCCGTCCAGCACGTAGATTTTCTCACGCTGCCTTTCGGCGAAGCGGTATGAGCTCCACAGCGCATAGCCGGTGACGAGCGCACAGCAGCCAGTGAAGACCGCCAGCATCAGCCGGATGCGGCGGAAACTGCTTTCAATGTTGGTCAATGACTTGAATTCCATGTATGAATCGTTTCTTTGGATTGATTGATTTTTTCTTTCTCCCGGCGGGATACGTATGGCATCAAAGGCGACATACGTTAGTAACGGCTCGTTACATACGTTAGTCTTGCATGGTTACTAACGTTAGTCGTATCAGACTGCATACGTTAGTAGCCGTATGCGGCGTACGCATCCCGTAAACCGGTCTTTGTTATTTTCCTCTCAGCCGTCCTCCGATGTTTCCCAGTACGGAACCGCCCACTCCGGCAGCAAAACTGCCCGCTTTCATGGCTGTCCGGTTCAGGTTGCGGCTGAAGTTTCCGGCACCGCCCGCCTGCACGATCCAACCCGCCACCGTCGGGACGGTGAAGTACCCGATAATCCCTATGAGCATAAAGATTATGTACACGCTGTTGGAGTTGTCTATCGAGTAGTCGGGATTGTTCTGCAACTCCTGGATGTCGTTCCGGAGCATCAGTACCTGGAGCTTGGCGAGCAGAGTGCTGAACAGGTCGCTCACCGGAAGCCACAGATAGACGGAGATATAGCGCGTGAACCACTGTCCGAGCGTGGACTGGAAACCGTCCCACACGCTGAAGGCGAACGCCACAGGGCCCAGTATGGAGAGCACGACCAGAAAAAAGGTCCGTACGGTGTCTATCAGCAGCGATGCCGCCGCGAATATCAGCTCCAGCAGGCTGCGAAACGCATCACGGATTTTTTTCTCCAGATTGTACATCCCTACCTCGACGTACATGCCTAGCCGCGAGGCGGTATCCACGACTGACCAGCCAGCTCGTCCAGCTGCCGGTCGAACTCCTCGTCGCTCACTAGATGGGCGGTCTCGGGATTGCGCAGCATGGCTTCCCGTTCCAGCTCCTCCTTCTGGGCACGGTACTGTTCCATGTCCAGCGTCTGCCCCTCAAGCATCTTGTGCGTGCCCTGCACGATGGGGCTGAGCACACTGTTCAGCGTGCCGAGCACCAGTGTGGGAAAGAGCAGGATGCAGATACCAATGGCGAAGGGACGGAGCAGCGGATACACGTCTACCGGCTCGGCGCGCGCCATCGACTGCCACACGCGAACGGCGACATAGAAGAGCGCCCCCAGCCCGGCAAGCCCCTTGCCCACGTCCATCATGTCCTTGCAGAGGGGCATCATTTCTCCATACAGGGTTTCCAGTATGGTATGCAGGTTGGCGAAATCTATCGACAAAAGTACCATAGGCTACCAGTATTTGGAGGTTTCATCCCCGTAGAGCCGCATCACGCGGTCCAGGTCGTTCTTCTTCCTGGCCCTGAGATAGCTCACGGCGATGTTCTTGTTCGTATAGTAGCTCACCAGGTTGCGGTAGCGGCGCATCTCGTAGTAGCAGCGGTCCACCACATCCATACGGTCCTTGTCCGTCATGGAGAGCGTGCTCACGTTGATGACCTGCCTGAGGTCCTGCAACACGCCGTTGCTCTCCTCCAGCAGCCGGGCGTAACCGAAGGCGATGGCGTCCAGCTCGCGGGGCGAGAAGTTCCCGTCGTTCATCATCTTCCCGAAGTTGGTCACGTAGATGTCCGACACGTCGCCCACCATCAGGATGATGTCGCGCACCTTGCGGGCGTCCTGTATCAGGTTGTTCACCGCCTTGAGCTGGTCGTAATACCTCTTCGCCTGCTCGTAGATTTTCACCGTCTCGGCGAAGCTCTCGGCCGTATTCACGGCGGTCTTGGAGGTGTGGGCGATGTTGTCCGACATGTTGATGATACTTTGGGCAAGGTTGCCGGGGTCGGTCACCACCCATTGCGCGTCCGCAGCGGTACCGCACAAGGCGAGCACGGTTCCTATCAGGAGTGACTTCGCTCTCATGGGCGTTCCTCCTTGCGTACATAGTCCCCGTTGGGGGAGAAGTCAGTACGTCCGTCGCCTCGTTGTAGGACACATCGATGCGATAGCCCGTGTTGATAAACAGGTTGCCGTTCTCTTCCACCAGCAGGTAGGTCTTCGGTTTCAGTGCACGCATCCTGCCGCTACGGGCGAACACCGTCACCTTGTAGGCTTCTCCTTCCTTATATACCAGCACGTCCGGTTTGCCTTCCACGCTGGTCCACGAGCCGCAGAGCTTGTCACGGTCAATACCGCTCTCCGAGCAGCTCTGCAATATCAGGGCGGCCATGCTTATCAGGCACACCGCCAGTTTCACAAAAGGTCTGTTTCTCATAATCATTCTTGTTTGAAGGTTGATGTTTGTCTCTGTTCTTCCCGTTTCTTCTCCGCCATTCGTCTGACGGCAGCCTCCAGGTCTCCTCCGGATTCTTCCGCTAGCCGCTGCACTTCCAGTTTCTCGGACTCTTCCGTCGAGAACGTGAAATACTCTTCCTCGCTCACTTCCGTGGCATATACCGCCGAATGGGTGCCACCCAGTCCTATCCACACCTCCCGGTAGGAACGTCCGGATGGTTCGCCTGGTTGATGGAGAGAATCTGCCCCTTCTCCTTGTCGGTCAGGCCGAGCAGCCGCTGGATGTGCTCGAACTTGTTCATGTATTTCCGCTGGTCCAGCAGTATCTTGCAGTCGGAGTTGTTGATGATGGCCTCCTTCACGATCGGGGACGAGATGATGTCGTCCACCTCCTGCGTCACCACCACCGCCTCGCCGAAATATTTCCGGACAGTCTTGAAAAGGTACTTGATATACTCGCTCATGTTGGCGGACATCAGCGCTTTCCAGCACTCCTCTATCAGTATCATCTTGCGGACGCCTTTCAGCCTGCGCATCTTGGCGATGAAGGTTTCCATGATAATCAGCGTCACCACCGGAAGCAGCACCTTGTTACTGCCGATGTTGTCCAGCTCGAACACGATGAACCGCTTGTTTGTCAGGTCCAGCTCCTTGTCGGAGTTCAGCAGGAAGTCGTAGTCGCCTCCCCGGTAGAAAGGCTCCAGCACGTTCAGGAAGCCGTCAATGTCGAAATCCTTCTCACGCACCCTCTTCTCCTCAATCATCCGGCGGTAGTCAACCGACACGAACTCGTAGAATCCGTTGAAGTCCGGCCTGACGTTCCGGTCCCCCGATATTTTCCGGATATAGGCGTTCACCGCACCCGACAGCGCCACCTCCTCCGCACGTGTGGGAGCCTCGTCCTCCCGTTTCCACAAGGTCAGTATCAGGGTCTTGATGCTCTCGCGCTTCTCCACGTCGAACTGTCCGGAGTCGGTGTAGAACGGGTTGAAGGATATCGGGTTGTCCTCCTCGTACGTGATGTATATCCCATCCTCTCCCCGGGTGCGGTCATGGATCATACGGCACAGCCCCTGGTAGCTGTTTCCCGTGTCCACCAGCAGGATATGCGTGCCCTGCTCGTAATAGTTGCGCACCAGATGGTTGGTAAAAAAGGACTTGCCGCTGCCGCTTGGTCCCAGGATAAATTTGTTGCGGTTGGTGATGATGCCGCGCTTCATCGGAAGGTCGGAAATGTCCACATGCACCGGGATGCCGTTCTGCCGGTCCGCCATGCGGATACCGAACGGGCTGGGCGAGTTCCGGTAATTGGTCTCCCCGGCAAAGAGGCAGACCGCCTGCTCCAGAAAGGTGTAGAACGACTCTTCGGCAGGAAAGTCGCCCGCATTGCCGGGAATGCCCGCCCAGTAGAGCACCGGGGTATCGACGGTGTTGTACCTCGGCGTGCATTCCATCATGGCGAGCTGGCTGCCCGTATCGTTCCTGATACGGCGGAACTCGTCCGCATCCTCGGCCCAGGCGATGACGTTGCAGTGGCACCTGACGGGCAGCAGCCCTTTGGCGTGCGCCTCATCCAGGTACATTTCCGTCCACTCCTGGTTCACCGCGTTGCTCCGGCTGTATTTCGACAGCGAGAGCATGTTGCGCGAGTTCTTCTCCATCATTTGCAGTATCTCCTGCGCGCTGTCGATGAACACATATTGCGAATAGATATGGTTGCACGACAGCAGCAGCCCCACGGGGGCGGCAAAGGACAGCCGGCAGTCGCTCTTGTCGGTGGACATACGCTCGTAGCGCATGTCGGTGGAAAGCTTGCCCGGCAGGTCCTCCGTGTCCGAAAGTGTGTGCAGGCAGAGCCGCTTGTCACCGATACGCATCCGCCCGGGTTTGAGGCAGATGTCCTGCAGCACAGCGGTCCCGTCCTCCAGCGAGAGGGAGAAATACTTCTCCACCAGTCCGGGATGTTCTTTCGTCCCGGTCACCTCGTCCGTATCCAGGCGGCGCAGCTTACGTGCCCGGAATCGTTCATGATGCGCTCGAACTGTTCCACCGCCTCAAGGAAACGCTCCGCCGTCTCCTTGTCGGTTATCTCCCTGGGCAGCAGGAAGCCGCGGCAGAGGGTGCTGAAGTCACTCTGCCGACGGTTGCGCTCACGGGTGGTCTTCGTCAGGTACAGGTAGCATCTGTGGTTCAGGAAGGGTCTTTCGTTGAAGTGCCGCTCGTAGCTGCGTGCAAGGAAGCTCTGTTCCTCCCCGCCGGTTTTCGGGCGGTAGGTCTCCTTGACGAACCAGTCCTGCTTGCACACCACGCTGTGTTCGGGCAGTACCTTGATGGCTTTTATCCAAGAGGCGTGCATGGCCTCGTACTCGTCCGCCGTCACCGTGTACAGTTCGGGCAGCTCCACCTCGAAAGCCACGGTCAGGTCGGCATCCTTGCTCACGATGCAGCCGTTCTCCACCGACAGCAGGGGGAACTTGCGTTCCAGCGTTTCCGCTTTCAATACATTTCTCATGGTTGTTTCTTCTTTCTTTTCGTGAATAATCTGAAAACTCTTTTGCGGTGAATCAGGTAGCGCGGGTGCCGTTTCCCGGCCAGCAGCTCATCAGCCCGTGTTCACCGTAACGGGCGTTCAGCCGGAACGTCACCCATACCAGCAGACCGCCGGATACGATTCCGAAAGGAATGCATATCCACTGGTCCACGCCTGCCAGATAGAGGATGACCACCGCAAGGAGCACCACCGTCAGCCCGCCCGCGAAGACGAATAGGTATTGCGACTTGAGCCCCTTGAACTCGACGGAATTGCCCGCGCCTTTGTTTACCGGATACTCCATGCCTTTAGAGGAAGAAGGAACGCAGGATGGTGGCGGCCACGATCAGGAAGATACACGCGAAGAACCAGCTGGCGGCGGTCTTCGAGGTGTCGGGGTCACCGCTGGAGAACTTGCCGTAGGTCTTGATGCCGCCCACCAGTCCCAGCACGGCGCCGATGGCGTAGCACAACTTGGTGGCGGGGTCGAAATACGAGGTCATGAGGCTGGTCGCCTCGTTGATACCGGCAAGGCCCTGGCCCTGCGCGAAAGCGTGGGCGGCAATCACCGCGCACACCATGGAAAAAAGGATTCTTCTCTTCATTGTCGAATCGTTTGGGTAAGACATAAATTTGAATTCGACGGCGAAGATAAATGGGGATAACGCGCTATGGTTCAGTGGCGTCATTAGATGGCACTAGATGTCATCAGATGTCATATTGACAGATAATCAAGTTTAAATAGAGTCTGGCACAGTTTTGGCAATATAAAGGCATAATTAATAAAATATTTATTATGCTATTAATGACATATGACTTAGTTCAAAATGGTGATAACCAATTGAACACTGAAATTAAAGAAGCTTTAATCAACAGAGGATGGAGCGATTGTGCACGTTATTGGGTGAAACCATTCAATCGTATTATGGAAGATTCGACGCCAAGTACAACTTTATGGAAACAAGGTGATGATCAAGAAGAAGGATGTAGTGATTTTGAAATCGTATGTACTAGATATAATATCCAACATCTTAAAGAGAAAAGGCGAGCTATAGGCAAAGTTGTATGTGTCAACTATGAAGATGACTGTTGTGTAAAATTAGAATAATGATTATATAGAAATGTTCAAAATAAAACTACGAAATATCAAAGGGATTAAAAAAATGGATTTTCCTTTCCCTGAACGAAAAGGGGTGTATGTTCTCACAGGCGCTAATGGCAGTGGTAAAACTTCATTGCTTATAGCATTGTGTAGACTTGGGGATAAAATGGCATTCACTCATTTTAAAGTTAACACCAATAAAACAGGAAATATTCAGATAGACACTTACAAAGATTCTTCCATAACTTATTGTATAGATACGGAAGAAGTAAAATATCAAAGAAAAGGTATAAGATGGGTTCCAAACCCGCGTACAAGCAGTAACTTAATAGCAAGATTTCCTTTTACAAATACATTATTTGTATCTACAACAGGTGGACGTTTTTTTTTCTCAAGAACTTTTTAATATAAATCGAGCTACATTCAATACGGTTGCTCCTGATATGATTGAGTCAATGAATTACATATTAGGAACAACAAAATTTAATAATTTAAAATTTATAACAGTAAAAAACAAAAGAGGAAGACAACGGCAATTACATCGCAGTAATAAACTATATGTTATAAAGGACGCTAACAATAATCTTTACTCGGAACAAAACTTCAGTTTAGGAGAAAGATTGCTTCTTAACATCCTTGATTTATTACAAAATATAGCTCCTAAAACACTACTGCTCATTGATGAAGTGGAACTATCATTGCATCCTATCGCACAAATTAAATTCTATGACTTCTTAAAACGTCAAGCTAATTCCAAGAATTTAGCTATTGTAATTTCTACACATTCCAGTTCTCTGATTAAACATGCAGACAATAGGTTGTTTTTGGAAAAAGATGATAACGGAGTGGTTTCTGTTTTAGAAAATTGCTATCCTTCTTATGTTCTGCGGAGTGTGTCGGCTATTGAAGACCGGTGTCCTGATTTTATATTTTTTTGTAGAAGATGAAATGGCATTTGAATACCTACAATTAGTAGTACAGAAATTCCTCAATGACACATATCGTATATTGGATTACAAAATAATTCCGGCAGGAACTTATGACCAAGTTATCAGAATAACACAGTCATTTCCTGCATTAAGTATTGATAAAAGAAAAGTTCAAGCTTTTTTAGACAAAGATGCAGAAGAGGCTTTTAATGAATTGAAAGCAAAAGGAAATGATAGATCAGAAGCTGAAAATAAAAAATTTGATTTATTTCGAAATAATAACGAAAACATTACTTACCTAAGTATAACCCCAGAACTAGGCGTTTGGAAATGGATAGAAGGAAATTCTTCAAAGTTTAAAATCTTTTTTGACCAAGTTTTTGGTACACAAAGTTTTGACATGATTGAGATTGTATCTCAAACCTCCTCTGAAGAGCTTAGAAACAAAAACGGGAATTTACGTCATTGGGCAAAAGGTTGTTTCAAAAATTTCGCAGAAAAAATCAATCTTGCAAACCCAACAATTAAAAAAGAAGATGTGCTGAAATGTATGATCAAATGCTATGTGGAATATAATTATGATTTAAATTCATTAAAAGGAATACTTTTTCCGATTTTAAATAGATAGCTTTTAACTCCATCGTTCTTTTAATGATTCAATCCTAATACAAGAATTGAGTTTTTTTAATTACATCACTTCATTATGACAATACACCTTATTCATTCCCCATAGCAATCAACTGGTTATTAATCAACTCATAATAATGCCCATGACGGGCGCACAATTCGTCATGGGTACCCTCTTCGACAATCCTGCCTTTATGCAGAACGACTATCTTGTCGGCATGACGGATGGTGCTTAACCGGTGGGCCACTATCAAGACCGTCCTTCCTTTGCAGAAATCCAGCAGATTCCCGGTAATGATTCTCTCATTGTTGGCATCCAGCGAGTTGGTAGCTCATCAAGAAACACGAACGAAGGTCCTTATAGAGCGCACGGGCGATAAAGATACGCTGTTCCTGTCCCCGGCTCAGCCCCACGCCTTCAGCCCCCACCATCGTCTGGTATTTCAAGGGCAGTTTTTCTATGAACTCTTCCAGGTTGGCCTGACGGGCGGCGGTCCGGAGACGTGTACGGTCTATATGCTTGTCCTCCACCGCAATGTTCCTTGCCAGAGATTCGGAAAACACATGGCTGTCTTGCAGCACTACGCCGCAGCTGTGCCTCCACGATGTCATATCATAATCCTGCAAGGGAGTGTCCCCCAGAAAGATATTTCCGCTTGTTGGAGCAAAATAGCCCAGCAACAGTTTGACAAGGGTGGTCTTTCCGCTTCCGCTTGCGCCCACGATGGCGGTGGTACGTTGCGCCGGAATGGTCAGCGTTATGTCATCCAGCACCTTGCTTTGCCATGCAGGTTATATTTAAAATCCAGGTGTTCAATCCGGATATCCTTTCGGGAAATCTCCGGCTGTTCCGGTATCTTTTTCCCCGTTCTTTCCTCCGCCTTCCCATGAATCGCACTGATACGCTCGATGCTTAGCCGCACATTCTGGAAATTATAGAGAAACTGCATCAGCTGTTCAATCGGGATGTTCAACTGCCCGATGATGAATTGCACGGCAAGCAGCATACCCAAAGTCATCTCCCCTTCAATGACAGAAACGGCGGCAATGACCGTCACAACCAAGTTCTTGGACTGGCTGATAAATATCCCGCCCGTCTGCTGGAACTGTTGCAGGCTCAAAGACCTCATCTGGATGTCAAGAAGCTCCTTTTGCAACGCCTCCCATTCCCCGGCGCGCCTTCCTCGCCGCCTTGCAGCTTTATCTCCTGCATGAAAGTAAGGAGTTGGTATACCTTATTGTTGCTGGCCGACTGTTTCTCGAAAATCATATAGTCAAACAACTTGCGTTTATGCAGGAAACACATGGTCCACAGGCCGTAGCCGATACTTCCCGCCAGAAAGACAAGGAACAGGAAGCTGTTATATGAAAACAGGACGCCCATGAATATGCACAAGACCATTACCGAGAACAAGACGGAGAGAACCTGTCCGGTAAGAAAATCCTGCACCCTGCGGTGATCGACGATACGCTGCAAAAGATCCCCGGTGGTCCTTGTCTCGAAGAATGAAATCGGCAGGCGGAACAGTTTGGCGAAGAAGTCGGTTATCAATGATATATTGACATGCATCCCCACAAACAGCAGAAGACGGTTGCGGACAAACTCCATGGCGGCAGAACCAAGCACAAGCACCAGCTGGCCGCCGAGAATCAGATAGACAAGCGGGATATTTTTATGACCGATACCTTTGTCGACCATCATTGCGCAAGCAGCGGAAGCACCAGCTGTACGAGACTGCCGACAAGCAGGGTCAAGGCGACCGATGCAAATGCTTTTTTATAAGAAGCTATGTACCTCCATAAAAAACGGAAAGGGGACGGAACTTCCGGTTCCAGGCCCGAAGAGGAGTCATAAAAAGCCTGTGTGGGTTCAAGCAACAAGGCGATTCCCTGTTCCCCGTCTCCCGCCCAACGCTTCAGGAAATCTTCTTTCCGGTATATGACCGTCCCTTTGGCCGGATCGGCAACATGATACTTATCCTTATGAATCCTGTACAGGACGACAAAGTGATTATGCTCCCAATGAAGGATACAGGGACACCATCCGGCCTGCAATTCGGACAGACCGACCGATACGGCGAATGTCCGGAATCCCAGGTCCTCCGCCGTCTCGCGGATGGACTGTAAGGAAACCCCGTCAATCATGCAGCCGCATTGCTCGGAAAGGAAGTCAAGGGCATATTCCTTTCCGTAATGCTTGCAGACCATACGGAGACACGCCGCACCGCACTGCATGGAGTCATGCTGGTAGGACACCCTGAACCTCATGGGGCGACGTCGTATTGTTCCTTGACATAGGCATGGAAAGCACCGAGCGTTATGTCATTCGCCTGGAAATACATACGTTCCATCTGTTCTAGAATTTCCGGATAATACTCCTTGATATACAGCAAGTCTTCTATCTGTTTCTCTTGTGCGTGCCGCAAGCTCCTGCAAATGGAACGGTCAGGCTCCTGAACCGCACCGTTCTTGATAAGCGCGGCGGTGCAGAGGGTACAGAAGCGGCCGGCCCAGCAGGAACGGCAGGACGGACTGTCTGTCTTCTCAAAAAAATCACGGTACATTTGCCGGACGGCGGTACGGTTGATACCCGAGTTCACCTCACCGACAGGCATGGAGAAATCCGACCGTTCGCAGAGATGCAGGTTGCCGTATGTGTCAAGCAACAGATTGGTACGCCCGATATAGCATGAATTGAAATATCTGGCTTTGTGCGAGGGTGCGTCACCGACCTTGGTCAGAATGGCGTACACATACCGCAGCCACGCGCTGATCAGGGGGTCACGAAGAATATACTGGTACCGTTCCTCTGAAGAGAGGCCCTTTTCATAAAGTTCCTTGATCCGCTCCCGGATATTGAACTGCGCCAGTTGCTTGTCCGTCTTCTTGCTTTCACTGTAATCACTGAATTCCAGGTAGGAAAACTGGCGGACCCCGCCATAACAACCGTTCAGGCTACGTCCCTCAAAGTATCTGCCGACCTTGTCATGGTCATATTCGGGAGCCAGCACGGCCTGTATGTGTACATGGTTCAGCAGGTACTCTTCCGAAATTTCACGGATCATGTCAAGGGCACGCTCCACCACCGTTCCCGTACCCTGCCCGTTTTTGAACACGCGATACTTGTCATTCTCCTCCGGCGGACCGTCGAAGCTGATGGCGAGGGTGAAATGATACCGTATAAAGAATTCCACCATTTTCCGTGTCAGCAGGGTAGCATTGGTCGTTATGTGGAATACGACCTTCTCCGCAGGTATATGATGCTCCTCCCAAGGAAGCGAGAGCACATATTTCACCAACGGTTCCAGCAGTGAAAAACGCAGAAGCGCCTCTCCGCCGTAGAAACTGACGGCGGGAGGATTCCGTTTCAGGAACAGCGTCCTGTGTTCCGGTTCCACCTTGCGGAAAATACGTGTGTATTCATGGAAATAATCCGAAATGGCTTTCCGCGCATCCTCCTCTTTCAAGTGATGGGAGGCGTGCATTTTTCCTTGTCTGCGTTGCTCGTTGATTGTATAGGGGCAATACCTGCAACGCAGATTGCAGGTATTGGTCATTTCCAGTGTCAGTTTTTTAGGAATGGCTTCCTCCTCCCATTGTTGCCATAACTCTTCCTCACCGCGCATTCTGGAAGGTGTCCTCGCTTCCAGAGGTCCCGGAAGCAGGATGCCGTTTCCGTTAAGGCGGGCGATGAAAGCGGCGGCATCGGAAGAGAAGGAGGCCGGGCAAGGCTCTCCTTCAGAAGTTCCATACGACGCCATGTATTCACAGACAAGGTTCTTCTCAGTCTCGGACAGCGATAGGAACATGTTCGCTCTGCCGTCATATAAATAACAGGACGCCCCGTCAACTGTGAACAATTTGACCAGGGGAAACTTATTTGCTTTTTGTTTTTCCATAGTGGCTATCTGTTTACAAAGCATCGTATAATGCAGGAATCAATCCCAGTCTCTTGACCACCAGTTGAAATCTACACCGAAAGCGGAGTCATCGGTATAGCAACCGCAGTAGCATACACACTCTTCAGACCCGGCGGCTTTCCCGCCTTTCGTCTTTTCCAACTGTTCCGAAGTGACCATCTTGTCTTTCAGTCTTCCGGACGGATACCTAGTTTGGCAATCTGTTTTCCCATAGCCTTTAAAATTGGAGTTAGTTCATACTTGCAACATTTCACTCCTTTAAAATATTGCAATGCCGATATGGCTTACCGGTTATTCAAATCCCATAGCCGCGATACAGACATTCGTTTTTCCTGATAAATCACAGCTCTATAATTCATTTTTGCAATCTGTTTTCAAATATACAGATTCCATTCAAAAACACAATATTTTTTAAAAAAGATAGGATAAACGTAATGAATTATTTTTCATTAACATCTTCGCCTCTATATAATTCCGGGAAGGAATCTGCTACTAACAACATAATTAAAATATCTGTACATTTAAAGAACCAGGCATGACAAAGGAACCGGGAACAGGCAACCATGATAGCGGTACAAGGCAGATGCTTCCAAAACCTCTTCCTTTCGTATCGGACCGACTGCCGCCGGGTTCAGAAAAACTGTCTCCAGGCATGTTCCGTCTGTCCTTCGTTTTTCTTTCTTTTCACCGGCAATACATTTCCGTCATTGTCGATATATTGGTCTATCAGCTCCTCAATCAGTTTTTTATTCTCCACCTGGGATGAAATCAGTTCAAACATGTCCGTTTCCCGGATGGCATGCAAGGTGACGGCAGCCCGGCATTTTTTCTCCTCGTTCATTTGGGCGCCATCCAGATTAAGCAGCACATCGCCGGCATTGAGCAGGTCATCGGACGTGATCACCGGAGCGATACCTTCCGTGCCGGGAGTCTGTTCGTCCAGTCTTTCCTGTTCCTCTTTCAACAGTCTCATCTCTTCCAGGGGAAGCCCGCACTCCACCTCATTCTCCAGCACCGCCTCTTCCTCTCCGAGATAATCGTTCCCGGTTTCCAACGGCTGGCTCATGTAGGGGGCCGCAAACATGCCCGCGTTTTCGTCCAGATAGACAAAGCGGGTGGCTCCCATCACATCGCCCGGTCCTGTACCGTACGATGCTCCCTCTTCCTCCTTCTCTTTTTTCCCGGGGGGATAGAGCAACCCGCAGATTTTACGGACCCGCTTTTTCTGATTCCACAACTTGTATAACAAGTAGCCGGCACAGCCGATTCTTACTGACAAATAAACTATTTCTTCCATTCCAAAGGGTTTTGATTTGCTTCCTGGTTATATATTTCATTGATAACATCCTGATATCTTTCCAGGTGGTCCGACAGAACACTGCCTAAAAACATGGGAACTGACATATCCGGTGCAATGACAGGTAATAATTTGGCAACAGTCCTGTACAAAGCATCGTGAATATAGGTTTGTCTTCTTGAACCGGACAGTCTCTCTTTCAAAAACCGTTGCCGGTACTCATCCGGGCCGGACGCCTCATCCGTGGATTTTCCTATCTGCTGTTTGGGAGAACCGGCGGAGTTCTTCTCCTGCTTCTCTTGGGAAGGGGCAGACCGGCTTTTTGTTTCCGGAGCCTCAGCGGGAGAAGCCATTTTGTCCAATGCTGTTACATCCCCGGCCATCATACGTTTCAATGCCTCCTCATCCACCTGGTAATCCGTTCTTCTTTTGGTAGCCATGATTGTTCTTATTGAAGTTTCAGTATGGTTTCTATCTCTGTTGCCAGCAAGTCCAGATTGCTGCCCCTCAATGCGGTAGGGGTTGGAGGGAACAAGGTGCTGCGAAAGAAAAATCCCTTTATCCCGAAGTCTTTATTGTAGCGCTCCGCACTGGGAATGACGGTTTCCATCGCCGGCAATTTCAGCGAACGGAGAATTTCAGTGTAGCTGTTATACAAGTCTTTGGACACACGTTTGTCCATCCGGTTCCAGAACATATAGATGCCACGCAAGGGCACATCCTTATGACGGTGCATGTATTCCCGGATGGCAAGGACAAAAGCCATGCTGCTCCGCATAACCATTCTTTCCTGTGTGACGGGAGTGAATACATAGTCCATATTGATGACGGACCGGAAGACACCGGGCACATTCACAGTTCCGGGGAGGTCAAAAAGGACAAGGTCATAGTCCAGTCCCGATTTTCTAGGAAACGGCCGGCAGTTTCCCGGGCTTCCTCCGGAGTGGAGGTCAGGATGCTGTAGGCTTTCCTTCCGCTTGTCCCGAACTGTTCCACCAGCTGGTTTTGCAGATGCACGTTCTTTTCAATGATCCCCACTTCCCAGTCCCGCATGGTGCTGATACTGTGCTGCGGATAATCGCAATCCACCACAAGCACGTTATATCCCTTCAGGTAATGGAAGTAACTGGCGAGCAATACGGTAAACGTGGATTTCCCCACACCGCCCTTCTGGTTGCTCAAAGCGACAAATAAAGGTTCCTTCTTCATAGGCTTGAATTTAGAGTGTATAATTTGGTTTCATATCTGTCCGGATATGTTTTTCCTGTTTCATTACATGACAATGCATTTGTCGGTATATGGCAATGACGCACTGCCTGCCCGCTTGCATGAATACATTGCGTACCCTATTGCACCAATGTATTGCCGGTTACCGGAGGGTATTGCCATATAAGGTGCATTGCATTCATGTAATACGGAGTCCAATGTAACCCGTACTGTATTGCATTCATGCAATGTATCCCGCCATGCAGGATCACCGTGCAACATGTATGGCAATGTACCTACAGGGATGATATTGCATCCGTGCCATGTACCGCCTGTGGCAGGCAAGCAATACACCTTACAGGACAATGTTCCAATGTATGCCCTCATGCACTGTGCCAAAAGTAGCGGCTATTTTTGAGACTTCCGCCAACATTTCCCCGGCCTGACATCAGATGTCGTCAGATGTCATCAAACGTCATATAAAACACTATTTACCAACTGGTTAACACTATCTAATTTTTGCAAAATCAAAATCCGTCAATGGAGAGGAACATGCTTCATCGGACCACAGCACGCCGTGAACGTCGCGCAGCAATCCGACGAAGGAGGATTCTCTGTTCAAACGAACAGAGCAAGTTGTGTCCTTGTCCGACAAAAAGTCTTTTGTCCGACAAGGACCAACTTGCCCGCTCCGGGGGCGGGGGGGAATCCGCTCCAAAGTCGCGGATTCTGGAAAAGAAAAAAAGTACAAACCAACAATCTCATGCATTATGGAGAAAACAACAGGGACAAGGACAGGCAGGAAACCCAAGAATGACCCGGCGGACCGCAAGTATAGCTTCCGCCTGAATGCCGAGGAGAACACCAGATTTGAAAGGCTGCTGGCGGATTCCGGGGCCAGGGACCGCACGCTGTTCATCAAGAAATCCATCTTCTCGGGACAGATAAAGATAGTGAGAATCGACAAGGCGACCATGGATTACTACATCAAGCTGACCGAATTCCACAAGCAGTTCCAGGCAATAGGCAACAACTACAACCAGGTGGTGCGTGCCTTGAAGAACAACTTCGGGGAGAAACGGGCGATGTCACTGCTCTACAGGCTGGAGAAGCTGAGCGTCGAGCTGATGCTTCTCTGCAAGAGAATCACGGCACTCACCCAGGAATACGAGCGGAAATGGTTGCAAAGATAAGTCATGGCGCCAGCCTGTACGGAGCACTGGCCTACAACCATAACAAGGTGGCGACCGGGGCGGCGGGGATTCTTTCGGGAAACCGCATGATTTCCGACCAGCTGGGATTGCCAAGCGAAGACATGCGCCTGGCATTGCTCTCTTTCGAGAACTACCTGCTGGCAAACCGCAACACGGAGAAGCCCGTCCTGCATATCTCGCTCTCCCCGGCACCGGAAGACAGGCTGACCGATGACCAACTGGCGGAACTGGCCGACCGGTATATGCGGAAGATGGGCTATGGAGACCAGCCTTATATCGCCTACAAACATGCCGACACCCACAATGCCCACATCCACATCATCAGCGTCTGCGTGGACGAACAAGGGAAAAAGATCAGTGACTCCTACGAGCACCGCCGTTCCATGACCGCCTGCCGGGAGCTGGAAGCGGACTTCGGTCTGCGCAACGGTGCGGACACGGAGGAACGGAATCCGAAAGCGGAACTGAAAAAAGTAGATGCTTCCCTGGGGGATGTCCGCCATCAGATTGGCAACACCCTCAAGGCGGTGCTGGAAAGTTACCGTTTCCAGACCTTCGGGGAGTATAGCGCCCTGCTTTCCACCTTCAATATCGAGGCGAAACAGGTCAGGGGGGAATACAACGGCATGCCTTACACCGGCATTGTCTATGCGGCCACGGATGATGCCGGCAAGGTGGTCAGCCCTCCGTTCAAGAGCTCTCGCTTTGGAAAACGCTTTGGCAACGAACAGCTGGAAAAACGGATGCTTCTCAACCTGAAAGCGCTCAAGGAAGGAAAATGGGCTCCCTCCATACAGACGGACATTGCCCGCGCCTTGCAACAGGCTGACTCACGGCAACGGTTTGTGGAACTGCTCGGACAGAAACGTATCGGCGTGGTGTTCCGTGAGAATGAGCAGGGACGAATCTACGGCATCACCTTCATTGACCACAACCGCAGGGAGGTGTTCAACGGCTCACGCATGGGCAAGGAGTTTTCCGCAAACGTGTTCAACGACTATTTCAGGTGGCTGGACGGCATCCCCGAAAACGACCGGAACGGACATACGGCAGTGGAACTCTGGCAGCATCATCGGCACAAGGCGGATCCGGAAAGCGCGCTCGAACAGGCGGCGGGTATTCTCTCCCTGGAAACCAACCCGAGGGATTACGAGGAGGAGGCTTTCGCACGCCGTATGAAAAAGAGAAAGAAAGCCAAACGCAAGTCGCGAGGCATTTAAACAGAAGACAATTTTCAAAAATCATTTATCCCTATGCAACAGGAAGACGATTTGAGGGCACTTGCCAAAATCATGGAATTTGGCAGGGCAGTGAGTATTTTTCTTTTGGTGGTGCACGTCTATGTGTACTGCTATCCGAGTATCACCGCATGGAACCTGAACCTGGAGGTGACAGACCGGATTCTGGTGAATTTCAACAACACGACCGGCATTTTCAACTGCATCCTCTGGACCAAGCTGCTGGCTGTGACCTTACTGGCAATATCCTGCCTGGGAACACATGGAGTCAAGGGTGAAAAAATCACCTGGCCCAAAATCTACGCGGCGCTGGTAGCCGGATGCGTGCTGTTTTTTCTGAACTGGTGGCTGCTTGACCTGTCCCTGCCGCACATGACAAGCACCATACTGTACGTCATAACACTTACCGCAGGTACCTCGGCCTACTGATGGCGGGGTTGTGGATGAGCCGGCTTTACAGGCATAACCTGATGGATGATGTGTTCAATATCGAAAACGAATCCTTCCGGCAGGAAACCCGGTTGTTGGAGAACGAGTATTCCGTCAACCTGCCCACCAGCTTCTGCTTTCAGGGGAAACAGCATGACGGATGGATCAACGTGGTAAATCCCTTCCGTGCCACCATCGTGCTGGGCACTCCCGGTTCAGGTAAGTCGTATGCCGTGGTAAACAACTACATACGCCAGATGATTTCCAAAGGATACAGCTGCTACATCTACGATTACAAGTTCGACGACCTCTCCACCATCGCTTACAACACGTTGTTGAACAACATGGACAAGTACAAGGTCAAGCCCCGGTTCTATGTCATCAATTTCGACGATCCGCGCAGGTCACACCGCTGCAATCCCATCAATCCGGAATTCATGACGGATATCTCCGATGCGTATGAGGCGAGTTATACGATAATGCTCAACCTCAATCGCACCTGGATTGAAAAGCAGGGGGATTTCTTCGTGGAGTCACCCATTATTCTGCTTGCCGCAATTATTTGGTACCTAAAGATTTACAAAAACGGCATTTATTGTTCCTTTCCGCATGCGGTGGAACTGCTCAACAAACCTTATTCGGATTTGTTTACCATCCTGACCTCGTATCCGGAGTTGGAAAACTACCTTTCCCCCTTCATGGACGCCTGGAAAGGGGGTGCCCAGGACCAGCTCCAGGGCCAGATCGCTTCGGCAAAAATCCCCCTTACGCGCATGATCTCCCCACAGTTGTATTGGGTGATGACAGGTAATGATTTTTCGTTGGACATAAACAACCCGAAAGAGCCCAAGTTGCTTTGCGTGGGCAACAATCCGGACAGGCAGAACATCTACTCGGCGGCGCTTGGACTATACAATTCCCGCATCGTCAAACTCATTAACAAGAAAGGACAGCTTAAGAGCACTGTCATCATAGACGAGCTGCCGACCATCTATTTCCGTGGATTGGACAACCTCATCGCTACCGCCCGAAGCAACAAGGTGGCGGTCTGTCTCGGCTTTCAGGATTTCAGCCAGTTGAACCGCGATTACGGTGAAAAAGAGTCGAAGGTCATCCAAAACACGGTAGGCAATATTTTCAGCGGTCAGGTGGTTGGAGAAACCGCGAAGACGCTTTCCGAACGTTTCGGCAAAGTACTCCAGCAGCGGCAGTCCGTCTCCATCAACCGCCAGGATGTATCCACTTCCATCAGCACACAGCTTGACTCACTCATCCCGCTTCCAAGATTGCCAACCTGTCCCAAGGCACATTTGTCGGAGCCGTTTCCGACAATTTTGGCGAAAAGATAGACCAGAAAATATTCCATGCTGAAATCATTGTGGACCATGCCAAAGTCAGCGCGGAGGAAAAGGCTTACCGGAGAATCCCTGTCATCAACGAATTCAAGGACAAAGAGGGTAACGATATCATGATGCAGCAAATACAGCGCAACTACGACCAGATTAAATTGGATGCTCAGGCAATCATCAATGAGGAAATGGACCGAATCAAAAATGATCCGGAACTATGTGAAAGATTAGGATTAAAAAAAGAAGATTCTTAAAACAAATAAAGATGTGGTAATTATCCATCATGTAATAATTGCCACATCTTTGACCAACGGATTAATCTCTAATCTGTCAACACTAATTTTTTAGCAGATATACAAGATAACTTCTCTTTTGCCGAATAATCACGATGAACTTCAGCCATTGATTTATTAAAACGCTCAACAGCTTCATAATCGTCTGGAGCGTTATACACCTTTCTTGTTTCTAATTGAGGAGTTTCAAAAATCGCATACTTGCTCAAATCAACCATTTCCGGCATACTCTATAATTTTTTTAAATTGTTATCAAATACAGCAAAACTACCACCAACCCCCTGTGATGATTTGATTGATCTCTCACTCTTATCATATTGTACAACGAATCCGTTGCACATGGCAAATATCAAGGGACGGTAATCCAAAGTATTGGCTTCCGTTGCATCCAAAATAATAAGCCCTTTAGCTTCTCCACTAGGAATCGATTCATCCGAAACCTCAGTAATCCAAACAAATTTAGGAAAACTTTTACTCATAATAAGAGCCTTTAGATTCTGGGGCATATTGCTGAACATAATATACTTACGGTAAGAACGGGCTGAGCACAAAAAAGTTCGTAAACAAACCTCTCGTCCATCGGCATATTCAAAAAAATGAGAAATAAGCAACTCTTTGACAAAAGTCTTTGCCACGTATGCCTCCAAATAAATCTTTTTATATAAAGGTACTATAAAATGAGATATTTTACAGCTACTCCATTCCTTATCCGCTTTTTCTTTAGATGCTCGATTCGGATATTCTTGTTCCGGTATATCTAAATATCTTCTAGTTGGTTCATCTAAACTTTCTGACTGATAAACAGGAAAATTATCATCTACAAAAATAAATTTCTTTGGTATATTATCCCAATCTCTTACTTTGAGTTTCCCGTTACCCTTCTTTAGTGAATATTCAACAAAGGATGTTCCCTTGATTGAATTCCCATCAATTATTTCATGACCGATACAAAGTACCGCATGACCTATCAGCCTTTTGACACTTCCTTTTTTAACCGCCTCTGCATTGTCCAATGCAACAATAACAGGTATTCCACTTTCAATATAACAACTCAACAAAGAATTAAAGTCAACACCAAATTCTTCACGGGAATACAATTTAGGACCAAATCCACACTCTTTCAACAAGTAAGACATGCTTTCTACTGATAAACCGGAAGAAGGCAACTGCCTTTCTACTATATTTTGTTTTAAGATATTCAAAATTTGAGAGGGTAGCACAGGAGAATATTCAGGATATTTGTTTCCATAATATTCCATCAAAGCCCAAATCATTGTTTCTGCACAGCTAATGGTTTCTGTATCCTGTGAAGAAAACGGAAAAGCCTGCACATGAACCTTTAAACCAGCAGCGGAAGAAGGTATATAAACCAAACATGTCTTAAAAGAATTATCCTGTAACAGATTGGGAGCAATTGCACTTCTGCCCACGATATAGGGGGAAGTTGGTCGCAACACAATAAATCCCCGATAGCTCTGTTCTAGAAAATACACCAGTTCCTTCTGGCTGAACGATCCGTTTGTTATACGCCCTTCAGGATCGCTAAAGAAAGATAATTTTATAGCATCTTTCCCATAATGTGTCCGTTTAGAAGCATAATAGGCATAATAACTATCTCTATAAACTTTATCTACATAATTCCGCTCTATTACAATCTTAGTATCTGGGCAAAATCGTTCCAAGTGATGCATAACCTTTTGATCAACCAATAATTTGGCACGAGCTATGGACAAAGAAAAGTCTTCACCCACAACTTGAGCTAAAGCGTTTCTCAATTGAGCGTCTGTAATTGACAATATTAAGAAATTCATGTTTCCTATGTCTTGATTATCTGCTACATATCACTTCTTTACGAAAAAGTTCACAAAGATAGTAATATTAATTGAATTACAACCAACTTTTTCCTGAAAAAACAGAATACCCTATATACATAGATTGCATAAATTACAAGAAGCCCAATAATTCCATCTCCAAATTCCACTTTCTCCCTGCTTATTTCGCTCTTATAACAATTATACATTTTGGGGTGGCAAATCGATCTCTTCATTTTCTTTGCTCTGAATACAAAGAATGGAAATCCCGGATTCACCATCCAACGCTACAATATCCAGCATATCTTTCGACATTCTTATGAATTCTGATATTCCGTCAGAACTTCTGGATGCATTTGCATATCCATTTTTACGTTTGTTAAATACCGAACTAAACGAAACTTCCAGCAAGTCCCATATCATCTGTGACCAGCTATCCTTAGGCACATCTTTTACAAAAGAACGTCCTGTCTGGAATTCAATGAAATCCAGCAATTGCAAAGCAAAACTTTTGGATGCAACAAGAACATCAGCAGGCATCGCGCACCAAAACATTGTATCCCAATATGGATGACAAGAAGTTCCATTTTCATCTATAAGTAAATACTGGGCACCCGATGTTATTGTTTTGGGTATTATGCTTCTTTCTCTTCCATTTAATCTGTCTCCGGCTCGTCTATATATAAATTTAGGCCATTTGGTATATAACAATAGCTGATGTTGCTCGTTTTGACCTATTTTATGTTCATATATATCACCTATTTTTAACCTTTTTGCCTGTAACAACAAAGCATTGTATGTAATCCCCGAATTTCTTATTCTTTTATACACAATCAGCAAGTCCCCTATTTCAGGACTCTTTTTAGATAATAGCCGGTCACAAAACTCTGCAAGAGGTTTCTGATGAATAAAACAGCCACCTACCCTAAAATTCTCATCTGGAAATTCATCCCTCAATATTCCCTCAAATTTGCAAGAAAATTCTTTGACAATAGCAGCAACGTAAGCAGGTTCATCCAACTCCGTACCGTTTTTCGATTTGCTACATTCCTTTAAAGCTTCTGATATTCGGATATAGGCTCTTCTTTTTTGCGTCCAATGCATATTCACATGATAATTAAGTTATAAATATAAATACATAAGTCACTAAAAGACTCACTGTAACTAAACTCCAAAATCAACTACAACCTCCACAACCTCTCCACGTTCCCTCCGCACATCCAACACCCGTGCAGGAATCCCATGTCCGAAGCAGCATTGGATAAACTCCATCCCGATAAACACTCCCATATCTGAGTTTCCGGCATTATGTTTGTCCTTATTGCTAAACGTAACGGTTCCTTTCATCTCCTCATTCCTTCGTTTACGGTATTGCATCTCCTTTTGGAACATCATAGTAACTTCGCCTCTGACGATCTGCACCTGTTGCCCTCCGGTTTGTAAGAATTGCAAATAACTCTCCAGCAGATCTTCTGGACATCCGCTATGAGACAACACGTTTTTTACGCTATGTATCTGAATCAAATTTTCTATCATTTTTTTATTTGGCAATGATAATCTTTTTATCCTTAACTACAAGCGTATCCTTCCCACCATTATTCATTAAATTAACATTCTTCAAGTCTATCCGGCTATTAGAAATGGAGAACTCCTGATGAATCGTATCATTCCGCAAAAAGTGAATGTCCTGCTTATACAGGTTCGGAATGGAAAAGAACAGGGTGATAATCCCGATGAAACACAGCACCATCAATACCGTAAAGGTCACAAACCACCGCTGATATTTACGGTCTTCCACAACCTTCACCTCAATGGGCAATGGAGATTCCTGATAGCTCACCCGTTTCTGTTTCCATGTTACTCTGCAACGTAGGTTCGGAAACTCATGCAGGCTGAACAACTCTGGCAGTTCCTGTAAAAAATGCAGGTATTGTTTGGTTTCCATCATCACTTCCAATTCCACGGTTACACGGATAACACTTCGTTTCATTATCTTGGGTTTTCCCGACGCACCTGTAGGTTTGGCTACATTGACAGGACGGATATCCGAAGCCCCATTATCCATACTCATGGCAAGTTCCACTCCGGTACTACCCAAAGAGGGAGCATCCGTAGGATGATTGCCGAAAGATGAAAAACTGTTTCGTTCTCCTTCCATGCCCTCATATTCTGCTATCAAGTCCGCTATCTCACGTACTTCGGTCACAGTTACGTTCCTCGCCTCTGCATTGGCAAAGGTTTCTACTTTAGCTTTGACTGTATCAGTCAGAAAGGCTTTTATCTTCTCTTCGCTTTTTTTATGGATGAGGTAGCTGGGATACTTCTTCGTGAAGTTTCGGGCTACGTTTTCCATATAATCCATTGCATAGTCATAATTATGCCTAATAGATAAAAGGAACACGAATTGACAAAGTAAAATGATTTATATTTTGCTTTTCGCTCATAATAAAATATATATTTTATTTCAAGTTACAATTTATCTGCTCGTTCGAATACATCTATCATTTGAACATTCATATCAATATAAGGAATCATTTTTACAATGCTAATATTATCTATACTTTCATTGCCCCCCATTGATAATGTAGGAAAATATCCATAACATTCATCAAAATCTATTTCGCCAATTTTTTCTTTTACAAAGGCATAGTTTTCTAAATCAAACCATCCTTTTAAAAAACTTTGATTGGGAATTACCTTATTAAAAATAGCTACAAAATTGTCAGGAATAATCAAAGATGTACCATATCTAATATTTAAAAATACTACATAGTTCCCAAATCTTTTATTCTTAACATAAGCAAAAACATCACCAAAAGCAGTACACATAAAAGGCAATAAGGATTCATCATCATCCATTATATAACATTGATTTATTATATCTTTTAAATCATTAGGTTCTATAATTTTAAAAAGTCCATTATAATAGCTACCCAATCCAACCTCTTTCCACAAAGAATTTAATTGTTCACAGCTATAGTCACTATATTTCAAAATGAATTCTTCATTCACATTCTGTGTTATCTTTGAATTAACACTATTAAATAAAAACATTTCATACATAACTTTATTATTTTATGATTTCTAAATCTTCTGCAAAAATAACATTCATCTTTATATATTTCTGTTGTTCTTCATCTATTTTAGGAGGACCTTCTAATACCTTTAGTAATTCATCTTCCAAATTTTGGGCTCGTCCCTTGTCTTTAGTACCCCATTGAGAACCAATAGATGAATTTATTCTTTTATCTCCCATTGCAGTCACATCATCAAAATTTCCACCCGCAATTTGATCTGGATTATGCAAAGCTGCCAATGAACTTAATTCATCTTCAACTTTCTTTGTAATTTCATCATATTTAAAATTTTCAGCTGATAACAACATATAATCAAACATTTTACGTCTTTTATATGCATCTCGAGCATCATTTTGAGCAGTTTGACTAGACAAACGTCCTTTTTCTCTAAATGTCTTTCGATTAGTTAACCATTCAAAAACTGTCAGTTTATTAATCCCATCTTCTTGCATTTTTAGTTGTCTCCTCATTTCTTTTTCATAATGAGGATTATTTTGGAATTTTCTTTTCAATTTAAACGGAGGTTTCACATGTATAACAGAAAGTATAAAAATTGTTACAGAAGATGAAGATTTTTCTGATATATAATCATTTTTATCATTTTTTTCTTGTATAGAAGAAGCATTTCCATTAGAAACATCCGACACCTTCCAAACCTTCTCCCTCACCTCCAGATTATTCCTCTTGATAATCCCCGGCGACAAATACACCACCATCATCATCGGAGCGTTCCCGACACTCATGTATTCCTCTATTTTCACGCAATAGCAATCCCAGAACCGGAAAATATCCGCAACTCCAACCTCATTATAGATAAATGGATTTCCCCGTCCTGCATCATCTTCATTCAGCCAGTCATAAAAAAACGCCTCGTCTCCGCTGCATTCAAACGCAAGCGTAATCAAATCCCCCTCGACAGGCAGATTCTCCCGGTTTCCTATTTCTTCACAAACTTGTATATGTAGCTGGATGATTCTTCTCAGGTTCGAATCATCATGGTGTTGGATATGACAACGATAATTGTAATAAAGTATCGGAATTTCTTTGCCACGAATTTTCAATATAGCTTGATAAATCATGATAATAAAATTTCAAGTAAGCAACTATGGTAACAAATCACGACTAATCCAATAATAAGTCTGCCCGTTGGACCGGAACGCCTTGCCGGCAGCCTCATCCAGCAGTTTTTTCTTTTCCTTGAAATACTCAACCAGCCCATCCAGTTCCACGTCCGTAATTATCTCCTTTTTCCGCAAGTCCTTGACCCGGTAAACCTCGAAGAACGGATAATCCACAGGACACGATGTGAACCGTTGCAACGCTTCCGACAGAGACATGTTCAGGAAATCCCTTCTTCCCGTCTTGCAGTACTTGTCCCTGTTGCGTTCCGAAAGCAGATGCCTTACCAGTTGCCTTCTCACACGGCGCGTCGGGGCATATTCCGGTATGTTCAGGTTGTCCGTCTTCACACGTATGGTAGCCTCCTCTGTATCTGCCGGCAGATAATCGTCTGAGCAGTTGCAGATATCCGTCTTCGCCTGCTTTTTCTTTCTGACCGCCTCATATTTATAGTCCAGGACCAGTTTGGCGGGCATTTCCACATACTTTCTCAGCCGCTTGAACTCCTCTTCATTGACGAGCAGGTAATAGTCCGTTACGGATGAAAGCGAGTCGGGCAATACGACAGGCTCTGCCGGCAGTTTCCATCCCGGCTCGATACCCGGCAGGACAGACAATATCGGTTGCACGCCTGATCTGCGGATGTGATAGTAGTCCACCAGCGTCGAGTCAAGTTTATACCGGTGGGTTCCCACCTCCTCAAACGCCCTTGTCAGGCTGTTGCCCAACAGCGTATTGTCAAACTTCACCTGTAACAGCATGGAGTCCACGGCGGTAGTCAGCCCCTCCAGCTCCAGCGACTCGTTTTTCTGCGGAAAGACAAGCCATCCCTGTGTCATGCTCCGGTTCGGAAAGTCCAGACAATATGTATTGTGGTTCACCTCCGCATATTCGTTTCCGTTCCGCAGCTGTTCGGGATACACAATCAGTTCCCGTTTCTTCCGGCTGATGCGTGGAGCCGAGCAGTCTATCATGTTCCCGATTTGCAGCACGAAATTGTTGAAGTTGTCCGGTTCTCCGCCGTAAAGCTGGAATCCCAGCAACCGGCAGTTGTTCTCCACCAGCCGGTCCACCAGGGTGGAATCCGCCCATTCGCTGTTGAACCCCTTGTCACCTACCACCACCAGGACATTGCTCTCGTCCCGGCATTTGTTGAACAGTTCCACCCCTGTGCGGACACCCGACCAGCTGCCGAATCTACCGTAAACTGGTTTCAGTTTTTCCGCGTTCCGTGCCTTGTCCGATAGAAAGTCCAGAAATTCCATATAGTCGGGAGTCAGTTTGCAGATGGGATCTTCCCGGCTGTCCGGCTCGTTAAAAGTGAGCACGGCGCCGAACTTGAAGGAGAAACTCTCATCGTTCGCCAACTGGGACTGCAACCCTTGGATGGCATTCACCACGGCAGGAAACTGTTCGATGGCCTTATCCTTTCCTTCCAGGACAAACACGAGGTTTATTTTTTGCAGGTCCTTTTCTATCTTGTTCTTGCAGGTTCCGTAATAAATCGGATGGCCGTTCACGTTCAGCACATAGCTCTCCCGTTTGTCAATGACCGGCATCGGCACATGCGTTCTGAAACAGAACGCCGTATCATTGTGCCGGTAGGACAGCACCGGACTGTACCGGATGGCGGGATGCCGCCCGGCAAACTCCCGTACCTGCCGCATATCATCGGATGCCAGCGTCAGGGTATCCTTTCGTTCGCTGTCCTTAAACAACAGTACGCTGTCGGGCAGCGAGGCGATATCCACATGCAGTTGCTGGCCTATTTCGGTCAGCAGCCGCCGGTCTATCCACCCGACAGGCATCCCCTCGATACTGTCGGCGTCGAGTTTGGGCCGGTCCGCCACAAGCACGCATCCTTTGTCCGCCGATGCCTGATAAGGATACACAATGCCGTAGAACGGGATTCTGCCCGCTTCCTGTGTCAGGTCGGTATCTTTGAACAGTTTTACGGAATCATCGACGAAATACGTTTCCGGTTCAGCCAGTGCCACACTGTCGGCCGGCATCACCACCTGCTTGTTCTTGAATCCTGTAGCTATGTCGGTCACACCGCTTCGGGTCAGCAACAGGTTGTCTCGGTTGATCCATCCGCAATACCGGGCCTGCTTCCACTCTTTCAGCCTTCCGTTTTTCAGGATGGCGGGGTCATACTGGATCAACTGAAGCCAGTCGCCTTTGCGCTTGATGACCAGAAACGCATCCATATAGTTCACGGGGCGCATTTCATTCTTCCCACTCGGACTCAGGTAGGTTGTCCCCGGCTCGTTGGCAAAGACAATCCACGGGTCATACTTGAACAGCGACAGGCTACGGGGAGCTTTCACGCCTTCGACGGAATAGTTCCGTACATATTCGCGGGGGACATTCTTCACGCGTGTAAAACGGTGTACCGGTCCGCAGGCCGCCAGACAGATAATGCTTCCGCAAATCCATCCTCTTTTCAACAGAATTGACAAACAGTTCTTTTTCATGCCTCACATTACTTTTTTGATTCGGAAAAACGTTCGTGCTGCGTCACCATCAGTTGCATCACGCATTCATTGTTCAGGTTGTCACCCATATCCACAAACACCTCGTCGATGAGGGTCTTCCGACGGGCAATGATTTTCAAACCCTGGCAATAGGAGTAGAAGTCATTCTTTTTGTTATTGTTGACCGTCACCGCAATGTCCGGATTTCCGCAGAGATACTTCTTGAGGATATAATTGTAATGGACATTGAACGGCTTGCCGTCCACGATGGCCTGCAAATGCTCGCGGATGTCGTTGCCGATAACGACAAGCACATCCGTCGAGTCGTTCTCCGCATATTGCGGAAGAACCTCAATGGTGTGCCGGACCGGATACAGGGTCTCTTCCGTGGTCAGCAGCACCTCGTACCTGCCCGGCTCAGAGTAGGCATAGAGCGGATTCTGCTCCCGTGAGTCCACAATGCCCGATTCGCCGAACTGCCAGCGCCATTCCCTCGACGGTCCGTACCCCTTGAATGAAATGATTTCACCCTGGAAGGCGGTCGCCGGCACCTCTATCTTGACCAGCTGGTCGCTTCCGTAATTATTGGCCGTCTGTTCACCTTGACGATTTGCTTCTTCTCCAGCGAATGGTCCACCTGAAGGCGGACCTGGTAACGCCCCGGTTCCTTGAACACGTACTGTCCGCTCCGTTCATGCGAGACATCCCCGTTGCCGAACTCCCACAGCCAGGCACCCGCGTTACGGGTGCTGTCCGCATAATGAACGGCTTCCCCGACTTCCACCTCGATGGGCGTCAGGGTCATCCGTACGATACGGTTGGAAAAAAACAGCCGGATCAGCACGGCGACAAGCACACACAGCAGCATCGCTGCAACTACAAACAGAATCTTTCTGGTACGAATCTTTCCCATGGCGTCATTTGTTTTTAGTTCCCGAGCGCAGGTCTTCCTCTTTCTTCCGCAAGCCGATCTCGCACTCCTCCAGATTGGCTTTGAACAGGCGTATGTTTTGTTCGATGCTCACAGCTGTTTCTTGTCCGACAGCCACATGGCATAAAAATCGGCGATATGCATGAACAGCTTGTACCGTTTGTCCCAGCTGTTCCTTTCGTAGGTGTTCCGCAGGTTGTTTATCAGGTAGTGGATGTCGTCCTCCTCGTATTGGGCATACACGCCGGGCTGGAAAGCCTCTATCTTCCGGAACAGGGAGTCCACGGGCATCTGGCTTTCGGCCTGTTCCTGCTGGAAGTCCTTGATACGGTTCATCTTGATTTTCACAAACTCTTTCTGCTCGAACATCCTGAAGTCCGAATTCCACATGAAGATGGCAAGGCAGCACGCCACGGTCGTCAGGAAAAAAAACAGGAATACGTATGCGTGTCCCATAAGGATTTCCCGTTTGTTCAGTGTTTTTCTGTTATTGTCCATCATAGCGTTCTCATTGTTTGTTATTGGGTCCCACACTCAGGCTGCGCCGTGTCTTCCAGTTGTCCTGGATGCACTGCATCAGGTCTTTTTTTACCATCTCCTCCTGAATGTTCAACAGGCGGATGGAATCCTTCACCCCGAGAAATATGTTGATATTTCCCAGCAACCGGCTGTAAAGCTGCAATCCCTGGCATCCATGCCTGAATATCCTTCAGCAAGTTCATCTTGCGTGTGCTGATCACACTTTGCAAAAGCACGTCGTTGATTTTCGGGGAGGTGTTCATCAGTTTCATGTATTGGTACACGGAATCCACGCTGTTTGCCAAGGCGAGTTCCCTGGCATAGACATGGTCGTATTCCAGCGTCTGCTCCGTAATCCGTTTCACCTCCGTGCCGGAGGTTTTGAGGAAACAGGCAAAGATGGTTACCGCAAGCACGATACAGCTTGTCAGGTAGCCGGAGAACCTCAGATAGGCCTTTCTCACTTCAGTGTTATTTTTCGGTTTCATGTCGGATGATGTTTTGTTTCTTTATAAATAAGTACTGATTCCCAGGTACGCGCACTGTCCGTCCGGTGTCCCCAGCCGAAAACGGGCGTCCTCCTGTTGGATGATATAGCGGACTTGTATCTCCTTGTCCGATGGCAGGAACAGCTCCATGAGGGCGTTCAATATCCGGTTGTTGGCGGCTCCCGGGAAAAAGGTCTCCATTTTCCGGGCAGACAGGGGGCCGATTTCCAGCAGCAGCCGGTATGTGCCGTCGACAAAACGGTTCCCCGCCACCATCGTGTCGCCCAAAAGACACCGGCCTAACCGGGGGACAAGACCGGGAGGTGCCTCTGTCACGCATTTGTCGCCTCTCTTCAGGCGGACAGGCACCCCGGTCAGGATGCTCATGCACTCGCCCGTCTTCGCAAGGCTGGCGGTAATCTGTTCCAGATAGGGCAGCAGATGGACCAGCATGACCGCCAGATGGAGCGGAAGCAGCTTGAGCACCGGCCACTGTCCGGAGAAGATGCTCACAAAGTCGGCGTGCACGTTCATCTCGTCGATACGACGCTCCTTGTTCTGGAAGGCGACCAGCAGATGGTCCAGCGAGATTTCAAAAGGCTTGAAAAAAACGCCGGGCGAAGAATTCCTCCTCGCGGTGGATGCGGATTTCATCCAGTACCTGTTCTTTCGACACTTTCCCCGACTGATGGAGATTCTTGTGGAAGATGCCTTCCGGAAGGGCGTCGTAAATGCTGCGCCTGTTCACGTGGAGATACAGATAATCCGTCAGGTCGTAATGGGAGTATTCCGAGCGTATTTCCTGGATGTCCTTCGAGAAGCCGCGACGCATGTCGCCCCGCCTGGAGATAAGGGTGCGTTCCGCGTCATACCCGCCCTCCTTCAGCCCGCTGGCCACCACTTCCGCCTTGAAGTCGGTATCCGGCTGGTTGAACAGATGGGGGCGTTCCTCAAAACATACGATTTTGTCTGTCTCTTCTGCCATGGTTGTTCTTGTATGAATTATCAGTCCAATATGTTCCAGCGTGACTCGTTTGTCTCCTTCGGTTGTCTGGAGCGTTCGGCAACCACGATGTTTTCCTTGTGCTTGCCGATGTATTCCAGCCGGCTGAGCGTGGTCCACAAGTCATTGAACTGGTACAGGAAACGCTCCGCGGTTATCATCAGCGGACGGATGTTCTGGTGGTTGTACAACAAGCCGCTGTTTTCCCGCAACAGCCCCTCGTAAGCGCCGGGATTGATGCCGTTCCACTCGTTGAAATATTTCAGCAGGTCCTCCTTCTCCTCCCTTGTTCATAAATCCCAGGCAGACATACAGGCGGTGTGCCAACGTGGAGAATACGTTCAGGAAACGGAGGGGCGGATAGTACTGCCCTTCGTTACGGTAGGAGAAATAGATGTCGGATATGAACAGCATGACATGGCGGCACAGCATGCCGATATTCACGGCAAGCGGGGTCTGCTTCTCCGCGTTTTCCACCTTGGCGAGAATATCCGACGAGGCTTTCTCGATGGAATCGACCAGCTGCCCGAATTTCAGATAGTAGTTTTTCAGATCCGGATGGCTGGACATGCTGGTACAGGGAGGATGAAGTTCCCGTCCACCTCGCAGCGGTTCCCGTTTTTGCGCAGGCGGCCGATTACCAGGAAGTGCCTTCCCAGGTTGTTGCCGTCAATCTGCCCTGTCGGAACGACGCTCAACGCATAGTTGGGCAGCGCGTCAGGCTGCCGGGGACTGGCTTCCTTTTCATCCGGGATGCCCGAAGGCAGACGCTCGAAAGGGTCTGCCATCAGAATGACATCCCACCGCTGATCCTTATCCTCCGTCTCGTCAATGGCGATATGGAAACTGGCGGTCAGCTCGTCGTCTCCCCCCGCGTCATAATCTATCAGGTAACCGCCGGCGGTAAGGGCGAGGCAGCGTTTCAAACGGACTTCCAGAGTGCCCGTGACAAGTTCCGTGATGCTGAAATCACCGGAAACGGCTTCTCCTTTCCTGAAGGGGAGCAGCCCGTAATTGGCACGGTTCAGCTGGAATGACTGGTATTCGCACAGCCGGTCCGTAAAATGGTCCTCCAGTTGGATAAAATGCTTCTTGTTGACCGGCATTCCGTCCGCCCAGTTTACCAGCGGATATCTCTTTTCCGGTTTCTGTTTTCCTGTATTCATCATGTCTGTTTTTTTAATATTCCTTATAATTCACTATTTCGTTCGCCACGCGCTTGGCTATGATCACATCATGGCTTTTCAGCCGATTCTCGGCAAGCGTGACGTCCGGGTCTATATAGAACCTTCTCTTGAAAAAGGAGGATTTGGTATAGAACACCCATTCGTAATAGGCGCCGCCGTCATTCTGATAGACAATCGGGGAGGACGGCGATTTGAGGTTGCAGTCGTCAATCATGCGCTGGAACCAATGCCCGAAAATGACATCTTCGGACGCCTTGCCGGTAATACGCTCCGCGGCGGGATCGTCCACCTTGCGGAAAATTTCCACATCCACCACGATGCTCCGCTCACGGTTGATGTACAAGGAGTCCGAATCATACTCTTCCGAATACTTCCAGACCTTGTATATTTCAAGGGGTATGTCAAAATAGCTGTTTACCGTCTGGGTGTACAGGAGCGGGAAGGCAAAAGGCAGCAGGCAGGTGGAGGCCCAGATGCCGTACTGGAGTTCATTGCAGAGGTTGAACACTACGGAGAAGAGCCCCGCACCCAGCAGCACGACCGTAACCGTCAGCAGGCACCGGATACCGAAAGAGGGTATCTCCTTGCCCGAGGCGAACACTTTTCGCAGCAGAAACCGGTTGTAATACCCGGCGGTCCAGTACAGGATGGCAAGCAGGACATAGATGTAGGGCATGAAGTTGTAGTCCATGAATCCCGACAGGCCGGGCAGGGCAAGTACAATGCCGCACAGCAGCAGATAGACAATCAGTTTCTTATTGTTGAGTAGTTTGTTTTTCCGTGCGATAAAATAGGCTGCAATCCCGAAAATCACAGTCAGTACGGGCATCAGCAGGTACGATGAAATCAGATGTTGAGTGACAGGGTCCATAAGTTCTATGTTTATGCGTTATTATATTCGATGAATATGCGGTAATTGAATGTGTCCGGCGAGCAGGCAGACAGTCTGGTGTGCAGGCTGTCCTTCATCTGTTTTTCCTGCGACGGCCCGTCCAGCTTTGTTCCCAGAATCAGATGCACTTCTTTGGTGCGTATCAGTCCCTCGGTGGGCACCGGACTGATTTCCACCCCGTTGCGTATTTCTGCCCGCAACAGAAGCTCGCCAAGCTCTTTCTTGCAGAAGCTGGCTATGTCGTTTTGCGTCAGCACACGCCCGTGTGAAATAATCCCGTATTTGTAGATATCAATCAGTTCCCGGTTCTTGGGGGCTTGCTTCCCGCCGTAGGTAGTACTGACAAGCGCGAGTGTCTTCGGGTCCAGATAGGTGGTGGCGTATGGCGACAGTTCCACGCCGGCCTGTATTTGGTTGCCTGTCTCGCAGTGGGTGGTCCAGTATTTCACGGTGACCTGCCCTTTGCCGGACATCTGGTCGATCATCAGGTAATAGGGTGTCTCCCTGTATTCGTTCATGTTGTCGGTCGCCTGTTTCAGTTGTGCCGTCAGTTGCTCCATCTGGCCGGCAAGCGCTTGCAGCTTGACACTCGAAACGGCATGGAAGGCGTGGGTCTCGTCATCCAGCAGGTCCAGCAGATAGCCGAGCAGTTCCTTGGCGGAGCGGGAGTCAAAACGCTCGCAGCCTCCCTTGCGGATGGAATAGGTGCCGTAACTCTCCGTGGAGCCGGGTACCGGATACTGGAGCTCATGATAGCTCTTTCCGTCCGAGTCCTTCACGCTGTGCACGGACAGCAGGGACTCGTAATTACCGGTACGCAGGGGAATCACCCTGAACGTGTCTTCAAGGGAGGTGGTCTGTTCGTGCAGCAGCTTGTTTTCCACAGGCACGATGTTGATGCCCGCATGAAGCTCCTCCAGGATTTCCGGAGTGAAATGGGCGGGGAATACGATTTTCACCCACACCAGCTTTTCCTGCATCTTTTCCCGCACACGCTCCCCAAAACAGAAAGACAAGGCTTTCGGCAGGGGCTCCTTGTCAACCTCATCGAGGGGGACCGGTTGCGAAACCCGCAGGAAATGCTTGTTGTAAAGCTCCATCACCTCCTTGTCTATGACGGACATCACATCATAGCTCCGGAAGAAGGCACGGGTGGATTCCTCCGGCAACCGGCTTTTCTCATAGATGCCCGGCTCCATCCGGATGGGGGTTCCACCGGCAGACCATTCCGTGCACGGAAGCAGGAACAGGTATTCATAGCTTTCGGTAAGGTTGGGAAAGTCAAGATAGAAAGATATGTTTTCCAGGTCCGTCAGCGAGTCGTTCACCGCCAGGCCGAGCCATACCGTGCGTGCGGGCGTCCTTGTTTCCGTACGGGCAATCATGGTTTTCGACAGGGTATGGTCCACCTGATAGAGAATGTCGTCACACACCATGTATTTCACATCGGCTTTGTGCAACAGGGTGTCACAGGCCGGATAAAAGGAAATGCTTCCGGCGGACAGCTTCTGGGTCAGCAGGTCATTCTCATAATACATGCCCGACTCTTTCGTAATCAGGTAGCCGGGTTCGATGGGAGAGGCATGCACGACACCATGCGCGGGAAGTGCCGAGGTCAGTATGTCCGGTGTCAGAATGCGGGCGGTTTTTTCCAACAGCCGCGTCTCGATGGCCGTGAAATCTTCCCCCAGCATATACAGTTCGTTGGACAGCGCCTCCAGCATCAGTTTGACGACAGGGTCAAAATTTTCCGCTTTCTTGATTCCCCAGAATGCCGCCGCGTATTTCAGCATACGGTTCCTGATTTGCTCCTTGTTATATTTCTCCATACTCATACGCTTGTCATCGGGTTGAAATGGGTCCTAAATAAATCACATAGTAAAAGCAACGCTTCTCTCCGGTATGCACCAGATTGCCATAAACATATACCTGTACGCGTTTTTTTATGGTCGAAGCCTCGAACACATTGTCCTGCCGGGTGGTATCGTCGATAATGACCCGGACATTCACATTCGTAAGACGCTTCTCGTACCGGGTGATGGCTTGGGTGATATAGTCGGAAAACTGCCCTTCCCAGCGGGTATGCGAAATGATACTCTCAAAATCAAGATAAAAAATCTCGCAGCCGAAATCCTTGTCAAAGGCGTGCTCCCCGGGAGCCGTGTCAATCAGCATCTCGATGAATTGGTCGATGGACTCTATCTCCGTACAGGATGCGAGGCGGCTGTTTTCCACATCCTCGCCGAGCAAGGCTCCAAAATCCAGAGGCAGTTTGCAAAATTTCGTTTCCATACTTGTCAGCGCCATTCGTTATTCTCAAATTCGTCGTCACTGAATTGCAATACCCTTGCGGCAAACAGGAGTGTGATGCAGCTTTTTTGGTTCATACGGTCAACCTTACGCTGCAAACGGATGCAGTTCCCTTCCACGAAACGCAGGACGAATACGGCTTCCTGGTCCGGTTTGTCTTTCCGGTAGACCCGCAGGTCACCGTCCTCGCATGGTTGGCTGTAGGCCCCCCATTGCAACAGGCCGTCACCCGGCATACCTGCAAGGGTACAGGTAACGAAACCGCCGTATGCCTCACCTTCCGGCAATCCGTCACGGTCGGTATTCCGTTTGAATTGCAGGTCAAATTCTTCTACTGTGTATGTCTCGTGACATACGGACAGCTTCATCGCATAACGGTCATTCACCGTTCCGGGCTCTTTCCGTTTAAACAAGGCAGCAAACCAGTTCATAATCTCATTTCAAATTTAGGTGACACGAACCGCTGGCTTCCATTTCCCTGAAATGGATAAGCAGCGAAGTACAACTCTCTTTCACGGTCGAATGCACATGGAAATCCAGACATTGGGCTCCCTTGAACCTGATTGTTTCCTTTGGTGTCCCCAGCCTTCCCGAGGTGTTCATCACCTCCCCGCTTTTCAGGATGCGTGAATTGAACATCCATTCCAGCAACTCCTTCGAGGGAAATCCGGCTATGCTTACCTGCATCTGTCCCCCGGTGGTCTTCCCGGCCGCTTGCCCGCATGGGGTCATCGGCTTCCGGAAGTCATATTCATAACTCAACAAGTCGTAAGCCTGCACCTCATCATGTTCCGAGGGCTCGGCGGTCCAAAGTTTGATATACGATTGTGCACTCATAATATCCGTAATCTTTTATTCGTCCTCACTCATCAGATTGGTTTGCAACATAGTAGTCAGGGTCCGTTCCGGATTCATGCGTGACTCCACGAACAATACTGTGTCCTGACTGTCCAGATGCTTGCGCAAATAGGCTCGCAGGTAGGCTTTGAATGCTTGTACCTTCGTGCGGTATTCGTCTAAGGGAAGTGCGAAAATGTCTTGCTCTCCCAATCGCTCCAGTCCGTATTTTTCTAATTCATCCTCAAATGACTTTTTTCGTTCATCATCGGAAATGGCATAAATGATTATTATTTTATATTGTTCCATAACTTATCACGATTAAAATTGATAAATAAAACACATTAACAAGAGTCCTACAATGAGTATTATATATCTAATACTCAATACAATTTTATCAGAATATTTTGTATTATAAGTACTATCTTGAAATTTCTTAAATAAGATGCGAGTCCTTTTCTTATTATAATATATGTACACAACAATCCAGGGAAGTATAAAACCGACTATCCATACTATAAGTGTTGTTAGTTTAGACATATACGAAAAAAAGAAATCTCCTGTTAAAAAAAACGAGAATAAAAAAGACACGAACATATAAGTTATTGAAATAACTTCCGATAATATACAACTTGCACCAAAACGCGGAAATTCCTCATTTTTTAAGCAAACCAAATAATATCTATAGAATAAATAGTCAATAAATTTTTTCATAAAAAATATCAATCATAGGCTTAACTACACGAGTGTTATCCGGTACAATGATAAAATCATCATCATAATGTCTTTGCATCTGATAATGTATTTTATCTTCTCCGAAAACAACCCCATTTTCATCTCCTAAACCAATTTTTCCTGCATAGTAATCAATCCAGTCCCCTAAAGATTTGTCAGTTGTTGCATACAACAATATATCTGCACCTATAATAACTCCACCAAGTACCCATGAAGCAGGAAATGCTGAAGTTAACATAAAAATACTGAATAAATGAGAAACTTTTAATTGGTGAGAATTGTAAATATCGAAAGCAGTCAAAGATAAATTAGTCCTCCAAAGTCCCCGTTTTATTGTTTTCAATGTTTTGGGAATAATCTTATCATTCAATTCTCTTAAGGAAGTATTTATTCCATTTCTTTTTAAAGATTGAAATACGGACTCTGAAATTTTTTTGGCTCTATTTGCCTTTGGGGATAGGGGTTATTTAAATACTTGTCGTAAAAATTCCTTTCAATATTAAACATTTCGTTTAATGGTCCTAAAGCTGTTTCAATCACCCCTAATGCAGAAGAAGAAGCCCATATTATTTCTGCAATATTGATTCTGAATTCAAATTCAAAATTTTTTAGACTACCTTCATAATTTATTCTTTCAATTGTCTTATTTAATTCATCAACATAGCGAATAGAAAGCATTTCTACATCAACAATAGCCTCTTGTTCCTTAAATTTTATACTAAGTTTTAAAGAATCAGGACTAGGTAAAAACAACTGCTTCCCCTGATAAACAACATAATAGCGACCAGCCATGTCTGTTTTCAAGATTTTTCTTTTAAGTCTTTCCACAACAATATCAAATCCTTCTTGAATACATTCTTCAGACTGGTCTATACATTGTATGTCAATTATTGGATGATAGCAATCTGTACCCGAGAATACTTCAACGGGGAGATGTTGCACAAAGGCATAACCTAATCCAAAGACATGACCTGTATAAAATTCTCCCTTTTATTATTCTCCAAGAAATCATTAGGGCTTATAATTACATTATCATTTTGTATAGGCATAATATATCTTGCTACTTAACCCAGTTATTATCAAAATCAATACCATTCAAATTCACACTTTCAGGAGACAGTATTAAATTGGTGCTTAGACCTATACCAATGTTTATTGAACGCTTCAAACTGATACAATACGCATTCGTAAACGCCACCTCAAATATCACCCCGGACGTACCGGTCTTGAACAGTATCGCCCCGCTCTTCTTCATCCATGGTTTCACGGCCCATCCGTAGATGTTGTTCTTCACTGTTTGCGAAAGGGTTATCATGATGCGTCCGCCGCGCACTTCCCCTTCCGGCTGGTTCTTTATGCCATCGACAGGCTGGTGAAAACCGATTTTGAACTGTTCCACTGCATACTCGTCACCGTCAACACTGAATATGACATTCACATTGCTGTCCACTTGCGGAAAACTAAAGAGTCCCATAACATTGTTGTTTTTAAAATACCCACTGATTTTCAAATTCCTCCGAGCCGAACGTCAGTTTCTGAGCCTGCACGGTCAACTTGGTTGCGATATAGCTTTTCCCCTGCCGGATATAGCTGATTTCCATATCCACACAGGTCGCTTTCTCAAAGAGTATCTTTTCGAGCGTGGAACCCTGGTTGTCATGGACCACGATGGCTCCGTTCTGATACTTGCGGGCATCCAGCATCCACTGGATCATGTCACGGTTGGGAAGATGGGGATAAGTCACATAGAACGTACCGCCTTTCACCTCGGTCTGGGCCTGTCCTTTGATGTCTATCCCCTGGGCGAACCCGAACTCACAGCCGATAAGCTGGTAACTGTCCTTATACATATCGACCAGCGAGGAAGCGGCAAGATTGCCGATCTTTAAGAATACTGTATATCCAAACATACTGTACTTGATTATTGGTGAATATTCCAGGTTAATTCATTCTGTTCGTCCAGACCCACCTCCAGATTTTTTCCTTTGCACAGCTCTTCATTGATGATAAGCCGCGAAATCGGTCTGCGCAGGTAGTTGCGGATAACCCCGGCAACCTGACGGCGCCGTATTTGGGAGTGAATCCTTTGTGGGCAAGCATTTTACGGGCATCGTCACTGATGGTGATACCGATACCTTGCTTGTCCAGCAGTTTCCTGACACTGTTGAACTGTATATCGAATATCTTCAACAGGATGTCTTCACGGATAGGAGAGAACGGAACGATTTCCGACAGACGCGCCAGGAACTCCGGACGGAAATACTGCCCCATCACCTCCATGATCTGGGTGGTAGCCGGCACATTGCCCGATTCCAACTGCTTCGTCAGCCATTCGCTGCCCACATTGGAGGTAAACAGCACGATGGAGTTGGAGAAGTCCCCTTCCTTGCCCAGACGGTCATGCAGTTTCCCTTCATCCATGATTTGCAGGAAAATATCATAAACGGACGGATGCGCTTTCTCTATCTCGTCAAAGAGGACCACCGCATAGGGTTGCTGGCGGATTTTATTCACCAGCATACCGCCCTCCTCATAGCCCACGTATCCCGGAGGCGCCCCGTAAAGCAAGGCGGCGGAGTGCTCCTCTTTGAATTCGGACATATCAAAACGGATCATGGACTTTTCATCGTTGAACAGCGCCTCCGCCAGTGCTTGGCAAGTTCGGTCTTACCGGTACCGGTAGGCCCCAGCAGGAAGAAGGAACCGATGGGCTGGCCCGGCTTGTTCATACCGCTGCGGGATTCAAGAATGGCATCGGTCAGCGTTTTCAGCGCCTGGTCTTGACCGACAACCCGACGGCGCAGGTAGTCTTCCATGTTGAGCAGGCGTTCCTTCTCCTGCGACTGTATCTTGCCGATAGGAATACCCGTCTTGCCGGCGACAACGGCGGCAACCTCATAAATTCCTACCTCCTCTATGCTCTTTTCCGCAAATGACAGGATGGCAGCCAATGCGCTCCGCAGGTAAGCCGCCAGCTCTTCATACTCCTGCAATTCATGGATATCCGCCTCATCGGAAACCACGCCCAGAAGGATGGGGCTTAATTTGTTGTGCATCAGAAAAAGCAGCGTTTTCAGCTCTTCCACCTTTTCTTGAGGTGCTTTTTCCTCCTTTTCTATCTCGTCCAGTCGGGCAAGCAAGGCTTCCGTATCCTTCTTTCCTGTTTCATTGACCATCTTGATGGCCGAAAGTGTCATGTCCAGCAGACCGATGGCGGAGTCGGGCAAACGGCGGTCTTTCACATACCGCTTGGCAAGACGCACGCATTCCGCCACGGCATCGTCGCTGATTCCCACCCGGTGGTACTCCACGTATGATTGCCGGACGGAATGCAACATCTGTATGGCGGACTTCAAGTCAGGCTCATTGACCTGCACCACCTCAAAACGGCGGTTGAACGCATGGTCAGGCTCTATAATCTTACGGTATTCGTCAATGGTGGTGGCACCGATAACGGTCAGGTCGCCGTGCGACAATTCGGGCTTCAGCACATTGCCGGCGCCGGAATTGCCCTGCCGGCTGTCCAGCAGGATATGAATCTCGTCAATGAACAGGATGGCGTTGTCAATGCCGCGCAACTCTTTCACGATATTTTTCAAACGGTCCTCTATCTCCCCCTTGTAGGTGGCGCCTGCTATGAGCGAGGCATTGTCAAGCTCAAACACACGGGCTCCCTCCAAGAACGAAGGCACCTTATGGTTGACTATGTTCCATGCAAGCCCATACACTAGGGCTGTTTTCCCCACCCCGGCGTCACCGACAATCAGCACGTTCGATTTGCTGCGGCTGCCCAGTACCTCCATGACCATGCGGTTCTCCCGGTCACGGTTGATGGTCGGGTAAAGCCTGTCTGCTGCGGTGGCGGTAAGGTTCACGCAATACTTGGCGAGAAAGGAAGTGGAAGAAGAAACGGAACTTTGAATGAAACTCTCCGGCACGTTGCCGGAAACTCCCGCCAGTTCGTTACCTGTATATATGGAATAGATATCTTTCTCCAGGATAGGGAAAGACCTGAGCTGGTCACTGGAAAAGGCGATGCCCGGTTTCGTCAGTGCCAGCAACACGCAGATGGGATTGATGTCAAACAGCCCCATCTGTATCCGAGCGTCGTCAGCTGCACGGAAAACGGCGTCAATCTTCTCCGACGGCTTGATTTCGGCGAACCGGGTGGATTTCGGACATTGTTCGATATGGACATCCGCCCATTCCTCCAGATACCCCAAATCCTTACCTATACTTATTATAAAATCTCTTAGCCCTACATCTTTATGAAGTAGAGCCTTCAACAAATGCGAGGGAGTATAACACTCGTTCGCATTTTCACGAGCCACTGCAAGTGCTATGTTAAGCGCAATTTTTACAGAATCATCAAGATTAATGAAACCAACTCCTGTATCCATAATCAATAAGATTTAAAAATTGCGCAGGAGAACATTGCAAATATAAGGCAAAAAAATAAGCCCGCCACTTTTCTAGGCAGTTTTTTTTATGTTAACGAACATAATTTTTGAAAAAACCAAAAAATATCGCAAAAAATTTCCCGAAAAACTTTTGTAATTTTCAGAAAGCTCCATATATTAGTCGCCGGAAATTGAAAGCTAAAGGTGAGGAGGCGCCGAACCGCCGGTAGCCGGAAATTCCGTAATCAACTTTTTTACAAACTTTAAAACTTTGAGAATATGGCATTTAAAGCGTCATTTAAGTTTTCAGACTCAAGAGAGTTTGATGTATTGAGATGGGATGTCAAGTTCAATCGCGATGTGGATCCCAAAGGCCGTCCGGCATCTGACATCTATGGTGGTAAAATCTATGTAGAAGTTGAATCTACTCCGGACACCATTGTGTTGGACAAGATGTTCAAACAGTATCAGCCCGTAAACGGAAGCATCGTCTTCAAAAAAGCGGATGAGGATGCCAAGATGAAAGAATTGGTATTTGAGAACGGTTACGTGGTGGAATACGAGGAGGCACTGAATGTGGCCAACCCCTATCCGATGACAATCAAGTTCGCCATTTCCGCACAGACAGTGAAGATGGACGAGGCTACATTTGTACAGGATTGGCCGGAAAATAACTAACGGTTGTTTTCTAATCAAAGTTTTTAAGGTGCCGGAATATACCAATTCCGGTTATTTCGGCACCAAAAAACATACCGACTGGTCGGTTTGATTAATTAATTTTCATAGCAAAAGATAGTATGGGAGCAAGTTTTCTGAATTTGGTAACTACCAAGGTGACAGTGAAAGGAGAGGAACAGAAGTTCGTTTCACTACGGCTTCATCAGCGGTTTAACCGGCATCACGCCTTTACTGTAATTGTGAATTACCTCTCGCCCGGCAATACGTTCAAGCAGACACCTGAAAAATTCATCAATTACATCGGGGAGACTGTCAGCATCTCGTTCGCTCACAAGCAGACGGGCGAAAGTTATGACTTCGAAGGGGTTGTCACACAGGTAGAAATGGTCGGAAGCATGGGTGAGGCGGGCGGAGTGGCCATTCACGGAGCAAGCCCCACGATATTGTATGAGAACAACGGGACGCTTGACTCGTGGATGGACCAGACCCTCTCCGCCATCATAAAGGAGGCGACACAGGAATACGGGAAGGTCCCGCTGGCTTCCAATCCCAAATACTCCGCCAAAATTCCTTACATGGCGCAGTACAACGAGAGCGTCTTCGACTTTATGAATCGGCTCTCCGCCCAATATGGCGAGTGGTTCTATTACGACGGGAAAAAAGTCTATTTCGGCAAACCCGACAAGGACAACACGGAAAAGATCATGTACGATGTGGACTTGGAAGAGGTACGTCTGGTGGCAAATCTGGTGCCGGGCAAATCTGCAAGATACGATTATGTAGCGCAGGAGAACAAACAACATAATGCAGACACGCCCGCCAAACCCGATGGTATGAATGACCTCCAGTCCATTGCGCATGACTGTTCCGAAAAGGCGTATGGGGCCAAGACGACTGCCGCCGCCAATCCGCACATCGCTGACAAGGCGGGACTGGACGGGCAGATGAAGGTCCTCAAAAATGAGTCCGGTGCCAATTTGTTGAACATAAGGGCATAGGAAAGACATGCCGGATTCGGATAGGCGAAGTCATTGAGGTCTCTTTCCCCGGTGATATGAACCTGCCGCCTCTGGGAAAATTCCGCATCACCGAAATCACGCACGAGGTGCGCCGTGACGGGCATTATGCCAACACGTTTGCCGGGATTCCTGACGGAACGGTAAACATCCCTGTTCCCGACGCAAAACTCCCGCTGGCATTGCCCGAGCTTGCGACGGTGAAGAAAAATGACGACGAAAAGGAACAGGGACGGGTGAAAGTGAGTTTCGACTGGCAGAAAAACGGGAAAACAACCAACTGGATCAGGGTGCAGAGCCCCAATGCGGGAGTAAGCGACGCCGTATCCAAAAACCGCGGATGGGTGTTTGTTCCCGAAGTCGGTGACCAGGTCATGGTGGGGTACGAACACGGCAATCCGGATCGCCCCTATGTGACCGGAGCCATGTTCCATTCCGCTTCAGGAAAGGGAGGGGACAAGGACAACAAGACCAAAAGCATTATCACACGCAGCGGAAGCGCCATCGTTTTCGATGATGAGACGGGAAGCATTGTCATCACCGACCGGACGGGAAAACAACTGATCCTGCTGGACGGAAAGGACGCCATTACGATTATGGCGAAAAAGAGCGTAGTCATCACCAACGAGGACAAGTCCGTTATCGTAATGGACGAAAAGTCCATCGGTATGCAGGCAGACACGATTTCCATCGAAGGAAAGAAAAACATTACATTGGTCTCGGGCAACGAAAATATGGTATTCAGCAGCGAAAAAAACATCATCAACGGCAGCGCCACCAATATCAAGCTAGAGGCGGCCAAGGAATATGACTTGAATACACAGACCGGAACCATGAAAGGCACGAACCTCACTGTGGAGGGAACGGCAAACATGACCGTAACGGGAGGAATTGTAAAAATTAATTCATAAACGGATTGGATATGGGAGCATCAGCATCTGTAATACAGGAATACTACAAGGCGGTCGATTACTGGGCGGACATAGCCGGAAAGAAAGACTGGAAACTGGCGATATGGATTGTCGGAAGGAACGATGTGGACCTGGTGGACAAGTTTCTGGAGATAGAGCGTTCCCCTGTAGGACAGTTCGATGACATATTTTTCCGTTTCGACACGCCTACAGAGGCGATGACGACGAATATGCCGCACAGCTTTGGCAGGAATATGCCGGATGGTTTGAGGAGCAGGCGGAAGAGAAGGATGACATGCTCAAGGCGTTGCGGCACGATGGGCTGCTCAAGACGGAGTACCGCCCCGACACGTCGGCCGAGCCCACGGCGGCAAACCTGTGGAAGGAGATGTTGCGCTTCAAGGAGTGCATATCCCGTTTGGAGAATGCCTTCTTCTGCATCTATTTTCCTCCGGAACAATCCGGGGAGTTTCCCCGAACGGAATGGTTCGGACAGGTACTGAAAGAGGGTGTCCCGCAGGGCATCCGTCTGACAACCATTGATTTGAAAAAGAACAGGAGTGTCGCTTTGGACGAGTCGCCGGAGGTGGTCCACATACGCCCCCGCCTTGACATGGCGGCGGCACTGCATAACCGGATGGCACGGGCGGATGCCGGCAACGACCTGATTGCGCCCGAGAACCGGTTCAAACAGCAGGTGACGGCAGTCATGGACTGCACGCAGAAACAGAACTTGAAACTGCTGGAAAAGGAAATAAGGAAGCTCCTGGATATCGCCGGGGAACTGAAGGATGCGAATATTCGGATATCCGCTCTCTTCATCGCTTCCGAAGCCTGCTATGCTATCCGCGAATACAAAAGCAGCATGAGATACAGCGACAAGACCATCCGCGAAGCGGAAAAGGTGATGAAGGATGGCGAGGCGGCGGGATACAGCTACTGGAAGATGGCTGTTTCCATGAAGGCGGCAATCCTGACGGCAGAAAAAAAACGCGAAGAGGCGGTGGCTTTATACGAGGAGATAGCCGGGAAAGCTGTCGAACGGAAGGACCCCTATTATGTCATGGAGGCTACCGGATGTGCGGCTTCCTGCGGTACGAGGAAGGGAAGCTGGAACAGGCGTTCGAATATTTCCTGCTGGCACTGGCGGGAGGAAGCTATCTTTCCGAAGACATCAGACGGGGTTCCACCTTCACCTACGCGGCACACCTGGCGCTCCATACGGGCAGGCAGGTGCGTGCGCCGATTGACATCGAGGTACTGGAACACCAGCTTCACGAATGGCTGGGCGAGGACTGGAAGGAACTGGTGGAGAACCCCTCCATGCGGCAAGCAAAAGCCAGAAGAAAAGGAGGTATTTTCAACTGAAAGAGAATTTAATCAACATATAGTTTAAACTTAAATATCGAATTTATGGATCTTGGAAATTACGGAATCGGCGGAAACGAAGTGAAGATTGACGCCTCCGAAGGCATTGCGGAAATTCCACAAAACCGGACATTATTGGTGGAGCAGTTGACTAAAGACGAACCGGTGGCTCCCGAAGTGATCACGGGGCTGACCAATATCGACCAGGTCTTCGCGCATTTCTTACCGGAGATAGATATTGAGTTCACCGATGCGGAAGGTGCTCCCGTGGAGGAAAACTTCCGTTTTCACAATGTGGGGGACTTTTCTGTCAAGAAAATGACGGAGCAAAGTCATTTCCTGTCAGGACTGAATACGGAAAAGCAGTTCGCTGACAGAATGGAGAAGTCGTTGCGCTCCAACAAGGTGCTGCAACGGGTATTGGAGAATCCGGCGACACGCGAGGCATTCGTCAATTCGCTTTCTGCCATGCTGGACGATTTAAAGAAAAACGAGAAGTCTAACCCTGCAAATGAATGACAACAGCTATGAGTGAACAGAACACACACAGGGAGGCAGCCGTACAACAACAGCAGGCTGCGGCACAGCCAGAAACCTGAACGCGGAGCTACAGGTCCTGGCTAAGTTTGGTGGTTTCAATGTCCTGGAGTCCTCTGTGGACGGCATACAGAACCTGAACCCGGAGCGCAAGGCGCGCCGTAACATTTTCCTTACAGACCCCGAACGGGCGCCTGAGCGCAAGGAGCTGGAAAAACGGCTCGAAATGTGGGTGGACATGCTGCAAGGCAACAAGTCCATCAGCGAAATGATCGAACTGTGCCAGAAGAAATCGGCGGCCGTCTCCGACCTGCTTTCCCAGAACCAGCTGAAGGCGGTGGAAGAGGTGAAACAATTGGAGAAGTCATACCGTACGGTCATGCTTTTCTACAAGAATACGGATTCCGACAAGATTAAGAACATTTCCATCGTCAATGCTTCCATGGAGCAGCTCACCGACCTGGACAACTCTTTCTTCATCGATGCCATTGCGGACGAGCTGCGTGCCAACTACGACCGTCTGGACCTGCGTACCAACTATTCCTTGCTGGTCATCCCCGGCTACCTGGGTTCCAACAAGGTGATTGAGAAATGGGCGAAGATAGCGCATGACAACAAGGTGATGATTTATACCGACTTCGCCGACCTTGAAAAGCCGGACGATGTCATCGAAATGTTCTTCGACTCCAACCTGTCGGGAGGCGATGTGTACAAGTCCAACGTATGTATGGCCTGCAACTACCTGGTCGGACGTGGACGTTATGCCGAACTGGGCGAGACGGAGGACTTGCTGATTCCGCCTTCCGCGGCACTGGCGGGCAGCGTGTACAAGACAGTGATGGCACAGGTCACCGCTGGCAAGAAATACGGTTCCATGAGCGAGGTGGACGGAGTGGCTTTCAACCTGAAGAAGAGCGAGATTTCCGAACTGGAGAAGATTGGTCTGATTCCCATGGTGAAGGAATACGGCAAGGTGATGGCGTTCTCCGCCAAGACGTTGTTCAACGGCGACAACCTGGGCTTGCAGACCTATTCGGTGGTACGTGTGTTCGACTGGGTGACCAAGGTATTGATGGACTTCCTCAACCGGCGCGCTTTCGAGAACTGGAACAGCAAGGCGGAGAGGGATTTGCGCGGACAGATCAGCAAGTTCCTGGACAGTATCCAGGGTCCCGGACGCCTGATTGAAAAATTCAAAATTCTCCGCTTCGAGCGTGACCCGAAACAGAAAGACCGCATTTTCCTCGACATTCACTTGACTCCTTACTTCCCGGCAAAGAGTTTTGTCATCAAGTTGGAAGGCACCAAGGGGGATGACGAGAATGACTGGAACAGCGATTATGCACAGGATGCATAAGCAATCCCTTTTCTGAAACAGCCGGAGAATTCCGGTTAACCTCTCCGGCTGTTTCCTTTCTTTACTTTTCTAAACCGTTCTCACTATGTCAGATGTGTTGAAAAATATAGCTGATGCCGTTGACAACAACAGCACCAGACGGGGATTCTCCGACCTTTTCGCCGACTCAAAGGCTGCCCTGGACAAGCTCCAGGCGGGACTGGGCGGACTGCTCCCATCCATGCCGGGCATGCCCGTAGCCAAGTTCGGCGACCTTGCCATAGGGATAGACATGCACCCTACGGTCACACCGCCGTCACCCGTCATGCCCGTGCCGCATGTGGGGAAAGTATATGACCTCATGGCGGACATCATGGCAGGCATCGCCGCCGCCATGCCGCCCGTCACCGAAGGGGTGGCGGGAGTGGCGTGCAGCATTCTCAAGGGGATGGCACCTAGGTGAAGGTGCATAACCAGTGGATTGCGCAGGCGGGCATAGGCATCGTGCACCTGCCTGCATTCGTCCTGCACCCGGCACCGCTGGTCAGCGGCATGTCCGAGTCGGAGATGTGGATGGGCAGCGCAACCGTGCTGGCGGACGGTGCCCCCTGCTCCACGCTGACACATCCGGCGCTCTCCTGCAACCTGGTCGGCATCCCGACCATTCCCCGCAAGGGAAAGCCCAAGAAAGTGAGCAAGGCGTTGCTGGCACCCACATCCATGCTCTCCACCATCGCTTCCGTAGGCAAGCCGGTGCTCGTGGGCGGGCCGCCCACCATCGACATGTTCGCGCTGGCAATGAAGTTCGGGCTCAAGGGGCTGGGAAAAATGTGGAAGAAACTGGGCGACAAGTTCCAGGAC